>WNFL01223631.1_pt1 | contig 10753 bp, 7 predicted proteins | sample 5400361 | NCBI WGS metagenome assembly WNFL01 (sample SAMN13153351, study PRJNA577476) | soil metagenome | isolation source: 40 cm soil on Douglas fir-dominated hillslope | place: USA:California | collected 2013-09-17 | reverse complement strand
CGCCGCTTGCGGGTGTGGTGCACATTCTCGCTAACAACGCCGTTCCGCTCGACTACGGGCCGCTGGTCGTTTTGAAGCACGTTACCGGTGCGGGTGAAGAGTTTTTCACCTTGTACGGCCACCTAACTGAAAAGACGCTAAATGAATTGAGCGTCGGTCAACAAATCGCTCAAGGCGAAGTGTTTGCTCACGTCGGCGCGGTTCATGAAAACGGTGGGTGGGCGCCTCACGTACACTTTCAAATTATTTTAGATTTGCTCGATCGCGGCGCTGATTTTCCCGGCGTGGCCCGCGCATCAGAACGTGCGATCTGGAAAGCGCTCTCGCCAGACCCGAATCTTCTGCTACAGATTCCTGTGGACCGTTTTCCAAAACCATCGCGCAGTGTCGAGCAACTCCGCGCGCGCCGGAAAGACCTTCTTGGCGGCAGCTTGAGCGTTTCGTATGCGAAGCCGCTCAACCTCGTTCGCGGCTGGAAGCAATTTCTATACGACGAAACGGGACGGGCGTATCTCGACGTTTACAACAACGTGCCCCTGGTTGGGCACAGTCACCCACGCGTTGTCGAGGCGGCGCAGAAACAGCTGGCGCTTCTCAATACAAATACGCGCTATCTGCACGAAAATGTTCTTCGCTATGCGGAACGTCTCATCGAACTACTGCCGGACCCGTTGAAGGTCTGCCATTTCGTCAATTCGGGAAGCGAAGCGAACGAACTGGCGATTCGAATGGCGCGCGCAAAGACGGGTTCCGACGACATCATCGTTCTGGAGCACGCTTACCATGGGCACACCAACACGCTGATCGACGTCAGTCCATATAAATTCATCGGGCCCGGTGGACGAGGCCAGAAGCCGTGGGTACACGTCGCTCCGATTGCGGACGATTATCGTGGGTTGTATCGGCGCGGCGAACAAAATCTCGGTGAACGATACGCGGCGCATGTCGGCGAGATTGCGGAAAAACTACGCAAGGAAGATCGTCGCGTCACGTACCTCGCCGAAACTTTGCCGAGCGTCGCGGGGCAGATCGTGTTCCCGCCAAACTATCTCGCCGAGGTTTATCGCCGCGTTCGCGCTGCCGGCGGCGTTTGCATCGCGGACGAAGTGCAAGTCGGCTTTGGGCGCCTCGGCACGCATTTCTGGGGATTTGAGAGGCAGAACGTTGTGCCGGACATCGTTGTGTTCGGCAAGCCAATCGGCAATGCGTTTCCGCTTGCCGCAGTCGTGACGACTCCGCAAATCGCAGAGGCCTTCGCGAACGGAATGGAGTTTTTCAGCACGTTCGGAGGCAATCCGGTTTCCTGTGCGGTCGGGCTCGCGGTGCTCGACGTGGTTCGCGACGAAGGTCTCCAGCAAAACGCGAAAAAAGTCGGTGGTTACTGGCTTGCTGGTCTCGCCGATCTGCAGCAGAAGCATGAGATGCTCGGCGACATTCGCGGCTCAGGACTATTTCTCGGCCTCGACCTGGTCCGCAATCGTGAAACGCGCGAGCCAGCTACGGCGCAGGCCAGCTACATCGTCAATCGCTTGCGCGAGCAAGGAATCCTCGCCGGCACCGACGGTCCGCATCACAACGTCATCAAGCTCCGTCCACCACTCATTTTCACCGAAGCCGACACCGACCTTTTCAATACAACGCTCGATTCCGTCCTCGCAGAGGATTCGGCAACGTCCTAACCGGCGCAAAATCGGCCATCCTCCGCCGCCGCTCCGCATCGTATACTCATAACTTGCAACGCGGTCGTTTGGAGCGGATGGCCCGCCCTTCAGCCGGAACCGCGAAATTAATCGGCGGAGTAAATTCTATGAACCGCCTGTCTTTCAGCGTTGTGGCGATTTTGTTTTTTGCGTCGGTCTCCCGGTCCGTTCTGGCCCAGCAGCCGCCAACTTTCGGGTGCCCGGAAATCCCGCGTGAAGATGCGTTGCCGTCTCTCTGCGTTCCGCCTACCTCTGAGCTGGAAGCGACAAGTCTTCCGCCCATTCAGATCAGCCTTGATGTTCCGGAGGGAACTCCACTTCGAATTGCGCTCGACCGTCGCACGCGCGTGCGAAAAGTCGGCGAGACAGTCCACGGCAAAGTGGTTGAGCCCGTCTACGCTTTTGACGAAACTGTGATTCCAGCCGGTAGCGATGCGTCGGGGTGCGTCACCAGAATCGATCCGGTCTCCGTAAAATCGCGCGCGCTGGCCTACTCGGGCGGAAACTTCACTCCATTTCACAAATATCAGATCACTTTCGATCAACTCACTCTCCCGGACGGCAAGACGATTAGCATCAAGACGGTCACGTCGCCGGGAACCGCGGAAGTCGTCCATCTCATCGCGAACAAATCAAAACAGGCCGAGGAAAAGAAGAAAAACGTGGCGGTCCGGGCCGCCCAGGATGCGAAGCAGGAGGCCGCAGCGAAAGTTCACGACAGTGTCGAGCAGATCAAGTCGCCAAACCTGCTTCATCGTCTGAAAACGATGCTCTACGCGCAGTCGCCTGTTCACCGGCAGTACATCGAGCGCGGGACCCGCTTTAACGCCACACTGGAAAATGCGCTGGCGTTTGGAGAAACGACGCGCACGCAGGAAGAACTCGCAAGTTTGGGAAGCGCACCAGAGCCCGACAGCCTTCTGCAGGCGCGGCTCGTCGCACGAGTCAGTTCTGCCGACGCAACGCGCGGCGCAGCCGTAGAAGCCGTCCTCACCAGACCGATTTTTTCCGTGGATCATCACCTGCTCCTGCCCGCGAACACCAAACTTGCGGGAGATGTTCAAGAAGCCAAGCCCGCGCGCAATTTGCATCGGAACGGCGAACTGCGCATCGCGTTCAATCGCATCGAACTGCCGTCGGGTGCTCTGCAAGCGATGCAAGGCACACTTGAGGGGATGGAGATAGACCGCTCCGAGCATCTGGCGCTGGACGAAGAGGGCGGCGCGCGCGCTACGACTCCCAAGACGCGCTATCTCTCGACCGGCTTTTCCCTCCTGATGCTGGCAGCGGCGTCTCGTCCGGACGTCGAACATGGGACCACCGACGCCGCTGGAGACCCGAGCGTACGCGCAGGAGCCGGCGTTTCCGGCTCACGAGTCGCAGGCTCGCTGATTTCGTTGGCCGCACATTCGCAGCCCGTGTCGATGGCATTCGGGGCACTCGGAGCCTCACAATCCATCTACTCCAATTTTCTTTCGCGCGGCAAAGATGTGACCCTACCCGAAAACACGCCGCTTGAGATTGGCTTCGCGCCGGCGCGCCAGGACGGGAAGAAAGCAACGCCGACGAAACCATAACGGGCTACGATTAGCCCGCTGCTAGCTAAGATTCTCGCAAACTGACTTGACAACAGAGTTACCTGCCGCATAGGCTCCCTCGGTGGGGGCCTCTCGATGGAGCTGGATTCTTCGCTCTCCTGGATGACGCTGACTTTGACGCCGGGCATTGCGGCGCGGCTGTCGGCGCGTTTGTTGAAGGAGTTTGGCTCGCCGGACGACGTATTCAGGGCCCGTTGCGGCGGCTCGAAGCTTGCAATATCCCAGCGCCTTCGGCGCAAGCCATCGTCAAGAAAGATTCGTTCAAGCGTGCGGAAAGAGATCTAACCAATCTGGCAGCCGCACGGGTCATCAATTGGACCGAACCGGAGTATCCGCAAACGCTGCTACAGATTTACGAACCGCCTGTAATGCTCTATGTGCGTGGCAATTCGCAAATTCTCAATGCGCCAAGCTTGAGTATCGTTGGTACCCGCAAGCCGACGCTGTACGGATCACAAATGGCGGAGCGGCATTGACGCGATTGCGCATCAGGGAGCGCTTGCCGTTGGCGGGCGGGCCATAGGAGTGCTCGGCAGTGGCATCGACGTTTGCTACCCGAAGGAAAACAAGAAGCTGTACGAGAAAGTTTTGGAGAGCGGCGCAATTCTTAGCGAATTTCCGATGGGCACGCATCCATCACCGGAGAATTTTCCTATTCGCAATCGGATCGTGGCCAGGATGCCGCTCGGTGCATCATCGTGGAAGGAGCGCAGTATTCCGGTTCGCTTATCACGGCGCGGCTCGCGATGGAGTTGGGCCGGGAAGTGTTCGGTGCGCCGGGCAATGTCACGCAACCGGTGAGCTTTGCGCCGAATCAATTGATCAAGTAGGGCGCGAAATTGGTGACGTGCGCGGAAGACGTGATCGAAGAACTGCCGACACCAGTCCGCGCGGCCCTCAAACAAGCGATGCAACCAGAGACGGGCGAGGCGAATCTATTGGTTGCGGCTTCGCTCAATCCCAGCGAAGAAAACCTGTATGAACTGCTCAGCTCCGATGAGCCGCAACCGATTGATGACATCGTGGAGCGGAGCGGCTTGAACTCTTCGGAAGTTCTGGCTACGCTTTTTGATCTGGAGATGAAGGGGATTGTCCGGCAATCGCCGGGAAAATTGTTCAGCAAGATTGTTCGGTAGCAGGCAAGCTGCAGCCGCAAGCCGGCTTGACAGCTCTGGTATAAGGTAGCGAGAAGGACACAGCCCGCGCCTGCGGCCCTTCCCTTGGAAGATTACGGGGTAAAACTGCATCATGGCTCGTTCGTTGGTAATTGTGGAATCGCCTGCGAAGGCGAAGACCATCAACAAGTATCTCGGGAAAAATTACATCGTGAAAGCGTCGGTTGGCCACGTGCTCGACCTGCCGAAAAAGACGATTGGCATCCGTCTGCCCGATGAAGACGACGTTCCGCAAAAGAAGACGCGCGCGAAAAAAGGCGCGAAGAAGGTAAAAGAGAAGAAGATTCGCAAGCCCGTTACGCTCGACGACGAAAAGATTTTCGAACCGACGCTGCAGATTATTTCGGGCAAGGGGAAGGTCATCACCGACCTGCGCAAAGCGGCCAATACAGCCGATGCGGTCTATCTGGCTGGCGACCCGGACCGCGAAGGCGAAGCGATTTCTGCGCACCTCGCAATGGTGCTGGCGAAGCCGCACAAGTTTGAAGAGCAGGAGCCCAGCGCTCCTCGTTTTGGTCGAAAACCGAAGCCAATCGATCCCGCGGAGGAAGAAGAAAGGAAGAAGGCCGCGAAAGAAATTCCCGCTACGGACCCGAAGAAGATTTTCCGGGTGACGTTCAACGAAATTACGCCCAAGGCGATTCGCGCGGCGTTCGAGCATCCTCGCGCGGTGGACACGAGCTTGGTGGACGCGCAGCAGGCGCGGCGCGTGCTCGACCGCATCGTGGGTTACAAAGTTTCGCCGCTATTGTGGGACAAGGTTCGGCGCGGATTGTCCGCGGGGCGCGTGCAGACCGTTGCGCTGCGCCTGATCGTCGAGCGCGAGCAGCTTATCCGCGCATTCGTACCGCAGGAATACTGGACCATCCACGCGATGCTGGAAGCAGGCGAGCCACCGATTTTCGAAGCGAAGCTCACCAAATATAAAGGTGAGGATATTGAAGTAGGGAATCAGGAAGCGTCGGACAAAGTTCTTGCCGCGTTGAAAAAGGCCAAGTGGCAAGTCGCGACCGTCACGCAAAAGGAAAAGAAGCGGAATCCGCCGCCGCCGTTCACCACCTCCAAGTTGCAACAGGCCGCGTTCAATCGGTTGCGCTACACGGCGAAGCGGACGATGTCTCTCGCGCAGAAATTGTACGAAGGCGTGGAGCTTGGCGAAGAAGGCTCGGTTGGGCTGATTACGTACATGCGTACGGATTCGGTGAATGTCTCGAGCGATGCGCTGGCGCAGGTGCGGGAACTGATTCCGGAACGTTTCGGTTCGAATTACTTGCCGGAAAAGTCTAATTTCTACAAATCGAAAAAAGACGCACAAGAAGCACACGAAGCCGTACGTCCGACGGAGGTGTCGCGCGCGCCGGAAGACGTTCGCAAATATCTGGACGACGATCTCTTCAAGCTCTATCAATTGATCTGGCAGCGATTTGTGGCGTCACAAATGTTGCCAGCGGTGTTCGACCAAACCACGATCGATATTTCGGCTGGCGATTACACGTTCCGCGCGACCGGCTCGGTGCAGAAATTTGACGGATACTTGCGCGTCTATCAGCTGCCGGTGGCGAATGCCGACAGGGAAGACGATGAAAAAGACGACGAAGGCGAGGGCAAGACGCTGCCGCGTGTCGCCGAGGGCCAAATCCTGCGGCTCGATGAAATTCGACCCGAACAGCATTTTACGGAGCCACCGCCACGGTTTAACGACGCGACGCTGGTGAAGGAGCTCGAAGAAGATGGCATCGGCCGCCCGTCCACGTACGCGAACATCATTTCCACGCTTGTCGAACGCGAATACGTTCGCAAAGAGCAAGGCCGCTTTTTCCCGACGATGCTGGGCGAGCGCGTGAGCGTCCTGCTCGTAAAAAGTTTCGAAGACGTCTTCGACGTGACGTTCACCGCGCGTCTCGAGGAAGAACTCGACGAAATCGAAGAAGGCAAGCTCCACTGGCGTGAAGCGGTAAAGGAGTTTTGGGAAAAATTCATCGTCGATCTCGATAAAGCCGGCGACGAAATGCTTTCCTACAAAGCTGGCATTTCGACCGGCAAGAAGTGCGAGAAGTGCGGCCAGGGCGAACTGCTCGAGCGCATCAGCCGTCACGGATTTTTCCTGGGCTGCTCGCGCTATCCCGATTGCGATTTTATTCAGGATCTTTCGCCCGAACTGCCGGAACAGGCGGACGGCGAAGCCAAAGTTGAAATGTGCGACAACTGCGGCAAGGAAATGGCCATCAAGCGCGGCCGCTTCGGTGTTTTCTTGGCGTGTACCGGCTACCCGGATTGCAAAACAACGCGGCGACTCGTGGAAGGTACACGCACCGCGCGCCAGCCGGATGAGCCGCTCGACGAAAAATGCCCGACCTGCAGCGAAGGCCTCATCAAGAAGCACGGCCGTTTCGGTGAATTTATCGGTTGCTCCGGCTATCCAAAGTGCAAGTACACGCGGCCGATCACGCTCGGCATCAAATGCCCGAAATGCAGCGAAGGCGAATTTGTTCGCCGCGGCAGCATCGGTAGGGGCGGACGCACACGGATTTTCTACGGATGTTCGCGTTATCCCGATTGCGACTTTACGACACCATTCCAGCCCATCGCGGAACCGTGCCCGAAGTGCGGCGCGCCGTTCATTGTCGAAAAGAAATCAAAAATCGGTCTGGTGCGCACCTGCATTAAAGAAGGATGCGACTGGGAAAAGCTCGCGCCAGAAGCGCCAGTCACGCAGCCTGAAGAAGCCACTCCCGTCGGCGCCAAGCCCTGAGCAATTTTATTTCGGAGATTTTATTTTGCCGTCGGTATGGTGTAATTCTCGTCCGTGTACACGGCCAGCGGCGTACCCTGTTTGATCTCTACATTCTTTCCGTGCTTGATCAAACCAATCGGCCCGAATAGGACTGTCAGGGCGACTGCCGCGCCTTCTTTGCCTTCACCCTCGCGGCCCTTGCTGCCGCGCAGTTTCAATCGCCCATCGTCTAAAAGCAGGTATTCCAGGCGCATATTCAATTCCCCCGCGCGTCCCATCATTCCTGCTTTTTTCGAATGAGAAATCGTGCCGACGGCTTTTGTGCCGGCTTTCGCCACGACGACATCGCCTACTTTCAGGTCTTGATCGAGCACCAGATTAACGGTGTCGCCTTCGGTCGCGGTTTTTGAAGTTACGTCCTGCGCGAATTTCAATTGAACGTCCGCGCCTTCTTTCAGCACGAGTTTCTGCACCGGCGCAGCAGCAGGCGTCGTATTCGCTGCGGCCGCCGGCACTGTGTCGGCCGAAGGGGCTTGTTGACACTGAGCAACTCCGCAAGACCAAAACCCAATCAAAACAGACACGATCATGATTCTGGAAAACATTGTTTCGCTCCTGAATTTCGTTCTTCTTGGGAGTGGCCTGACTGTACTCCCGCGTTTCCCTTCCACAAATGCTGGTTACTCCATTTGTCGACTGTATCGATTGCGAACCGCGTTATGTGCCTTGCATGCAACTGCGCAACACATTGCCAGGAATCCGCTCGACCTTTTTCCCGCTGGAATATAATTGCAACCGTCGCACCGAAAGGCTTCGCTCGGTCGTATGAAGAAGTCCATCCTGAAGTTTCTGGAATATCTGCACTCGGTGAAGAATTCTTCGCCGCACACCATTTCGAACTACGGCAAAGACCTACATCAATTTCTCGCTTATCTCACACCGCCCGAATCGGCTCCACCGGCTCTCGCCTCCATCGATCACAAAATAATCCGCGAATTCATTGGGCACTTGCACGACCAGTTGCTCGAAAAAAGCTCCATCGCGCGAAAGCTCGCGGCCCTTCGCTCCTTTTTCAAATACTGCGTGCGGGAAGGCATGCTGAAGGAAAATCCCGCGCGTCTCGTGCCGACGCCGAAGCTGCCGAAGCGCATTCCATCCGTACCCTCTGCCGAGGAAATGAACGGCTTCTTAAACCAACTCGCTGGGATGAAATCCGAATCCGGCTCAAAGGATGCGCCCCAAAATCGGCCCAACAAGGCCGAACGGAAATTGCCGCGAGGCAACGTCGACGAAGAAGGAATACTTATCAAACGTGACCGCGCCATCCTTGAACTGCTCTACGCCGCAGGCCTTCGCGTCAGTGAACTCACCGGCCTCAATCTCGTAGACATGGATTGCAAAGACCGCATCCTGCGCGTTCGCGGCAAGGGCAATAAGGAGCGAATCGTTCCGTACGGTTCGAAAGCGGAAGAAGCGCTCGAAGCATACTGGCCGGTGCGTGAGCGCCTGCTGCTACAAAATTTGTCGGCTCGCCCAAAACGTGGCGGTTCTCCGCACACCGAAGCGATTTTCCTGAACTACGCCGGGCGACGCCTGACCCAGCGTTCGATCGGGCGCATCGTCAAAAAGTACGTGCGCCTCGTTAACGTCAATTGGGACCTGCATCCGCACTCGCTTCGCCACGCGTTTGCCACGCATCTCCTCGCTGATGGCGCGGACTTGCGTGCGATTCAGGAACTACTCGGCCACCAATCGCTCACCACTACGCAAAAATATACCCACGCGTCCATCCGCCAGCTCATGGATATTTACGACAAAGCCCATCCGCATGCCTGAAATTTTCCGTGTATCTATTTGTCTCCGCCAAACCATCCAAGCTCCATGACTCTGATGAAAACAGCCTGCATCACAGTCCTGGCACTCATAATCTTGGCCTCGCCGCGTCCGCTCTCAGCACAGGACAATTACGAAATTCAGGTATATCCGTACGAAACCGTCGAACCCGGCCACACGATGGTCGAACTCCACAGCAACTTCACTTTTCAGGGCTCCAAGTCCACCACCGACGGAACCTTTCCCACCAATCACCAGCTCCACGAGACCATCGAGATTACGCACGGCTTCACCGACTGGTTTGAAACCGGCTTCTACATCTTTACCTCCGCGCACAACGGTCAGGGTGTCGATTGGGTTGGCGATCATATTCGTCCTCGCTTCCGTATTCCGCCCAAATGGAAATGGCCCGTCGGCTTGAGTCTTTCGAACGAACTCGGCTATCAACGCGCCAAATATTCCGCGGATACCTGGACGTGGGAGATGCGGCCCATCATCGACAAGCAAATCAACAGATGGTATTTCTCATTTAATCCCACCTTCGACAAATCGTTTCATGGTCCAAGCGTCCACCAGGGCTTCGTCTTTTCGCCGAATGTGAAATTCAGCTACGACTTCACCAAAAAAATCACGGGTGGTATCGAATACTACGGCTCCGTCGGACCGGCGACCGAGTTCGATCCCTTCCGCTTGCAGCAACACCAGATTGTTCCGGCGATAGATCTAAACGTCTCCCCAAAATGGGAAGTCAATTTCGGTCTCGGCGTCGGAATCACCGGCGCAACCGACCACCTCATCGCCAAGACCATCATCGGGTACCGCTTCGATTTCTAGGCCTGTTCATTGTCCGGTGATGAATTGGAACGCGCCGGGAATGGCCAGCTAACCTTTCGCGCCGCCGCGTCGTCAATACCCTCAGGAAGTTGTGCACGGTCGCGTTCGGCACCCAGAGGGTATCGCCCTTCCCCTAGCGATCGCCCGGAGTCCTTTGGTGCTCCAAATGACGAAAAGTTTTCCCCGCCGCGTCTTGACGCTCGCCGCGTCGCTTCTATCCTTTTTTGTTGGGACCGTGACCGCGGGGCCACGCGCGAAAGACACCGCCAGCTTTGCCAAACTGCATATTCCGCTGCTTGCGCAACGCCCTGCGATCGAAGATTTTTTGTCCATGCGGCCTTCCGGTGAGGCAGCCGCGCAGATGCTCAAAGTGGAGGGTTTCCTTCAGCGCGATCCCAAAGACGGCCAGCCGATTACTCAAAAGACCGAAGTCTATCTCGGCTATACAAAGGAAGCCCTTTATGTCGTCTGCCTCTGTTTCGACTCCGAACCCAACAAAATTCGCGCCCATATGGTGAGACGCGAGCAGATCAACGACGACGACCAGTTCGGTTTTGTTCTCGATACGTTTAGCGACCGCAAGACTGGCGTCTTTTTTTACGCCAATCCCTATGGCGTGCAGCAGGATGGCATCTGGAACGATTTCAATGAGCCGGACTACTCCTACGACATGTTGTGGAATTCGCAGGGGAAAATCACCGCGCAGGGATTCGTCCTCTGGTTTGAGATCCCGTTCCGCTCCCTCCGCTTTCCGCGCACTCCGGATCAGGATTGGGGGATCTTCTTCGAGCGCGATATCCGCCGCAATTTTGAATTCTCTTTCTATCCCCGTATCACCAGCAATGCGCAGGGGTTCCTTACCCAGGAAACCAAGATGGA
>WNFL01223517.1_pt1 | contig 10753 bp, 19 predicted proteins | sample 5400361 | NCBI WGS metagenome assembly WNFL01 (sample SAMN13153351, study PRJNA577476) | soil metagenome | isolation source: 40 cm soil on Douglas fir-dominated hillslope | place: USA:California | collected 2013-09-17 | reverse complement strand
TGGATCGTTACGAAGATGATTTACTACGATGGTTCGAAATGGGGGGAAGATCCCTGCGAGTTTGTTGATCAGAGTCGGAAGGATATTTCGGTGCTTGCTTAAATTCGGGTCATCCCTTCGGCAGAAAAACGCTCCGGCAAGCTGCCCTCGATCATGAAGGATTGCACAGATCGAATGAGCCAACGATGTTTTCCCAATTCCAGGTGATCCATAGAACCAGTAGGTATTGCCCCGTGGTCCATCATTCTTCCCCTGCGTGTCAGCCACCCACGCCATGATTCGATCAAGGATGGATTGTCGAGTGCCTTCCATACAGCGGTGATCCAAGACATAGCCGGCTTTGACAGGTTCGAGACGCTCAAGCAAAAACTGTTGTTCTACACGAACATACTGAGAGTGAAATCTCGCCAGATTGAGACAATGCGTGCTTACCGGTCTCTTTGGCTGAGCGGAGAGCCTCAACATTCACTGCACGGTCGAAGTCTTCAATCACTTTGGTCAACTCATCGTCCATTTCTTCGATCGCCTCCGGGCGGACCGGCCCGCCGACTGTTCTCGCTGAAAATTATCATCATTTGCGAAACCCAGGGCATGACCGCTTACCACATTTCACATAGTCACACGACACCCTGGCAACCATTTGCATCACTTCGAACATTCGCGGGATGATCTTCTCCAATATATCTGTCTCTTTGCAGACGATTTCATCTGCAACCTTGTTTGCAAAGAGTGATATGCGCTGCAACCGATCCAAAAGCGCCGAGGGCATCTGGTCGTACTTGTTTCGTTCCTTTAAAACCTACAAGGTTAAGAGTCACCTCGTTGTCCCATTTGCCAGTGGCGAGCACGAACCTCAAATGTGACGCTGGCGAGACCGAAGACAGCCTTTGCGACTGGGTTCAACTAGTAGGTGTTAAATTTTTCCGGTTTCAATATGGGAGAGCCCATATAGGAGAGCCCACCTCTGCGAACACAGCCCCGTACTTTATAACCTTATCTACAACCCCCTCCGTCGATACATTCATCATCGGGGAGTACTCCTCTAACAGTCCTTCCAGTTCCTTGAGTGAAGAGCGAAGAGATTCCGCCTGTGCGAACATGGTCAGCTGGCTGCGACGGAGAGTAGCAAAGGGACATACATCCGCATTCGCATGGAATTGTAAATCTAGAGAGAAATTGCGCTTCCCAATGACAACAACCTCTGCGCTTCTCCATCAGGTATGAGCGGACTGCCAGTCGGTGAATAGGACGAACCCGTTACCGTAATTTCATGTGCTTTAGAGGTCCAATATATATTGAAAACATTTTCAAGGTCAATTTCCTTGGTAGTTTGTTCCTTCTTCGCCCATGGTAGATGACTGCTCTTCATTTGGACCTCCACGCTCATCTTGGTTGTCGGAGAAACCTTTCTGCATACGCCCACACTCTAGTACAATTATGTCATGAGGAATCAGAGGACGTACGGGCGATGGGCTGGTGTCCACGTCTTGCTGGCTTTCATCCCCAACTTGCTCTTCTCATCGTCTACAAACAACCTCAACGTACAGTCCAGTTTTGGGATGTCCTCGTGTGTAATTTCTGGATGTTCCCCAAATTGAGCGGTATGGATGTAAACTGTGTCAAAGAGCCGCACCATCAAGGTAGAGGCTTGGAAGATGATCAGCCACAATCCATAATAATGCAGCGCCAGTGCTCACAAATTCATTCTTGAGTCGCGAGTCGCCAATGTTGTTCGCTTTGCAGAGATTTCGAGATCTAGGAGAGATCGGGAGAAGACCAATCTGCAACGTGGGAGAGGTGCGGATATTGGTGATCGGCTGGCCGATGGCCGATGACATCTGACAGGGATGGGACGCCGCTTAGAAGGCGAGCAAGCCGAAATGTGTACCTCAACCGAAGAAGCGTTGAAGAAGAGATAGGACGTTTCGAGGTACGTTTCGATACTGGATCAACAATAATACTTTGTAAGACCACTGTACATCGTCAGTATCAGTCCAACGCCGAGACAGCAATTGGTATGAGATGTTCTCGCTGTTCGATGCTTTCTGGTTTTGCTTGGTCGGACTATGTAGCTCGCCTTCTTTGCGAACATTTTTGCGGCACTTGGTCTCCTCGTCCCCTGCGGCTATTAGGTGGGACCAGCAGCACTCGCACTTAACGAGAATGCCGTCATCCCAATGGACAAGGGCACCAGGGAGATAGTTATCTTCACCGTCGTTCTACGATCCAAGCGAGCCGCTGCGGTATTGAAGGCAACGCAAGGTCATCGTATGGTTCGCATCCTCGAGTCAGAGCCTTGACAGCATGCTAAAACTCCCTTTTAAAGCCGCAGTATTTACCGCCCCATACTTTCTGCTCGTAAGCCAAAACACTTATTTTATTCAGCGGACGACTTATCAGGTCATGGGAGAATACCATGGGAGTCGAGAGCGATGGAAGAACGTATTTTCATCCACTCATGTTCTCGCTATGACCGGTACGCCTCTTCCATACAGCCAGCAGACACAAGCTTGACTGGGAATGCAGGTCAAGTTCTCAAGGATGTCCATGCCCATGCTCATTGGAAACTTGAGAGGTATTCTCCTTTCTTTTTTATCCAAGTTATGCGCTATTCTTATCGTGTCATTAGGGTTGACGAGGAGATATATCATTGTTGAAACGTACGCCTTTCTTTCCCCGCTACCATCCTTGAGTGAACTCAATTTCTACCTTAGAGTCCCTCTTGTGCTTGAAATAGGCGCGACCAGTAATCCTTACTGATAGTGAATACGGCTGAAGCCCTCGTGCCATTGTCCTCACTGCGTCGCCAATCTTCAACGTCAATAACACGTTGAGACCCTTGAACAATATCGAGCAACCTAGCGCACGACGCATGTGGTCAAGGTTAGTTCACAGGACACTTTCCACCCATCCATCGCGACCGTGGCTCCCGCCCAAGCCCTTCCCCATGTACCCTCACCCTTCCGCCTTCCTGGATGTCCTTATGGGTACACCTCCATTTCGATGGCCCGCTACTATCGCGACCCAAAGTCATACGTCAGCGTTCGCATTTTATGCGTCATGGAAGATATTTCCATCTACTCGCACATTGGAAACATCTCCGCAGTGCTGTTTCACAAGCTGCCCAATTCCAAGGCAACGACCCACAAAAAATCACCAATGTTGGAGAATTCCGCCACGCCTTCCAATCTCCCAACATGACATTGCTATTCCATCATGGTCCCTCAATGATACTGGCCCTCACGCAGGGTCCTCACCTTGCGCGAGCTCTCAGGAAGCGATTAATTCATCCCTTGTGATCTTTGGCAGGAGGCACCCTTCTTCTGCCTGTCTTAGCGACATCCAGGATCGCTCCAGCTCCCACATGACGTGTTTTGGATCCAAACGGATGGGATTCAACACAGGCGAGAATTAAACAACTACCTGTTTCAAGACGGCGCCGCTTAATTTGATCATTACTACATCACTATGGGAGCGAGGACTCAGCTTCCTTCAGTGTTCGTCCATGTGATGGTTCGACGTCAGCCACGCGCTCTCTGCTTATCATAACGACAATCTCTTTGGCACCCGGACTCGAAGCTTGTCCTCATGCTCAAAGTTAAGGATACCTCTGATCGCGAGCGACGATCATGCTGCATGGTAGCGGCTACCTGTGAACCGGTTTAGGGGAAGAAGTTGAAGAGACAAAATAATGGAGAGTTACAGGATGAGCCTTACGACAGGGAGCCCGCCGTGGAGAAACAGAGATACACAGTACTGCCCACTGGCGCAATGCTCCACGATTTTCCTCCCAAGAATTTTCTACTCTCGCGCTCCCCATCGTGCATGCACACCACTTCCACTTCCACAATACGGGATAGGATCCAAGATTTTTGTTCGCAAGGTCGTACTTCCATTCCGCGCGGTGTGCCACTCCCTGAGGGCAAGCTACCGGCTGTACAAGCTCGCTGTATTCGACGACCACTTTCTGGTCGTGAACAGGAACGTGGAAGTGTGACGGGCGATATCAATTGGAAGGAACCAGTCAGCGTCGATGCCCTCCGACCTATTAAGAAGACATTGGTGTTCGAGACGGAGCTACTGGGTACGCGCCTCCGCGCGAGGTAGAGGCACAAGCGGTGATGGCGTTAAAGCTTGGGAATGTCTAGACAGATACTCTGGCGCGGTATAGGAACCAAATTGTCCAGTCTTCGAGTCAGGGCGGCGGTAGTGTGTTCGCGGGAGGAGATAATGCAAGCTTCGACAACACGGATCAATACATGAAGGCGTATTTAGTCATGCCGCCAAGAGCAAAGGCAAAAGGAAGAACAGAGCCGTTCGATGCGCCGTATACGCAGATAGAGCACAACTTAAGTACGGGTACACCACGCACTCAGGACTCGAGCGCTGCGGGAATTTTTGATTCGAACAGTGTGTACGTCAAGTTGCTGGAGACGCTATGTTCTTCCTGAGGGTTTGGGTGGTGTAATCGAGCATGTCCATCACGCCGAGCGGGTGCTCACAAATACTTCGCGAATGGAACGTCAAGCGGGTATCGCAATTGGACCCTTCAGAAGCAGAGCCCACTCGGAACTAAGGGATTTTGCTACCCAAGGACTCCTGAGAACAGGTCATAATCACGACCCGCACTCTCGACTACTCCAAGTTGCCTTTGCCACTCACCAGGCACCTCTCCGATACCCCTCGAGCTCGTGTTGCTATGAACTCCTCGGTCGGTCTCCATTGAAACTCAACGGGGCAGCAGAAGCCCTGATACTACTATCAGCGAATGCAAGGCTCAACAACCAATGGCCCGACGCGGTCGGAGATGCATTCCTCAATCCTGCGACGTTAACTCACTTGTTCGACAACGGGATGCGAATATGCGCTCTGTCTCATGTGGTTCATGACAGCAGAGCCAACAATCATCGAACGTGGGGGCTATTTGTTGGGAAGATGTTGGTCGATCAGCAAGGAGTTTCGTACGCCAAGTGCGATATACCGCAGAGGGGCGTCCAGGATTGCATAGAAGCGCTTTCAGGAGCAGCTCTCTGAGGCGGGTCGATCCGATGTGCGCTCTCGGTGTGAATGAAGATGGACTGTGCTCTAGGGAGATGGACGCGTGGCCGGTGCGCAATGTAAAGTGCAGCCGACACCCAAGGTTAATATCTCTGTGGCGTGGGAGAATGCGCTGGGATACGATTTGAAAGTCCAATAGCTAGCGATTGAGGAAACCCGACATGTGGTACATTATGGGCGCGTCGTACCAGCAGCTTGACTTCCTCGGAAACGGGAAGTGCCCCTCAGAAAGCATCAAGGCAATCGATCGGTGGTTGTTTACCTCTGCCTGTGCTCCGCTTCTATAGTCGAGAGATAGTATTGGTTCAATGGCACTTGGACATGGACCGACTGTGCGGCTGACCGGTAATGCGCGAAGGACTGTTGATGGAATGCGGCCGAGAACTCAGAGGTGCGTTGCTCATACTGTAAGTGCCTCATGTGTTAAGTGGTCGTGGTCAGCAGAGATGCTCACAAACCAGCGAGCAGATTTTCCGGATTCATCCTTTGCTCTCGCCGTGTTCGCAAAAGTTGTAAGGCCAACCCACGACCTCAAATGTATTGAGAACGCTTGCTACAACCTCGAGAAGAGCTTCAGATATCGTTCGTCGGTTCCAAGACGGCTAGTCGAAATACTCGCAAGTTCTGGCGTGCTGGCTATGGCGATCCTCGGGTAAGTATATACTATGTTGATGTTGGGTTACTCTCTGATTTGAGTTCTGTTGGAACTTACTCCAGAGAACCTGAAGCGACATTATTCAAGGCCAGAACGATGGCCGGACCAGCATTCTGTTCATAAACTGTTGCAAAAAGGGGTCAAGGCATCACTTATTCGGCTGTACACGTGGATATCCGATCTGCAGGCGATTTGAGCAGATTTGCACGACCCTGTGCATGCTTTGCGCTTCGCGGTGAAGATGAGATTCTCGAGACTGAACAACCGCACAACCGCACCTCGGTGGCTCGTATGTTGGAGAGGCGGTATAGGATGGGAAATCCATCACAGTGAACTTCGAATGTCTTGGTGCCTGTAGCATCTATGTTGGCAGACAATAATGACTTCCACGTACGGATATCCCACCCCGCCGTCCTATACCTTCCTTCAAGGGGTATGATCTGAACGACACAGACGGCCCAGACGCCTTCAAGACAAGTACCAAACCAAAGGCAGGCCGTCAAAGCGGTTGATAGAGAAGAGATTGCTCTGACTACAAAGGTAGTCCCCCCACTTATTTCGACTGCGGGGCGAAATCCTCCCCAGCCAGACGGTCCAGGCGAAAGCTTACTCCCCAGCATAAACCCGTATAGCGGTATATCATTCTCTCGTTTACAAATCAAAATCAGAGTCCGAGTCCGCTGTCTTCGCTGAGTTGCGGATGTTGCGCTTCTTCTTACCCACCCCGCTAAGGCGCATCTCTTCTTCTTCTTCCCCGTCGGAGTCGGAATCTGGTGGCGGGGCTTTGCGCCAGATAGGTATTTTGGGGGCGATGAGGATCTTGTCTTGGATTAGGACTGCTTCAAGTTCTGAAACCAACATATGGGCAAGGCTATCATGAGTACCGGGGGGGATCTAGGGTATATACCTTCGAGTGTTCCTTCCTGCTTTGTACCCCATGCTACGAGCTGCTCTCTGATCTCGCCGTTTCGGTAAAGAATCAGCGTTGGGAGCATCCGATCTGGATAGTTCGGTATGCACTTGTCCCCAACTATTGAAGTAAATTTTGTTCGAGGGTATCGGGCTGCGAGAGTTCGTAATTGTTCGGCTAGCCGAATGCTGGGGGTGTGATTCCTGCGCGAAAGAATAAATGTACAACCTCATGCTCTATGAGCGAGAAGGAGAAGTGGTTAGGCAACGTACCCCTCCTTGTACAAGAAGCACACCACTCCCGTCCCCATGATTTCAACGTCTTCATCCTCATCCTCATCTCGATCGTCGACCTTACTAGCCTCCGTGACTTCCCTATTATAGTCATCTCGACCAATTGGCAATATATCCCCAAACCGTCCCTTTCGCTCGTCCTTCTTGAAGTCATTGAGGCGCTGCTCGCGGAAGGCCAAGATGAAGCGTTCAGTTTCCGAGTCCTCAGCTTCTAGTAGGAGTGTTTCAATCTCATCGGTTGTTTTGGTTGAAAGGATTTGTTGTAAACTCGGCGGTAGTGGCGGAGACGGGGTCCTTGGAGGCCTTGGGAGGGGTGGGAGGATGCCATGTTTGCGAAGTGCATCATTACTAGATTAATGGTATACACCAGTCAGGATGTCGAAGCCGAAAAGAATCACGAGAAGGGATTCGACAGGTGGCCATGCGAGAAATTGGATCGGGACTGCTGAACTCACAATTCGGTATCTTCATTAGGGTTTGGATTCGCCATCTCGGTTTGGTGCGGTTGGCGGTTGTTGGATTAGCGGGTCCGTTACTTATGTCGGTCGAGCTCCGCTGCGGGCGGGAGTGGCAAACTGCGGGGACAAACTGCGGACTTTGGTTGAAGGCGCAAAATTCGGCGTCGGGGTCCGTGACAGGTGGCAGACCACGTGTAAGTAAATCGCAAGACTTGTCCTCGCCCTCACCCCTCACATGAACATGAACATGAACATGAATGAACGGATGACCCCCTACTATTTTCTGCCCAATCCCCACATTCATTACTATCAATTTCATGTCTCACGTACAAGCAGGGCGTCCCTCGCTAACCCGGAATGAGCAACACTGCGCGGCGCTGATCCATGCCGACTAACCGACGTCTTTCGCGCTTGAGATGCCCTCCTTTGTCGTGTGATTGGTCATTCATCACGTAAGTAATAGCGTTTACTTTGATTAGCGCGTCAGTATACGCGTCCTCTCGCGTTTTACGACAAGTAGTTGGCTACCATCGTGCATCTCAACCCGGCCCACGATCCTGGAATGGGTGTAGACAAGTTCAGTATATTCACTGATCCATACAATTTAATCTCCAGATTGCAACCGCTCAATGAGCGCGACATGACATCCCATTTTGTTCGTCGAGACAAGAAGGGGATTTTGATTACATGCTGGATACGCGCCGCACGGACTCGGAACCACCAATGTCCAGCTCAACTTAGAAGAGGCGTCCATTAATTCGCAATCACAACAGTATGCGATTCTTTGAACTTGTATTCATCTCTGTTATATGGTCTACGCCTCATACATACCACTACCTGCCATTTATGCAATCTTCCCAATATTCACGAGTACACTTCGGCTATTACCCCACATGATCCCCTATCGGGACATTGGGTCCATGTAGGACACAAGGATAGGTCGCCCCGAGCAGCTGTTGTGAGTTGTCGAATCCAATGCACACCTGAGGACATGCACACACAGGGCAGAACTGACCGCAGACCCATCCACAGCATCCCAGAACTCCGCCGAGTGAATCCCGTTCATTTCTATGTGGTAGAGAGAATTTCCACCCCCTCCTGTTCTAATTTAGGCCCAGTATATGATATTCGTAAGTACCTTTTGAGGCGGACCGATAATTTATGAAGCCCAACAGCTGTGTTTGACTTCTCGCTTCAAAGGTGCGTACGTCATTCCAGAGCAATAGCGAAGTAGAAAATAAATACGATGATGGATTCCTAATATCATGCTTCGACCTTAGGAATATAAATGAGATAACATAGAAAATAGGAAACTTCAGAAGGAGCTTGCTGTGCCCAGCAACTGGACCTATACACTGATCGAATCAAAGCTTTCCGCAAGCACTCTACTGCCCACGAACGCGCCATCGCCGTTTTGGTTCGTTGATCAAACGGTTCGATTCCTGTACCGTCCAGAACGACTTTCTAGACATCCCTTGAAAGATACCCCTAAGCTCCAACACCGTTTCTGCTCGTTTCTCATGCGGATGGACGTGCCCAGTGGTTCTGCCTCTCCAGATATCGCCAAGATAATGTCTTGCTAACCGGTTGGAGGTCGGCAACTCCCAATTGATATCGACCGTCGCGTTTCCACAGTCCCTGTTCACGAGCAGGAAGTGGTCGAAGAACAACTCGAGCTTTTACGGTTCGAAGGTGGCGTCATACATGGAAGAACGATCGGTTGCGTTCTCGGAAGTGGTAAATTGCCCTTCGAAGAGGTGCGTACCACGTAGAAGGGGGAGAAACGAAGGCAGCGTATTTTGTAGAAGAAGAGTTTGGTTTCCATCTCGTATCGCGGAGAGAGAAGTGGTGTGTAGGTATGATGGGAAACCAGATAGTAGAGATTGTTGAGAAGGGAATCGCGGAGCCTTGCGCCAGTGGCGGAACTGTGCATATCTGTTCCCCCGCAGCGGGCACCCTATCGTAAGGCTCATCCCGTAACACTCCGCTATCTCGTCTCTTCCTCTCTTTTCCGCGACCCGGTTCACGGGTACCTCGCTATCCTACAGTGCGGTCGTTGCGTGCGATCAAGGGTATCCTTAACTTTGAGCACGAGGACAAGCTTCGAGTCTGGGGGCCGAGTAGCTCGTTATGATCACATACGGGCAGAGAGCGTAGACGAAGGAAGGAACACTGCGGGAAGCCGAGTCCTCGCTCCCATTGGGACAATGATCAAATTGCGCGGGTGCTACTGGAATCTGGTAGTTGATTCTCGGCTGTGTGTATCTCTTTGGAACCCAATAACATCACGCCGACCGTATGTTGCTAATACAGCAGAGGAGGGATGCCGACTGACAAGGAGGATGCATTTATCGTTTCCTGAGAGTTTGCGCAAGGCGAGTTTCCATCTCGTATCGTGGAAGGAGAAGTGGCGTGCATGCATGGTGGGCAACAAGAGAGTATGGATTATTGGGAGGGGAAATCATGGAGCGTCTCGCCAGTGGGCGGTACTGTGTGCTTCTGTTCCTCTGTAGCGGGCACCTTGTCGTAGATCCTGTAACTCTCCGTTATCTCGTCTCTTCAACTCCTTTCCGTAAACCGGTCCACGGATATCTCGCCACCCCGCAGCATGATCGTTGCGTGCGATCAGGGGTACCCCTGACTTTAAGAATGAGGACAACCTTCGACTCCGGGTGCTGAGTAGGTTATTGTGATGATATATAAGCAGAGAGCACAGGGCGCATGTTGAACTAGCACATGAAGGAATGGAAGCAGAGTCCTTGATAAACTTGAGGGGTGCCGTCTTGAAACTGGTAGTTGATTTTCACTTATGTGGTGAATCGCACCCTTTGGATCCCAATCACGTCTCGTCGGAGATGGAACGATTCCGGATGTTGCTAAGACACCTCTCGGAGGGACACCAATCACAACTGAGACTTCGCGTAAGGCGGGGACCCTTGGCGAGGGCCAGTCTCATCGAGCGACCATCAGAGGATAGCAATATTATGTTGTGAGATTGCAAGGCGTGGCAGAATTCTCCAACGTTGGTGCTTGTTTGTGGTCGGTCGTTGCCATTGAATTGGGCAGCTTGTGAAATAGCCTTGTGGGTTCCCTGTGCGAGTAGATGAATATATCTTCCATAGAGGGTTCGACGCATAAAATGCGAGCGCTGCCGAACCATTTTTGGGTCGCGATGATAGCAGGCTATCGACATGAAGGTGTACCCATAACGACACCCGAAAGGCGGAAGGATGAGGATACATGGAGAAGGGCTTGGGCGGGGGTCATGGTCGCAATGGACCAGCAGCAAATGTCTTGTATATTACCCTTGACAATTCGATCATGTTCAAGGGTTTCAACATGTTGCTGACAGTTGGCGACTCAGGCGGAAAGCGTGGTC
>WNFL01083364.1_pt2 | contig 10753 bp, 12 predicted proteins | sample 5400361 | NCBI WGS metagenome assembly WNFL01 (sample SAMN13153351, study PRJNA577476) | soil metagenome | isolation source: 40 cm soil on Douglas fir-dominated hillslope | place: USA:California | collected 2013-09-17 | reverse complement strand
CGCGTCTTTTCTCCGTCATCGACAGAACTCGCTGCGCTCGCCGCGCGAGGCAGGCGCGCACGGCGTCAGCATCGGTGTCGACCGCCGATACCGTGCACAAGGGCTCGCCACGCGCCACAACTGTGTCCGGCGAAGGAATGTCGTGGATCCAGGCAACGGCTGCCAGAAGGGCGCTGGCGGCCGCAGTGATCAGCCGATCTGTGGTGGCGAATACGATGCGCGCACCGCGCGTGATCTCGGTTGCCGCCGAGGACATCAAGTGCGAGGTGCGGTCGAGCGGCATCGCACCCGAGCACAGCTCGGCATGCATCTGCAATAAGCTGGCGCACGAGCCGGAGCCGCAAACGTCGTACAGCGCCAGCGTCGCCGAAGGTCGCGGATTGATTTCGAGCAGGTTGAAGCGCTCGCCGTCCCACAGGAAGTCCAGGCTGTTCAAACCAATCAGTCCGGTTCGGTCGACCAGTGCATCGATTGCCTCTCGAAGCAGCGCCGCGGTTGGCGCTGGCAGAGTGATCGGGCCAAGCGCGCCACAAAACACGTAGGGGGACTCGCCCAACGGTTCGAGAAATTGCTCGCTGAACGCGATTACGCGTGCCCGGTGTCGATCGGCGGCAAACAGCGCCGACAGTGATTGACCGACGCATTCGCGCTGGTAGTAGATGCCGCGCGCTTGTGCGCGGTCGGCATTCTGCATTCGGCGTATATGCAGTCCGCCGCTGCCAGCCGCGTCCTTGCGCAGCCAGCCCTCAGGCTGCGCCGGACTGGTCAGCGAGATTGCAGGGTGCGGCAGACCTAGACTGTCGAGCAACGCAAAAAAGCGCGCGGGTTCGCGCACCGCCACCACTGTCTCGGCAGCGTTGCCGATCAATGGCGGACACTGCGGCGCCTGCGACCACGCCGATGCCAATCCGTCGAAGCCGGCGCCGGTCACCCAGCCGTCGATTCGACCTGTGCCGTAGAGGCGCCGGAGAATCTGGCGCAGCGCGTCGATGTCGATCCGCATCGTCCCCGGCTCGCCGATCCGATACCAGGCGACTGCCGCGCGCCGCGTGTCCACATCTCCAAACAGGTCGAGAGCGACTGCGCGCTGGCCGCTGCGTTGCGCGGACTCGGCCAGCCAGCGTGCGGACAAACTCGCGACCGCCAGTCGCCGCGCCGGCATCCTGTCAATCCGCCTTCGTCACGACCAGGCGCGCAACAGCGAGCGCCTCCTCGATGCCAAGATAAACAGCTGCGCTCGCTTCGCGCATCTGCAGAAACAGGCGGTGCTGCGTCTGGTACTTGACGTTGCCGATCGCGAGCGCACCGATAGCGATCGCGCCGCTGGCGCTGCCCGCCAGCAGCTTGCCATCGTCAAATGCGCCGACGCCGGCGATGCCCGCCGGCGGTACGGCGTTGACATCCGCGGCGACCAGCAGGGCGCGCGCCGCAACGACGGCGTCTTCGTTCATGACTTGGGCGCCAGCGGCGGCGGTCGCGCAAACGACCTGGCTCAGCGCAAGCTGTTCGTGCAATGCAGCTGCAGTGTCGGTCGCGACCGGGCGCAAATCGGTGTCAAAGCGACGATTCGTTTCATCGGTCGCGCCGCGCGCGCGGTCGATCCCGCGATGGCTTGCGAGCACGACACTGGCACCGAGGCGCGCGGCGAGTACGCCGACGATGCGACCCACTGGACCCGAGCCGCCGAGCAGAAGCACTCGCTTGTTCACCAGATCGGTGCCGTGCGCCGTGCGCATTTGCCGTTCGACGCACGCGATCATTGCCGCTGCCGTCGTGTACGCGCCGCTGGGGTCGGCGAATGCGGCAACCGCGAATGGCGCCACCATTGCCTTGCGCGCCAAGTCGAGCATGTCGGCGGCCACAATGACGTCGCGGCCGCCGATAAACAAGCCCGTGTAACGACAGCCTTTGGGCCCGCGTGAAAAAATTGCATCCTGCGTCATGGCCGCGACGTTGTCCGGCCCAACCTCACCATACGGCACAACGACCTGGTAGCCGGCATCGACCGCCATGTTGACGTCGAACGGGCTTATTTGCCGGCCCGGCGTGAACATGTGCAGGATGTACTGCCGTTCCATTCAAGTTCTCAACGCTGGTCAAAACGGCCGCGCCATGCGCTCAGTGCCGGGCGTCGATGACAGCCGCCGGCCAGCGTACCCGCGCACCCAGATTGCGGCCGGTCACGATCTGCAGCTGCAAGCGCGGATCGACCACGCCGGCCAGTCGCGCGCGGCGCACCAGTTCTTCGGCCTCCGCCTGGCAAGGCAGGATCGCGAAGCCAGTCGGCCCCCACGAGCTCTGACCCACTGCGGCGCAGGCGACGGATTGAGTCCAGCGCAGCAAGCGCGCGACGGCGGAGCTGGTGTAGATGTCTCCTCCCTGGGCGGGCGCGAAGTGGGCGCCGATTGTTTGCTGCAATTCCGTGATCCCGGTCGCAAAGGGGGAGAAGTCAGCTTCCGCCAGTGCCGGCATAACCCGCATCAGGATTAAATGGCACAGGTGGGCGGCTGCCGTGCGCGGGAAGCTGGGCAGATTGGCGAGCGCGGCGCGCTCGGCGTCGCCGTGCAGTCCGGAGCTTGCGGGATCGATGACCAGCAACACGCGCCACGCCGCGGGAAATTCGAACCGGGCGAGTATTGGCGCGGCGCGTTGCGCGCTGCTTGGTCCACCGTCGACAATCACGCCGCCGTGTTCGAAGCCGGCGATCCCGACGCCTGAGCGCTGTCCGCGGCCAAGCAACGCCGCCAGCTCGGAACTCGTGCGGCGCAGACCGTGCAACTCCATAAACGCGCGGCCGACCGCGAGAGCAAGCTGGGTGCCCGACCCGAGGCCCGCGTGTGCCGGCAACGCCGAGTGGAGTTTCAGCTCGAGCGGCTCGCGCCGAGCGGTGCTGATCTGCAGCTGCTCCAGGTAAGCGCGAGCCCGAAGGAGGGCGTGGCGAGCGTCGGCGGCGTTGCGCTCGTAGCAGAGGTCGGCGCCCGCATCGATCGCCGCATCGATCCGTGAATGGCGGGACCGGCCGATCGGTTTGAAGCCAAGCTCGACTTCCGTCTGCGGGCCGTTGATCACGACGCCAATGCCGCCGAAGCTACGACCGAGAGAACCGCTGGGATCGAAAAAACCGAGGTGCAGACGCGCCGGCCCCGTGACAACAACGCGCGCGGCGGTAGCGGCCACCGTCGCCGCGACTTCGCCGATAGTCATGGTGACGTTGCACCTGAGCGATCGTATTTGATGTAACGGAAGCGCTGGTCGTCGTTCGGGGTGCCCTCGAGCGGTCCGCCCTCGAGACCGGGCTGCCAGTGAATTACGTCTTCAATCTTGCGCGCGAGGGCGAAGTCCTTGTCGGTGATGCCTTTCGCCGAGTGGGTCACCAGCTTGACGACCACATAGGCGTAAGACACGGTGAGGTCCGGGTGATGCCAGGCCGCTTCGGCCAGGTGACCGATAGCGTTGACCACCATCAGCGTCGCCTTCCAACCCTCCGTACGGTACTTGCGGCGGATCGTCCCACTCTCCTGGTACCAGTGCGGCAACTCGCGCCCGAGTCGCTGTGTGATCTCCGCTTCGGAATAGGGTGTGTCGGTGCTCATCGCCTTTCCTTGATTACGGTGCCGCTCGAGAATCTCCACGCGCTGCATGTGGCGTGCCATCTTGCCACGGGCCGCCGTCGCGTTGACCGCGAGTTGTTGTTGTCACTGGTACGGAACTTGTATGAATGGCTACCCATGTATCCGTGCGCATGGGACTTCGGCACACAGGCTGCCCTTTGTCTACGTTCGGGAATGAGGGCGTCGAGGCGTTGGTCAGGAGGCACCGGTGTTGCCGTCGGCACGGCAGCACGGCGGTGTCGGCCTTGTCGACGTCGCTGACGCGTGGGACAGAATGATTCGCCGGGACCGCGCCAGCGGTACAAAGTGAACCATGAATGGATTTTGATTTGATCGCAGTTCGAAAGGAGAACGTTGTTATTCAGTTGATCTGTAGAAGCAGGCGCAAGGGAAGCGGGCGGACTCGTTGTGCCCACGCTGCCGTTTTCAGTTCTAACAAGGAGACATTTATGCAGAAGCACTACTCACGGTGGTTGCGTGCAGGATTGAGCGTTGCGTCAATAGTGCCCGCACTCGCGCTTGGCAATCCCGATCTCGAGTCGAAGATCGCCGATTCGAAAAATTGGGCGATGCAGGCCGGGGACATGTACAACCAGCGCTACAGCCACCTAAGTCAAATCAACAAAGGCAACGTTGGAAAGATGCAGGTGGCGTGGACCTTCTCGACCGGGGTGTTGCGCGGCCACGAGGGATCGCCGCTGGTCGTCGACGGCATGATGTACCTGCACACGCCGTTTCCGAACAAGATCTTCGCGATCGACGTCGATAGCCAAAAAATCAAGTGGCGCTATGAGCCGAAGCAGGATCCTGCGGTCATCCCGCAAATGTGCTGCGATACTGTTTATCGCGGACTCGCGTATGCGGAGAACAAAATATTCCTGCAGCAGGCCGATAGCACCCTGGTCGCGCTCGACGCCAAGAGTGGCAAGGTGATATGGAGCGTGAAAAATGGCGACCCGAAAGTCGGTGCGGTAAACACCAACGCGCCGCACGTATTCAAGGACAAGATCATTACCGGGATCTCGGGCGGTGAGTGGGGCGTGCGCGGCTTCCTGGCTGCCTACGACATCAACACCGGCAAGCAGGTCTGGAAGGCTTACAGCACAGGGCCGGATAACGAGATGTTGGTGGACCCGGCCAAGACGATGACCTGGACCGATGGTGCGATGAAACCGGTCGGCCAGGACTCCTCGCTGAAGACCTGGAAGGGCGACCAGTGGAAGATCGGCGGCGGCACCACGTGGGGCTGGTACAGCTACGACAAGGGACTGAACCTGCTCTATTACGGCACCGGCAATCCTTCGACGTGGAATCCGTCGCAACGGCCCGGCGACAACAAGTGGTCGATGACGGTGTTCGCGCGCGATGTCGATACCGGAATGGCGATCGATGGCATCAACGAAATGATCCTCGCCGATATCAACGTCAAGGGCAAGCCGACCAAGGCGCTGGTGCACTTCGACCGTAACGGTTTTGGCTACACGCTCGATCGGGAAAGCGGCGCGCTGCTGGTGGCCGAAAAATTTGACCCGCAGGTCAACTGGGCGACGCACGTGGACATGAAGAGCGGGCGGCCGCAGGTGGTCAAGCAGTACTCGACCGCGCAAAACGGAGCCGACGTCAACACCAAGGGTGTCTGCCCGGCTGCATTGGGGTCCAAGGACGAGCAACCCGCGGCGTTCAATCCCAAGAATGGATTTTTCTACGTACCAACCAACCACGTCTGCATGGACTACGAGCCATTCAAGGTCGAATACACCGCCGGTCAGCCTTATGTGGGCGCGACTCTTTCGATGTACCCCTCGCCGGGCAGTCATGGCGGCATGGGCAATTTCATCGTCTGGGATGCCAGTGCCGGCAAGGTCGTGCAAAGCAAAGCCGAGAAATTTTCGGTGTGGAGCGGACCGCTGCTGACGGACGGCGGCATCGCCTGCTACGGCACGCTCGAGGGCTACTTGAAGTGCGTGGACTCCGAGAACATCAACAAGGAGTTGTTCAAGTTCAAGACGCCGTCGGGAATTATCGGCAACGTGTTCAGCTACGAACATAAGGGTCAGCAATACATCGGCGTGTTCTCGGGTATCGGCGGCTGGGCCGGCATCGGCATGGCCGCGGGTCTCGAGAAAGACACCGACGGTCTCGGCGCGGTCGGCGGTTACAGGGAACTACGCGACTACACCGAACTGGGCGGGTCGCTCACGGTGTTTGCACTGCCGCGCTAACTTCCTTTAGCGCGCGGTTGTGGCTGCCGGAACCTTCGTTTCGGCGGTTGATCTAACTGCGGCGATGAGTTGATCAAGCGATGAAACTGAATGCTCGCAAGTTGGCGGCTGCGTTGGCGTCTGCCGGCTCGATCGCTTTGGCGATAGCGGGTGAGGTCGCCGCGGGTCAGGAACAACCGGGCGCCGCCGCCACGAATGCGCCGCCGTATCAGGTTGTGGATGGCTATAAGGTCGACCCAAACACGATGCTCGGCTTTCGCACCTGGCGGGCCGCAGCTTGCGATCGCTGTCACGGTGCCAACCAGGAGGGCTTGGTCGGGCCGTCGCTGTTGCAAAGTCTGAAAACGCTGACCAAGGACGAGTTCGTCAAGACCGTGCGCGACGGCCGGCTCGAAAAGGGCATGGTGAGCTTTAGCACCAGCCCGATGGTGATGGACAACATCGATAATCTGTATGCGTATCTCAAGGGCAGGTCGGATGGAGCCATCACGCGCGTCAAAGTTGAAGAAATCAAGTGACACTGGTGGCGCTCGGGGGCGCGTTGCGGACCGCGTTGTCGTCCGCAGCGTGTTGGCGCTGTGCGTGCTGGGATTGACGGCGACAGCAGTCAACGCGCAAGAGGAGCGCAAGGCCTTCCGGGCTTGCCAGGATCCGAGCAATCTGCCGTTCTCGAATACCAAGGGCGAGGGTTTCGAGAACCGGATCGCCGAGCTGTTTGCGAAGAAACTGGAGTTGCCGGTTGAGTATTTCTCGTTCCCGCAACGCATGGCATTCATTCGCAACACGCTGCGCTATCGATTGCCTGGCGAGGATTTCCGCTGTGACGTCGTCATGAGCGTGCCGGCCGGCTACGACCAGGTCGCGTCCACTCGGCCGTACTACCGGTCGACCTACGCTCTTGTTTATCAGAAGGGCAATGGACTCGATCAGGTGAAGGCAGGCTCGGATCTGTTTTCCTTGCCCGCGGAAAAGCAGGCAAAGTTGAGGATCGGTATCTTCGACAAATCGCCCGCATCCATCTGGCTTGCCAAGCGCGGATGGGAAGATCGCGCGGTGCTTTATCAGATGCTATCGCCCGATCCCGATCAGTACCCCGGCGCAATCATTGAAAAGGATCTGGCACAAGGCAAGATCGATGTGGCGATCGTGTGGGGACCCATCGCCGGCTTTTACGCCAAGCGTGTCAAGGGTTCGGAACTGGTCGTTGTATCGCTGAAATCTGAACCCGGCGTTCGCTTCGATTTTGAAATCGCGATGGGCGTGCGTTACGGTGAGCCCGAATGGAAAGCAACGATCGAACGCCTGATCGCCGAAAACCAGGCGGCGATTACGTCGATCCTGCGCGAATACAACGTGCCGCTGGTCGACGAACACGGCGAACCAATTCCGCTGCAATGAATGCGGCGATGCCGCCCGCACGTCCGTTCCCGCGTCGTCGCTGGCTAGAGGTCGCGCGGTTCCTGGTCGGTGTTCTGGGCCTGCTGTCGCGACCCCGAACCCTATGTTGCGCGTGGCCGGTCGTATCAGCACCTGGGCTATCCGCTGGCGGCGATCGAAGCGTTGGGCGCCGCGCTTCATCGCGCGCCGGATCACGCGGGAGCATGGTTCGAATTGGGCATGGTGTACGTTGAACAAAGCGACAGCCGCGGGATCGAACGCGTGGAGCAGACTCTCGACGATCTGGATGTCGTGCTCGCCGAACGCTTGCGCAATGCAGCGCTGGGCGCAACGCATTAGCGCATGACGCGATGAAGTGTTTCGCCGATCGCGCTCGACTTGCCTTCTTGCTGTGCGTGTTCGGCGCCGTCTCACAAGCGGCCGATCCGAGTCAGTTTTCCGAAAGCGAGCGTCGGGTATTCAGCGACGACCACCTGCGCAACCTCGGCGGGCCAGCGGCCCTGCATTACGCGTATCGAAAGCGCGGCTCGCTGGAAAAGGACATCGACGATCGTGCCGTGGTCACGGTCGGCGCCCGGGACAAGGAAGGCGGCCGCACGGCCAGCGTCGAGTTCCTGAGCGGCGCGCGCAAGCTGGAATTGCCGCCACTGGAGCACGCTGAGGGCAACCCGCTGATCCTGTTTTTCCTAGAGCGTGAAGTGCGCGAGATGAGCCGGCTCACCGGCGGCGCGGGCAGCTACTTTCGCAAACGCATCCGCATCGCCTTGGTCGATGGCGCCGAAGTGCGTTCAGTTGAAGTTTCGGTGGCAGGGCAAGCGGTCGCCGCCACCGAAATTCGTATCGCCCCATATAAGAATGATCCGGCGCGCGCGCGCTATGAGAAGTTCGCCGATAAAACCTATGTATTCGTCTTCTCGGATGAGGTGCCGGGTCAGGTGGTCGAACTCAGCAGTGAGCTGTTCGGGCCGGCGGCCGACGGCGGCCCGGCCGAGATGATGCTCGGCGAATCGCTGATTTTTGTCGGTCGGCGCTGAACAGAAACACAAGGAGCACCGCCATGTCGCGTTGCCCGCATTTGAAATCATCGCTGATATGTGTTGTCGCGCTCCTGGCAGCAGCGCCGCTGCGCGCCAACGACTTCCCGACCGTCGCGCGCGTCGAATTTGTACTTAGCTGCATGCGCGACAGCAAGGCAGCGGCGCACGAGATGCTTTACAAGTGCTCGTGCCTGGTCGATTCGATTGCGCAGCGAATGCGGTACGACGAATGGGTCGAGTTGTCGACGCTGGCCAATGCGATGCCGATCGCCGGCGAACGCGGCGGCGCACTGCGCGATCTAAAAGATGGACGCAAGCGGGTCGCCGAGCTCCGTGGGCTGCAGGAAGATGCGAAAAAGGGCTGCTTCATCGAGCGCTGAGCGGCGCGTGGTGCTGCTCGACTTTGCGCTAAGTAGTGTGCCTATTTGCGGCTATCGGTGGCAGCGGCTGCGCGTGCTGGTAGCTCTCGGGTTCGGATTGTTTGCCAACGGCGCCGGCGTTGCGCCGCTGTCGCTCGAGAATCCCGCCGCGGGCGTCTACGTTCACTACGGCCAGCAGGCCTTGAGCAGTGCGGACAATCACGGCGACATTGCGAATCTCGGCTTCGTCGTCGGCGCGCGCTGCGTCGCGGTGATTGATACGGGTGGTTCAATTGCCGTCGGCCGGGCGCTGCGTGAAGCCATCCGTACCGTTACCGAGCTTCCCGTCTGCTACGTCATCAATACCCACGGTCACCCCGATCACATCCTCGGCAACGCAGCTTTCCTCGGCGAATCGACCGAGTTTGTCGGTCACGTGCGATTGGACGAGGCGCTAAGCCGTCGCGGGCCGTTTTACCTGAGAGCCGCGCAGCGCGAACTCGGCGTGGCGGACGCTGGCAGCGAAATCGTTAGACCGACGCGACGCGTGGCTACTGTTGATCGCCTGGATCTGGGTGGGCGTGAACTCGTCGTCCGTGCCTGGCCGCCGGCGCATACGGATCAGGACCTTACCGTGCGCGACGAGAACAGTGGCACCCTGTGGCTCGGCGATCTCGTGTTCGTCGGTCATCTGCCGGTTGTCGATGGCAGCCTGCGCGGCTTCATCGCCGCGTCGGAAGAACTCAAGTTGCTCGATGCGCAACGGGCGGTGCCCGGCCACGGGCGAATCAGGTCGTGGCCGCAGGCTCTCGCACCGCAAGAGGAGTATTTGCGTCATCTGCGCGCCGAGGTGCGGGCGGCGATTGCTGAGGGAAAAACGCTGGCGCAGGCGGTCGAAACAGTCCGACTCGACGATCCTGATGTTTGGTTGTTGGCCGATACGTTCCACGCGCGGAACGTGAGCGCGGCGTATGCTGAATTGGAGTGGGAGCAATGAGCTGCCGCTCGTACGCAGCGCGGCGGCGGGAAGCGGGGCCGGAGCATCGTGTGGCACAAGGGCTCGGCCCCGTGCGGCAATCGGAGCTCACGACCAGGACGGAGAGCAGAACAATGAAACAACTGTGGCTGCTCGCGATGGCGCTCGCCGTCTGCGCCAATGCGCCGGCCCAGGAACCCGACCCGGCCGCCAGTGAGATCTGGAAAAAGGTGCGCGCCAGCGAGTTGGGCGACGCGCCGATCCTCCCAGGCGACGGCGTTATCGCGCTCGACGTACCGATACGCGCGGCAGATGCGGCGGTTGTTCCGATCGCAGTCCGAGCACGCTTCGCGCAGAGCGCCGAACGCTATATCGAGCGTGCCTGGTTGCTGGTCGACAGCAATCCATCGCCGATTGCCGCGGTTTTCGAGTTCACCCCCGAAAGCGGTCGTGCCGAGATCGAAACACGTATCCGCATCGAGGACTACACACATGTGCGCGCCGTGGTCAGAACAAATGACGGGCGTTTGTATATGGCGACCCGATACGTCAAAGCCGCCGGCGGCTGCTCAGCGCCTGCGGGCAAGGACGCGCTTGCCGCGAAGGCCAATCTCGGAAGGATGCGACTGCGCGTGGACGACAGGCTGGTTGCCAATCAACCCGCGTGGGCGCAGCTGATGGTGAGCCACCCGAACGACTCTGGCCTGGCAATGGACCCGTTGACGCGGACCTACGCGCCGCCGCATTTCGTACGCCGGGTGGAAGTGACCTATGCGGGCAAATCAGTGCTGCAGGCCGACCTCGATTTTTCGATCAGCGAGAATCCGAATTTCCGCTTCTACTTCTCGCCCGCCGACGGCGGCCTACTCGAAGCCCGGGTCATCGACAACCAGGACGTGGAGTATTCGACTCGCTTGCGGGTCGAGCCAAGTCGCATTGCCGAAGCGCCGATCAGCCGCCGGCCGGACTGACATTCCGAAGCTTGGCGGAGGCGCCCACTACCGGTTGCCTTGCCGCTTCTCGCGCATGTCGCGCACCATGAAGTCGACACCGCGCTGCCACGAGACGTCTGTGTTGCCGCGCAGATCGACCGACTTGCCCAGCACCACGTTGCCCGTTGCGACGTCGCGGATTTCGATGTTGATGTTTA
>WNFL01303944.1_pt1 | contig 10754 bp, 11 predicted proteins | sample 5400361 | NCBI WGS metagenome assembly WNFL01 (sample SAMN13153351, study PRJNA577476) | soil metagenome | isolation source: 40 cm soil on Douglas fir-dominated hillslope | place: USA:California | collected 2013-09-17 | reverse complement strand
GACATCGGCGATGTTACGGACCTGGGCCGTCAAGTTACCGGCCATCATGTTGACGCTCTCGGTCAGATCCTTCCAGACGCCGCTGACGTCGCGCACTTGCGCTTGGCCGCCGAGCTTGCCTTCGGTGCCGACTTCGCGCGCCACGCGCGTCACTTCGGCCGCGAAGGCGTTTAACTGATCGACCATCGTGTTGATCGCTTCCTTCAATTGGAGAATTTCGCCTTTGACATCGACGGTGATCTTTTTTGATAAGTCGCCGTTGGCGACGGCGATGGTGACGTCGGCGATGTTGCGAACCTGGGCGGTCAAGTTGCCGGCCATGATGTTGACGCTCTCGGTCAGATCCTTCCAGACGCCGCTGACATCGCGCACTTGGGCCTGGCCGCCGAGCTTGCCTTCGGTGCCGACTTCGCGCGCCACGCGCGTCACTTCGGCCGCGAAACTGCGCAGCTGATCGACCATGGTATTGATCGCTTCTTTTAACTGGAGAATCTCGCCGCGCACGTCGACGGTAATCTTCTTCGACAAGTCGCCGTTCGCCACCGCGATCGTCACGTCGGCGATGCTGCGAACCTGCGCGGTCAAGTTGCCGGCCATGAAGTTGACGTTATCGGTCAAATCTTTCCAGGTGCCGGCGACGCCCGGGACCACCGCCTGGCCGCCGAGCTTGCCGTCGGTGCCGACTTCGCGCGCGACGCGCGTCACTTCGGCGGCGAAGCTGCGCAACTGATCGACCATGGTATTGATGGTATCTTTGAGCTGGAGAATTTCCCCTTTCGCATCGACGGCGATCTTCTTCGATAAGTCGCCGTTGGCGACGGCGATGGTGACGTCGGCGATGTTACGGACCTGGGCGGTCAAATTTCCGGCCATGGCATTGACGCTGTCGGTCAAATCTTTCCACGTCCCCGCTACGCCAGGGACGACAGCCTGACCGCCGAGCTTGCCGTCGGTGCCGACCTCGCGGGCAACGCGCGTCACTTCCGCCGCAAAGCTGCGCAACTGATCGACCATGGTGTTGATCGCTTCTTTCAACTGGAGAATCTCGCCGCGCACGTCGACGGTAATCTTTTTCGACAAATCGCCGTTCGCCACGGCGATCGTCACGTCGGCGATGCTGCGAACCTGCGCGGTCAAGTTACCGGCCATCATGTTGACGTTGTCGGTCAGGTCTTTCCAGGTGCCGGCGACGCCGGGGACCACGGCCTGGCCGCCGAGCTTGCCTTCCGTGCCGACTTCCCGGGCGACGCGCGTCACTTCGCCGGCAAAGGCGTCCAACTGCTTGACCATGCCATTGACCATCTTCGCCGTGCTCAAAAACTCGCCGCGCAGCGGCTGACCTTCGGCTTCGAGAGCCACCGTCTGGGTAAGATTACCCTTGGCGACGGCGCCAATGACACGGGCCATTTCAGTCGTCGGCCGCACTAAATTTTCGATCAAATCGTTGACCGCATCGACGCGGCTTTTCCACGATCCGCGCGCCTGCGCCGGGGCGACCTTCTGCGATAGTTTGCCCTCGCGCCCGACGACGCGACTGACGCGCTCGATTTCATTCGTGCTATCCGACATCATTTCGATGATGTCGTTGAGGGTGTCGGCGATTTTCCCTTCCATGCCACTTGCGCTGGTCCGCAAGCGCACGGAAAAATCACCCTTTTTGACTGCCATAAGCACTTGCAACAGAGCCCCGGTATCCAGCCTGTCATCATTGACTGCCCGTGCCATATTCTTCGCCATCGCGTTCTCCTTTCGCCCTAAAAACGAAGCTTATATGAATGGTTGAATCGATATTGTTTCGGCTCGTGCGCAATCAAGTGGCGCCATCGACGTTCGAGAACACTTCAGCAAACCAGCCAATGCGAAAATGTTCGTAAACATCCTAAATTTTGACCGGCCAAAACGTCCTTCGCGCCGCTGGGATACATTCGCTTATGCAGTCGCGTCGATTTTACGCGGTTCCTTGAGTCAATGGAATAATAATCTTAAAAGTCGTGCCCTGGCCGACCTGGCTTTCAACGTCGATACGGCCACCGTGATTTTTCACAATTCGTTCACAGATCGGCAGGCCCAGTCCCAAACCTCGGGTCTTTTTGGCGGTATAAAACGGTTGAAAAATTCGCGCCAGGGTTTCTTCGTCGATGCCGAAACCGGTGTCGGTCACGGCGATGGCCACCGACCCAGTGCCATTGGAACCATGAGCCTGCGCTGAGATCGCCAGCTCACCGCCCCGTGGCATGGCGTCGATCGCGTTAAGGTAAAGATTGACCATCACCTGCTCCAACTGCTGATAGTCGGCGTGGAGCCGAGGCAGGTCGGCGGGGATCTCGGTGGTCAGTTTGATCTTTTGCTTATAGAGACGGTTTTCGATCAATTTCAAAGTCTTGGAGATAAGGTCTGGAATTTTGGTCTGGATCAGGTGGGTCGCGTGTGGCCGCGAGTAATCCATCAGATCCTGAATGATTCGCTTGCAGCGCTGGGCTTCGTCATCGATGATTTGCAGCGGCCGATGGATCGGGTCGTCTGCCGGCATGGAGTTTAGCAAATCTTCGACAAAACCCAGGACGATGCCCAATGGGTTATTGAATTCGTGGGCCATGGAGGCGGTAATCTCGCCGAGCGAGACCAAGCGGCCGGAAGCGATCAGTTGCTGTTCCAGTTCATTGGCTTGACGCCGCAACCGTTCTTCGCTGTCATGCAGTTCCTGTTTGGTGTGCAAGAGTTCGATAAAATCGGCGGCTTGCCGAGCGTATAGATCGACGAAACGCAATTCTCTCGCCGTCGGCCGTCGGGGGTGGCGAAAATGGCTGAGCAGCATACCGAGAAGGTCACCGCTCCGGCTGATTAAAGGCGTCGCTTGCACGGCGCGATAACCGCCAAGCGCCGCGGCACTTCGGCCAGGCGAGTAGTCCGCCTCGGTCTCCACGTCCTCGATCACCACCCGAGATTTAGTCCTAATCGCCATCCCGGATGCGGAGTCGTCTGCCACGGTGACGACGCGAAAACGGTCGATAAAACTCTGCTCGAAGCCGCGCTGCGCGACAATTTCCAAACCATTTAGCGCCGGGTTGTAAACCCGCACTTTGCCGAAATCCGCGCCTTGGATCGCAATGACGGCATCCAATATTTCATTCAGCGCTGCCGGAATATCACGGGCGGCGATCAGCCGCGTCGTCATCGCATGCAACTGCTGCATCGAGGTCAGCTCGTCGGCGAGCTGATCTTCGCTGCTGCGCAGCGCCTTGGCGTTGCGCAGACGGTCTAAGGCGATCGCCGTGTATTGCGATACGATGTGGAGAAATTCGAGATGATCGACGTCAAAAAACCTCCGGCTGTGACTGGCAAAGGCGAGGGTGCCGAACAAATTGTCGCCGACCATGAGCGGATTGCAAACGTAACTTTGCAGCCCGATACTGCGCGCGAAGGCTACTTTTTCGTCATCGGAATTCTGAATATTGTTGGCCGCGATCGCTTGATGGGCTTCGGCAGCCGCGCCGCAAATCGCCTGCCCGGAATCGAGTCGAGAGATTTTTTCGACGATTTCATCCGGGACGCCAAAACAAGATCGCAGTTCAAGCGGTCCGCCGTGACCGTTGACCATAAAATTGAAATAGCTGTCGGCGCCGACGTGCGCGGCGACTTTGTCGAACACATTTCGCACGATCGTTTCGGCATCATTCGCTCGCAGCAATTGCTCCAAAGTCTCCGACAAAAGCTGGATCGCTTCGTTGCGATCACGGAGTTCGCGTTCGGCATTCTTGCGCTCTGAAATATCCTGAAAGACGCTGATCGCGCCCGAGTTTCGGCCGTAGCGGTCGTGCAGCGGTTCGATATTGGCGCTGACGACGACCCGTGTCCCATCGGGACGTTCGATGATCACTTCGGCATTGCGAACGGATTGGCCGCTCCGCACCGCGGCGGCCATCGGCGTCTGATCACGCGCCACCAAGGTTCCATCGGGCTGCCACAAACGATAAGTGCCTGTGAATAATTCGCCAGCCGCGCCCCGGCGCGGTTCGCGCCCCCATAGTTCCGCGGCGCGCCGATTGAAAAAAGTGATGTGGCCGTCGGCGTCACAGGTGTAGATCGCGGCCGGCATCAAGGCGACCAGTTGCGTGATTCGTTCTTCGCTCTCGCGCAGGGCATGTTCGGACCGTTTCCGCTCGCTGATATCGACTGTGGCGCCAACCATGCGCACCGCCCGGCCATCCTCACGTAGAACTTTGGCATTGGTAAATATCCAAACCACTTCGCCGCTGGGCCGCAGAATGCGAAACTCGAGCTCGAACGGCGCTTCGCCTTTGACGGCGGCCTCGATCGCTTGGGAAACAAACTGGCGATCCTCTGGGTGCACCAATTGCGAAAATGACTCCGCCGTGCCGCCGAATTCGCCGGGCGCAAGGCCGTGAATCGGGTAGAGGGAATCGGTCCAGGTCACACGATTATGCGTGATATCCCAGTCCCACACTCCGAGTGTGCCGGTCTGAGTAGCTAGTCTGAGATGTTCCTCGCTGGCGCGCAACGCGTCTTCGGCGACCTTGCGCTCGGTAATGTCGACCAGCATATTGATCGCGCCGATGACCGCACCGTACGCGTCGAGCAGCGGTTGGGGGTGGGGTAGCACATGTCTGCGCGTGCCGTCGGGACGCTCGATGATGATTTCTTCGCCTTTCACTGGGCGCCCATGCTTTAGCGCCATCGCCATCGGGCATTGATCGAGCGGCAAAACCGTACCGTCCAACCGATAAATGCGCGCGGAGCCGCACCATGAATCTTTGCCGATCTCCGGCGCACGTCCCCACAGCTCAACCGCAGCTTCGTTGAAAAGCGTGATGCGGCCTTGCGCGTCGCAAGTGTAAACCGCCGCCGGCAAACCGTGAACCAATCCGCGGTAACGTTGTTCGCTCGCCCGCAACTCAGCTTCCGCCTGTTTTTGCGCCGAGATATCTCTCGCGACGATCGCCAAGCACAGCGGCGCATTGCTCTGGGGGCCGCGGATAAGAAAAAATGTTTGATAGATCGGCAACAACTTGCCGCTGTGCCTGTGCTGAAATTCAAATTCACCTTCCCAACAGCCTTCGGTTAAGGCCTTTGGGAGAACCGTGCTTTCGAGTATTGGCTGCATGGCCACGGGAAAATAATCGCGAAAGGAAGCGAGTTCTACATCCTCCGCACCGTCCAGGCCAAGCAAAGCGCGTCCTGCCGGATTCACGTAGAACACGTCGCCGTTGAGCGCAGCCATAGCAATAAAATCCTGCGAGCTCTCGACCAACGAGACAAACATCTGCCGCTCTTCGGCGCTTGTTCGTAATGTCAGATCGGCCTTTAGCCTCGTCTTGGCACGATCCAGCTCGGCAAGCACTTCGGCGCGTTGGCGCTCCTCGTCGTAAGCGCGGGCGCTCGACAGGCCGGCGCCAATCTGACCCGCGAGCAACTGGATGAAGCCGAGATAATCATCGTCGAAACGACGATAGGAGCTAATACCTGCGACCAAAAAACCGGCCGGACGTTCATGTCCTTGGCGGGCAATCGGCACAACCACCGCTTGCTGCGGCGGTGTCGGCCAAGGCCCGGCTGGCAGTTCTTGAATTCGCGTCGTTAGATCTTCTACAAGAATCGACGCCTTTTCAGAAATTACCCTTTGCGCGGGCCAGATGCATTGTTCGTCATCGACATCGATAGTCGGTTGAGCGAGCGAATTGTCCGCACCGATTCCGTGTGAGCATGATAGACGCGCTTGGCGCCCATCAGCGTCAAGAAGATACATCAGCGAGAACGGCAGGTCCTTTTCGTAGGCGCTAAAACGGCGCGGAATCGCCTCCATGACTCGCTGCTCGCTATGGATGCCGGTCAAGTCGACGCCAAGCTCACGCAGGACGGCCAGCCTCCTTTTACCAATAACCCTGGCGGTCTCTTCGGTGACGACACAGAGCATGCCGCCGATATTTCCCGAATCGTCCGGAATCGGACTGTACGAAAAGGTGTGATAGGTTTCTTCGGGAAATCCACTGCGCTCAAGAATGAGCAGTGAGGACTCGTCCCAGGTGGGCTTGCCGGTTTGTATAACGGATTCTACCCTTGGCCCGACGTCGGACCAGACTTCCGCCCAAACTTTGCGCGCCGGGGTGCCGAGCACCCAACTTTGTTTGATGCCTACGGTCGGCAGATAAGCATCGTTGCAGAAAAAATAGAGTCCAGATCCCCACCCCATCCACATCGCATAGCGTGAATTGAGCATGATCTGAATTGTGGTTTTGAGACTGCGTGACCAATTCTCGATCGGTCCTAACGGATGGTCCAACCAACTGAACTCGGCAATGCGCCGGCCCATCTCGCTGGCACCGAGCCAAGTCGCCGTCGAATCGAGTCCCAATGTCATCGCCGCACGTGTTTACCCTTTACGGCTTTTTTTGAACGATTGCCAAGTTTAGCGCAGCGAGCGAGGCGTCTGCGTCTGCCGCGGTGATGTCAGATCGCAAAAATTTTTCTATCCGGAACGCGGGAGACGCCAGTCAAGGCCCGCCTCGCCTGCGCTCACGCTGCCGCCAGACCCTGGACGACGCTTTTCAACTCCTGGATGTCCAGCGGTTTAGTGAGATAGTTCGCGGCGCCATATTTCATGCAATCGCTGCGCGAGTCGACTGTCGGATAGGCAGTGATCATGATCACCTGAATATCCGGAGAGCGTTTTTTTATCTCCGCCAATAAAGCGACGCCATCGATGGGATACATTTTGATATCCATAATGGCGACACTAAATGATTCGCGGTCGACGTATTCCAGGGCCTGATTCGCATTATTTGCGGTTTTGACCTGGTAGCCTTCTTTGGACAATATTCGATCCAAAAGAATCAGAAGGTTTTCTTCGTCATCGATAATGAGTACAGACCGCTCCATGATAAATTTTCTCGATTGGCTATTAACAGTCGAAAGTTTTTTACTTTCCTGCCCTAATTTTAAATTACTGTCAATTGCAAAAGAATCGTCACCTTCATCTTGTTTAGCACCCGAACCATTGTGAGCCGTCGGCGATCGCGTTAACATTATTTTCTCGATTCTAAACTAACGCCTTGATCAGGTGGTATTTACCGTGCTCGAGATCATCACTGCCCACTACCGAGCGGCTTTGCGAGCCAAAGCCAAGTTTCCCGCCGTCGGCCGCCGGCAAACATTTGCCGGCGGCCGTGCTAGCCTTTTTACAGCACTGGTATTACCGGTCGCCCGGTCGCTAAGCCGCATGGGATGAGCGAATTGCCGGCCGGCCCAGTCTTTGATCGACCGAGTTCCAATCGATGTTGCTGAAAAAGGCTTCGATATACTTTGCCCGTTCAGCCGGTTTGTAGTCGAGCAGAAACGCATGCTCCCAGACATCCATCACCAACACCGGGTTATACCCCGCGACGTTGCCGATTTCGTGCAGCGAGGTCCAATGATTCGATAACTGATCGGTGGTCGGATCCTGATAACAGATCGCCCAACCGACACCGCGCATCTTGCCGATGCCGGTAAAATCAGTTTTCCAAACGTCGAAGCTGCCGAAACTCTTCGCCGCCGACTTCATAAAGTCTGACTTGGCATCCGGCTGCGCGCTGCCGCCCTTCTTTAGGTTGCCGAAATAATATTCGTGCAGCACCATGCCGTTGTATTCGAACCCCAAGCGGCGCTTGAGCTCGGAATAAGCCGGCATCTCTTCTTGATCGACTTTGCCGTCTTTCAAAATTGCGGAGATCTTCTCTTGCAGGTTGTTGGTCTCCTTAACGTAGCCTTCATAAAGCTTAAAATGCATTTCTAAAGTTTGGTCCGAAATACCGTTGAGACCGCTCAAATTAAACTGTTTGGCCTTATACATAATCACATCACTCCTTCACGAGAAATTTCCTGAGCCAACAATTGCGCGCTACTTTTTGTAGCCAACGGCGACCAAGCCGACACCGGCGGCGAGCGCCAAGCCGCCTAACACAGGCGAAAGCGGTATCGACTTTTCCTTTTCCGCCGTTGCTGTAAACGGGCCGATTTCGACGATTTTTTCCTTGGAGGTGTAGGTAATCCGATTATAAGACAAGCCCACGATTCCCAGCAGGATTAAAACGATGCCGATAATAATCGCTGGTTTCATAAATTGATTCCCGGGTTATTCAATGATTCAAAATACTTTGCGACGTTCGAGAAATTCGATGAACAGGACGATGGCGGCGAGCAAAAGCAGTAGGTGAATCAGCCCGCCCAAGGTGTACGCCATCATGACACCGAGCAACCAGAAAATAATAATGACAAAAAAAATTCCGATCAGCATTCGCCCACCCAATACAAACCAGTCTTCGCCGTCCGCGCTCCAGTCTGCGCGGACTGGAGCGCGCGCTTGGATGTGCTTTGAGTCGCCGGTCAACGATCAGTCGGGGCGGGAGCTTCGGCTTCCGCTAAAGAACGACTGCAACCGCGTCAACCACGAATCAGAATCGGCGCGGACCTTTTCTGCTTCCTCGCGCAAATAAGCCAAGCCATCGTCCGCCCCGCGCTGGAGTTGTTCGCGAGTCTCCTTACCAGGCTTGGGAGCCCACAGGACGCCCGCCAGCAGACCAAAGCCCGCACCAATCATGAATGAGTTTACAATTCGACGTTCGAGTGTACTCATCTAAATCCGCTTCGTTTCCGTTTCTCTGCGGGCCTTTAGCTCTTTTTTTGGACCTGTAAATTATTCTGGACCTTTTGCACACCGGCAACCTGCATCGCCAGTTGTTCGGCGCGGGTTTTTTGTTCCGGCGATTCAACTATGCCACTGAGCGAAACCACCCGATTGGTCGTGTCGACATCGATGCGTGTGAGATTAGCGGCTTTGTCGCCGACAAGCTTGGCCTTCACCTGACTGGTGATGGTCGAGTCGTCCACATATTGTCCCGCGGTTTGCCCGGTCATCGATTGGCAGCCGGCAACCGACAACGATAACGCGAGAGCCACCGAGATAAGAATTGGCTTGAGAGTTTTCATGGCAAGGACCTCCATTTACATTTTAATTTATGGCGCAACCCCGTTCTGATTCGATGCAACAATTGCATCAACCGCACAGGGGGGTGCCGTTAATAAATTATCGAGCCATGCTCTATCTGGCTTTTACGCGATTCATATTCGCGGCGGGAAATGCGCTCACTTCTATAGTCTTCTTCGAGCCGATCCATTTGCCGCTTGTTATTAATCTCGTAACCCGCGCCAGTAGCCAAGCTGCCCACCGCCGCGCCACCAAGAAATTCACAACCCCACTGGCTAAAACTAGCGAGTAAAATCAGCAACATCATTTTTTTCATGGCTTACCCTCCAATCGATAAACAAATTTACCAATGACGTCGGTCGACGCCTAAACTCTTCCCATCAGAGCTAAAACAACAATGATAAGCACTACCAGCCCCAATCCCCCGCTCGGATAGTAACCCCATCCGGAGCTGTACGGCCAAGTGGGCAACGCGCCGACCAGCAGCAATATCAGGATGATCACAAGGATTGTTCCCATTATTTACCTCCTAGTCAGTTTTGGTTCAGTCCTCTCTGCTTAACCGTAAACAACTCGGGACGATCCGGTCGACTGCGCTGGGAGCGGCTCATGTTAGACCGTCGTAGCGCCGCGATCGGCTGCACGCCACGAGGTTGTTTGCCGAGAATTTTCAGCGAATCCAAAATCCGCGATTCCGAACCCCAATCGCTCCAGGTGACCTTCGTGACTGGCAACACCGTCAAAGTTCCGGAATGGCGTTGAGCGAGGGGCTCAAGCAGCTCCTTAGAAAAATTCACTGTGCTGAGTTCGGCGTAAGCGGCGTGGATAACCGACACTTCCGCCGCGGTGCCGATGACGTCATGGATTTTCGCGAAGTGGCGGTAAACTTCCGGCTGAAGTTCTTTTACCCAGTAAAATAGACTGCCGACGTGGAAAACCATCATCATAGTGTTCCATAACGCGCCTTGTTCGATGAGCTCGTGGGCGCACTGAACAGCAGGCTTTTCGATAAACGCATCGACGGGCTGAATGCCCCAGCCAGTGGTATCGTGTGCGCTAGCCGGAACAACATAGCCGTAATCTGTTTCTTCGTAGTCGGGCGCCACACCGAGTAGAATTAGACTGTTCGGTTGCTTCTCCACCACGCTGTGAGCCAAACGTATGTGTCGCATCACGCGATCAGCCTCGAGAACAAACTGATCGGATGGGAAAACCGCCACCACCGCATTGGGATCTCGCTTGTACAAATATGTGAGCGGCAGCAATAAGCCGGGCCCTGTCTCACGGTTGACCGGTTGCACAATCACGGTTCCGCGTTGGCGATTGCGCAGCTGTTGTCTTACTTCCGGATATTTCAAATGGCTCTGGTTGATGATGGTCAACACCCGTGACCGCGGAATAAGTTTTTCAGCTCGGCGGTAGGTATGCTCGATCATCGAATAAAAACCGGTGAAATTAACATATTGCTTGGGCAGATCGTCGCCGCGCAATTTGCGCACGAAGTTTTTTACCCGTTGTCCTTCCCCACCGGCCAAGACCAGCCCATATAGCTGCGCCAGGTTTTCCGCGCCATCCGTACGGGGTGGGGACCGTCTTACATCGCTCGGTATCCGTAGCTCTTCCATTTTCACACTTGTTCCCAGATCATTGATTTTATTTAAACGTCGTTAAGAGAGGCTATACCGATGGCTTAACGTCGATCTTGTCTTCAATGGTGATGCCGGGCTGAGCGCTCTTGGCAAGATCTACCGCTTTAGCGCGCATATCTTGGGAG
>WNFL01444685.1_pt2 | contig 10756 bp, 9 predicted proteins | sample 5400361 | NCBI WGS metagenome assembly WNFL01 (sample SAMN13153351, study PRJNA577476) | soil metagenome | isolation source: 40 cm soil on Douglas fir-dominated hillslope | place: USA:California | collected 2013-09-17 | reverse complement strand
CGAAAAAGCCGTGCTCGACGATCTCGCGCCCGGGGACCGGCGCCGCGAATTGACGGAACGCCCGCACGACAAAGACCGCGACGTGATCGCGCCGCGAGTCGCGGCTGTTGAAGAACACGCTGTGCAGCTGCGGCGGGGCCGTCATTTCGATATTGCCCTCCTCCTGCAGCTCGCGCGCAAGCGCCTCGCTGAGCGTCTCGCCGGCCTCGCCCCCCCCGCCGGGCAGGTGCCAGCCGCTCACGTAGCTGTGCTTGACCAGGAACACCCGCCCCTCCCCATCGATCACCAGCGCGCGCACACCGAGCGTCATGGCGCGCGCGAAGCGCCAATAGGCGTGCAAGACGCGCCGCAATGCCGGCTCGAGCGCGCGGCGCGTCGTCTCGAGGCTGGCGCGTCTCATGCCGGTCTCGCCTCCTTCCGTCGCAAGTCAGTGCCTCCGGCTTGTCAAAAGCGCGGCTTTGCTGTCTAGAAGGGTTCTAACATAGCTCATTCATGAGTGCGGGCCAGTGAAGCGCTTTGCCGAACTTACCGAACAGGAAATCCTCGCGCTTGCCATCACAAACGAGGACGAGGACAGCCGCATCTACCGTGGCTTCGCCGAGGGACTGCGCGACACATATCCGGCCTCGGCCAAGGTCTTCGACGAGATGGCGGAGGAGGAGGTGCGCCATCGCACCATGCTGTTCGACCTCTACCGCTCGAAGTTCGGCGAATATCTGCCGCTGATCCGCCGCCAGGACGTGAAGGGCTTCATCCAGAAGAAGCCGCTATGGCTCATGCACCCGCTCAATCTCGACGAGGTGCGCAAGTTCGCCGAGAACATGGAATACGAGGCGGCGCGCTTCTACCGGCGCGCCACCGAGACCTCGCGCGACACCTCGGTGCGCCAGCTCCTGGTCGAGCTCGCCGAGGCGGAGGTGGAGCACGAGAGCCTCGCCCACCAGCTCGGCCAGCAGATCCTGACCCCCAGCGCGCGCGCCACGGAGGACGAAACCGCGCGGCGGATGTTCCTGCTGCAATACGTGCAGCCCGGCCTCGCCGGGCTGATGGACGGCTCGGTCTCGACGCTGGCGCCGCTGTTTGCCGCCGCCTTCGCCACCCACAATACGTGGGAGACGTTTCTCGTTGGGCTCGCCGCGGCGGTAGGCGCCGGCATTTCCATGGGCTTTGCCGAGGCGCTCTCCGATGACGGCTCGTTGACCGGACGCGGGGCACCGCTGGTGCGCGGCACGGTGTGTGGCGTGATGACCGCGATCGGCGGGCTCGGCCACACGCTGCCCTATCTCATTCCCAATTTCTGGACCGCGACCGCCGTCGCCATCGCCGTGGTCGCGGTCGAGCTCGTGGCCATCTCCTACATCCGTAACCGCTTTATGGACACGCCGTTCCTCGCGGCGACATTCCAAGTCATTGTCGGGGGCGCGCTGGTGTTCGTCGCAGGGATTTTGATCGGGAGCTCGTGAAGGTCGGTCCCGAACCCATGTTCGTCCTCGCGCATCTGTCGGACCCGCACCTTGGACCGCTGCCGAGGCCTCGCCTCGCCGAGTTCGCCGGCAAGCGCGCGGCCGGTTTTTTCAACTGGCGGCGCAAGCGCCACCGCATCCACCGCGCCGACGTGCTCACGCGCGTGACGGCGGACCTCAAGACGCAGGCGGCCGACCACATCGCGGTGACCGGCGACCTCGTCAATATTTCGCTTGCGGCCGAATACGCGCCGGCGCGTGCGTGGCTTACCTCCCTCGGGCCGCCGCGCGATGTCACCTTGGTGCCAGGCAATCACGACATCTACGTGCGTGCCGCCGCAGCGTATCCGCAGCTCCACTGGGGCGACTATATGCGCGGTGACGATGCGGCCGAGACGAGCTTTCCGTTCGTGCGCCGGCGTGGCCCGCTGGCGCTGATCGGATTGTCGACGGCGGTGCCGACCGCGGCCTTCTTGGCCACGGGCCGGCTCGGCCGCGAGCAGATCGGGTTGCTTTCCGAGCTGCTGGATCGTCACCGCGAGTTCTTTCGCGTGGTGCTGATTCATCATCCGCCGATCAGCAAGCCGGCGCGGCATCTCAAGCGGCTCGTCGACGGCCCCGACTTTCGTGCTGTCTTGGCGCGGCAAGGAGCGGAACTCGTCATTCATGGGCACGACCACGCGCACTCACTCATGGAGCTCGAGGGGCCGCAGCGACGGATCCCAGTCCTCGGCGCGCCGTCTGCGTCGGCCGCGGCCGCACCGCCGGCCGAGCGCGATTGCGCCGGCTACAACCTCTACCGGATCGAAAGCGGCAGTGGCGGCTGGCGCTGCGAAGCGATCTGGCGTGGCCCTGCACACGACGCCGACGGCATCATCGAGATCAAGCGGATCGCGCTTATCGATTAGTCAATCAGGTGTATTGAGTTCCGTTGCGGAGCGGCTACGGCTGCGAGCCGAAGATCAATGCAGCGGCGACCAAGCTCGCCATCCCCACGATAAGGCCGAAGAGGAACGCCTTGACCGCGCGGCGGCGCCGGCGGCGGCGCTCGAAGCGCATCTCGTATTTGATGTTACGAATGGGAGCATCGCTGGCGAGCGCACGCTCGCGCTCGAGCAGCCGCTGCGCCACGTATTTGGTGACGGCGTGCACGATCTCCGGGGCGCTCACGGACTCGGCGAGCACGGTGCGCCCGTAGCGGGTTTCCTGCAGGAACCGGTAGATCCGCTTATCGCGGCCCATGCTTATGTGCGCGATGGGGTCGATCCACAGCCGCGGCGTCTCGCCCCGACTGATGCCGCGATCAAAAAGCTCGATCTCTTTGGGAAGTTCCTCGAACAAGGGGTCGAGCGCCTCGTTGAGCAACTCGAGCCGAGCAACCTCCGCGTCGTGCAGGTCAATGACGACGCCGCTGCGTTCGGCCTGATCGACACGCGCCTTGCGCAACGCCTCCTTGAGCGGCTGCGGTGGCGCGCTCGGCGTCTCCTTGCGTTTGCGTCCCCACATGTGCGGCACCCTAGCAATCGAGACCGCCAAGGCAAGCGTGCCGGCGCAGGGACGTCACGATTATTCCGGGTCTGCGAGCTCACACGCAGCGGCCGCCGTCGACCTCCAGCACGTTCCCGGTGAGGAAGGAGGCTTCGTCGGAAGCGAGAAACAGCGTCGCGTTGGCGACATCTTGGATCGTCGCAAAGCGGCCGAGCGGCACCGTAGCCTTGAACTGCGCCCGCAGCTCCGGCGAATCGCCGCCCATGAAGGTCGGCAAGAGCGGGGTCTCCGCCATGACCGGCGCGATGGCGCAGACGCGAATGCCGTCGCCTGCAAGCTCCGCCGCCATCGATTTGGAGACGAGGTTCACCGCTCCCTTGGAGGCGTTGTACCAGGTCAGCCCCGGGCGCGGCCTGATCCCGGCGGTTGAGCCGATATTGATGATGACGCCGCATTTTTGCTTGCGCATCAGCGGCACGACCGCGTGCGCGAACAGGAAGATCGATTTGACGTTGACCGCCATGAGGCGATCGAACTCGGTCTCGTCCACGTCGAGCATGGGCCGCCGCACGTGGCTCATGCCGGCATTGTTGACAAGGATGTCGATTCGCCCAAAGGCGTCAACCGTCGCCTTGACCGAGGCGTCCACGTCTGCGCGCTGCGACACGTCGCAGCGCACCGCAATCGCCTTGTTGCTGATCGAAGCCGCGGCTTGCCGCGCAGCGTCGGCGTTGATGTCGACGACCGCAACACGCGCGCCCTCGCGTGCGAATGTCTGGGCGATGCCTTTGCCGAAGCCCGATGCCGCGCCGGTGACGAGCGCAACCTTGTTGTCGAGGCGCATGGTCCGTTCCTTTCTTGCTCTCCTGCTGCGGTGATCAGTAACGACCTAGCTCAGAGCACCGCTGTCGTCCCCGCGCAAGCGGGGACCCGTATTCCAGGGTCGGTGCGTCCCCGATTACACGACCTTCGGATCAATTGATCAGCCGGGTTTGACTCCGTACGCATGCGCCCAGCCCAAGCCGTCTTCCGTCCGCCCGCGCGGCCGGTACTCGCAGCCGACCCATTTGCCGTAACCGAGCCGATCGAGCGTCACGAAGATTTCGGGGTAATTCACTTCGCCCTCGTCGGGCTCGTGCCGCGACGGCACGGCCGCGATCTGCACATGACCGACGAGGGGAAGATGTTTCTCGAAGCGCCGGATGAGATCGCCGCCGACGATTTGCGCGTGATAGAAGTCGAACTGCATGCGCACGTTCGGCCGCTCCACCTTGGCGATGATATCGGCCGCCTGCTCGGCACGGGTCAGAAAGTAGTCCGGCCGGTCGCGTGGATTGATGGGCTCGATCAACAGCGTGATGTTCTTTTCCTGTGCCGCGTCGGCGGCGCGTATGAGATTTCTGATGAAGGTCATCTCCGCCGCCGGCCGTTGCTCCGGCGGCACTTTCCCCGCGAGGCAATGGATTTGGCAGCCGCCGATGGCGGTCACGTAATCGAGCGCCTGCTTGAACAGCGTGGCGAATTCCCGCTCGCAGCCGGGCACCGCAGTGACGCCGAACTCGCCGGCCGGCGCCTGACCGGGCGCGGTGTTGATGCCGAGCATGATCAATCCGTGGCGGTCGAGCTCGGCTCTCACGGCGGAGGGGGCGTGGTCGTAGGGGAGTTGCAGCTCGACGGCACGAAAGCCGGCGGCAGCGGCCGCCGCAAACCGCTCGATCAGCGGCCGCTCGGTGAAGAGATACGCGAGATTGGCGGCGAAGCGGGGCATGAAGAATGAACCGTGGGACAATCTTATAAATGAAATCTGAGAGAGGTGGAGCTTGCGGCGCGGGCTGTGCCAATATCCTGCCTCGACCCGCTGAGTACGCTCTCGACCCCCTGTCATGCGCGCCAACGACAGCTTCCATATCGCCGTCTTGCCCGGCGACGGCATCGGGCCGGAAGTCATGGCGCCGGCGCTGGCTGTGCTCGACAAAGTTGCCGCATCGACGCCGGGCCTGAAATTCCGTTTCACCGAAGGGCCGGCGGGGGCGAGCCATTACCGCGAGACCGGCGCCTCGATGCCGGCATCCACCATCAAGCTGTGCGAGCAGGCTGATGCGATCCTGCTCGGCGCCTGCGGGCTGCCGCACATCCGCTATCCCGACAATACCGAGATCATGCCGCAGGTCGAGCTGCGCTTCATGTTCGACCTCTATGCCGGCCTGCGCCCGTGCCGGCTCATCCCGAACGTCCCGAGCCCGATCGTCGGCGCGGCCGAGCGCGGCATCGACCTCATCGTGATCCGCGAATCGACCGAGGGACTGTTCGCCTCGATGGGCAAGGGTGTGGTGACGGAAACGGAAGCGCGCGAGACGCTCCTGATCACGCGCAAGACCTCGCAACGCCTGTTCGATTTCGCCTTTCGCCTGGCGCGCCGGCGCAAGGAGCGCGGCGGCCGCGGCCTTCTCACCTGCGTCGATAAGGCGAATGCCTTCAAAGCCTACGCCTTTTTCCGCGGCATGTTCGACGAGTGCGCGGCGCGCTATGGCGACGTCGAGATGCGCCGGCCGTGGGACTTCGACGTGATGGTGATGGAGAACATGTTCGGCGACATCATCTCGGATCTGACCGCCGGCCTGATCGGCGGCATGGGCATGGCGCCCTCGGCCGACATCGGAGACACGCACGCGGTGTTCCAGCCCTGCCACGGCACCGCGCCCGACATCATGGGCAAGGGGCTCGCCAATCCGACCGCCATGATTCTTTCCGCCGCGCTGATGCTCGACTGGCTTGGCGACCGTCATGGCCATGCCGGGGCCACCGAGGCCGCCCGCGCCATCGAGCGCGCCGTGGACCGCGCCTTCGCCGAGGGGCTTAAGCCTTGCGAATTCGGCGGCGGCGACGGCACCGCCGCAATCGGCGGCGCTGTGCTACGGGCCCTGGACGCCTCACTAGGGAGATAGAATGGGTCATGCCCACTCTCTGGTGGGATATGTCCCGCTCGGCGCGTCCGAGCCTCTGAAAAGATCGACGAGGCCGGCGCGCCACAAGAAATATTGGCACTTGTTGCGTGTTGGGATGGGTCCCATTGTCACTCCCACCCCTCAAGTGGGACGATTTGTGGTTGACGCAAACGCGGGTGCTTGGTTCGTTACGGAGTTGGCTCGGCGCAGCACAAGCCGCCCCGCGAGGCGGCGCGCGCAGGGCCGGAGTGAACCGCCGAGGCTTGGGCCCCCATGAATGCCCAGGAACTGCTGCAGCAGATCGCAGACTACTGCCGCAGCACCGGATTGGCAGAATCGACCTTTGGCCGCCGCGCGGTCAACGATGGCAAGCTCACCGCACGATTGCGTAACGGCGGCCGCATCACCACCGAGACGCTCGACCGCATTCGCGGCTTCATGGAGATGAACTGGGCACCGGCCGTACGCGCCGCGGTCCTGGAGCACCCGCGCGGGCCGCGCCCTCCAGCCACACAGCCCCCAAGCGGCCAGCGCGATCCGCAGCGCAATTTCCGCTTCTTCGATAACCGGCAGAAGTATCTCCTCTTCGTCAGCACCTGCAGCGAAAAATGGGTGGTTGCGAGCCGCGTCGCGCTCGAGCCTGCGCGTGTTCGACGCCGGCGTCGGCGATGGCACCGTCCTGCTGCGGGTGATGCGCGCGATGCATGACCGCTTTCCGACCACGCCGTTCTACGTCGTGGGCAAGGAGATCAGCCTCGAGGACGTGCGGCTTGCCTTGCAGAAAATGTCCGACCGTTTCTTCGAGCATCCGGCCACCGTTCTGGTGCTGACCAATCTCGCCTATGCCGACGCGCCGCGGCTGGCGGTCAAGTCGCTGTCCGCGGCCTCGAGCATGGTGTGGCATGAGGTGCCGCTCTCCGGCGATTCCGCCTATCGCTTCGAGCAGCAAATCACCGATCTCGTGCCCTTCCTGTCGCAGAACTGGAAAGCGGGGGTGAGCCCGAAAACCGGCAATCCGGCCTACGAGCGCCCGGTGGTGCTGGTGCTCTATCGTGCGGATCATAAGTTCCTGCTCGACCCGATCATCCCGCGTCCCGGCGGCACGGTCGCCAACTACGACCTCGTCATCGCCTCGCAGCCCTACCGCGCGCGCGCCTCGCTCGAGTTCAAGGCCAAGCGCGTGATCGCGCCGCTGGCCAAGGCGCTGGGACCAGGCGGCAGGCTGATCGCCATCCATTCCCATGGAAACGATCCAGGCATGGAGATCATCCGGCGCGTATGGCCCGGCGACAATCCATTCATTCACGACCGCCATCAGATCATGAAGGCGGTGAAGCAGGAGCTCGGCCCCGCCGGGCGCGAGCTCAACTTCAACGCCTATGCCGACAACCGGTCCCTGTTCCGGTACGACATGCACACTCTGCCAAGCGAGATTTCGGATCAGTCGATCGGCACCTCGACCCTTTTTGCCGCGTGGAACGCGGCGATCTACGTGGCGCAGGTCGAGGACGACCGGCTCGCTGAGGTCGTCGCCGACGGGCGCTATCTCGAGTCCACGCGCGAGGTCCTGCGCGAACGCGAGGGCCTCTGGTTCTTCGATGAGTCCTACGTGATCTCGCGCCGGCGCGAGTGAAGGCATGACCGCAGCTTCCGCCATGAGCCCAGTCAAGGACCGCGCCGATCCGATCGACGCCATCGCAGACTTTACGAGTGGCTTCTCGCTTGAAGTGACGCGGCCGACGCCGGACGGGAATGTTCGCCCGTCACAGCGCGACCGGTGCTGGATCCAATCAGGGGATTGGATCACGGTTCTCGTCGGAACGGTTGGAAGCGTTGGTCAGTGTCCCGCGCCGGCGGGAAGACGCACCGTGAAGACCGAGCCTTTGCCCGGCTCGCTTGTCACTGTCACGTCCCCGCCCATCATGCGCGCGAGCTTGCGGGTGATGGCGAGGCCGAGCCCAGTGCCCCCGTAGCGCTGCGCGGTCGAGGCATCGGCCTGGGCGAATTCCTCGAACAGCTTGGCCTGCTGTTCCGTCGTCATGCCGATGCCGCTGTCGGCGACGGCGAGCTCGATCCGGTCGCGACCGTCGTTGAGCCTTCGCGCCCGCAGCGCCACCTCGCCCTGTTTGGTGAACTTGCAAGCATTGCTCAACAGGTTGAGCAGGATCTGCCGCAGCCGCATCGGGTCGACCGTGAGCGCGCCGAGATCGGCAGGGGCATCGACCACGAGGCGGTTCTGGTTCTGCTCGGCGAGCTGGCGTGCGGTGCCGATCACCTCGTCGATCAGCGGCGCCAGTTTCACGGTCGAGGGATTGAGCTCGAGCTTACCGGCTTCGATCTTCGAGAGATCGAGCACCTGGTTGATTAGGCCGAGCAGGTGGGTGCCGGCATTGTGCACGCGGCGCAACGGTTCCTGGGCCTTTTCCGTGCCGAAGCGCGCCGCGTTGGTGAACATCATCTCGGTCAGCCCGATAATGGCGTTCAGCGGCGTGCGTAGCTCATGGCTCATGCTGGCAACGAACTGCGACTTGTGCTCGCTCGCCATTTCCAGCTGGCGGCTCTTCTCCTCCACTTCGGCGAAGAGATTCGCGTTCTGGATCGCCAGCACGGACTGTGCCGCGAAGGTTTGCAGCAAATCGACGGTGTGCTGGGGAAATTCGCCGGGTGCCTTGCGGCGTACCACCAGCGCGCCGACGATGCGGTCGGCGCTGAGCAGCGGTACGGTCAGGTGGGCGCGGAAACCGGCGCGCACGATGACGTCGAGCACGGGCGATGACGGATCGTTCCGAACATCCGGAATCTGGACCGGCATGCGCCGCTCTGCAGCCTTGCCAATCGCCGTCTCGCCGATGTGCATATGCCGATCTTTGATCTCCGCGATGATCTTATCGTCCATTCCGTAGGTCGCGCGCAGCCGGAATTCTTGGGCAGCATCGTCGAACACATAGATCGCACCGGCCTCGGTACTGGACAGCTGGGTCGCCTTGGCGACGATGGTGGTGAGGACGGTCTCGAGGTCGACTGTCGAATTGACCGCCTGGCTCACGTCGCCGAGGGCGCGCAACTCCTCGACCGATTGTGCCAGCTCGGCCGTGCGCTCCTTGACCTGCTGCTCGAGCCGGTCGGCGGCCTGTGCCTTCTCCACCAGCAAATCGTCGCGTTCCAACGTGTTCTTGCGGAGGATTTCGACCACTCGCCCCATTTCCGCGACTTCGTCACTGCCGGAAATGTCGATCGGCGTGTGGTGGTTGCCGCCCGCAATGGCGAGCATGCCGCCGCTCAGACGCGTGAGCCGGCGGATGAGATTGCGGCTGACATAGAGCCAGACGATCAGGATCGAGCCGATCAAGCTCAAGATCGCGAACGATAGGAGGATGCGCGCACTCAGCCGCTGAACCGAGAGGGCTCCTTTGGCCGACGAATCAACGTCAGTTTCGGCCTCCGATACCAGGCGGTCGACGGCCGCAGTGAGGCGCACGGACAAATCGGCATTTTCAGCAATCAGCTTTTCAGCACTGCCGATCAGATCGAGCTCCTGGCCACGGACGGCGAGTATTGCGTCCGGTCCGATGGCGAGCGTGCGAACGCGTCCGATCTGCTCGATGAAGAGTGCGCCCAGTTTCGGGTCGAGATCTTTCGCCTTCGCGTCGAGGTCATCCAGGCTCCGCCGCAGCTGGAATCCGATCACCGGAAGGCGCGACTTCTCGCCGACGGTCGCGGTTTGAACCAGCTGATCGATAACGGCAGCGAAGCCGCGCTGTGCGGTCTGCGCCGACCGGTCGAGAACGAACGATCCGGCGAGATCGCGCCCTGCTTGCGCCCCTGGTTCGGCATCGCGCTTGCGCGCCTCGTCGAGCGAGCGGCTGATTTGCATCTCCATGACTTGGAACCATGGCGCAAACAGCCGCTGCGTTTCTTGATTGGCCTGGAACACCGCCTGCAACAGTCTGGTGAGGCGCTCCTTGGTCTCAAGACGGAGCCCCACCAGGCTCTCGAGTTCCGCCAGATTCGATCGCAAGGAGGCGACCAGCAACTGGATCGTAATTGGCGCCTCGCCGGCGGTGCCGAAGCGTACGATGTCATTCAGTGCCGTGACGAGGCGATCGACTTCCGGCCGCATCCGGTTCGAGATTTCTTCGCGTTCCTTCGTCGCGGTGGCGGCGAGCAGGGCGGGCGCTGACGCGATGAGACGATCGGCCGCACGCGAGATTTCCATCGAGCTGACGACTTGCGGCACGCGGGCATCAATCAGCTCGAGCCGGTCGCCGACTTGGCGAAACGCGTAGATGCCCGCGGCGGCGGCGAGTACGGCGAAGCCGCTAATGCCAAAGAATGCGAGCAACAGCCGCGCGCGGACTCCCAGATTCCAACCCCTAAGCGTTGAATCGTCCGCCTTTTTCGCTTCTAATGCCGTCACGGCCTACCGGAACCTCAATAAAATCCCATACGCACGTGTTGCAGTGTACCTTGGCACGCGACTGAATGTAATCGATGCTACAATCCACTTGAGGTACCTGCACGTCACCGTGCAATTGAGAAAGGAAACGGGCATGAGGCGGCGGGATATTCTGGCCGGCGCGGGATCATTGGCCGCCGGCGCAACCTTGAGCTTCCCGGCGCCCGCGATCGCCCAGGGCATCCGCCAGCTGAAGATGGTGACCGACTGGCCCGCAGGCTCGCCGGGGCTTCAGTCCAGCGCGGCTCGTTTGGCGCAGCGGATCGGCACCGCGAGCGATGGCCGCATCAACATCGAGGTATTCCCGGCCGGCGCGCTCGTTCGCCCGTTCGAGACCTTCGACGCGGTCGGGGCCGGCGTCGCTGATATGTATCACTCGAGCGAGTACTATTGGGAAAAGAAGT
>WNFL01121601.1_pt2 | contig 10756 bp, 9 predicted proteins | sample 5400361 | NCBI WGS metagenome assembly WNFL01 (sample SAMN13153351, study PRJNA577476) | soil metagenome | isolation source: 40 cm soil on Douglas fir-dominated hillslope | place: USA:California | collected 2013-09-17 | reverse complement strand
AGTTCTGCGGCGCCCGATGTTTCCGAACACGACGCGCTCAAATTTCTCAACGAGGCGCGCAAGGCGAACCGAAAGAACGATGTTTCAGGAATGATGCTTTACATCGGCGGGTGCTTCCTGCAGCTGCTCGAAGGCGAAGCAACCAAGGTCGACATCGTTTGCCGGACGATTTTTCACGACAAGCGCGCAATGCAGATGGTTCTCCGAGAGTCAATCGTGGAACGAGAATTTCCCGAATGGACCATGGGCTTTGAGGCGGTCGCGCCGCTCGAGGCCGCCCGGTTGCTTGGCGAGCCGCTGCCATTCGACTCTGTCTCTCGCCTCACCGGCATTGAACCCAACAATGCAAAGACACTGTTGTCCATCATCGGTCGACGCCGGTGGCAATCGGATCGCAGCGGAATGTTCCGCGCCATCCGCCGCACCACCCCATGAAATTAACTCTGCATGAGCGACCGTATGCGCTGAGCGCCCTCAACCATGCCATAATGCCGCTAAATCGCGCTCACGATAGGCTTATCATTCGAGTCGAATAATGCGGAGCACAGTTCGCCCCGCGAGCACCGTGACTGGGAGGCGCACATGCGGCGATTGATCGATTGGCTGATTGGCTGGCCCGAACGGGTTGCCGGACACCTCACCTGGCTGGCGCCATTGTTTGCACGGATTACGGTGGGCTGGGTATTCATGTGGAGCGGGTGGGGCAAGCTCAACAATCTGCCGCAGGTTACCGAGAATTTCATCGGCTGGGGAATTCCGTTTCCGCACTTCTTCACGCCGCTCACTTCCGGGATCGAATTCTTTGGGGGTTTATTCCTATTGCTGGGATTGCTTACTCGCATATCCGCCGGCGCCCTGGGAGTCACCATGATTGTCGCCATCCACGCCGCCAAATGGGCCGACGTCGACTCGCTGGAGACATTGCTGGGGTTCGACGAGTTCGAATATCTCGCGCTGTTTCTGTGGCTGGCGATTGCGGGAGGCGGTGCCGTCTCGCTCGACCGCTATCTCATGCGGCTGACCCGGCAGCCCGGTCACTCAATACATTGAGGCGGACGGTGTTGGACCTTGTGACGATGCGAGGCGATTCAAGATTTGGGGCAGCGTTTGCGACAGGCGGCGAACGAGATCGCGTGGCTGCAAGCCTAACCTTGCGGCGAACGCGCGCAGAACGCTGGTGCCGAACAGCGCATGCAGCTGCTCGCTGAAGATCGGGACGTGTACGTCGCTGCCTAGCCAAGAACGCGCGACCGCACCCAGACCCAGCTGCTCCATGCGCTTCACGATGCCGCTCACGGCACCATGTCTTTGCACGAAGTCGACGACGGCGGTGCAGAACGCCTCGCTGGTCGATTGTCCCCACCATGAATTCGGAAAGTATGTCGATCGTTTCATGACGATTGTCCGGCAAATGAAACGATTCTTAGTCTAGTCAAAGAAAACGGCCAATGCGGAAAATGAACATATCGTCATCGGTATGTCGCTGGGAAGAGACACACCATCGGATTGTTCGAGCAATGCAATCGTTGATGTTCATCTGGTGGGCGCACTCGCGATAGGATTTTCTCTGAATCGAGGTGACAACATGCGGTTTTGGCTCATGATTTGTCTCGCGCTGCCGCTCGTGACGGCGGCTTTGCACGCGCAGGAGCAGGACTTCAGTAAGGTCGAGATCAAGGTAACGAAGGTGGCCGGCAATATCTACTTATTGCAGGGCGGAGAGGGCGGCAACATGGCGGCCTCGGTCGGTGAGGATGGGATTGTTCTCGTCGACGATGAGTTTGCGCCGCTGGCAACCAAGATCGCGGCCGCCTTGAAGGGCATCGGCATAACCGACAAGCCGGTGCGCTTCGTCATCAATACTCATTATCACTTCGACCACACCGGCGGCAACCTACCGTTCGCCAGCCAAGGCTCGACGATCATCGCGCACGACAACGTGCGCACGCGCCTTGCCAGCGGCGGAACTGCCGGCAACGGCGGGTCGCTGCATTTCGACGCCGCTCCGGCCGACAAGGCGGCACTTCCCGTGATCACGTTCGATCATGACGTCTCCGTGCATTTGAATGGCGAGGACGTGCGCGCCTTGCACTATCCATCCGGCCACACGGATGGGGACGCGATCATTTTCTTCCCGAAGGCCAACGTCGTGCACATGGGCGATGACTATGTTCGGTACGGATTTCCGTTTATCGACGTCCAAGCGGGCGGCAGCGTCGAAGGCATGATCAAGGCCTGTGAAGGAGCGGTCGAGAGACTGCCTCCGGACGTCAAGGTCATACCGGGACATGGGGAATTGTCCAACGTCGCGGAAGTGCGTGAATATGTCGGCATGTTGAAGGGCACATCGGCGGTGATCGCAAAGGCGATCCGCGCCGGCAAAACGCTCGAACAGATGAAGAAGGAGAAGCTACTGAGCGCTTGGAGCCCGAAATATTCAAACGATTTCGTCGATGCCGATACGTTCATCGAGACGCTTTATAACTCCTTGACGCATCGGCAGCAGACGCCGTTCGTGAAGCACAACTAACATACCAAGCCGCCGGTCTCAGCGCGTCAGTGCGTCCATGTCCGCCTGCATGCGCTCCTTATATTCGTCTGACCAGTGAGCGCCGGGTTTTAGGTTGGCTTTGCCATGCGGCTGAGGAGGCGGCTGTGTCTTGCTTTCTCTTGCCGATTTTCGCGCACCAACCTTCAGCTTGAGCGTGGGGCGCGGCGATGGGGGGTTAGATGGCGAATTTGAATCGTTCATGCGGTTATCGGTCACCTATTTCGATTGTTGACGTGGCTCGTTGGCATGCGCCGACGGGCCTCACAGGGATTGAACTCCGGCAGTACCGCATGTGCGAATACGCGCAAACGCGGCAGCCACTAAGCCTATTGTACTCAATGTCACGCGGCGAATACAGAAGTCGCGGCGGAGTACAATCGGCTTCATGTGCTATTCCGCCCAAGTTGTGCAAGTCGTCCGCAAACTGCATCGTGAACTCGGCATCCGGCTGGACTACGAGGAGGCGTTCAGGCTCTTCATGCGCCGGCTCGATGATTCGAGCGTATTGATCTCCCGGGGTTTCGAAGCGAATTTCGAGGACCCCAAAAGCGAGCAGGAGCGGCGCATCAAGGCGGCCATCGATGAGCATCGCTCGCGGACGGCGACCAAAGTGGAGAAAGATCTCTTCTCGCAAAAGACGCGTCTCGTCAATGCCGAGCGGTCGCTGATGGCGAAGGAGACGAAAAAGGCCCGCGAGGATGTGCGGATTGCCACCACTAAAATCGAAGCACTGACGGCGAAGTTGACGGATCTGCGCCGCGGCGAGCCGAAAGCCGAGGACGACCGGATTTTCCCAATGGTCCATGCCGGGGTCATCATCAAACGGGATGGTCAGAATATTCTCACGCCGATGCGGTATTTTTGCCGGCCGGCCGGCAGTCCCGCCTTCTATGACAAGAAATTCCCCGGTCTTTATAACGCGCGGCGCGACAATCTGGAGAGATTCTGGGGTGAACAGTTCGGTCATGACCACGCCATCATGGTCGTTGACAGCTTTTACGAAAACGTCAGGCGCCATGCGATGGAACACCGAGAGCTCAGAGCCGGTGAAGCAGAACAGAACGTCGTGCTGCAGTTCACGCCCAAACCGGCACAGACCATGCTGGTCGCTTGCCTGTGGTCACTTTGGACGGATCCGACGGATCCGGATGTGCGGGGCTTTGCGGCCGTCACGGACGAGCCGCCGGCGGACGTCGCGGCGGCGGGTCATGATCGTTGCATCATCAATCTGAAGCGGGAAAACGTCGAAGCGTGGCTGACGCCCGGGGGCAGAACGGCCGAGGAGCTTCAGGCGATTCTTTCAGACCGAGAGATTCCGGGGATCGAGCATGCGGTGATGGAGGCGGCGTGATTCACCGGGGACGCTCGCGCGGCGCGCTGCCTTTGAATGGGTCGAACGATTGCGGCGACATCTGCAACGGATCGCGCGGGGTCAGCATCAGCATGCGGCGTTCGCCCAGACGTCGAATGAATACAAAGCCATAAAGCGCGTCGCCCTCGGGTTCCCATCCCTCGCTCGCCCACTGCTGCATTGCGGATGTCATGGCCGCGACTAGATCGGCGTGGGGCTCGAGGCGTCGGCTGTCGATGATTTGCCACTGCAGTCCGTAGACGACGATATAGCGGGGAGTCGCGGCATTTTCGTAAGCGATGAATTTGTAGCGCCCCATGCGCCGAATTGTGATGACCGCGAACCGGCGCGTCTACTCAGTAGTCCGAAGGCGCAACCACTGTATGGCGTCACATCTGCCATCCGCCGCCCAGGGCTTTCACCAGCAGCACGCTCGCATTCATTCGGCGCTGCAGAATGGTCACATTCGAGAGCTCGGCCTGTAGGGCAGTATTTTCGTTGGTCGCGACCTCGAGATAGGTGACCAGTCCCGCCTTGTAGCGGTACTGCGCCTGTTGCAAGGCCTTGGCGGTCGCGGTCACGGCCGCCGCTTCACTGGTGCTTTCCTGCTGCAACTGGCGAAGGGCGGCCAAATTGTCTTCGACCTCCTGATAGGCGGCGAGGACGGTGCTTCGATAACCCGCGACCTGCTCGTCGTAAATCGCCTTCGCTTGCGCGGTCTGCGCTCGATGTCGGCCGGCATCGAACACGGTCAGTACGCCGGCCGCGGGACCCAACGACCACAATCGGCTGGGTGCGGTGAGCCAATTGGAGGATCGGGTGCTGTCGAAACCCGCTGCGGCGGCCAGACTGAACACGGGAAAGTACGCTGCCCGCGCCACGCCGATCTGAGCGTTGGCGGCTGCCACCCGCCGTTCAGCCGCGGCGACGTCCGGGCGCCGTTCCAGGAGAGAGGAGGGCAGGCCGGGATCGATGAGCGGAGGGGTCAATTCCAGCGGCAGCGGGTTCGGCTCCGCATGGAACGCCGATGGGTTTTCGCCGAGCAACACGGCGATGGCGTGTTCGGTCTGCGCGCGTTGCAGCCGGATATCGGCGGCCTGGGTGCGCGCGGTCTCGAGCTGCGCCTGTGCCTGGTCCACGTCCACGATGGCCGCGCCGCCGCCGTTGTAGAGATTTTGCGTCAGCTGCAGCGACAGCGCGTAGTCCGCCACGGTTTTATCGAGGAGCACTTGCTGAGCGTCCTCGGCGCGCAGCGTGAAATAATCGGTCGCCAGTTCGGCGTGAATCGACAGATTCAGAGTCGCAAGGTCGGCGGCACTTGCCTGCTGGCTGGCCTTCGCCGAGTTCACCGCGTTGCGTACCCGACCCCAGACGTCGAATTCGTAGGATAAATCGGCTTCCAAGTCGAAGTTGTTGTAGATCGGATTTCTGCCCGGCACGTACGCCGGCGAATTGACCGACGCCTTCGTGCGGGTTGCGGAAGAGCCGGCGGTCAGCGTCGGGAATAGGTCCGCGCGCGCGATCCGCGTGGCGGCGCGCGCCTGCTGCAGCCGGGCGAAAGCGGCCTTCAAATCTTGATTGGCGTCGCCCACCTTCGCTTCGAGTGCGTCCAGTTGCGGATCGTGAAATAGCGTCCACCACGCACCGCGGTTTTGGTTGTCCACGGGTTCGGCCGCCTTCCAGTCGCCGGACTCCTTGTATGCATCCGTGGCCGGGACGCTGTCCGGAGTCCTGTAGACGGGAGCGAACGAGCACGCTGTCAGAGCGCCGATGAGCAGCAGCGTTGCGCCCGGGAGCGAAGGGTTCATGTGGGTTTACTCTTGTCCTTCGATGAAGCGGGAGGCGGCGAGGAGATGCGCACCAGCACTCCGTCGGTGAGCGAGTCGGGCGGATTGAGAATCACCACCTCGTCGGCCTCGACGCCCGAGAGTATCTCGATGGTGTTGCCGAAGTCGCGCCCTTGAACGATGCTCTTGAGCTTCACGTGTTTCTGCGCGTCGATCGTGGCCACCTGCAATCCGGCTGCTCGAAACAACACCGTATTCGCCGGCAAACGCAAGCTCTGGGCGCTGGCCGGGAGTTTGAAATGAACTTCCGCATAGGCGCCGGGGAATACGTCGCGGTTCGCGTTGTCCAATTCGAGTTCGACCTGCAAGGTCCGGAGTGTGGGGTCGAGAGCGTTCGAGGTGCGGACCGTTCGCGCCGTAAATGTCCTACCCGGCTGCTCGGCAAAACGCAGATCCGCCTCGAGTCCGGGACGGGTTGCGGCGGCGTAGGCCTCCGGCACCTGCACGAAGATGCGCAACTTGTGCATATCGGCGATGCGGAACAGTTCGGCGCCGGTGCTTTGACCGGCATTGATCAGCGCTCCAATGTCGGTGTTGCGCGCGGTGATGACGCCGCCGAAGGGGGCCACGACCCGCTTGAACGACTCGAGTTCGCGCAGCCGCGCCACATTGGCGGCCGCCGAATCGGCGGCGGCTTTCTTGGCAGCGGCGTCGCCGGCCTTTTCATCGGCGTCCTGTTTGGAGACCGATTCCGTGGCGAGCAATCCCTTCCAGCGCACATTGGTGCTATTCGACAGGGATTCATTGGCGCGCGCGGTCGCGAGATCGGCCTCCGCTTGACTCAGTTGCCGGTCGACTTCCGGCGCGTCGATCTCGCCCAACAATTGGCCTTTGGTCACCTGCGTGCCGATATCGGTGCGCCACTCCTTGAGATAGCCATTGGTACGGGCGTAGATGGGTGCCTCGATATATGCCTGGACGGTGCCGGGAAGCACCAGTTCCTCGCCGAGCGGCGTGCGATTGGGGGTGACGGTGATCACCGTGGGGATCGCCGCTTGCGCCGCTTCCTTGCCGAGCGACGCACGCGCCCGCACGCGGCTGACCTCGCCCCACACCGCGAGGCACAGTGCGACGACGAGCAGAATCAGCTAATACCGGCGAATCTCATGGCGCAAGTTCTTGTCCGACTCATCGGCGCTTGGCTCAGGCATTGGGGATCTCCACGGAATGAATCGGGTGCGACGAGGGGCGCCCATGAATGATCGAGAATACGGTCGGTACGAAGAACAGGGTGGCGACGGTCGCAAACATCAGACCGCCGATGACCGCCCGTCCCAACGGCGCATTCTGTTCGCCGCCGTCCCCCAGCCCCAACGCCATCGGGATCATGCCGATGATCATGGCCAAGGCCGTCATGAGAACCGGCCTAAGCCGCGTGAATCCGGCCTCCAGCGCGGCCTCGAATGCGTTATCGCCGGCGTTCATGCGCTCGCGCGCAAAACTCACCACCAGTACGCTGTTCGCCGTGGCCACGCCCATGCACATGATCGCCCCCGTCAGCGCCGGAACGCTGACCGTCGTGTGGGTCAGGAACAGCATCCAGACGATTCCGGCCAGCGCCGCGGGCAGGGCCGTAATGATGATGAACGGGTCGAGCAGGGATTGAAAATTCACCACGATCAGCATGTATACCAGCACGATGGCACCCACCAGGCCGATCAGCAAGCCGCTGAACGACGCCTTCATCGTCTGTGCCTGGCCGCGCAGCACGACATGAGAGCCCTTCGGCAGGTCTTTCTCGGCCGCGGCGATGATTTTATTGATTTGCGTGGATACGTATCCAAGATCCGTATCCTGAACCGATCCGTAAATATCGATGGCCGGGGTGGCGTTGTAGTGGGTCACCACCGCAGGGGCCACGCTGCGATGGATGCTGGCCAGGTTCGACAGTATCTGCGTCGAACCGCCGACGCCGCCGCTGAGCGGGGTATTGCCGAGGTCGTTGAGATTTTCCAAGCGAAATTGCGGTGTCTGACTCGCGACTTGGTATTGCGTGCCGCTCTTTGGATCCACCCAGAACGACGGTGACGTCTGGAAACTGCCGGACAGCGACACCAGCATATTGCTCGCGACGGTTTGCTCGGTCAATCCGACGAGTTGGGCCTTGGTGCGGTCGACGTCGACGTTGAACTGCGGATAATCGCCGGATTGCTGGATGTGCAGGTCGACCGCGCCGGCCACGCCGTGCAGCTTCTGCATCAGCGCGTTGGCGAATGCACGGTTGCCTTGCACATTGAAGCCGACGATTTGCACGTCGATCGGCGAGGGTAAACCGAAATTCAATATCTGGGTGATCATGTCCGCCGGCAGGAACGCAAACGACGTCGATGGATAGGCGGCCGCGAGTTTGGTGCGCAGCTCGCGGACGAAATCCGCGGTCGGCCGATGGTTTTCGTTGAGATTCACGAATATATCGGCATCGCCCGGACCGACGGGCGCCGACGTGCTGTACGCCAGATTGATGCCGCTGTAGGGAAGGCCCAAATTGTCGACGATGTTCGCTACTTGATCCTTCGGGACCACCTCGCGGATCGTCGCCTCGACCGCATCGCAGAGCGCCGCGGTTTCCTCGATTCGCGTACCGGTACGCGCGCGCAGGTGCAGCTTGATTTGGCCGCCGTCGACCGACGGGAAGAAGTCCTGGCCGAGTCCAGGCAGCGGCCCCAGCGGGAAGGCCAGCAGGGCCGTGGCGGCCATCGAACCCAGGAATATCGCGGCAAAGCGCGGGCCGCTGCGCAGCGCCGTCCCCAGCAGCACGCGATACCTGTCGCGCATTCTCTCGAAGCCTCGTTCGAATCGCTCCTGAAAGCGCGCCAGAAAGCTGCGGCTCTTAGGTGTAGCGCCGCCGTCGTGCTGTTTGAGCCAGAACTTCGCCAGCGTCGGAACCAGGGTACGCGAGAGGATGTACGAGGCCAGCATCGCGAACACGACCGCTTCGGCCAGCGGGATGAACAGGAATTTGGCGATGCCGGCCAGCAAGAACATGGGTACGAACACGATGCAGATCGACAGGGTCGAGACCAGCGCGGGCAGGGCGATCTGGTGCGCGCCGTCGAGAATCGCGGTTTCCACATCCTTGCCGTGCTCGAGATGGTAATTGATGTTCTCGATGGTGACCGTCGCGTCATCGACCAAAATGCCGACCGCCAGCGCGAGTCCGCCGAGGGTCATGATGTTGATCGTCTCGCCCAGCGCCGACAGACAGCAGATCGATGCCAGAATCGACAGCGGGATCGAAATCGTGATGATCAGCGTGCTGCGCCAGCTGCCGAGGAACAGCAGGATCAGCAAGCCGGTCAGCGCTCCGGCGATCACCGCTTCGCGCACCACGCCGGTGATGGCTCCCCGCACGAACACCGATTGGTCGCTGAGCGCCTCTATTTTCAGATCGGCCGGCAGCGACGCGCGGATCTGCGGCAGCTTCTGGTTGATGCTGTTGATGATGTCGATCGTGGACGCTTTGCCGGTCTTCAGTACGCTCATCAGCACGGCCCGCCGTCCTTCCAAGCGCACCATGTTGGTCTGCGGCGAATAGCCGTCGCGGACATGCGCCACGTCGCGGACATAGGTCACGGTGCCGCTATGTGTGCGAATCGGCAGATTGTTCAAATCCTCGATTTGATTCGGGCTGGCGTTGAGCTTGATGAAGTATTCGAGCGCGCCCATCTTCTGCGTGCCCGCCGGCAGGATCAGATTCTGAGCGCCGATGGCGTTGACCACGTCGTCTGCGGACAAGCCGTTCGCGCGCAGCGCTTGCGGATCGAGATCCACCTGCACCTGGCGCTGCTTGCCGCCGAACGGAAAGGGTATGGACGCGCCGGCGACGGTAGCCAATTGCGTGCGCAGGATGGTATTGCCGAGATCGTAGATTTGCGACTCGGGCAGGCTATCGCTGGATAGGGCCAGCTGCAGAATCGGCACGCTGGAGGCGTTGTAGGACAAGACGAAGGGCGGCGTGGTGCCCGGCGGTGAAAACGCCAGCTGGGTTTGCGACACCGCGGTGATCTGCGCGAAGGACAGATCCTGGTCGACATCGGGCTGGAAGAAGTACTTGACCACCGCCGTTCCGTACACCGATTGCGACTCGGTGTGCTCGACGTCATTGACAGTGGTTTGTGCGATGCGTTCGGAGAACAGCACGATGCGATTCGCGATTTCCTCGGGCAGGATGCCGTTGTAACGCCAAATCACCGCGGCAATCGGAATCTTGATGTTCGGAAATATGTCCGTCGCGGTCTTGAGGATGGCGTAGCCGCCCATCAACACGATCAGCACCGCCAACATGATGAAGGTGTAGGGACGCTGCAGGGCTACTCTGACAATCCACATGATCTGCTCCGATTGGATCGCGGACGCCGGCTAGGGGGACGGACCTCCGCCATGCTGCGCCGCGCGACGCCCATGGCATTGACGCGGCGCGTCTCGATTGTAGGTCCGTGCGTTCACCGAGTTGGAAACATTTGTAGAAATGACAATCGCGCGGAAATTGCTGAAGTGTGATTCGTTAGATAGGGGCATATGCCCTTAATAATTCGGAAATGTAGGGGAAACGGCCTGAAAAGTCAATTGGAATATCGCGCGGCCGCCGTCCGTCGGCGCACGAACGAGCTAGAGAATCGGCAGGGAGTCCAGTTCCTTGTTGCCCGCAATGCTCAACAAGACGGCTCTGAGTTCCGCCGCCGGTTCTTTGCCAAAAATGCTTTCGAAGCGCCCTTCGGCGTGCTGCCACAGGCGCCGGGATTTGCGAAGCATCAGCCGGCCCTTCTTCGTCAACTCGACGTAACGCTTGCGCCGATCGTCGGCCGACAGCCGCAGGGTCACGAGATCGTCCCGTTCCAGGGGCTTGAGGTTATGGCCCAAGGTCGATCGATCCATGACCATCGCCGTCGCGAGCTCGCACATCGTCACCGGCCCTTCGACGCTGCCGCGATCCACTTCGGAGAGAATCGAGAACTGGGTCGATTTGATGCCGACCGGCGCGAGCGCGGTGTCGTAGAACTGAGAAAT
>WNFL01223184.1_pt1 | contig 10757 bp, 6 predicted proteins | sample 5400361 | NCBI WGS metagenome assembly WNFL01 (sample SAMN13153351, study PRJNA577476) | soil metagenome | isolation source: 40 cm soil on Douglas fir-dominated hillslope | place: USA:California | collected 2013-09-17 | reverse complement strand
CGGTGACGGAGATGGTGACCGGCGAGGACCTGGTGAAGCTGCAGATCCGGATCGCCCAGGGAGAGAAGCTGCCCTTCCGGCAGGAGGACCTGCGCCAGCGCGGGCACGCCATCGAGTGCCGAGTCTACGCCGAGGATCCCGACCAGGGCTTCCTGCCGAGTCCCGGGAGGATCCTCGCCCTTCGGCCTCCCGGCGGCCCGGGCGTGCGCGACGACTCGGGGGTGTACGAGGGATACGAGGTGCCGATCCACTACGATCCGCTGATCTCGAAGCTCGTGGCCTACGGCTACAGCCGCCGCGACGCGATCCTGCGCATGCGTCGCGCGGTCTCTGAATACAAGGTGCTCGGGATCAAGACCACCCTGCCCTTCTTCCAGCGGGTGCTGCACCACCCTGCTTTCATGGCCGGGGACTTCGACACCTCCTTCGTGGAGAAAGCCTTCGCGGAAGCCGACCGGAGGCGCGACCGGCCGGTGGCGGTGGCGGTGGCGGCGGCCGCCCTCGCCGCCTTCTTCGACCGGCAACAGGCACGCCTCGGTGGAGAATCGAACGGCTCCCGGCCCTCGGCCTGGTGGGAGGCCGGGCTGCGCGCGGCGCAGCGCGGGCGAACCTAGCCCGTGATCTTCGACGCCACCGTCGACGGCCAAACCATCCGGGTGGAGGTGCGCGGCAAGGACGGACGCCATACCGTCGTGCTCGACGGCCACCCCCTCGCGGTGGACGCGCGGGAGACCGGCCGCCACTTCCTGAGCCTGCTCATCGACGGCCGGAGCTACGAGGCGGGCATCGAGAAGCGGCCGGGCGGATACACGATCGTCCTCGACGACGACGCGGTGACGGTGGACCTCGCGGAAGCCGCCCAGGGCGCCGTCGCCCCGGTGAAGAAGGCCGGGGGGCCCGCCCGCATCGTCGCCCCCATGCCGGGCAAGCTGGTGCGCGTGCTCGTGACCCCGGGCCAGGCGGTCGAGGCGGGGCAGGGCCTGGTGGTGATCGAGGCCATGAAGATGGAGAACGAGCTCAAGGCCCCGCGGGGGGGCCGCGTCAAGGACGTGCCGGCGCGGGATGGCCAGGCCATCGAGGCGGGGGCCCTCCTCGTGGTCTTGGAATAGGCAGGAGACGTCTTGAACAGGCGGCGAACGCTCCTGCTTCTCGTCCTGCTCACCTTGTCCCTGGGCGCCTACGCGCTCTCGCGCCTGCCCGACTGGTCGGCGCGATTCCTCGCCGACTCGCTGGCCGGCTTCTTTCATCGTCCGGTGCGGGTGGGCGAGATCCGCTTCCGGCTGTTCCCGCTCCAGGCCGAAGTGCGCGACCTCGCGGTCGCGGGCCTCACCGCGGACGCGCCCCCATTCCTCCAAGTGGTGAGCGCGCAGGTCACCCCGAGCCTGGCCCCGCTGCGCGGCCGGCGGCTCGTCCTCTCGCGGATCCGGATCGCCGGCCTTCGCATCCGGGTCAACGCGTTTCCCGATCCGCCCAGCGGCCCGGGAGGCGACGACATACCCAAGATGGGGGGCGGGGGCGGCCGGGGCCTTGAGGTCAGCGTGAGCCGTCTCGTCATCCAGGGCGGCGAGTTCGTCCTCAACCACGATCGCGTCCCCCTCGACCTCGATCTGCCCGAGTTCCATGGCCGGCTGGGGGACGAGAAAGGGCCGGGCCTTCGCGGGCACATGAGCTTCCGGCCCGGTGAGCTGCGCTTCGGGTCCGCCCCCACTCTCCCCCTCGGGACGGAGATGGACCTCCGTTTCAACCAGGGGCTCCTGACCGTGGAAGCGGGGCGCCTCTATACCACGGGCACCGACCTTGGCTACCAAGGTCGCCTGCGCCTGAGCAATCGGCCCCAGGGCCAGTTCAGCCTCAATGGCCCCGTCGATCTCGCGATCCTCGAGAAGCACATGATGCGCTCGGGCCTCGGACTCGAGGGCGCGGGCCGCTGGAACGGAGTCTTGGCGGTGGACGGCTCGCGCCTTCGCATCGAAGGGTGGATGGAGGGCACGGCCGGAGCGTTGCTGGGGGTCGCGGTCCCGCGCTTCGCGGGGCGTGTCGCCTACGACGGGAACGGCCTCCGGATCCGCGAGCTCGACCTCGAGAGTCTGGGCGGCCAGGGGCGATTGGACGTCGACGTTCCCGCGGGCCCGTCCGGCACGCGTGGAATGCGGATCGCTGGCTCCCTCGAGCAGGTCGATGCGGAGGGACTGCTTCGGCTCGTCTTCGGCATCGGGGCTCCCGGCATCGGCGCCGCGGCCACGGGGACAGTGGACGTGCAGTGGCCCAAGCACAAGACGCGCCTCGTTACCGGCCGCGTGGGCCTCGACCTCGCGGCCCGCGCCGACGGCCGCACGCCGCTGTCCGGCCGCGTGGACTGGACCTCGGTGGACGGACAGCAGACCCTCGAGCGCGTGGACCTGCGCACGCCGGAGGGACGGACCCAGCTCCAGGGCCGCGTCCTCGCCGATGACCGGACCGACCTCTCCGTGGATGCGGAGAGCACGGACATCGCCGCTACCGACGACCTCCTCACCCGCGTGCGCCGCGCCCTGGGCAACCCGGAGGCGCAGATCGCGGGATTCTCGGGGGTGGGGACGTTCCTGGGCCGCTGGCGCGGGACGCTCGGCGTTCCCGTCTTCGAGGGGCGAGTCTCCGGGCGCGACATCGGCTACCTCGGCGTCGTTTGGGGGCGGGCGGATTGGGTGGGTACCGCCGATCCGGAGACCGTGGAGTCGCGCTCGCTGGTCCTGCGCCGGGCCGGGGCGGAGCTCTGGCTGGACGGGCGCAGCGAGGTCGGCTGGTTCGGCGACAAGGACGCGCTCGACCTGCGGGTGCGCTTCACGGGCTGGCCGGCCGCCGACCTCGTCAAGGCGCTGGAGTGGAACCTCGATGTCAATGGCCCGGTCTCCGGTGAGGCCACCGTTCTCGGCCGGCGCAGCGCGCCCCAGGGATTCGCGCGTATCACCTCGGCGGCCGGCCGGTACTACGGCGTTCCGTTCGAGGAGGCCGTCGTCACCACGCGCTGGACGGGGCACGTGGCCGAGGTGACGGCGGGGCGCGCACGGGTGGGAGGCGGGACCCTGACCGTACGCGGCACCTTCACCGACGACGGTGTGTACGACGGCACCGCAGAGGCGGCCGCGGTCGATGTGGGAGCGCTCGTTCCTCCCCCCGCTCCGGAGGTGGCCCTCGCGGGAAGGGTCTCCGGGAGCGTGACCCTTCAGGGGACCCTCAGCCGTCCGCGCCTCTCGGGGCGCCTCACCTCGCCCCGCCTCTTCGTGGCCGACGAGGGCCTCGGGGCCCTCGACGCCCGTCTCACCGGGACCGGCGACGGCCGGGTCCAGCTCGACGCCCGTTTCCACTCGCCGCGCCTCGACCTCGTGCTCAGCGGCGGGGTGGGCGCCGCCTCGCCTCACGAGGCCACCCTGCGCCTCAGCGCCAACGAAACGAGCCTCGACCCGTACCTGCGCGCCGTCTTTCCGGCGCTTCCCGGCCCCCTCGGCCTCGTCGCCACCGGCGAGGTCGCGCTGCGCGGGCCGCTTGCCGAAGCGCGCGCCCTCACCGGGGAGGTGACCGTCTCCGACCTTCGGCTCGTCATCCCCGAGTACCCCCTTCGGAACCGGGAGCCGCTGCAGGCAACTCTGGCGAACGGAAGATTGCTGGTGACGACACTGCACCTCGCGGGAGAGGGCACCGACCTCGCGGTCGAGGGGCACGTAGACGTGGCGGGCGAGGGGGAGCTGGCGATGAGCGCGCGCGGGGCGGCCGACCTGCGGGCGCTCTCCGTCCTGAGCCCGCGGCTGCGGGGCCGCGGAGCGGCCCGCCTCACCGTGACCGTCGCCGGACCCCGCGCGGGCCCCCGCCTCGACGGAACCCTCGACTTCGAAGGAGCGGGGGTTCGCCTGCGCGGCTTCCCCCACGGGGTGGAAGACGTGCGGGGCCGGGTGCGCTTCGACGAGAAGACCGCGGAGCTCGAGGGGATCACGGGGACGATCGGCGGGGGTCCGGTCGGGATCGAGGGGCAGGCTTCCTACGCCGGTGGCCGCCTGACCTCTTTCGACATCCGGCCCTCGGGACGCGGCATGAGCCTGCGCTACCCCGAGGGGCTCCGCAGCCAGATCGACGCCGACCTGCGCCTCTTCGGCGACGTGAAGGAGCAGTGGATCACCGGTTCGATCGACGTGAAGCAGGCGGTCTGGAGCCGCCGCTACGACGTCGCCTCCGAGCTGCTCGCGTCGAGCCGGCCCCTCGCCGCCGCGGCCTCTCTCGAAGAAGGGGTGCGCCTCGACCTCACGCTGCGCGCGCCGGGGACTCTCCGCATCGACAACAACCTGGCCACCCTGCAGGCCCGGGCCGAGCTGAACCTGCAGGGGACGACGGCTGCTCCCGTCGTGATCGGCCGCGCCGAAGTGGACCGCGGCCGGGTTTACTTCCAGGGGCGCACCTACGTCATCCGACAGGGGAGGATCGACTTCGTGAACCCGCAGAAGCTCGATCCCACCTTCGACATCGAGGCGGAGACGCGGATCCGGTCGTACCGGGTCACCCTGCGCGTGAATGGCACCCTGGAGCGCGTCAGCCCCACCCTCACCTCGGACCCGCCCCTCTCGCCGGTGCAGATCCTGAGCCTGCTCGCGGGGGCGGAGGAGAGCACGGTGGCGGGGCTCACCCAGGCCCAGGCCCAGTCGAGCCAGGCCCAGCTCGCGGCCGCCGGAGCGGCCACCCTCGCCGCGGGGAGGATCTCCGAGGAGGTGGGGCTCGAGCGCGGCGCCGAGCGACTGCTGGGACTCAACCGCTTCTCGATCGACCCCTCGCTGCTGCGCGGCGCGGGCACGGCCCCCACCGCGCGCATCACCCTGGGCAAGCGCATCACCCCCGATCTGAGCGTCCTCTACTCCCAGGACCTCCGCGGCACCGAGCAAAGAATCCTCTCGCTGGAGTACACGCTCTCCGACCGCTTCTCGGTCCTCCTCACCCGGGAGGACCCCGGGGGCCTCGGCTTCGACTTGCGCTTGCGCCAGGCGCGCTGAACGATGCCGCTCCTCATAGCGCTCCTCTGGCTCGCGGTTCCTGCCGAGGCAAACGTGCGCTCGGTGCGCATCGAGGCGCCCGCTCCCGGGCGGTTCACCCCCTACGTGGACATCCGCCCCGGTCATCCCCTGGACGCGGAAGCCGTCCGGCGGGCGGTGGAGCTGCTCCATGCGACGGGTGAGTTCGAGGAGGTGGTGGTCGAGGCGGAGCGCGGGTCGGAGGGGATCGACGTGGTCTTCCGCACCCGGCCGGCTCCTCTGCTGGCCGGGGCGCGGGTCGTGGGGGACCGCGTCCTCTCGCCGGCCGCCCTGTTGAAGCGTGGGCGCCTCAGGCTCGGCGAACCCCTGTGGCCCGCGCGGCTGGAGCGCGCGGGACGGGATGCGGCTCTGGCATTCGTCGCGGCGGGCTACCTGGAGGCGGTGGTGAGCGTCGAGACGCAGCGAGGCCCCGCCGGCACCGAGCTCATCTTCCTGGTCCAGGCCGGCGCTCGCGCGCGGGTGGCCGCCGTGCGGGTGGAGGTCTCCGACGGCGAGACCACGATTGCCCTCCGCGACCTCGTCCGTCCGTCCGTGGGGGATCCCTATCGGAAGGCCCAGGCCGAGCGCGCGGCGGAACGCATGCGGAGGCGGCTCGTGACGGCGGGCCGCTGGCGGGCCACGGTGGAGGTGCAGGAGAAGTACGACCCCGGTTCGGCCCGGGTCGATCTCACGTTCGCGGTGACGTCGGGAGCCTTCACCCAGCTCGAGTTCGTGGGGACGCCCGTCTCACGCTCGCTCCACCAGGCCGTTCAGGACATCGTCCGTGACGGAGGGGCGCGCGGCGACGCGCTGGAGGCGGGCGGGGAGCGCATCGAAGACGCCTTCCGCCGCCAGGGTCACCGCGACGTGCTGGTCCGCTCCCGCTTCGAGAAGCGGGCGTGGGGCGACGCCCTCGTCTACGAGGTCCGGGCGGGCCCGGCCGCCACCGCGGCCAGCGTCCGCATCGTGGGCACGGGAGAGGCGCCTCCCGTCCTGGAGACTCGCCAGGGTCTTCCTCTGCAAGAGCGGTCCCTCGAGGCCGACGTGCGGACGATCACTCGTCTCCTCGAGGAGCTTGGATACGCCGAGGTCCGGGTCGAGGCCGACGTCCCCGAAGGGGGAGGGGCGGTACCGGTCGTCTTCCGCGTGCGCTCGGGCGCGCGCACCCTCGTGCGCGAGGTCACGGTGGAAGGCGCGCCGAAGGACGCGCTCCCGGCCGAGCTGCGCGTCCGGAAGGGCGAGCCGTATCGGCTGCGCGAGCTCGCGACCGACCGAAACGCCGTGCTCGCCGCGTGCCACAACCAGGGATACCTGCAGGCCGAGGTGCTTCCCGAGATCGTCTTCTCCGAGGATCGCTCGGAGGTCGACGTGCGGCTGGTGGTCGAGCCGGGCCGGCGGACCCTCGTGGACCACGTGGTCGTGGCGGGCCTCGAGCGCACGGAGGACGTCGTGGTCCGCCGCGAGCTCACCCTCCAGGAGGGCCAACCTCTCGGCCTCGACCGCTTGCTCGAGAGCCAGCGGCGCCTCTCCGCCCTCGGTCTGTTCGAGCGGGTGAGCCTGGGCGAGCTGGACCCCGAGCGCACCGACCGCCGCGACGTGGTGGTGAGCGTCCGGGAAGCCCCGGTGACCACCCTCGCCTACGGGGTGGGCTACGCCGAGCGCGACTCCTTCCGGGCCAGCGTCGAGGCGACGCGCCGCAACCTCTTCGGCATGGACCGAACGCTCAGCGCCTTCGCCCGGGGCAGCTTCCGCGGGAGCCGCTTCCTGCTGAGCTACCGCGAACCCTACTTCTTCGGCCGAAAACGCGAGCTGTACGCGACCGCGTTCTGGGAGGAGGAAGACCGCGTCACCTTCGACTTCAACCGCCTGGGCGGACTGCTCCAGACCGCGCGGACCGTCCGCGGTCACCTGAGCCTGATCGGCCGCTATCTCTTCCAGAAGACCCGGGTGTACCGCATCGAGGTCCCGATCGAGGAGCTGGACCGGCAGTTTCGCAACTACACGGTCTCCGGGCCCTCCGCTTCCCTGGTCTACGACTCCCGCGACGATCCCCTGGAGCCGCGCCGTGGCCGCTTCCTGGGGACCGACCTCCAGCTCTCCCTCGGCCCCCTGGGCGGAGACAGCTTCGTCAAAGGCTTCTTCCAATCGGCGAGCTACCAGCGGCTCGCCACGCGAGCGACCCTCGCCCTTTCCGCCCGTCTTGGCCTGGGCCGAACCATCGGCAAGGGCGAGCCGCTCGGGCTGCCGTTTCCCGAGCGTTTCTTCGCAGGGGGGGACTACGGCCCGCGCGGCTTCGCGCTGGATACGGCGGGTCCCCTCGCGCTCGGAACGAACGGGGAGCTCTTTCCCACGGGGGGCAACGCCCTCGTCTTCGGCGGGGCCGAGCTGCGCTTCGACCTGGGCCGCCGGCTCTCCCTCGGGACCTTCCTCGATTCCGGCAACGTCTACACCCTCGTGCGCAACATCGACCTGGGGGACCTGCGCTATTCGGCCGGCTTCGGGCTGCGCTACCGGACGCCCCTCGGCCCCATCCGCGTGGATTGGGGCTACAAGCTGAACCGGCGCCCGGAGGAGTCGGCGTCGCACTTCCATTTCACGATCGGCAATGCGTTCTGAGAGCGCGCGGCGCGCGCTCCTCGCCGCCGTCCTGCTCGCGCTGGGGCCGTCGCGGCCGGCCGCGCCGGCCGAGGTCATCGAGGCCATCCTGGCCGTCGTCCAGGAGCGGCCGATCCTGCTGAGCGAGGTCCGGGTGATCCAGGAAGTCCGGGGTCTTGCCCGCGAGCCCGCCCTGGAAGCGCTCATCGACGAGCGGCTCATGTTCGAGCAGGCCGCGCGACTTCCCCAGAGTGCGGTGACCGACGCCGAGCTCGACCGCGGGGTGGCCGGCCTCTTCGCGTCCCGGCCCACCCTCGCCGGACGGGTGGCGGAGTCGGACCTGCGGCGGCTGGTCCGCCGTCAGGCGGCGATCCTGAAGTTCGTGGAGTTCCGCTTCCGACCACAGGTGCGCGTGGCCGACGACCTTCCGCCCGAGGAGAGGGACGCGGAGGTGCGCCGGGCCCTCGATGAGCGGGTGGAGGCGTGGGTCAAGGAGCTCCGTGCCGGAGCCGAGATCCGCTATCCCCGCAACGAGTAGCCCCCGGGAGTCAAGGCGCGAAGGTGTAGCCGATCGTCCACTATCCCCCACGCCGCGGGTACCGCCCGGACCAGCCGTTGACGCGGATCCGCACGACGTCGAGAAAGGCGAGGCCGCCCCGCACCAGGCTGACCCGAGTGGCGACGTCGTTGCGCCAGGTCACGGGCACCTCGGCGATCCGCAGGCCCCGCCGGCGGGCGATGTAGAGGACCTCCACGTCGAAGGAGAAACCGTCGATGCGGGCCGGCCCGAAGGCCGACTCCGCGGCCGCCGCGGTGAAGAGCTTGAAGCCGCACTGCGTGTCGTGTAGTCCGGGGAGGGCCAGCAGGCGGACCAGGAGGTTGAACAGGCGTCCCATCGCCTCGCGGTACCAGGGCTGATGGACCTCGATGTTGGCCCCGGCCACCCCCCGCGAGCCGATGGCCACGTCGTGGCCGTCGGCCAGGGAGGCCTCGAGCCGCGCGAGCTCCTCGATGGGCGTCGAGAGGTCGGCGTCGGTCATGAGCCGAAGCGCCCCCCCGGCCGCCAGCATTCCACGGCGCGCCGCGTAGCCCTTGCCACGGTTCGGCTCGTGGCGCAGCACGATGACGTGGGAGCCGCCGGCAACCCGCGCCCGTTCGGCCGTGCCGTCGCTCGAGCCGTCGTCCACCACCACGATCTCGTAGGGGAAGCGTCGGGCCTCCAGGTACGCGTTCAGGCGCGCGAGCGTTCTCGGCAGGCGCTCTTCCTCGTTGTACGCCGGGATCACGACCGACAGGTGTTTAGCGCTCATCGCCTCTCGGGGCCCGCGTGGTCCGCGCCTCCCCTCAATAGGCCGGACAGGAGCGGCTCCAGCCCGAGGGGCAGGCCCACGAGGCCCAGGTCGCGCGCCCCCGAGCGCACCTCCTCCATCGCGTAGCCCAGCAGCGTCCGTTCGTCGACGCGGTCGGCCACGATGACGCGGACGATCTCGTCCTGCGTCGCCGCGACCGCTCGCAGGAAGGCCAGCAGCAGAGAGGCCGCTCCCTCAGGATCCCGCGCCCTGGCGCCGTGGGCGCGGGCCAAAGCGCCGACCCGCCGGCGCAGGTCCGGCTCGGCGAGCAGCTGCCCGAGCAGGGCCTCGAGCTCAGGCTCCTCCGTCACGTGGGGATCCACCGGGACCACCACCCCCTCGGGAAGCTCCTCGGCGGGCGGGGTCCCCGCGCTGACGAGCACGGGTCGGCCGACCTCCAGCGAGCGGACCACCACCTCCGGCAACCCGCCCGGCGCGGGGAAGCGCAGGGCCACCACCACGTCGGCGGCCGCGATCCCCCGCACGACGTCTGCGCGGGAGGCGATCAGGGTCTCCCAGGAGACCTCGGAGAACGCTGCGGTCGGGCCGAGGCCGAGCGCCTGCAGGCTCGGGTGCTCGCGTCGCAGCCGATCCAGGACCCGGAACACGACCGATAGCCGCGCCCCCTGCGGATCCTCCGCCGCTACCGCCACCACGAGCGCGCCCTCGGGCAACCCCAGCGCGTGACGCGCTTCGTCAGGCCGGGGCACCGCGACCGCCGGCCGCAGGAAGTCCAGGGGAAGCGCCATCACCGGCCGTCCGGGGAGGCGGCGCGCCGTGCGGCGGCCGAGACCTTCCGTCACCGCCACCACGCCGAGGCATCCTTCGAAGAGCCGGTCGTTCGCCGCCAGGAGCGAAGGTAGAAGGGGCCCGCCCAGTCCCCGCGCGACCTGGCGCGCCACAAACGCGCCGGTCTGCCCGTGGGCGCGTCGCATCTCCCGGATGTAGGCGAGCACGTCGCCCGCTCCGAGGGTCACCTGGGCCAGGAGGCCGTGGATCGACCAGTCGTGCAGGACTACAACCCCGGGCCGTGCGAGAGCGGCGCGATAGACGAACGCGTGGTCGGGATCGTTCGCGATCTCGTAAACATGGAGGTCCGCCAGGGGCGGATCGGCCGGCGCCTCCTCGACCTGCACCACCTCCACCTCCCGCAACAGGAAGGGGAGGAGGGCCGCGACCCAGTTGCTCTCGGGCGTCTGGGGTCGCGGGCTCCAGAGAGCGATCCTCACCGGATCCCTTCCGTCAGCCGGTCGATCACGTGGTCCCAGTTGATGTGAGCGACCCGCGCATGGCCCGCCGCGCCCATCTCCCGGAGCTTCGTCTCCGGAAGCGCCCACAGCCGGTCGATGGCCTCGGCCACCGCCGCGGGCTCCGGCCGCGCCACCATCCCGCTCTCGCCGTCGGTCACGAACTCGAGGGGCCCCCCGGCGTCGGTCGTCGTCAGCACCGGCTTTCTCGACAGGAACGCCTCGACCGTCACGTAGCCGTAGTCTTCGTCCACGGGCGCGTAGTAGGCGGCGCGGCAGGACGCGTAGAGCGCGAGCAGCTCCTCGGCGGAGACGAAGCCCAGGAACTCGACGCGGTCCTCCACCCTGAGGCGGAGGGCCTGCTTCTGCAGCTCCTCGCGCAGGGGGCCCGCCCCCGCGATCTTGAGCCGGGCCGAGCACTTCGTCTGCGCGAGCGCGCCGAGCGCGAGCTCGAGGCGCTTGAGCCGCTCCAGGCGGCCGGCGTAGAACAGGAAGTCGCCGTAGCCGTCGGTCCGGTAGCGGCCCAGCTGTTGCGG
>WNFL01442323.1_pt2 | contig 10758 bp, 8 predicted proteins | sample 5400361 | NCBI WGS metagenome assembly WNFL01 (sample SAMN13153351, study PRJNA577476) | soil metagenome | isolation source: 40 cm soil on Douglas fir-dominated hillslope | place: USA:California | collected 2013-09-17 | reverse complement strand
CGCGTCGATGAACGCCTGCGGCTGGTCGATGTTGACGGCATGTCCGGCCGCCGGGATCACCGCCTTTTTCGCACCCGGAATTTTCGCCGCCATGTAGTCGGAGGCGGCGAGGAACGGCGCGTCGTCGGCGCCGACCACCACCAGCGACGGCACCTTGATGTCGGGCAGCAGTTCGATCACGCGGGCATCGCGCTGGCTCAGCATGCCGCGCGCCGCGCGCGCCAGACCCGAAGCGTCGCGATGGCTCACCGTGGAGCGTTCGCGGCCGCCGGATTGCAAAACGCCGAGGCCTTCGCGCTCGAAGCGGTCGCCGGTATCGTGCGCGCGTTTGTTCCAGGCCTCGCGGGCGTCGTCCTTCTTGAAGCCCGGTCCGGTATCGATGATCAATAGCGCGCGCACGCGCTCCGGATGCGCACGGTAAAACGCCAGCGACATGTAGCCCCCGAGCGAAAGCCCGCCGACGATGGCGCTGCTGGCATCGACCTCATCGAGCAGTGCGGCCATGTCCGCAACCGTCAGCGCTTCACTATACGCAGAGGCATCGTCGGGATAATCGGACCGGCCGTGGCCGCGCATGTCCCACAGCACCAGTTTGTGATGTTTCGACAGCGCCTCGATCTGGCCCTGCCACATCTGCGATGTCGACGAATAGCCGTGGGTCAGCAACAGCGGTGGCCCGCTGCCGTGGACTTCATAATAGATTTCGACCCCGTCGCGGTTGATCTTTGGCATGGCGGCTTTCTGGCGGCGTCCCGAAGCGTACTGTCGCAGCGGTATTCTAGCGCGATCTATTCGCCGGTGGAAACGGCCCAACGGTAAAAGCGGCGATTAAAGCTTTCGCCTGGTGTGGGCATTCAATCCATCGACAAATTTACGACAAAGTTGTTGCCGCAGCGCACAACGCAAAACTTCGCAGTTATTTCCTTCGACCGTTTCCAATTTGGATTGCCTCCAGACTGGAACGCGATCATTCTCTCGCGCAAGGTCGGCATCGGCCCGGTGGGTGTCAGACCATTAGCCAAAAGTGAATTGCCGCCGTAAGCGGCATCATGCACCGGCAGGGGAAGAGACCATGCCTAACCTGAACATTAACGGACGGAATATGTCCGTCGAGGCGGCGAGCGATACGCCGCTGCTCTGGGCCATCCGCGAACAATTGCAGATGACCGGTACGAAATTCGGCTGCGGCGCCGGCCTGTGCGGCGCCTGCACGGTTCACGTCAACGGCGAAGCGGTGCGATCCTGCCAGACTTCGCTCAGCGACGTCGCCGGCAAAAAAATCACCACCATCGAAGGACTCAGCGCCAAGGGCGACCATCCGCTGCAGAAGGCGTGGATCGCCGAGCAGGTTCCGCAATGCGGCTACTGTCAATCCGGACAGATCATGCAGGCGGCAGCGCTGCTGTCGAAGAACTCCAATCCGACCAAGGACGAAGTGGTAGCGCACATGGACGGCAATCTCTGCCGCTGCATGACCTATTCGCGCATCCAGAAAGCGATCATGCGTGCCGCCTCCGAAATGCGCACCGCGTCCACGGCTACCGATCGGAGAGCAACATGAATACGCACGTGAAAATCACCCAGAGCGAAGCCGCCGATCTCAGCCGCCGCTCGTTCCTCGTAGGATCCGCCGGCCTCGCGCTCGGCTATTCCGCGGTTCCAAGCCTGCTCGGCGCCGATCAAGCGCTCGGCGCTACCAGCAATTTCGATCCCAGCGTCTGGTATTCGATCGCGCCGGACGGAATTGTCACGGTCACCTGCGGCAAGGCCGACATGGGCCAGCACATCGCCTCGACCATGGCGCAGATCATTTCCGAAGAGCTCGGCTCGAACTGGAAGGACATGCGGATTCAGCTCGCGTCCAACGATCCGAAGTTCAACGACCCCGTGCTCGGCGCGCAGATTACCGGCGGCAGCTGGAGCACGATGATGAACTTCGATGCGATGAGCCGCGCCGGTGCCGCGGGGCGCATGGCATTGACGGAAGCGGCCGCTGCCGCGATGGGCGTGCCGGCCGGCGAACTGGTCGTCAGGGACTCCGTGATTTCGCATCCGAAGTCGAAGAAGTCGATGACCTTTGCCGATGTCGTCAAGAGCGGGAAAGCGACAAAAACCTTCACGCCCGACGAACTCAAGGCGATCCAGCTCAAGACGCCCGACCAATACACCAAGATCGGTGTTTCGGTGCCGCAGCTCGATATTCCGTCGAAGACCAACGGAACGGCCAAATACGGTATCGACGTCATGCTGCCGGGCATGGTGTACGGCAGGGTCGTCACGCCGCCGGTACGCTACGGCGCGACGGTAAAATCGGTCGACGACAGCGCGGCCAAGAAGGTGCCGGGCTTCATCAAGGCGGTCACCCTGGACGACAAGACCGGAAGTACGACCGGCTGGGTGGTGGCGGTGGCCAACACCTACGCCAACGCCATCAAGGCGGCGGATGCACTCAAGATCAGCTATGATGGTGGTGCGAACGCCAAGCTGTCGAGTGAGTCGCTGCTCAACGAAGCGAGGCGGTTGCAGGGCCTCGACGACTCCGGCCTGTTCTTCGTCAAGGACGGCGATACGGCCGCAGCCTTCGGCACCGCGGCCAAGGTGATGGAGGCGGAATACACCACCAACATCAACATCCATGCGCCGCTGGAGCCGATGAACGCCACGGCGCAGCTTCAGGGCGATATCTGGCACATCTATTCCGGAAACCAGTTCGCGACGCGTTCCGGCGCGATCGCGGCGGGTGCTGCCGAGGTCGATCCCAAATTCGTCGTGATGCACCAGATGTGGCTGGGCGGCGGCTTCGGCCGGCGTCTTGACGCCGACATGATGGTGCCTGCGGTGCAGGCGGCGAAGGCCGTCGGCAAGCCGGTCAAGGTTATCTACTCGCGCGAAAACGACATGACCATGGACTATTCGCGGCCGCTGACGTTCCAGAAAGTGAAGGTGGGCGTCGACGCGGACGGCAAGCTGATTGCGATGAATCACGACGTGGTCAGTGCGTGGCCGACCAAGCGCTGGGGCATCCCGGATTTCCTGTCGCCTTCGGTCGACAAGAAAGGGGCGCTCGACGCGTTCACCGTGAACGGTGCGGACTTCTTCTACTCCGTGCCCAATCACAACGTTCGCGCCATCCTCAACGAGATGGCGCACAACGCCACCCCGTCGGGTCAGCTGCGGTCGGTCGCACCCGGCTGGACCTTCTGGGCGGTCGAAAGCATGGTCGACGAATTGGCGCACGCGGTCGGCAAGGACCCCGCGCAGTACCGGATCGACATGCTCGACGGCAAGGGCGCCAATGCCGGTGGCGCGCAACGCCTGCGCAACACCTTGCTCGCCGCGATGGGCATGGCCGGCTACGGCACCAAGCAACTTCCGAAGGGCGAAGGCATGGGCGTTGCCTGCGTCTCGTCGCAGGAACGGGCGACCGCAAGCTGGACCGCGTGCGTGGCCCATGTGGCTGTCGCCGACAGCGGCGAGGTCAAGGTCAGGAAATTGACCGTGGCCACCGATGTCGGCACCCAGGTGCATCCCGACAACATCCGTGCCCAGGTCGAGGGTGCGGCGCTGTGGGGGCTTTCGCTCGCGTTGTACGAGAAGGCCACGCTGAAGGACGGCGGCATCGAGCAGACCAACTTCGACACCTATACGCCGTTGCGGATGAGTCAGATGCCGGAAGTCGCCATCAGCGTCATCGCTAACGGCGAAAAAGCCACCGGCGTCGGCGAGCCGGCGGTGACGGTGATCGCGCCTGCTCTTGCCAATGCGATCTTCAATGCCTCAGGCGCCCGCGTTCGCTCGCTGCCGATCACGGCAGAGGCGGTAAAGGCTGCGATGAAAACGTAAGACGACCGCAGTTCACGCCGATAAAAACGATCCGCCGAAGCCATTCGCTCCGGCGGATTTTTATTTCTAACGAGCGATCGTTCAATTTTTACCGATAACAACATAATCTCATTCATAATACCCTTTAAGCCCTGGGGAACCCGTTATCGGCTAGTTCTTACTGCCGGTCGCCACCGCCAGCACCCTGAGGGTCCATGACAGCTCCAGCCAATCCGTCTTCGTCCAAACGCCGTCTGCTGCTTGCGTCGGATCGGACCGATAAGAGCAGCGAATTGGCCAGTATCCTGCAAACCGCGGGCGAGGTTGATACCATCTCGACGTCCGATATTCCCGACGCTCCCACCGCTGATTTCGCAGGGATCGTGGTCGATATCAATTTGCGATCCCCGGAAAGCGTGCAGCTGGTTCGCAACAAGCTGCGCGCTGAAGCTTATCGCTCGGTGCCGAGGTTGTTCGTTCTGGCGGACGCGCTTCACCACGGCACGATGCAGGCATGGGCGTTGGGCGCAACCGATACGATCTCGCGTCCGTTCGATGCGCAAGGTATCCTGCAGCGCATCCGCGCCGCATTTCCGGACAGCAATGGATTCGACGCCACCGCCAGCGGCGAGGCCTTGAACACGGGAGTTGCGGCCGCGCACGCGGTGATGGTGAAGATATTCGAGAAGCTTCCGGCCGGAGTTCCGCTGACATTCAGCGACGTCGTGGAAGCTGAAAACAAGATTCTGAAAGCCATCAAGCACTCCTCGTTGCGTCAATGGCTGACCACCGTCGGCTGCCATCACACGGCGAGCTTTCGCCACTGCCTGTTTGTCACCGGCTTCGCTGTCGCATTCGCGCAGCATCTCGGGATGCGCGAGGACGACCAGCGCCGCCTGGCCCGTGCCGCCTTGCTGCATGACGTTGGCAAGGCGTTCATCCCGGTGGCCATCCTGGACCAGCCTGGAAAACTCACCGACGAGGAAATGAGGGTGATCCGGATGCATCCGCGTCTGGGCTATGATGTCCTCGCAGCCGAGGGCGGCTTTCCGCCGGAGATGCTGGACGTGGTCCTGCACCATCACGAATTTCTTGATGGCACCGGATATCCCAATGGCCTGCGCGGCGATCAGATCAGCGACATCGTGCGGCTGACGACCATTGTGGATATTTACGCGGCGCTGGTGGAGACGCGGGCATACCGGCTGGCGTTTACCCACGCCAAGGCCTTTGCGATCATGGAGGAGATGGACGGCAAGCTCGACCCGCATCTGCTGCAGGCGTTCCGCCCGGTGGCGTTCGGGTCTTATTGAGGGCTTGGCTCCGATCGCTTCCTCTGTCATTGCGAGCCAACGGGTCGGCACAAAGCAGAGCTGGATTGCTTCGTCGCTTACGCTCCTCGCAATGACGGAGCTACCGATTGGCTCCGGACGCAAAGTTTGCAAACGGCTGGTCCGCATAGACGACGTCGCCGCCGACCATCGTCAGGATCGATCTGATTTTTCCGATCTCCTTGACCGGCGCGGTCAGAAAGTCCGATGACAGCACCGCGAGGTCGGCGAATTTTCCGGGTTCGAGCGTGCCGCGCTTGTCGTCGTCGTTGGCCATGAAGGCCGAATTACGCGTGTACATTTCCAGCGCCTGACGGCGGCTCGGGGCTTCCATATCGCCGCGGGTTTGAATGCCGCCGATCGTGGTGCCGTCGAGATACCATTGCAGCGCGACGAACGGATTATAGGACGACACCCGATGCGCGTCGGTGCCGCCGGCTACGGTCAATCCGAGGCGCAACGCGGTCGCGATCGGCGGCAGCCGCCGGGCGGCCTCTGCGCCGACTTCGCGCTGCAGCCGTTCGCCGCCAAAATACAGACCGTCCTGGACGCCCCAGATCAGCCCTAACGATTTCATCCGCTTCAAATTGTCCTCGGAAGCGTTGTAGAGATGCAGCACGGTCCATCTGAGATCGCGAACGGGATAATCCTTGGCAATGTCTTCGATGACGTCGAGAAGATCGTGAACGGTACGGTCCGGATTCCAGTGTAGCTGGATGGTGTAGCCCTTCGATGCAGCCCAACGCAGCAATTCGTGCAGCTCGGCCTTGCCGTCAGGGGTGATATCGCCGTCGGTCCAGTCTGCCCAGATGAGGATTTCGCCGGGGCCGTTGAAGTGCAGCATCGCGTCGCCGAACCCTTGCGGCAGCAGCTGCGTCAGATTCTGCAAATCCGAAAGTTCACTGCCCGGCTTCGGCGCGCAGAGATGGTAGGCGACGCGCAAGGTGAGTTGCTTGTCGTGCCACAGCCTGAAGACGGCTTGGTAGTTGGCCGGATACATGCTGACCCCGCCGCCATCGACGATGCCGGTAATCCCATAACTGTTCATTTCGCGGAAGAATTTCCTGGAGCCATCGACCTGTTGATCGAGCGTCGGTTTTGGCAGGTGATCGAAGATCTTGCCGAGCGTATTGCCGTTGCCGATCACCACGCCGGTCGGGCGATTATCGCTGTCGCGTTCGAGCTTGCCTCCGGGAGTTACGTCCGAATCCTCGCGGATGTTCAGTGCCTCCATTGCGCTGGGCGTCAGCAGCAGCCAGTCATACAGATGCTGGATGTAAACCGGATTGTCCGGCGCAAGCGCTGCCACCTCGATCGCGGTAGGCCGGCGCTTCTCCTCGAACTGCTCCTCGGTCCAGCCGCCGGCCACGACGATCCAGGAGCCGGGTTTTTGGGTTTTGCCGGCTTGACGGATTTTCTCCAGCGCTTCCTTGAGTGTCGCTACACCGATCCAGTTGACTTCAGTGCCAAAGGTCAACGCGGCGCGGATGCCGTCCGGAATCACGGTGCGGCCACCGAGATCGATCAACCTTGTCTTGTCACCCGCCAGTTTCTTCATCGCCACGGTGCTGCCCGATGCCAGCACCTGGCCGTGGCCGATCGCCAACGCCTGTTGAACCCTGAAATCCTTGTCGACGGTGAGGATCTTGCCGTTGAAGAGGACGGTGTCGGCGGTCTGCGCCGAAGCAAAGCTCGCGGGCATTGCGAGGTACAAGGTTGCAAAAATGGCAAGTCCTTTCCCCAGGTCCAACATGTCGTCGCTCCCTTAGTTTTCTTATTCCGCGGCCGTCATTGCGAGGAGCGTCAGCGACGAAGCAATCCAGTCTTGCCTTGCCGCTTTCTGGATTGCTTCGCGGCGCCTGTCATCGGTCGGCGCTTTGCGCCGACCCGTTGGCTCGCAACGACGGAGAAAGTTTCGGTAGGTCGCTGCCGTCGTCTCACCCTAACATCTTCCGTAATTCCGCTTTCGCCACCTTCTCCAGGGTCGAGCGCGGCATCTCGTCGACAAAGCGAATCTCGCGCGGCACCTTGAAATCCGCCAGCGCGCTGCGGCAGGCGGCCATGACATTGTCGTGCAGATCCGGCGGCGCACGGTCGACGCCTGCTTGCGGAATGATGAACACCACCGGCACTTCGTCGAGCATCGGATGTTTTTTCGCAACCACCGCCGCCTCGCGAACGCCGGGCACGATGGCGATCACCTGCTCGATCTCGGAGGCCGCGACGTTCTCGCCGCCGACCTTCAGCATGTCCTTGGCGCGGTCACCGAATTTTATAAAACCATTGTCCAGCAGGGTGACGCGATCGCCGGTGATGAAATAGCCGTGCTCGTCGAAACTCTCGCGGGTGGCCTTCTCGTTGTGCAAATATTCGGCGAACAGCGACAATCCGGGAATGCCCTTGATCAGGAGATTGCCGGTGCCGCCATTGGGCGTCGGAGCGCCGTCGTCGTCGGTGACGCGGATGGCGTATTCGGCCGCGGCGCGGCCGATCGACATCGGCGTATTGGGCTGGTCGACTTCGCCGATGATGCCATGGGTGATGGTCTCGGTCATGCCCCACCAGCCGATGATCTTGATGCCGAAGGCGGCGAATGGCGGCGGCTCGCACACCGCCGTGCCCCAGAGCCGGAATTGATGCTGCTTCGGGATCTCATGCTCGAGCAGCGCCTTCATGCAAAAGGGGATCGTCGAGGTCCAGGTGCAGCCATGCTCCAGCGCGACATTCCAGAACCGGCTCGCGGAAAACCGCGGCTGGATCACGCAGGTGGCGCCGACCCACAGGCTCGCCAGCATCGAGTAAGCCAGCGCGTTGGTGTGAAACAGCGGCAGATAGGTCTGGTGCACGTCGCCCGCATGCAGATCCTGATGCGCTGCGTTGACCTTGGCGCCCCACAGCGAATTGGCGTGGGTCCATAGCACCGCCTTCGGCCGCGACGTGGTGCCCGACGTATATTGTACGCTGCACGGCGCCAGCGGATCGATGGCGCGGCGCGGCCGATCGGCGCTGTCGGCGAACAATGCCTCGAAGCTGTCGCTGCGCTGCGTGGCGTTGCCTTGCGCGGGTGCAGCGCCGGCGTCATGCGAAATCACCGCAAGCCAGCGCAGGCTTCGGCAATGTGTAGAGATCATCTCGACGTAGGCCGGCTGTGTGATCGCGGCCACCGCGCCGCAGTGATCCGCAAAATATTCCATCTCGGCGGGTGCGGAGCGGGTGTTGGTGGTCACCGCGATGGCGCCGAGTTCGACGCAGGCGAACCAGGCCAGCACAGCCTCGACGCAATTATCCAGGTGGATCAGGACGTATTCGCCCGGCGTGACGCCGCGCGCGACGAGGCCCGCGGCGAGCGCACCGACCCGCTCGTGAAATTCGCCATAAGTCCAGATCTGCGGCGGCGCATCGAATGGCGCCCAGATCAGAAACGGATGGTCGCGGCGGGTTTGGCTGCGCATCCGTAAGAGCCACGGCACATCAAGGCCCGCGAATGGTCCCACCACGCCTGGCGCAGCCTGTGAAATCGGCATTTATCCTCCCGCGCAGCCTTGTTGGCTGCTTTTGTGTTTTGTTGGGAGCAGTTCTGCCACCGGACGGCGCGGGGATCAAATCGCAAAACGTCATCCTGAGGTGCGAGCCTCTTCGGCGAGCCTCGAAGGATCATTGAGCGTGTGGCCATCCTTCGAGACGCCGCGCAAGTGCGCGGCTCCACAAGGATGACGGCGGCGCGTTACGATACACCGTCCTCATACGACGAAATCTCGATCAAACTGCCATCGGGATCGCGGCAATAGACCGACCGCAGCGTGCCACGGGCGCCCTGTTTTGCCACCGGACCTTCCTCAATCACGACACCGCACGCCTTCAGATGCGCCACCACCTGTTCCGGCGTGCTCGAGGTGAGAAAGCACAGATCGTCACTCCCGGCAGTTTCATGGTCCGCTGTGAACCATTCGACCTTGTCGGCATCGCGCGGCCGCACATTGATCTTCTGGTTGCCGAACATCAGCGATGTCCGCGGCGTCTTGCCCGGGCCCGGATCGAATACCCTGACCTCCATGCCGAGGACTTTTTGGTACCATTGCGCGGAGCGCGCCACGTCGGAGACATTGATGACGATATGATCGAGCGCGTCGACCTTGACAGCCATGGATTATCCTTTCGTCGCGGTCCAAGCGCATCTGTCGCACTGGCCGCATCCGTTCTTGTTTGTTACAACGCGCATCGATCGTCAATTCAACAACAACGGACCGCGCGTTACAAAGTGTCCGTCACGGAGAAACTGCATGGCCTCACGTCGCACCGCGATTTGCCTGATCGCGATCGGTATTTCGGCAATCGCCTCAATCGGCAGCGCCTCGGCGCTGGACTATCCGACCCGGCCGGTTCGCTTCGTGGTCGGATATCCGCCCGGCGGCGCGACGGATATTATCGCGCGGTTGATCGGCCAGCGGCTGGCTGAAAAACTCGGCCAGCAATTCGTGATCGAGAACAAGCCCGGCGCCGGCAACAATATCGGCACCGAGGCGGTGGTGAATGCGGAGCCGGATGGCTACACCGTGCTGCTGATCAATCCGGCCAACTACATCAATGCTTCGCTCTACGGCAACCTGAAATTCAACTTCATCCGCGACATCACGCCGGTGGCGTCGTTCAATCGCGTGCCGAATGTCATGACGGTCGCCCCCAGCGTGCCGGCGAAGACGGTCGCCGAGTTCATCGCCTATGTGAAGGCCAATCCGGGCAAGGTGAACATGGCGTCATCGGGCAACGGCACCTCGGTGCATCTGTCCGGTGAATTGTTCATGGCGATGTCGGAGACCAAGATGCAGCACGTGCCCTATCGGGGCGCCGCGCCCGCGATCACCGACATGCTCGGCGGCCAGGTCCAGGTGATCTTCGACAATATGCCGTCGATCATCCAGCATATCCGATCCGGCAGCCTTCGCGCACTGGCGGTGACGACCGCGCAGCGCTCTTCGCAATTGCCTGACGTGCCGACCGTTGCCGAGACCGTTCCGGGCTACGAGGCGAGCGCGCTGTTCGGCATGGGCGCACCGAAGAAGACGCCGGCGGAGATTGTCGATAAGTTGAACAAAGAGATCAACGCGGTGCTGGCCGAGCCTGATATGAAGAAGCGCCTGACCGAACTCGGCGGCGAGCCATTGATCAGTACGCCGGACGCTTTTGGCGCGATGATCGCGGTCGAGACCGAGAAATGGGAAAAGGTGGTCAAGTTCGCCGGCGCGCATGTGGAATAGAGCGCGGCCGGAACATTCTTAAGTCGGCCTCGTTTTGAACGTAAGGCGATGCAAGATAGGTTAGGCGAGGAGACACGATCATGCGCAATACCATGTTGGCACTTTTGGCTCTATCGGCGGCCGGCGCCGCCAGCATGGTTGGCTCCAGTCCTGCCGCGGCGTTTGACTATCCTTATTGCATCCAGGGCAGGGGTGTGGGCATCCCGGGCGACTGTTCTTACCGCTCCTATGCGGAATGCATGGCGACCGCGTCCGGACGAGCCGTCTATTGCAACATCAATCCGCGCGTCGCGTTTGGCCAACAGCGGCGCGGACGGCCTTATCGGTATTACTATAACGACTAAGGGTCG
>WNFL01330433.1_pt1 | contig 10758 bp, 10 predicted proteins | sample 5400361 | NCBI WGS metagenome assembly WNFL01 (sample SAMN13153351, study PRJNA577476) | soil metagenome | isolation source: 40 cm soil on Douglas fir-dominated hillslope | place: USA:California | collected 2013-09-17 | reverse complement strand
GAGGTGAAGAGCCATGACGATCACTTCTTCGCGGCGTCCCGCATCTCGATTGGCCCGCCCGCATCGCGCCAGGCGCCGAAGCCGCCGCCGATGTGGGCAACCGGCTTCAACCCCATGCGCTGCGCGGTCTGCGCGGCAAGCGCCGAACGCGCGCCGCCGGCGCAGAAGAATACGAATTTCCGGTCCGCCGCGAACACCGGCTTGTGATACTTGCTGGCCGGGTCGAGCCAGAATTCCAGCATGCCGCGCGGGCAATGAAACGCACCCGGAACGCGCCCCTCGCGGTCGAGCTCACGGATGTCGCGCAAGTCAACCAACGTCACGTCGCCCGAGCCGTGAAGCCTGATCGCATCGGCCGCCGGCAGCGTCTCGATTTCGCGCTCGGCCGCCGCCACCATGTCGGCCACATGCAGGGTGATGTGTTGCGCCATCAGGGCTCTCCTATCGCGCCGCAATGTGGCAGAGCCGCGGGGGCGGTCAAGCCCGCGGCCGGATCACCCGGCGGCGAAAGTCAGTCGTGCCGGAGTTCGCGGACGAGCCGTTCGAGCGTTGCCACCTTGGCTGCGAGCTCCGCGTTCTCTGCTTGGACGCGGTTGACATCGGCGTGAAGAGCCTCGATCTCGCCGGACGTGGGGTTGGTGAGTGCGAAGTCGTTGAAGGCGGCCTTGAGCGCGCGCACCTCTTGTTGGATCACGGTGACGGTGCGGTTGATCAGCGGCAGGCCATCAAGCTGGGCGCGCATGGGCCGCAGGTCGGCCTTCACGCCGGCCACATCGCTTTGAATCACCCGAAGAAGCTCAAGGATGGCGTCGCTCATCGCACCTCGCTGTTTTGATGTGTCGAAATATAAACATTTTTTTCGCATGCGCCACGGGAGCGCGGGATGGCTGTCAAGCCGGTCGGGCTTCTCATGTCCCGCCGCAATATGGCAGAGCGGTGGCGGCGGCCAAGCCCACAGCAGGGATCGCCCGCAATGTTTGGAGCGTCTCAGGGTGACGCTTGGGGCAATGAGGTTACGCGCTTCCCCATACTCGTGCGCTCCTCGATCATATACCCGAGCCGTTCGTAAAATTCGATAACGATCGCGTTTGTGGCCCTGACCTGCAGGTTGATCTTGCTGCAGCCCATCGACTGAAGACGGTCCTCCGCTCCGCGCACAAGTGCGGTACCGGCGCCCTGGCGGCGGCGAGAATTCAAAACGGCCAATGCATAAAGCCAGCCTCGATGCCCGTCGTAGCCGGCCATGATGGAGCCAATCACCACATCTCCATCAAGAGCGACGAGGAATAGCTCAGGTTGCACAGCGAACTTTGCCGGGACGGCGACTTCGGCTTTGTTCCATGGCGGATCGTCGGGAAAGGCTTCCTGCCACAGCGTTTTGACGCCCTCAAAATATTCCGGGCCGTAGCCCGCAATACGGAATGTCGCCATCGCTCACCACCATCAGATTTCAAACTGAAACACCACCGAAATGTTGCCTGCCGCCGCCAGACAGTAACAACATGTCGTATCAGGGAGCCGCACCCCATGACCTTGCTACCCGCCATCGATCTCGCCGCCCTTGTCTATTTCGTGGTCGCCTGGATCGGCTATGCGGTCGCGGTCGAGTGGCGCCAGGAGCACCGTGGCAGCCTCAACGCCCGCATCCACCGCTACCGCGAGGTGTGGATGCGCCGGACGCTGTCCCGCGAGGCGCGCATGGTCGATATGCAGATCATGGCTTCGCTGCAGAACGGCACCGCATTCTTCGCCTCGACGAGCTTGCTGGCGATCGGCGGCGCGCTGACGCTCATGCGGTCGACCGGCGACGTGATCACCGTCGTGGAGGCGCTGCCGTTCGGCATCGTGACGACGCCAACCCAGTGGGCCGTGAAGACCATCGGCCTGATCGTGATCTTCATCTACGCCTTCTTCAAGTTTGCCTGGGCCTATCGGCTGTTCAATTACGTGGCGATCATGCTCGGCGCGATGCCGTTCGCAGGCGACAGGCAGACCGCCGAGGCCGAACGCCACGTCCAGCGCACCACCAGGCTGTTCCAATCGGCGGGACAGAATTTCAACCGCGGCCAGCGCGCCTTCTTCTTCGCGCTCGGTTATCTCGGCTGGTTTGCAGGCCCGTGGGAGCTGTTCGCCGCGACGACCGCAGTCGTCATCGTGATGTGGCGGCGGCAGTTCGCCTCGACGGCGCAGCGCGCCCTCATGATCGAGCTGCCGGCCAAAATGACGGACAAGGCTACGGCGCCGGAAAAAACTCCGAACTCCGGCCTGTGAGCCAATATGCCAGCAGTCCGATCCATTCGTGGGCGGCCAGATCGGTGCGGCGCAGCCCGGTCGCTATGGAGTCGAAGGGAATCCACAGGTCGGCCGGCCCAGTGATGCGGTAGTCGACCGGATAGGCTTCGACTGCGAATCCGGCGCTGCGGAATGCGCCGATCGACCGCGGCATATGATACGCGGAAGTGATGAGCAGCCACCGTTCGCCCGGTTTCGGCATCACCAGGCGCCGGGAGAACGCTGCGTTCTCGGAGGTCGTGCGCGACTGGTCCTCGAGAATAAGCCGTCTTGCCGGCACGCCGAAAGTCTCGAACAACGCGGCGGCAATCTGCGCCTCGCTGCCGCCCCGCGGCACCAGACTCTCGTTGCCGCCGCTGTAGAGGATCCTGGCCGACTGATATTTGCGGGCGAGTTCCGCGACTACGGTGATCCGCTCCGCCGCTTCGTTGAGCTCGGAGGCGCGGCGCACGGGGGCAATTGCCGCCTCGATCGCACCGCCCAGCACCACAATGCCGTCCGGCGCGCCGCCTGAGGCGTCCCATGGCGGAAACCGCTCTTCGAGCGGCGCGATCAGCATCTTGCTGAGCGGCAACAGCCCGAAGGCAAGGAACAGAACTATCGACGCCGAAACCAGCCTGCGCCCCGTGCACACGAACCTCGTGCGCATCAAGAAGAGCCCAATGAGCCCGGCTGCCAACATGTCATTGGACGGCAGCGCAAAGAAGCCGAAAAGCTTGGCGGCCACAAAGGACATCGAGGATGCGCTACTCCCGCCGCTTGCGCCACTGCGCATAACGCGCCTTGGATTCCTCATTCGGCGGATAGAGCCCGGGCAGCCTGACGCCCTTCTCGACTTCGGTGAACACCCAGCTCTCGTAGAGTTCGTGCTCGGCGCCTTCGTGGGCGACGAAATCGATGAGATCCTTGGGGATCACCACAGCGCCGTCGTCGTCCGCGACGATGATGTCGTCGGGGAAGATCGCGACGCCGCCGCAGCCGATCGGCTCGTTCCAGCCCACGAAAGTAAGGCCGTTGACCGACGCTGGCGCCGCGACGCCGGCGCACCATACCGGCAGGCCGCTCGCAAGTACGCCGGTCTTGTCGCGCATCGCGCCGTCGGTGACGAGCGCCGTCACGTCGCGCCTGTGCATGCGGGCGCACAAGATGTCGCCGAAGATGCCGGCGGTCTCAACGCCCATGGCGTCCGCAACCGCGATCACGCCCTCCGGCATCGCTTCGATGGCGGCGCGGGTCGAGATCGGCTTGCCCCAGCTTTCAGGCGTCGCAAGATCCTCCCGCGCGGGGACGAAGCGCAGGGTGAACGCCGGGCCGATCAAACGCGGCCCGCCCGGCACCAGCGGCTTCGGCCCATGCATCCAGCATCGCCTGATGCCCTTCTTGAGCAACATGGTGGTGATGGTGGCGGTGGTGACCTTGCGCAGAACGTCGAATGTGGCAGCGCTCATCAAAAACCTCGCCAAGTGATTCGGAGGTCTCGCATACCACCTCTCTCCGCTTGCGGCGAGAGGTGGCCGCCTCCCCCAAGAGCGCACAGGGCGCTAAATTTGAGGCGTGACGGTGCCGCGAATTCCTCCCCTCCCCCTTGTGGGGAGGGGTCGGGGGTGGGGGTCGGGAGAAGCGGCACAGCAGTGCCCCGCGGCACGACCCCCCACCCCGACCCTCCCCCACAAGGGGGGAGGGAGAAGCACCTCAATCCCAATTCGGTGCGCCCGACCAGTCGACCACGCGCGTTGCCTCATCGGCGAGCCCACGAATCGCATCCATCTCGGCTGGATCGAGTTCGAAATCGAAGATCGTCATATTCTCCTTCAAGCGCTCCAGCTTAGAGGTGCGCGGGATCACGACGGCGCCTTCCTGGATGAGAAACCGCAGGCTGACCTGGCCGGCCGTCTTGCCGTGATGCATGCCGATCAGCCGTAGCTGCGCATCATCTCCGGCGCGTCCGCGCGCGATCGGGCTGTAGGCGGTGACCGACAGGCCATGCCGTCGGCACGCCGTGGCCACCTTCGACTGATCGATGTAAGGGTGCCATTCGATCTGATTGGTCACGAGCGGCTCGGTCGCAAGCCGCACCGCTTCCTCGATCAAGGGCACGGTGAAGTTCGAGATTCCGATATGCCGGGCAAAACCCGCCTGCTTCATCCGGCACAGCGCCTCCATGGTGTCAGCCAGCGGAATGCGCGGACTAGGCCAGTGGATCAGCAAGAGATCGACATGCGAGAAGCGCAGCCGAGCGAGACTTTCCTTGGTGGAGCGCTCCAAGTCGGCAGGCGCAAGATTATCGGGCCACACCTTGGTGGTGATGAAGACGTCGTTGCGGCTGATGCCGGACGCGCGCAAGCCTTCCCCGACCTCGCGCTCGTTGCCGTACATCTCCGCGGTGTCGATGTGGCGGTAACCGAGCCGCAACGCCTGCTCCACCATCCCGGCGCAGGTGCGGCGTCGCAAATCCCACGTGCCGAGGCCGACCGCCGGAATGCGGGCGCCACCCGCGGTCACAACAGGGATATCCATCATGCTATGCGACCTGAGACATCACTCCAAGGCGCAGGGGGCAGCCAAAGACGTCCTTGCGCCTGCTCGCCCCTAACGCCCGGGAGCCCCACCAATGGCCGCTGACGGCAAGGTTTTCAAGAGTGACTCCCCATGATCATCTGCCGGGATGAGGTCGCGACGCCGCGTGCGGGAGGGTGGAGACGGCAGAAAAGGCGAACGGAGCGGCGTTCAAACCCCTGACGCGCTTACTGCCGACATCGGTATGACGACACCGGCAGTAAGGTTGAATGCGTGCGATTGTAGCAATCAACTCGATTGAAGCTCGCGAAATCTCGCTCGGCGTCAATTCCGATCGCGATCGAAGTCGAACATGTCGAACAAGTCACCGACTGCCGGCATGTTCGCCGGCACGTAGGGATTGGCGCTGTTCATCTTGGGATTGGGTAGATTGTCGCGGCTGCGGTGGGTCAACGGCTTCAAGTCCCAGTTGCGCTCTATGAACTTAACGACTGAGGCGTGGTCGTTATAACTGTGCACGACCTTGCCGCCGCGGGCGAAGGGCGAGACCACAACCAGCGGAATACGGGGGCCGTCGCCGAAGAAATCGAGAGGCTGAAAGAACCCCGAATCCCAGTAACCACCGCCCTCGTCAAAGGAGATGATGAAGGCGGTCTGCTCAAACAGCTCGGGGTGGGCCCGCAGCTTGTCAACAATGTTATCGACCATGGCCTCGAAGAGATCGAGCTTCGAACTCGCCGGGTGTCCGTCGACAAGGCTGTCGGGTTTCACATAGGCGATCGATGGCAGCTTGCCGTGATCGAGGTCATTGAAGAAATCGATCGCGTCCTTGATATGCTCCTTGCGCTGCTGCGCATTGCCCATGATCGATTTCGCGTAGGAGAACGGGTTGCAGATGTCGCAGTAGTTGAAGGCGATGAGCTGATCGACGGGATCGGTCGAGCCGTTGGCGACCCGCACCGCTGCATTGTAGCCGCCGCCGTAATAGGCCCAGGAAATCTTCTTCTCATTGAGCGCGTCGCCGATGGTGCGCAGACCGGAAGGCGGCACTTTGCTGCCCGTCACGATATTAGGACCGTCGATATTGCCGTTCGGCAGGAAGCCCGGACTGAGGTTGTTGATCATGTAGAAATGTCCGGGATCGCAATTGGGCTTGGGATGCCACGGCAGGCTCGCCAGGTAGTTGACGATCGGAGAAATTCCGGGCTGGCTCAGATCTGAACAGTTGGTCCACGCCTTGTCGCGCTGGAAGGAAACGTCAGTGGCGGACTTGGGGTCGGGGTCGGCGACGCTGGCGAGCGGCGGCTGGGATACGCCGTTGAAGCTCTCCCAGAAAATGGCGTCGGCCGTACCAAGCATCGTGTGCTGGACCGCGGTGCCGCCCATCACCGGCTGATGATAGTTGTCGTTCATCGTGTATTGGTCGGCGAGCCGCTTTAAGACCGGCGCGTCGCCGCTGCGCATGTTGAGGAATCCCATGGCATTGCTGCCGGAACCGTCATTGCGGGCGACGCCGACGAAGGGATAAAGATCGTTGAGGCAGCCGGAAGGATTACCCGGAGTGGCGTTGCGCACGTCGCAGTCCGATTGCTGCCACATATGAAACAGGCGGTGCACCATATCGCCCGTAAAGCTGTCATACGGGAGGGTGGTGGTGCCGGTGATCGGGAAGAGCCCGTTGGGAAGGTTGGCAAAGTTCGGGACCCGCGTGTCGGTCGAGAACATCGGAAGCCCGGAAGCTCCGGTGCGCAGAAGACCGAGATCTTCGTGCTCAAACGATGGCTCGATGGTCGGCAGCTCGGAATCCGGCACGGCGGACGTGGAGAACGGCGCCTGACCTTGATCGAGGCCGCCCGGCGCGCTCGGTATATAGGCGGTGTTGGGTGCCGGGAATAACGGCGTGCCCGGCGACTGCTGGTAGGCCGTTTTGCCGGCGGTTCCGAAGGCGTCGATGAAAAATTTCGACGGATAAGGCTGGTTTATCTGGAACTGCCGCGACTGGGCGAAATTCGGTCCGGCAGCACCGGACGGAAGAATGATGCCCTTTGACAGCAGGTTGGCGACCGACTGGCCGTGCTTCGGCTGATAGGTGGCAAAGATGTGGTCGAAGGTCCGGTTCTCGCCGATAAGTACGATCAGATGCTTGATCGGCGTATCGGTCTTCACGCGATGAGCGGCATCGTCTCTATCATTGCGATCGTCGGCCGCCACCAATCCGCAGGACATCAGGGCGACGAGTACAGTGCCCAGAGCCGTCGTGCTCTGCCGGCGCATTCGCTTCAAAATTCTTGATGACATGATTTTCCTCCGTCGATGAGGTCAGCGGGCGCAAACTAACCATTGCGCGTGACACATTCGTCGCGGTTTCTTGCTGGTTGTATGACGGACTATGTGCTTGCATTCGCTTCGCAAAATGTGCGGCGGCAAGGAGTAGTGCGTGGATTCAAGAGGCGCTTCAGCCGCTCGCCGCCCTACGGCTATGCGGGCGCAGCGATTCCATCATGGGACGCTTGCGACCCGGCGTGACCAGCTAAGGCCGTCACCGCGGGCTCGCCTTGCGCCTAACTGCGAACCGCCTGATGCGTTCATTCGCTAACGTTCCCGAAGGGAAGCTTCACGTCCTGCAAGCGAAGGTTTCGCGATGATTCGAACCGCACGATTCGGTGAGGTGTTGTCCGGTGTCCATTCACGCCAGGCAACCGCCGTGCCCCCCACCAGGATGACGGGAAAGAACCATGAATTTCGAGAAATCAATGTGTTACAGTACGGTGTCGCGTTGATGTCATCGAGTTGATATACGTGTTCGCTACGTTTTTGAGCTTGAGCTTTGCGCACAACCCGATCCGAGGCTTTTCATGACCGACATCACTATGACGGCAGCGGCCGGCTCACCGAAACCTAAGCTCGATCAGCCCATTAATCCGTTAGGCTTAATTCTTTTCTTCGGCGTCCTGGCGGCCGGGTTCTTGTTCGTCGCCTATAGCCTTTATGTCGATGTGGACGAGACCGGCGCGAAGGTCACCACTTACCTGCCCTTCATCCTGCTGTTCATCGCATTGGTGATCGCGCTCGGCTTCGAATTCGTCAATGGCTTCCACGACACCGCAAATGCCGTCGCCACCGTCATCTATACCCATTCGCTGCCGGCTCCGATCGCGGTGGTATGGTCGGGCTTCTTCAATTTCCTCGGGGTGCTGTTCTCGTCGGGCGCGGTCGCATTCGGCATCGTGTCGCTGTTGCCGGTGGAACTCATCCTCCAGGTCGGCAGCGCCGCCGGCTTCGCCATGGTGTTCGCCCTGCTGATTGCGGCTATCATCTGGAACCTCGGCACCTGGTATCTTGGCCTGCCGGCATCGAGCTCGCACACGCTGATCGGCTCCATCATCGGCGTCGGCATCGCCAATGCGCTGATGCGCGGACAAGACGGCACGTCGGGCGTCGACTGGTCCAAGGCCACCGAAATCGGCCAGGCGCTGCTGCTGTCGCCGGTCGTGGGGTTCTGCGCCGCGGCGCTGCTGCTGGTCGTCGTCCGGTTTATCATCCGCAACCCGGCGCTCTATTCCGAGCCCAAAGGCAATCAGCCGCCGCCGTGGTGGATCCGCGGCGTTCTGATCCTCACCTGCACCAGCGTCAGTTTCGCCCATGGCTCCAACGACGGTCAGAAGGGCATGGGGCTCATCATGCTGATCCTGATCGGCACAGTGCCGACCGCCTATGCGCTCAACCGCGCTCTGCCGCCGAGTCAGATGGTGGAGTTCCGAACCACGTCGGCGGCAGCGGCCGGCGTCATCCAGCAACAGGCCGCGGGTTACAACGTGCTGGGAGACCCGCGCCCGGCCGTGACCCTCTATGTTTCGCAGCGCAAGATCACCGAGGGCACCTACCCTTCGCTTGTCGTGCTGGTGAAGGAGATCAGCGCCGAGGTTGATCAGTACGGCACGCTGGCGAAAGTGCGCTTCCTGATGAAGGACAAGGAGAACGGTCTGACCAAGGACGATGTTGCCGCGCTCAATAATTACAAGAAGTCGCTTGATAGCGCCACGAAGTTCATCCCGACCTGGGTCAAGATCGCCGTCGCCATTGCGCTCGGCCTCGGCACCATGATCGGGTGGAAACGGATCGTCATCACAGTCGGAGAAAAGATCGGTAAGACCCACCTGACCTATGCGCAGGGTGCATCGGCGGAACTCGTCGCCGCCGCTACGATCGCAGCAGCGGATGCCTATGGTCTCCCGGTGTCAACGACCCATGTGCTGTCGTCCGGTATCGCCGGCACCATGGCGGCCAACGGCTCGGGCCTGCAATGGGCGACCATTCGCAACATCGTCATGGGCTGGGTGCTGACGCTGCCGGCCGCAATCATGCTTTCGGGGACGCTCTACTGGACATTCAGTCAGGTTTTTTAGCGGGGATTTCGATCACATCGAATGACGTGGTGGCATCGTCGCCGGTGATCGGCGCAGAGGCTGATGCGTTGATCATCCAAGTCTACACGGCCGCGCCGGATATCGTCACGTGCGCGGCCGACTATATCAAGGAGAGGCACTGAGAGGATTGGGTCTGCCCGGCCGCACCACGTCGGGTGCGATTGGAAGCCCGAGGCCGCACAAAAACACCCCACTCTTTGAACCGAGCTCAGGTGAAATCGACTAACCGATGGCGGTGAACGAGCGCCAGCAGGGCTGGTGCCGACGACATCGTGTTGTGCGTAGCAACATGTCTGGGCAAGGTCCTGTGTCATGCCAGACTTCACTGAACTCCCGGTCTATTCCGGTGTGGGCCCTTATCACTTCAATCGATATCGTGTTGTCTTCGAAAGGCCGGGCGGACTCTCGGCGGCAACCCTCGCGATGGACTTCACAGCGAATTTTCCTCTGTATCTAAATAGCAAATTTGCGACAGTCGAATGGGGATCGCGTCATTTCAACGCCAAGCCGACCCTGAAATTTCACGGCTATATGCGGGTTCTGGGGATAGATATTGCGCGCCCGCACCACGACTGGGTCGTACGCGAGTGGTATGACCCGAATGTTGGGTTCACGGCGCAGACCCTGAAACGAGAGTTCTTTGAGGCCGGCGACGACATCCCCGCCGCCGCGGGCGGCGCCATGCCGGGGGTGCTAATGACACCGACTGCGCTGGCAGCGGCATTGGCGGCGACGGAAGCGGTCGTTGGAGCGGCTGCAGCGGTTCACTATAATCGCATGCATTTCCTCGCTGGACGGCGGTCCTGGCGCCTGGGCGACGGCAACGTTTTCGGTGTATCCGGCGACGTGCTCGTTCTCGAGACGATCGCGGTCGAGCGCTTTTCAGCTCAGATGTACAATGTTGCAGACCGTCTGCTGCACATGGAGAAGTTAATTCCGGACATCTGGATCGCCAATCTCAGCAATTTCATTTACATGAGGGGACTTACTCCAGTTAAGCAGCAACATCCCCTTTCTCCCCAGTGGCAGAACAGAGGTCCTGTCGATTTTTTGGTGAGATCTTTTGGCGATCTGAACGCGCTAAGTGCATATATCGAATTTCAGGACGCGTTCGGTCTTTTCCCGACGATTTTACCGTGACCCTTTCTTGCGGCGACGGAGAGACCAGGTTCTCGAAAATTCCGTACGAGCACGAGGGGCCCTCGGCCCGTTGCCAGAGAGATCGGCGTTTGCGGGCGCCCTTTTTTACGGCACGGTCTCCAGGAACGGTTAAATGCGGTAAGAGACCGGACCACACGCCGTGCGCCATGTCCCGGAGGCCGCGGCCCGCATTGCTTTTGATCAACGGCTGTCCGACAAATATCGCGGCAAGGAGGCCGCGATGGTCGGAAGCCGACGCATTTTTGCCCTGACAGTTCTCACAATCGGTGCGAGCGCCGCATCGACCTTGGCCCCGACCGCGGCACGGTGCGACGACATTTCCGATTTCTACGCCGGCAGGACGGTGCAGCTCGTGATCGGC
>WNFL01222852.1_pt1 | contig 10758 bp, 12 predicted proteins | sample 5400361 | NCBI WGS metagenome assembly WNFL01 (sample SAMN13153351, study PRJNA577476) | soil metagenome | isolation source: 40 cm soil on Douglas fir-dominated hillslope | place: USA:California | collected 2013-09-17 | reverse complement strand
CTCTGGGCATTCGGCTCGTTGTTGCCGATCGCTCTCGGTGGACGCTTCTTTCCACACTACTTCCTGCAGCTGTTTCCTCCGCTGGTGCTCCTCGCTTCCGCGGGGGCCGTCGGCCTGTGGGGCGCGACTGCACAGCGGCCGCGACTGCGCCTCGCGGGAGGGTTCGCTGCTGCCCTCTTGCTCGTCGTGAGGCCTGCCGCGAGCATGTCCGCCTTCCACGATGCCGAAGTGCTTTCCGCTCCGCACGCCGTGCCGGCCGCACGCGCGATCGCGGAATACGTCCGCGAGCACACACCGCCCTCTGCGCCAGTACTCTTCTGGGGTTACGGTTCGGCGCTCTATTACCTATCGCAACGCCGGCCCGCGACGCGCTTTCCCTACGTGACCTACCTCGTCGGCGCCGTGGAAGGTACGCCGTCCTGGTGGAGCCCGTTCCATCCCAGCAGGCCGCTGGAGATTCCGCGGGCGTGGACTCTCTTTTTCGAAGACCTCGAGCGGCACCCGCCGGCGCTGTTCATCGACACGGCCCCGCCGGGGTACTTCGGCTTCTACAAGTTCCCTGCCGCACGGTATCAGCGGCTGCAGGCCTATCTCGAGGAGCATTACGACCGTCACGAGGTGGCGGGCTTTCCCGTCTGGTCGCGGCGGCCTGACCGCGTGGAGATCCCGCTCAGGCAGCCTTGACCTCGGCGAGACCTCATCGCGCGATCGCCAACTCGACCCGCTGACCAAGACGGAGCGGCGCCGCTTCGAGCAGGACGATCTTTGCCCGCACGACCCGGGTATTGGAGGGACGCCCCGGATCTTCCGGCTTGAGCTGCCGCGGCACCACCTCGTCCGGGATTTCGGAGACGCGGCCGCGGAACGACCTGCCGGGGAGTCCTTCGACGCTCAGCGCCACCTCGGCCCCATCGCGCAGCGCCGGCGCGTCGAACTCGTCCACCTCCGCCGCAACGCGGGTGCGCCGGAGGTCCGCGACCGTCACCAGCGCGTCTCCCGACTTGACGGTCTCGCCCTCCTCCGCGTGATGGGCCAGCACGACGCCGTCGATGGGCGAGGCGATGCGGGCCCGCTCCACGACCGCCCGCAGCCGTTCCGCGCCGGCTTGCGCGGCCGAAGCTCTCGCCCGTGCGCCGGCGATGCGTGCACGAGCCTGATCGAGCTTCGCCTCCGCGTCGTCGTTGTCGCGGAGGGCGCGGTCCAGTTGCTCCAGCGCCACCGTCCCGCCGGCGGCTAGATGCCGGGCTCTCCTGAGCTGGGTCTGAGCGAGGGTGAGGTTGGCGACGGCACCGCGTTCCTCGCCCACGGCCTGCTTCTCGTCCGCCAGCGCGATGCGCCGCTGCGCCTCCATCTCCACCAGGGCCGCGCGTTGCTCGTCGGCGCGCAATTCCACCAGGAGCTGACCCTTCTTCACTTGCTGGCGGTCCTTGACCGCCAGGACGACGATGGTGCCGGGCATCTCGGTGCCGACGACCACGTGCGCGCCCGGCTGCGCCTCGAGTCGGCCCTCGGCCCGGATCGTGCTCGGAACGGGCACGGTGGCAGGCTTCTGCGCACGAGCTGGAGCGGAAAGCCAGGCGATGGCGAGCGCGGCGGCGGCGCCAAGCGACGCCAGGATGGTGATGGTTCGGGAGGTCATGCGATCTCTCCTTCCAAGCAAGATTCACGCGGCGACGCGCGATTCGGGGAGCAGCTTTCCGTCGGCGATGCGCAGCACTCGATCACACACGGCGCGCACCCGCGGGTCGTGCGTGACGATGAGCAAGGCGCGGTTCTGCCGGCGAGCCAGCCCGCGGAACAGCTCCAGCACCTGGCTACCGACCTGCGAGTCGAGGTTGGCCGTCGGCTCGTCGGCGAGGAGGACCGCGGGGCTGTTGCAAAGCGCCCGGGCGATGGCGATGCGCTGTTTCTGCCCGCCGGAAAGGTCGCGGGGCAAGAAGTCCCGGCGGTCGGAGAGACCGACGGCGTCGATGAGCGCTTCCGCTTCCTCGCGCGCCTCCGGCCCGCGAATCCCCTTCACGTTGAGCGCGTACTCGACGTTCTCCACCGCGGTGAGCGCCGGGAACAGGTTGAACTGCTGGAAGACGAAACCGATGCTCTTGCGTCGCACCGCGGGAAGCCGCTCGGGACGGGAGGGATCGATGCGCACGCCGTCGACCGTGACCTCGCCGTCCGTGGCGGTGAGGATGCAGCCGAGGATGGAGAGCAAGGTGGTCTTCCCCGACCCCGACGGGCCCTCGAGCGCCACTACCTCGCCCGCGTGCAGATCGAGCGACACGCCCCGGAGGACCTGGACCTCTTCGCGGCCTTCCTGGAACGTCTTCACTACTTCACGAGCGGTCAGCACTGGCATCTCAGCTCCTATCCGCGGAAGACGAGGCCGGGATCGATCCGCGCTACCTTGGTGAAGGAGAGCAGCGAGGCGGCGACGCAGAAGACGACGGTGCCCACCAGCACCGCCGCCATGAACGAAGGCTGCAGGATGAGCTTGAGGCCCGCCCCCGCGACCGCGGGCCGGATGAGCAACGCCGGGATGGCGCCGAGCACGTAGCCGATCAGGGCCGAAACGGCCGCCTGGCGGGTGAGGATCGAATAGATGTCCCGGTTCGTGCCGCCGATCGCCTTGACGGTACCGAACTCCTTCAGGTGCTCCATCGTCGAGGTGTAGAGCGTCTGCGCCACCACGACGATCCCCACCAGGCAGCCGAGGAAGACGGTGATGAACAGGTTGAAGCCCAGCCCGGTGTTCGTCACCCAGTAGCTGCGCGATTTCGCGGCCCACGCAGCGCGCGTGTGCACGTCGTTGTAGGGAAGGCGCCGGCGGATCTGGCTCGCCACGGCGCCGACGTCCGCGCCGGGAGCGACCTTGACGAGGATGTAGGTAGTGTTGCCGCGCATCGTCTGCGCGTTCAGGCGCTGCGCGAGGCGGAAATCCATGAACGCCATCGGAGTGGTGGTGAAGCTCTTCGCGTCGCGGGTGCGTCCGATGATCCGCAGCCGCTGGTTGTTCACTTCCCGGTATTCGCCGACCTGGAAGGGACCGAACCGCTTCGTCGCGCTCTCGTCGAGGAAGAGGTAGTCGCCCCGGCGCAGGTCGGAAAGCTCGCCCTGCCATTTCCCCCACGGGATGCCCCAGCGCGAGAAGTCCTCGAGTGCGTAAGCGATGATCCCTTCCTGCGCCCCGTTGGGCAGATCGATGTTGAGGAAGGTGATGATCAGGTTGTCGGCGCGCTCGACGCCGGGAATCGAGCGGACCCGCTCGACCCGCGACTCGGGAAAAGCATGGCTGAAGTCGACGTTCGGAGTGTTCTTGGAGGTGACCCAGAGCTCGGCGTCGATGTGCTCGATGGTGACCGAGGCGTTGTCGAGGAGCCCGAGGAACAGGCCAACCTGGAACAGGACCAGGAGGACCGCGAAGGCCACGCCGGCGACGGTGATGGCGAACCGCGTGCGATCGTGCAGGAGCGTCTTGAGAGCGAGATCGACCATGGCGGCCTCAGCGGGGCAGGATGCCGTTCAGCAGGGTCTGGAGCAGGTGGCGCGAGCGGGCCTTGATGGATCGCCAGGGCACCCACTTGTCGCAGGACATCGCGATCTCCAGGGCGCAGAGCCCGTGGACGCCGGCCCACAGCGTCTGGGAGACCAGCTCCGCGTCCCAGGACTTCTTGTCGAGGCGTCCCTGCTCGATGCACTCCTGCACCACCGAGCGGAGGAGGGCGTAGGCGTCGCGCTCGGGCACGCCCTGGCCATCCGTCGACGTCTGCCCGGCGGTCTTGGGCGTCATGAACATCAGGCGGTAGCTGCTGGGATGCGCAAGGGCGAACTCCACGTAGGCGCTGCCCAGCTTGCGCACCCGCTCGACGGGGTCGGGCTCGCGGGCGACGCGCATCGACTGCTGGGCGAGAGCGGCGAAGTCGCGCTCGCAGATCTCGCGGAGGAGCGCGTCCTTGTCGGGGAAGTGCTGGTAGATGGCCGTGGCGGAATACTCGATGCGTTCGGCGATCTTGCGCATCGTGACCGCCTCGATCCCCTCGCTCGCGAACATCTCGCGCGCGGTCGCGAGGATCTTCTCGCGCAGCTCCAGCCGCTCCCTGTTCCTGCGCTCCGCCGACCCCATGCCGCCGCCCCCTGAACGCCGATGGACTATCTAACATCGTTAAGTACAATAACATGGGTACGACGCGGTGTCACGCGAAAGGATTCGCAGGCACGAGCCCGCGGGTCCCTTTCTCTAGACGAGCCCCACGATCCCGGCAGTGGCGCCGGCTACGATCACCCAGACCGGATTGATCTTCGTGCGCAAGACCGCGGCGGCGGCGAGTGCCGTCAGGACGGCCCCGCGCCAATCGGCCGCGGTGCCGCGCAGCAGGATCCAGCCCGTCGCGAAAAGCAGGCCAACCGAAATGGGCGCAAGGCCCCTCCCAACGGCGCGCGCGAACCGCCCCGGAACACGCCTCGTCGAAGCGTGCATGATCGCGAGCGTGAGCAGCGAAGGCGGCGCCACGATCGCGACGGTCGCCGCGACTGCTCCGATCCATCCGGCGACCTGCCACCCGACGAGCGTCGTGTAGAGCATGTTCGGACCCGGTGCCGCCTGGGCGATGGCATACGCGGCGGAGAATTGCTCGGCGGTCATCCAGTGGTGCGAGTCGACGACGTAGCGCTGGATCTCCGGCGCGACCATCACCACCCCGCCGCCGATCGCCATGAGCGACAGCACGGCGAAGTGACCGAAGAGCGGCCCGACGACGCTCCAGACCGGGGCGTCCGGCTCAGTCATCGGATTTCCAGGAGAAGAGCACTGCGGCCGGCGCGAGCACGGCGATGACGGCGATGAGCGAGAAGCGGATCACCCCGACGCCAACGAAGGCCAGCGCCGCGAGGCAGATTGGGACGACGCGGGGGCGCACCGCGCGCGCCATCTTGATCGCGGTGGCGAGGATGAGCCCGGCGGCTACGGACGACATTCCGACGAGCGCGCGCCGCACGGCGGGAAGGTCGCCGAACCGCTGGTACGCGACGCCGAGACCGAGCACGATGGCAAACGGCATCGCCACCATCCCGGCGAGCGACGCCGCCGCGCCGGTCAGGCCGGACCTGCGGTAGCCGAACATGACGGCGAGGTTGCAGATGGTCGGGCCGGGCATCACCTGCGCCACCGCCAGCAGTCTCGCGAATTCCTCCCGGTCGACCCAGCGGCGCCGCTCCACCATCGCGCGGTACGCGAATGGGAGCACGCCGCCGAATCCGGACAGCGCCATCTCCGAGAACGCGAGGAAAAGCTCGAGCGGCGCGATGCGCTCGGGCGCGACCGCGATCGGAGCAGCGGCGTGGCCACTCGGCGGATCGGACATGCGACTCGCAAGGTACTGAACGTCGTCGCCAGCCGCAAACCAGCCGATGGGATCCGTTCACCGTAAACACGGGCCGGCTGGACGACCGCCGCCGCCGCAGCGTCGGATATAGTAACGAAGCGACGGCTCGCGCGAGCAAGGCGTAAGGAGGATCCTTTGGACGAAGCAAGCGAGATGAGCGAGGTTGGCCGTGAGCAGCGCGCGATGGTCGTATTGCGCGTGGCGCTCGGCGCGATGTTCGTCTGGGTGTTTTTCGAGAACCTGGGCAAAGGCGCGTACACGCCGTCGGGGTACAAGGGAGTAATCGACTACTACGTGAAGAACGGACATTCACCCGCCGCCTGGAAGGGGGTCATCTCCGTGATGGCAGCCAACGCGCGCATCATCGCGCCGCTGCAGGCCATGACCGAGCTCGGATTCGGCGTGTTCCTGGTGGCGGGCGCCGCGACGCGCGTCGTCGCCGCCGCCGCCGGAGCGTTCCTCTTCAGCCTGTGGGTGACGGAGCTCGGCACGTCCTGGATCTGGGAGCTGGCCATGCCCGTGGTCGTCGCATTCAGCCTCGCGTTGGCGCGGCCCGGACGCACGTGGGGCGTGGATGCCCTGCTCGCGCGCCGTTATCCAGGTTGGCGCCTCGGATAGGTCGATTGGGATGCGCGTCAGCGTCGTCATCCCCACGTACGACGAGGCGAGCTCGATCGCGCGCGTCCTCGACGACATTCCTGCGCCCCTCGTCACCGAAGTGCTGGTCGTCGACGCGGGCTCGACCGACGGGACGCGCGAGATCGCCGCGGCACACGGCGCGCGCGTCATCTTCGAGCCGCGCCGCGGATACGGTCGCGCCTGCCTGACCGGCCTCGCAGCCGCGAACGACCCCGACACGGTCGTGTTCCTCGACGGGGATTACAGCGACCGGCCTCGCGAGCTGGGGCGCCTGATCGACCCGATCCGCGAGGGCCGCGCGGACGTCGTCCTCGGATCCCGGCTTGCAGGCGGCCTTGTGCCCGGCGCGATGCCGTGGCACGCCGTGTTCGGCAACCGCCTCGCGGTGACCTTGATCCGATGGCTGTACGGCATCTCGCTGACCGATCTCGGGCCATTCCGGGCCGCGCGCTGCGACGTGCTGCGGGCAGTCGATCTGCGCGAGATGACCTATGGGTGGGCTGTCGAGCTGGTGACGCGCGGTGCGATGCACGGATATCGCGTGATGGAGGTACCCGTCAGTTACCACCCGCGCATCGGCGTCTCGAAGATCAGCGGAACGCTGAGAGGCTCGATCGGCGCCGCCTGGTGCATCCTCGCCGGCATCGTGAAGAACCGGCTGCGCCCGGCGACGAGTCCAGCCCAACCGGGGCCGGCCGCATGAGCCGGCCGGCGATGGATTGCGGAACGGAAGGGATCCGCGGCGCCGTCGTGGTCATGGCGAAGGCTCCCCGGGAAGGTTTCGTGAAGACGAGACTGACCGGCGCGTACCGACCCTGCGACGTCGTCCAGCTCTCCGAGTGCATGCTGCGCGATACGTTGGCACTCGTTCAGGCGCTGCGTCCCGTCCACGTGGCGGTGATGTGCCCCTCGGAAGACGTGGCGGACATCGCGGCCCGTTTGCCAGCGGGCATGGACGTCGTCGGACAGCGCGGCAGCGGGCTCGCCGCCGCGCTCGTTTCGGCCTTCGAATGCTTCGTCCCGGACTTCCGCCGCGTGATCGCGCTCGACAGCGACAGTCCGCATCTGCCGCTTGCGATCCTCGAGTCGGCGTTCGATCGTCTCCAGACGAACGACCTGGTGGTGGGACCGACCGAGGACGGCGGCTACTATCTCGTCGGCGCGTCGGCGACGCACCCGCGCCTCTTCGACCCGGCGCCGCTCGGCACTCGCAACGCGCGCGATGCGCTGCTCGGAAACGCGCGCGCGCACGGGCTGTCGGTCGCTTTGACCGAACCCTGGTACGACGTCGACGTGCCTGCGGACCTGCGCCGGCTCGCGGCCGAGCTGCGCATCGAACCTTTGCGAGCGCCTCGCACCGCTGCGTTGCTCGCCTCGTGGCGACCGAGGTTGGACGCTCACGACGAGGAGCTTGCCGGATGATCGAGACGAACCGGATCCGCGCCGGCTACGTACTGTGGGCGGGCGGCGCCGTCATCGGGCTTGCGCTGCTCACGTTCGGGCTGATCGGACCGGACGACGGGACGGTCCCCTTCTTCGTCCTGCTGGCGCTCGCCGCCGTCGGGTACTTCGCAACGCTGCACCAGGTCGCGAACGGCCTGCGGCCTTCCGGGCGCACCCTGATCGCCTGCGCCGCGCTGGCTTTGGCCTGGCGTATCCCCATGCTGCTCGCGCCTCCGGAACCAGGCGCGGACGTGCGCCGCTACGTCTGGGACGCCCGGCTCGTCCGCGCGGGCCTGAGCCCCTACACGGTGGTTCCGGCCGATCCTGCGTTCGCGCATCTGCGTACGAGCGAGAGCTGGCCGGTGAACAACCCGGACGTGCCGAGCCCCTACCCTCCGGGCGCGCAGCTCTTCTTCCTCGCCGCGACGACGCAGAGCGAATCGGCGCGAGCCATCAAGGTGGCCGCCCTCGTCTGCGACGCGCTCCTGGCGCTCGTCGTCTGGCGGTCGCTCGTTGCCGCGGGCGCGAATCCGGGCTGGGTGCTCGCGTATCTCTGGAGCCCGCTCGTTTCGCTGGAGGTCGTCCGTCACGGACACCTCGACGTGGTCGGCGCGCTCTGCCTCGCCTTCGCTGCTTACGCGCTCTACCGCGGCCGGGCGCTGCTCGGCAGCATCGCGTTTGCGATGTCGGTCGCGGTGAAGCCCCTCCCGATCGTCCTCCTGCCGCTCCTGTGGCGCCGCGTCTCGCGCCGGCACCTCCTCGCAGGATTCGCGGTGCTGCTGGCGGTGTATCTGCCCTTCTGGGATCGCCGCCGCCTTCCCCTCGGGTCCGTGGCGGACGTGGTCGACCATTTCCGCTTCAACGGACCGATCTTCATGGCGCTCGCGTCGGTCGCAGGCCCTGCGGCGGCGACGGCGTTCGCGATTGCCGCCGGTCTCGCGGTGGCTGCGTGGGCGCGCCGCCGGCTGTCGCTCGCGGCGCCGCAAGCGTGGGCGTGGCCGATGGCGGCAGCGCTCCTCTGCGCGCCGATGATCTATCCCTGGTATCTCGTCTGGCTCGCTCCGTTCCTCGTCACGGCGGAGACGATGCCGTTGACGATCTGGACGGTATCGATCCTGGGCACCTACGTCGTGTGGCAGCTTGCCGGTGCGCCCTGGGCAGTGCCCGGGTGGGCGCTTCTCGTCGAGTACGGAGCTTTGCTCGGTGCTGCCCTGTGGCTCTGGCGAAGAAATCACCTGGGTCGCGGGGCTGAGATCAGTTCGTTACCGTCGACGAGCGCGCCATGACGATCGTGGTACAGGCGCTGCCGGACTTGGGCAGATCGCGGCCCGACGCGAGGCGCATCGGCAGCCGTCGCCGTTCGCCGCGCACGATGGGGCAATACCGATCGGGCCGATCGAGCGCCCTGTCGAGCTGCCGGCGGCCGGCGCATCCGCCTCCGCATGCTTCGCGCAGCTCGCACGGCTCGCACGCTCGAGGCACCGAGCGCGCTTCGCGAAAGGCCGGCGTCGCGACCACGTTCGCGCCCACCTCGAGGAGCAGCGACAGCGGGTCGCCGGGTCCAGGCCAGTACACGCACGGCTGCACCGTCGCGCGCGGCGTGACCCGCACCGTCCCCGCGCCGCATCCTCCTTCTCCGCGCGGCAGCCCGAGCATGGCCCGCACGAGCGGCTCGCCGACCGCGAGCACGTCGGTCTCGGAGAAGAGCAGCTCGAACGCTTCCCAGTACTGCTCGTACGTGAGCGCGAAGGCGTCCGTGCGCACCGACTGGCAGACGTTCACGCGCAGGGGCGCCCCGTACCGCCCGGCGAGGCTCGCAATCTCGGCGAGTCGCCGGAAATTCGTCCGCATCATCACCGCGACGATCGTGACGGGTACGCCGAGCCGGCGGCAGCGCTCCGCTTGCGCGTGCACCAGATCCCAGTTTCCCGCGCCGCGCTGCGCGTCCTGCTCCTCACGGGTGGGGTAGTCGAGCGAGAATTCCAGATCGTGGAACGCGCGAACCTCGTCGTCTCCCAGAACCGCGACGCTCAGGCCGTTCGACGTCATCGTCAGCTTGACGTTCCGGCTGCGCAGGAGCGCGAGCATCTCGCGGAACTGCGGGTGCATGCCATTCTCACCGGTGCCGAGATTCACCGACTGGACCGGCAGCCGATCGAGCACCGCTCGAACCTGCTCGAGGTCGAGACGATCGACGCGGGAAGGGTCGCGATAGCAGAACGCGCACGATAGATTGCACTCGTTCGTCAGACCGATCCCGAGCGCGAAACGTGGCGCTGCGCCAGATGCACCGGGAACGGTCTCGTCCATCGCTACCCTCGCGAGCAGCTTACTTCGCGTCCACCCAGGTATTGGACCCCGCCAATTTTACGGCCACATTCGAAAATGAAAGGTGGAACGGCTTGCCGTCGGCCGTTCCGCGGTGATCCAGTGAGAGGAGCAGCGGTCCAGCCTTCTTGTAGTCGGCCCAGGTCACAATGACGACACTCGGCTTCGCGGATCCGCCGTGATGGAACTCCATTTCCCGGATTCGGCCGTCGGTGCCGACGTAAAGTTCCCAAGTGTCACCCGGCGTATAGCCGCCGCCGGAAGAATACTTCACCGCGACCTTCCTGGCGGACCCTTTCCCCAACGGCAGTTTCTGCATGCCGGCATCTTCCACCTTAGCGCCGGTATCCCAGACGAGATGGAACGGGAACAGAAGCCAGTACTGATCGTTGAAGAAACTGGGGTCGACCTCTTCCTTTACGACCGCGTTCTGGCTTGCAAGCTGAGAGCGCGAGTACGTCACCTTGACGGGGTTGCCAGCCTTGTCCTTGCCCTCGAACGAGATCTGGTCCGTCTTCGGTTCCCAGACCCACGAGCGGGAGAGCTTCAGCTTCAGCGCGGCCAAATCGACGTTGAACGTGTACCGGATCGCGTCGATCTGACCAAACGAGTCGAGACCATACGTCTTGGCGATCTGGTCGGCGATGGCCGGGCGCTGCTGCGCCGACACACGTGCCGGGGGACAAAGCACTGCGATCAACAGGACACCGATCATGGGAACGTGATGCGCTTTCGTCATGGGGTGCTCTCCTCTCGCCGGCTCGGAATCGAGCTGCGGCTTTGATGACCGGCGACGCTTTGGGGTCCGCCTGAGGCTATTGTCCATCCCCGCCGGCAGCTTACTGCGTGTGCAGCGCGCCGTGCACGGGACCAGCGATGCCGCTCAGTCGGGCTTGCCAGCGCTGACGATGATCGCGCGGGCGGGAAAGCTCATCCGACCGCCGGGAAAGTAGGGGCGGATGGCTCGTTCGAC
>WNFL01313366.1_pt1 | contig 10759 bp, 6 predicted proteins | sample 5400361 | NCBI WGS metagenome assembly WNFL01 (sample SAMN13153351, study PRJNA577476) | soil metagenome | isolation source: 40 cm soil on Douglas fir-dominated hillslope | place: USA:California | collected 2013-09-17 | reverse complement strand
CGCCGCAACTTCTGCACATCGATCCCTAACTGCGCGCACTTCTTATACAAATGACTCCGCTCCAGGCCCAGCGCCCGAGCCGCCTCGGTCATATTGTTGTGCGCCGCGTCCAGCTCCGCCAGAATCGTCTCGCGCTCGAACCCGTCGATGCGAGCGGCCAGCGTTCCCGATGCAGGCTGCGCCCGCACGGCCGTTGGCGGCAGCGCCGCGCGAACCGTCTCCTGGTCCACTTCTTCGTCCGCCAGGAGCAGCAGCCGTTCCACCGTGTTGCGCAACTCGCGAACGTTGCCGGGCCACGCATGCTTTTCCAGCGCCGTGACCGCCGCCGCCGTGAACGGTTTGGGTTTCCATCCGTTGAACTCCGAGATACGTTGCGCAAAATGTCCGATCAATACCGATACATCGCCCTTGCGATCCCGCAGCGGCGGCAGCACGATCGGGAACACGTAGACGCGATGGTACAGGTCCTGCCGGAACTTCCCCTCCGCCACCAGCTTTTCCAAATCGCGATGAGTCGCCACTACCACGCGCACGTCCACGCGCACTGGTCCCGATCCGCCAACGCGCTCCACCTCGCCCTCTTCCAAAACCCGCAGCAGCTTGGCCTGCATGACGGCCGGCATGTCGCCGATCTCATCCAGAAACAGCGTCCCGCGATGCGCCTGCTCGAACTTCCCGCTGTGACGCGACGCTGCCCCAGTGAACGATCCCTTCTCGTGCCCGAACAACTCGCTCTCGATCAGCTCGCCCGGCACCGCCGCGCAGTTCAGCGTGATGAACGGTTTTTCGCGCCGCGCGCTGCCGTCGTGAATCGCACGCGCGATCAGTTCCTTGCCCGATCCCGTCTCGCCTAAAATACACACCCGCGATTCGCCCGTCGCCACGCGCTCCACCTGCGACATCACGCGCCGCATCGCGTCACTTTTCCATATGATCTCGTGGCGGCCCACGCGCGCCCGCAGCTCGCGATTCTCGTCTTCGAGGCGCCGCAGCTTCAGCGCATTCTCGACTGTCAACAGCAGCTTGTCGGTCGATAGCGGTTTCTCCAAAAAATCGATTGCGCCGAGTTTGGTCGCGCGCACTGCCATGTCCACCGTCGCCTGCCCCGAAATCATCACGACCGGCGTCGTCACGCCCGCCGCGCGCATTTCTTCCAGTAGCGCGATGCCGTCCTTTTCGGGCATCACTACATCCGAAAAAATAAGGTCGAAAGTTTGCGAACGGACCAGCTCCATCGCACGCGCCGCGCGATCCGCCACGGTCGCTTCGTGGCCGGCCAGCCGAAACGCGCGCGCCAGCGAGGCCAGCGTGTTGGGATCGTCGTCGACGATTAATAAGTGGCTCACGTCTGCGGTTCCTGAAGCGCGGGCAGGTCGATCACGAAGGTCGCTCCGGCGCCGGGCGCGCTCACCACCGAAATCTTCCCACGATGATCGCTCACCACGCTCTGCACGATCGCGAGCCCGAGCCCGGTTTCTTCAGTAAGTCCCTGCCCGCTGTCCGACACTTCGATGCGTGCACCCGTCTCTGTGGTCGCGGCGCGAATCCAGAGCCGACCGCCCCCGGGCATCGCATCCATCGCGTTCAGCACCAGGTTGCTCAGCACGCGACGCAATTGGTCGGGATCGGCGGAGATGCGCAGCGGCTCACCCGGAAGCTGGGTGACGCACTCGATCTGCGGCCTGCCCTCTGCGTGAAAGCGCGCGTCGTTCAGTTTGACGACCCCGCGAACGATCTCACGCACGTCCACCGTTTCGAACTGTGGCGGCGGCATCTTCGCGAAGTCGCTGAAGCGTCCGACGATGATTTTGAGATTCGCCAACTCGTCCAGCAGCGTGGTCGTGCTCTCGCGGAATATTTCATCGAATTCAGGACCTACTGGCGAATTCGCCCGGGCGCGTTGCAGATTTTCGATGGTGATCTGCAAGGGGAACAGGGGATTCTTCAGTTCGTGCGCCAGACGCCGGGCCAGCTCACGCCACGCGGCCACCCGCTCCGCCTGGATCGCGCGCTCGCGATGTTCCAGCAACTGCTGCGTCATTTGGTTGAATGCCCGCGCCAGTTCTCCGATCTCGTCGTTCGATAGCACATCCACATGCGCCGACCAGTCGCCGCCCGCCACCGCCCGCGCGCCTTCCGCCAATCTTTCGACAGGCCGCGTGATTCGCTCCGTGGTCCACCAGCCCAGCAGAACGCCGATGACGATACCCGATCCGCCGACGATGACACCGGTCCACAGAATCGATCGCTCGAGTGAGATCTGCTCGCGCAACGACGCGCCTTCGAGCAGAACGCCCAGCACTTTCCCGTGCCGCTCCAGAGGCAGCGCGACGAATGCCTCCGCGCTCGACCGATCGTCAGTCCATTGAATGACGCCGCTGGCCTGGGTCCCTTTCCTGGTAACTTCGTCGACCAACCGGTCGAGCTTTTCCGGCGTCGCCACGGCTCCCTGCACGTCCACCACTTCGCGCGGACCCAACCACAAGAGCGCGCGCATGCCCGGCGCTAATCCAAGTGATTTTAGAAACGCGGGATCGAGCCGCCGCGCGCCCGCGACATAGGCGGGTCCGGTGTTCGACCGCGCCGGACGAATCGCCACTAATGCGAGCGCGGAAGTTCCCTCCGGTGCTGGAATGCGCGCGAGGAACGCCTGCGATTCGCTCCAGTCTTCGGGCGCAATCTGCCAGTCGTTCTTGTAGCCGAAGCGCGCGGGCCAGTGGGCTGACGAAAGAATGGTGAGGTCGCCGTTCACCACGTCCAGAAAATCGAGCGATTGCGCGGACGCGGACGTCTTCGCGGCGTCATACTCGGCGGTGCCGGCGAGAATCTTCTGTACCTCTGTCGCAGCGATCGCGGACTCTACGCGCCGCGCGACTTCCCGACCTTGCTCGGTCATCTCGCGGCGAAATTGGTCCAGCATCGAATCGCGCCGGGCGGCGTCGATGCGCTCGAAGGATCGCCGCGTCGCGGCAGATACCGCACCCGTCACCAACGCCACGCATCCGGCGATGGTCAGCGAGGAAACGTACAGCAGCTTGGTTCGAAACGTCACGGCACGCGATCTCCCGCGTCCAGCCAGACGTCTTCGAGGCGTCCCCAGTCGCGGACGCGCGGCCCCAGCGCCCAGGCGCGCGGCAGATGCACGATGGGAACCACTCGGAATCCATCCAGCAACGCCGTTTCGGTTTCGTACGCGCCTCGCGGCGGCGATAGCACGGTGGTTCGCTTCAGCTGGATCGATATGTCGGACAGCGCGACCCATGGATCGCGCGATGTAACGGCCAGCCGTACCAGTCGAACGTCGGCCGCAGGTGTTGTCGTCGTCCGAAGTGTGATCCCAGCCTCGCTCGCATTCACCGCGATTCGTTCGGCGATCGCCCGCACAACCGCGTCCTGCGAGTCATACGCGAACGCCAACGCCGGCGACCCCGACGCGAGTTGCTTCGCCCGCGCGACATTCCTCTCCGACGGAAATACAAATGAATAGCCGCTCAGCCAGCGCGGCAGCAGCGCCGCCGACGCTTCACCCTGCCGTTGCAGAAGAACATTGTGGATCGCTCCACGATCGATCGCGAGCGCGACCGACTCCCGCACGCCGGCGCTCGCACGCTCACCTTCAAAGAGCAACGCAAGCGTCTCCATCGGCGGCGTGATCGCCACCGCGGTGCCTCGCTGCTTCAGCCGGCGAATGTCCGTCACCGGAAGCTCAGCAACATCTGTCTTGCCGACGTCGAAATCCTGCGACTGGTCCTTGGGACCCCGCCCCAGTGTGATTTGGATCGAATCGAGATACGGACGCCCGCGCCAGTACGTGTCATGTGCTGTCAGGTGGATCGATTTCCCCGGCTCAAGTCTCGTCACGCGAAAGGGACCCGTTCCCGCCAACGTTCCATCGGGCAGGGGGACCCGCACCGCCATGTGTGGCCGCGCGAAATCCCGCAGGATGATTTCGATCGGTGTGTCGTCTGGGGCACTGATCGTCCCACCGTCTGGTGACCACACGGCGCCGTTGTGCAGCATCACGTTCGCCCGCGGCGTGAACACCCAGCGCTTGCGCGACACATCATGCGACCAGGAAACGGCCAGCCACGGCTGCGGATCGCCTCGCTCATCCAGGCGTACCAATGTTTCAAACACTTCGCCGAAGATTTGCTCCGGAGCTTCCTCGATCTCCGCGAAGGTCGCCCGTGTCTCGATCCGCAGTTCGCCGCCGTAACGCGGACGACGCGCGGCATGCAGCAGCACCACGACCGCCAGCAGCGCGCTAACGGCCGCAGTCGATCGCAAGGCTGTACGCCGCATATCTTCCTGTAACAAGGTTGCGCGCGACCGCGACCGCCCCACCTGGCGCGGGCCACAGTGCCGTCACCGGACCCGGGAACGGCGCCGCCCCACTAATGGCTCGCCGCCCGTTGTCGGTCGCGAACACCGCTACGCTGTCTTCGGCATCGCGACCGCCCGAGCCCGACGCGAGCACGCCTCCGCACACCGCGAACGAGTCACCAGTCCCGTCGCCGATTCCACTAGCGGCTCCTTCCAGCGTATTGCGCCCCGCGACGAAATGAAGCGCCCGCGAATCGATCGTGAACGCCTCCGTCGCATTCGTGCATAACAACTCCATCGACGGGGCGGGCTGGCGGCAGGTCCCGCCCGGCAGGTACACCGTCACCGAATCTCCCGCAACCTCGAGGCGCCCGCGCGGATCGCGCACCGGGGGAAACCCGATCGGCGCGAGCTTTACCTGCTCCCACGCGCCGCCCTTTCTTTCGTAGCGCGCCAGGCCAGAAGTATCCAGCACCAGCATCGCGCTCCCCAGAAAAGCTACGTCCAGAATCGGCGCCTCCTGTTCCCACAACTGTTTCTTCTCGATGGTCGCGACACCCGCCGCGGCGTTAACTTTCGGCGGATCCGGGCGGTACTCCACCATGTCCACCGTGCGCTCGGTTTCACGCCGCGCCTCGGCGACGAAGAGAAATCCCTTGAGGTTTTCGGAAATAGTGAAACTCATTTCGATCGTCACCGGATTACGAACGCGTTTCCGCAGGCCCCAATCGAATAGCGTCTGCGCCTTCGCAACGTCGGCCGCACTCATCGAGCTGAGATTTCGCGGCGTCAGGTGCGCCACCTCGTTCGCGGCCAGCCGCGCGGAAACCTTCTTTACCAGCGCGCGCACAGCGTCCTCCAGCGATTCGCCCGCACACATGCAGGCCAATAACAGCAGCAGGAAAAACCTCCGAGTCACGCGACGAATCATAACAAAAAGAGGACGGGGCACTGCCTCCCCGTCCCCATGGTCAGGACCAGCGTGACGGTGCTGATCCCCTCCGACGTCCAGCGTCGACCTCTTGATTTAGTCGCCTCCGTGGGCTCTCTAGTGGGTGATCGCGGGCGTCATACCTTTCAAGACGTCATTGGCGAAGAAAAACTTCCCGTCGTTCGGCACCATCATGATCTGCACCTTGTCGGAAAGCTTCTCGGCGATGATTTTCTGGATCAGCAGTGGATTTTCTTTCAGCACCTGCGCCTCCAGCTTCATCCGCTCCGCGTCCGCGCCCGCCACTTTGCGGATGCGATAGTCATCGCTCTCGCTCATCAGCTTGCGCTTCTCCAGTTCGGCTTTGCTGTCGATCACCTTTGCGGCCGCCAGTGCTTCGGCGTTCTTGACGGTGGCCTCCTTGCGAGCCTCCGCTTCCAGCCGCGACTGTTGAATCTGCTTCTCCTTGAGAGGCAGCGTGTGCTGCATCGCATCCGCCTGCGCCTTGGCTTCGAGTACCGTTACCGCGGCCTTCGCCTCGGCGGCCTTCACCTCACGTGCCTTCAGCGCTTCGGCTTCCAGCTCCGCCTCGCGAACCATCTTCAGCTTCACTTCCAGCTCGATGTTCAAGCGCTCATTCTCCTGCGACTTCAGCAGCAGTCCTTCCAACCCCTTTGCGTACTCCTGCGGAAGCTGGATGTCGCGCAGGACCACTTCTTTCACCACGATTCCATCCACGCCCAGCTTGGCCGCGATGCGCGACGCCGCAAGCTGGCGAATCTCTTCGCGTTTGGTCGAGAACATTTCACGCACCAGGTACGCCGGCGCGATCTCGCGGAACACGCTCGCGACGGTCGGCACCACCAGTTCCTGATCCAGCGGTTGCGGCAGATTCGCATGAATGTAGGCGAGGCGCGCCGGGTCCAGACGATAGCGCACCGAAACCGCCAGGCCCACCATGAGACCCTCGCGGGTCTGCACGCGCAGCGAGTCGGGACTCGGTTTCGACGGATCATCGCCGGCTTTAGTAGTGAACACCTGGTCGCGAATATCGAACGTCTGCATGTGTTCGAGCAGCGGCGTAACCAGGTGCACGCCCGGGAACAGCGTGGCGGGACGCGTGCCCGCAAACTGATTCACGCGCACCCCGGCATTACCGCTGGGCACTACGGCGACGCTCAGTCCGAGCAGCAGCGGCACGATTCCGCAAGTCGCCGCTCGCCGCGCCGCGTGCCAGCGTAGCTCCGGGGCGTCGTGCCCCTCGCGCCGCGCCTTGAAAATCTGATACAGGTCCCAGATGAGGATCGCCGCCGCGCCGATCAGCAGGCCGATCCCGGTGAACACCAACAGGTTTCTCAGCAAAATCATTTTCTTCTCCTTTTTTCTCAGTAACTTTCCTAAGCCATGACGGCGATTGCCGTCAAAATCTGCGCTACGATCGGTGGCCGCTCCCCATGCAGTTCCACCGTCGCGCCTACGCCGATCAGTTCAAACAATTCCTCCACATCTTGTTTGCGCATCCGGATGCAGCCGTGCGACGCCGCCTTGCCGATCGACCGCGGCGCGTTGGTTCCGTGAATCCCGTAGCCCTTTTTGCTGAGGCCGATCCAGCGCGAGCCGAGTGGATTATTTTTTCCCGGGGCCACTGGACCATCCGGTCCCGCGAACCAGGTCGGATCGGGAACCCGGTTGATCACCTCGAACACGCCCTCGGGCGACGGCGTGGATGGCTTGCCCACCGCGACGTCATAGATCCGCAGCACGCGGCTGCCGTCCAGCAGCAGCAGTTTACGGTCGGGGATCGAGACCATGATGCGGCGGGTGCGTTCGTCGGCCAGCGCGTCCCCTGCGGCGATCGCCAGGATCGCGGCCAGTTTCACTAGGTGGGTTCGTTTTGCGTTTTTCATGCCGGTGCAGAATGCACGGGCAGAACCAAGCGCGATGTTATTGAAACAACGGGAGTTACTGGAACGCGGCTATGTGTTCCGCTGGACGCGCCGTGTCCGGGGGAACACGCGGGAGCACCACTCCCGCCAGATTTAGAGGATCCGCTGGAGCGGTCGGCAGCGGCTCAGAGTCGGGTGCGGTGCGGCGCACGTGGCGCAGCAGGTCGACCGCCTCGGGCCGCGCAAACTGCTCACCCACGAAGCCGGAGACGAATCGGCCGCCACGAATTTCGCCGCGCGCTTCCATGCGTCGATACGCCACCAGAAGGTCGCGCCACGTCGGCGCCAGCGACTCGCGCGCCAGCAGATCGCGGAACATGACTCCCCAGCGATCCAATAGTTGGTTCGCAAAAAACTCAGTGTTGAGTTTTTCGGCGCGATCGGGCGCGGTCCGGTCGAGCAGCGCCCAGCGTCCTGCCGCATGCCTCGGACGGGCCAATCTGCCGCGTCCCTGACCGCTGCGGCGTTTGGGATCGAGCAGCGCGCGCAGATTCTCGAAGCCGTCGGCGGTGACGCGTCCGGCGGTGACCAGTTCCCACAGGCCATCTTCCACTTCGCTGGCCAGACGGCCCGAGGACTTCACGATTTCGTTGAAGAACGAAGCCCCGCGCTGCTCCAGCGCCTTCAGGACGTCGCGAGCCTGGTGCGAAAGTGCAGCGTCCTGCATCGGCGCGGCTTCCAGAAAATAGGCCGCATCCTCACGGGTGAAAATCGAGAGCGGCGCGACGCGTGTAGGCCTTACCCGTCGTGGACCGGTCGCTCCCGCTTCCAGCGCCGGATGCGGCGACAACCGCCCCCACATGATTTCGCCCGCCAGGCACAGGCGGTCCAGTAATTCCGGATCGTACTTGGCAACGCGACGCGGCAGAATGTCCGACTCCCACGCAGCCGACGAGATCTCGTAACCCTGCAACTGGCGCAGGATCTGCAGCAGCCCGTCCACTCCGTGCAGTTGCGTGCCGGGCGATATGTGCTGCCAGCGATGCAGAAAGCGGACAAACTGCGCCGACGTCACCGGCTCGATTTCGCGCCGCAAGCGGCCCAGCGTCAGGCGATGAATGCGCGCTAGGATGCGGCGATGGCAGAATTCCTCTCCCTGATTCGCGGCATTTGCGGAAAACCGGCCACGCAAAATCAGCCCCTCCGATTCGATCTGCGCGAGGCCGGATTCAACTGCGTCCAGAGGGAGTCCCAATCGGTCCGATAGCGCGCGCGGTGTCACGGGACCGATGGAGTCCATCCATCCGCGCAGCATCTGCGGGATCCAGTCCGTTTCTTGCAGCAACGCTGTGCGTTCGGTTGCCACCCACTTTCCGTCAATCGTCGACGCCCGCCCGGCGATCGCCAACTGCTCATACCACTCCTGCCACCCTGCCACTGGCGGCAAGATCATCAGCGTTAGCAGTGCATCGTGCAACTCATCCGCGTCGCGCACCAGCGGCCAGGATTCTTCGGAGACCTGCGCGATCGCGGCCGGGTCGAGCGCACCCAATCCCGCGGCGTCCTCGGGAGGAAGTGTGCGGCGAAGCTGCACCGCCCGCGCGCGACGCTCCTCGATCGGCGCGTCATCCAGATACGCGTACGGATTCGAGTTGAGAATCTCGTGGCAGAAAACCGAAGGCTCGGGTGTATCCACCGCGAGCGTGCGAATCTCGCCTTCACCGATTCGATCCAGCACGGCGATCAGTCCATTCAGGTCCATCGCCTCGTAAAGGCAATTCGCGATGGTTTCCTTCACCAGCGGATGATCCGGAATCTGCGGTTCCGCAGTCAGGTTTTCAGGACAAGCGGCCTGGTCCGGAAAAACGGCGGCCAGAAGATCGTCGGCGCGCATGCGCTGCAGCGGCGCGGGCATTTTGCGGCCGCCCTGAAAGCGCGGAACCGCAAGGGCGCGGCCGGCGTTCCATTTCCAGCGCACGCCGAACATCGGCGCGGCCAGCAGCGCCTGTTCCAATACATGCTTCACCGTGTGGATGCTCAGAAAACTGAACACGACTTCGAGCGGGAAAGAATGCTGATCGCTCAACGACAGCAGCAGGCCGTCGTCAGTGGCCGCCGCTTGCAGTTCGAAATTGAACGACCGGCAGAAGCGCTTGCGCAGCGCGAGACCCCATGCTCGATTGATGCGCGCGCCGAAGGGAGCATGGATGATGAGCTGCATGCCGCCGGCTTCGTCGAAAAACCGTTCAGCGATGACGCACTGCTGCGACGGAACCGCGCCCAGCATTCGCTGGCCGGCACGCACGTACTCGACCGCCTGCTCCGCGCCGCGACGATCGAGGGAGCATTCCCGTTCCAGCCACTCGACAGCGTCTTCACGCGCGACGAGTTCCTGCCGCAAGGACGCAACTGCAGCGGAAAGCTCCTTGGTTCGCCCGGGCGCTTCCCCGCGCCAGAACGGAATGGTCGGAGCCGCGCCGTGCGCATCTTCCACTCGGATGCGGCCCGGCTCGACTCGTCGGATTTTCCACGAAGTGGTGCCCAGCAGGAAAATGTCGCCCACGTTGCTCTCGACCGCGAAATCCTCGTCGAGCTGACCGACCACGGTTTCCTGCGGCTCCGCGATTACCTGGTATTGAGCGGTGTCTGGAATCGCGCCGCCGTTGGTAATCGCGGAGAGGCGTGCGCCGCGTCGCCCGCGCAGCCGATGATTCACACCATCGCGATGTAGAAAAGCCCCGCGCCGTCCGCGCGAAGTGGCGATTCCCTCGGACAGCATCTCGATTACGGCATCGAAATCGTGACGGGCCAAAGCACGATAGGGCCAAGTGCCGCGCACCAGCTCGAACATTTCATCCTCGCCATATTCGCGGCAGGCGACCTCGGCCACAATTTGCTGGGCCAGAATGTCCAGCGGCGCGGAAGGGATCTCAAGCTGGTCCAACTCGCCCGCGCGAATCGCGCGCACCAGCGCCGCGCACTCGATCAAGTTGTCGCGCGTCGTCGGGAAGAAGCGGCCTTTGGGCAGCGCGCCCACCCAATGTCCCGCGCGCCCGACACGTTGCAGGCCGACCGCGATCGAGCGCGGCGATTCCACCTGGCAAACCAGATCCACCGTGCCGATGTCGATGCCCAGTTCAAGCGATGCGGTCGCGACCACAGCGCGCAACTGGCCTGACTTAAGGCGCTGCTCGGCCTCCAAACGCAGCTTCCGAGAAAGGCTCCCGTGATGCGGTAGCACCGCGTCCGCGCCCAGCCGCTCCTGCAAATGATGCGCGACGCGTTCGGCCAGCTTGCGCGTGTTGACGAACACCAGCGTGGTGCGGACCTCGCGCGCGAGCGTCGCGATGCGGTCGTAAATCTCGCCCCACATTTCGGTGCTCGCCACCGCGCCCAGTTCGTCGCGCGGCACTTCTACACCCAAATCCATCGCGCGCCGGTGCCCAACTTGCACTACCCGCGCTTTACGGCTCAGAAACCTCGCGACTTCTTCAATGGGACTCACGGTTGCCGAGAGGCCGATCTTCTGCAGCGGCCGCTCTCCCAGCTTTTCGAGGCGCGCGATGGAGAGAGCCAAATGCGAGCCACGTTTGTCGTCGGCCAGGGCATGGATCTCGTC
>WNFL01116941.1_pt1 | contig 10759 bp, 10 predicted proteins | sample 5400361 | NCBI WGS metagenome assembly WNFL01 (sample SAMN13153351, study PRJNA577476) | soil metagenome | isolation source: 40 cm soil on Douglas fir-dominated hillslope | place: USA:California | collected 2013-09-17 | reverse complement strand
GTCGCGATTTCCGTGGTGATGCGATCGAGGGATTCTCTGAAGGTGTGGAGCGTCGGGGACGAGACATCGTCCGAGAAGGTATTGATCGAGCGATTCTTCGACGGCCTGGACAAGTTCACGCCGGACCTCGTCTCGTGGAACGGCGCCGGGTTCGATCTGCCCGTGCTGCACTATCGCAGTCTCCTGCACAGCGTAACCGCCGCGCGGTACTGGGAGACGGGCGATTCCGATCACAGCTTCAGATTCAGCAATTACTTGAGCCGATTTCATTGGCGGCACATGGATCTGATGGACATCTTGTCCGGCTTCCAGGGACGCGGCCGGGCGAGCCTCAACGACATTGCGACGCTGCTCGGCTTCCCCGGCAAGGTGGGAATGCACGGCGCCGACGTTTGGCCGGCGTACCTGAAGGGCGGACTTGCGCGCATCCGTGCCTACTGCGAGACCGACGTGCTGAATACTTTCTTGATTTATTTGCGGTTCGAGCTCCTGCGCGGGCACCTGAGCGCGAGCGAGCACGCCCATGAGGTTGCACGCGTGCGCAAAGCTCTGAGCGAATCGACCGCGGAGCACCTCAAGGAATTCGCGGCGGCGTGGCCCGAGAATTGAGCCCCAGTGAGGTGCAGGAAGCCGACATCGTGGATCTTGCCCACGACGGCCGCGGAGTAGCTCGCGTCGGCGGCAAGACCGTGTTCATCGACGGCGCATTGCCGGGGGAACGCGTTCGTTTCCGGGTGATCAAGCGGCGCCGGCAATTGGACGAGGCCGGCTTGACCGAAGTTCTCGCGGCCTCGCCGGATCGTGTGGTGCCGGCCTGCGAGCACTTCGGGGTTTGCGGCGGCTGCTCGCTGCAGCACCTGTCGGCGCCGGCTCAATTGGCCGCGAAAGAGCGGCAGCTGCTCGACAATCTGGAGCGGATCGGCAGAGTGCGCCCGGGGCGCGTGCTGCCGCCGCTGCGCGGTCCCGCGTGGGGCTATCGCCGCCGAGCGCGGCTCGGCGTCAAGTATGTGCACAAGAAAGGACGGGTGCTTGCCGGTTTCCGCGAACGCGAAAAACCCTACCTCGCGGATCTGCGGCGCTGTGAGGTCATTCTGGAGCCCCTGGCTACCTTGCCCAGCGACCTTGCCGCACTGGTCGAGACGCTGGCCATCAGAGAAAAAATACCGCAGGTGGAGGTGTCGGCCGGCGACGCGGCGACCGCACTGGTATTCCGCGTGCTGGAGGCGCCCGGGCCTCGAGATGTCGAGAAAATCGCGGCCTTCGGCGCCAAGCAGGGCCTGCAGATCTTTCTGCAAACCGGCGGCCTCGACAGCGTGCAGCCCTTGAGCCAGGACTATCCACCCCTGACCTATGCGGTGGACGGCGGCCGTGTCGTCATCGAGTTCGGGCCGGTCGACTTCATTCAGATCAACCGCGAGATCAATGCGTCGATGGTGACCGCCGCCATGGAATTGCTGCTTCCCACGGCGGGCGACACCGTGCTCGACTTGTTTTGCGGCTTGGGCAATTTCACCCTGCCCCTGGCGCATCGGGCCCGGCGCGCGGTGGGTGTGGAAGGGGACGCGGCGCTGGTCGCCAAGGCAGGGAGCAACGCCGGCCGCAACGGCGTTGGCAACGCGGCATTCTTCAGGGACAATCTATTCGAACCGACGCAGTTCGGATCGTGGGCGAACGAGCGCTATGATTTGGTGCTGCTCGATCCGCCGCGAGCGGGCGCTTCCGCTCTGCTGCCGCGAATGGCGCATTGGCGACCGCGCCGAGTCGTGTATATTTCCTGCCATCCGGGGAGTTTGGCGCGGGATGCCGAGATCTTGGTGTACACGCAAGGGTTCAAGCTGGCCTGCGCAGGGGTGATGGACATGTTTCCGCAGACGACGCACGTCGAATCGATCGCGGTGTTCGAGGGTCCCGAATGAGTTTGGGGCCGCTCATGGTCGATATCGCCGGCACGGAATTGAGCGCCGAGGATGTCCGCGTGCTTTCACATCCCATGGTCGGCAGCGTCCTCCTGTTCACCCGGAATTACAGCAATCCACGGCAGGCCGCAGCGCTCACGGCGGCGATCCGCGCCCTGCGCACGCCGCATCTCTTGATCGCGGTGGACCATGAGGGGGGCCGCGTGCAGCGTTTTCGCGAGGGATTTACGCGCCTTCCGGCCGCGCGCCTGCTCGGTAGACGATTCGATGAGGACCGGCGCGACGCGCTGGCGCTGGCGCAGTCGGTCGGCTGGCTCATGGCCGGCGAATTGCGCGCGGTAGGGGTGGATTTCAGCTTCGCTCCCTGCATCGACCTCGACTACGGTGTGAGCGAGATCATCGGCGATCGAGCCTTCCACAGCGATCCGGATACCGTGGCTGCGTTGGCCGTAGCCACCATGACGGGCATGCGCGAGGCCGGAATGGCGGCGGTCGCCAAGCACTTTCCCGGACATGGTGCGGTCGTCGCCGATTCGCACATCGCATTGCCGGTCGATCGCCGCGAATTCGTCGACTTGGAGGCGGATATCCGGCCCTACCGCCCGCTGATCGACAACAATCTCCCTGGAATCATGGCGGCCCATGTGGTGTTTCCGGCGATGGATGCGTTGCCCGCCAGCCTCTCCAAGCGCTGGATTACCGGGGTCTTGCGCGGCGAGATGGGATTTCACGGCTGCGTGTTCGCGGACGACCTGACCATGGCGGGAGCCGCCGCATTTGGCGACGCGATGGCGCGCGTCGAGCTTGGCTTAGCCTCGGGTTGCGACGTCCTGCCCATTTGCAACGATCGACATTCCGTAGAATTGGTGCTGGGGCGTTTCGGGGCGAATGTCGGCTCCGCGGCATCCCAGGCACGGCTGGTGCGGATGCGCGCCCGCGGCGAGCCGCCGGCGCATCTGCACGCGGACCCGCATTGGCAGGAAACCGCGGCCAGGATCGCCGGTCTGTCGGTCATTCCGCCGCTGGTGTTGACAGAGGGTCAGTCATGACGACCGTTGAGGCAAGTATCTACCGGCGCTTGGTCGAGAGTTCGCCCGACGGGATCGCGCTCGTGGATGCGCTGGATCCGGAGCGCCCGGTGATTTACGTCAATCCCGGATTCGAAGCCTTGACGGGTTACTCTGCGGCGGAACTGGCCGGCCGCAATCTGCGCCTCTTGCAGGCGGACGATCGCGAGCAGGACGGCCGGCATCGATTGCGCGAGGCGCTTGCGAAGGGGGAATCCTGCCGCGTGCTGCTGCGCAACTATCGCAAGGACGGGAGCGTATTTTGGAACGAGATGACGGTTTCGCCGCTGCTCGATGAGAGCGGACGCGTCACTCACTTCGTGGGCCATCATCGAGACGCGGGCGAGCGTCTGCGCATCGATCCGAAGCTGACCCGGGATTCGTTGAGCGGTGCGCATCAACCGACCGGAGTGGCGATCCGCGACGACCGCTTGACGGGCCTGTTCACGTTGGCTTATCTCGAGGAGCTGCTGAAACGCGATTGGGCGGTCGCGCAGCGGGAAAAGCGCAGTATCGCGATGTTCGCGATCGACATCGACGCCTTGGAGCTCTACAACACGACTTTTGGACGCGCGGCCGGCGACTCCACCATCCGCCGCGTGGCGCACGTCGTGTCGGGATGCTTGCGCCGTTCGAGCGACGTCACGGCGCGCATCGACGGCGGCAGCTTGATTGCGTTTGCGCCCGGCCTCACCAACGAGCAGGCACTGCGCATCGGGCAACTCATGGCCGAAAGAGTAAGGGACCTTAGAGTCCATCATCCTCGTTCGGCCGTTCTGCGCTATGTCAGCGTGAGCGTGGGCGTGTGCGCCGTCGTGCCGGATCCCGCCGATAGTCCCGCAAGCCTGCTGCAGAAGTCGCAGAGCCAGCTGCAGCTCGCCAAGAAGTCCGGGCGCAATCAGGCTGCCTGAGCCGGACTGCGCACGGACCGTCCGATCATTTCGGCGGAATCCCCGCGCTGCATCCCCTCGACCGTGATCCACGTCTCATTCCGGGCGCTGCCGGTGCGCCGAATAACCTGAAATAAGACAGAGGCACGGCCGCAAATCGGGATTTCTGGTACGAAGGGCCGGATGAATATCCGTACCAAAATGATATCGCTGCTGGCGCTGCTGTTTGCGGTGCTGATCGTGCTCGAGATCGCCGTTCAAAGGCAGGTGCTGATGCCGAGTTTTGCGGAGCTCGAGCGGGAGGACGCGGAGACGTCGATGAAGCGAATCGGCTATGCGCTCGACATGACGCTCGAGAGCATCGAGTCGATGACCGGGGATTGGGGCAACTGGGCCGACGCGTATCAATTCGTGCAATCGCCGAATGTGGACTTCGTGAACACCAACGTCACTGCCTCGTCGATGAAGCAACTCGAGGTGAACGCGATGCTCATCGTCGATTTGAACGGCGACTACCTGTTGTCCAGCGCACGGATTTGGGATACCGGCGAGGCGCTGGATCTCGATTTCACGGCGCGCAAAGCGTTGCCGGAGGATTTTCCCTGGCGCAAGAACTTGGCCGACGGCAAACCGGCCAGGGGACTGCTGCGGACCAATAGGGGGGTCATGATGACCGTGGCGGCGCCCGTGCTGAACGGCAGCGGCAGCGGACAACCCTTAGGGATGGTGATCATGGGCCGGCTGCTGACACCCGCCCAAGTGCAGTTGATCGGCGCGCAGGCACAGGCAAGTCTCGCGATGGTGCGCGATCACCCGTCCGCCGGCGGCGAGGAGATCGCCGAAACCGATACGTCCACGCAGATCTTCAAGTCGTTCATGGATGTCTACGGCCGGCCGCTCATGACTTTCCGTGTCGACGTTCCGCGGAGGATCACCGCGCGCGGCCACGGGGCCGTGACCTACGCATCGCTATACCTGATCGGCGCGGCGGTCACCGTTTTGCTGCTCCTCGTCGTTGCGCTCAATCGGCGTGACCCGGCATGCCGTGGCGGTCGGAGAGGGCACGGACTTGTCGGCCCGCCTGAGCCTCCCGGGACAGGACGAGATTGCCCAGCTTGCACGGGAGTTCGACCGAATGGTCGAGCGCGTGGCGGACTCGCGGCGGCAACTCGTCGATCAGTCGTTCCAGGCCGGATTTGCCGAACTCGCCAAGGGAGTGCTGCACAATCTCGGGAATGCCATGACGCCGCTCGGCGTCAGACTCGCGAAGCTCGGCGACCGCCTGCGCAATGCGGGAGCCGGCGACGTGGAGCTCGCGCTGTCGGAGCTCGCCAAGGAAAAGGCGGCATCCTCAGGGGCACCATCCGCGCGGCGCGAGGATCTCGAAGAATTTCTGCGTCTGGCGTGCCGGGAGCTCGCGGCATGCGTCAAGGAAGCGCAGGACGACGTCGCGGTGGCGCAGCGGCAGTCCACGATCGTCCAAACGGCATTCAGCGAGCTCATGCGCTCGACGCGCAACGCGCACGTGGTCGAGACGGTGCGCCTTCCCGATCTGGTCGCGCAGACCCTGGAAATCGTGCCCGATGCCTGCCGCCTACGGCTGGTGGTGGATACCGACGAATCATTGCGAAAAGTGGGAGCCGTGCAGGTGGCGCGCACCGTGCTGCGGCTGATCCTGCAGAATCTGATCATCAATGCCGCCGACGCCGTGCGGGATGCGGGGCGGGACCGGGGCATGCTGCAATTTGCCGCCGAGATCGTCGGCGAGGCCGACAGCGAACAGCTGCACTTGCACTGCAAGGACGACGGCATAGGCATCGCGGCCGACAATCTACAGCGTGTTTTCGACAAGGGGTTCTCCACCAAATCCCGCGACACCAACTACGGCATCGGTCTGCATTGGTGCGCCAATGCGATCGGCGCGTTGGGCGGCCGAATTTGGGCGGCGAGCGAGGGCTTAGGGATGGGTGCGTCCATGCATTTGATGTTGCCGTTGCCGGTTCGAGAGAGACGCTCGAATACTCAGACTACGTGAGGTTGCCCGTGTCCGACAAAAAACGACCGCCGATTCGTGTGCTCATCGCCGACGATGAAGCGGAGGTGCGCGACGCTTACCGGCAGATATTGTTCGAAGCCGACATGAGCAGCGAAACCGCCGTGTTTCACAATCTGCGCGAGCGGCTCTTCAGCAAGCCGCCGGAGCAACTGGCGAAAAATCTCTCGTCCAGCGATACCGCGTTCGCGCCGGTCTTCTGCGGGGGCGCGGAGGCAGCCGTCGCGGCCGTGCGCGAAGCGCTGGCGGCGGACGATCCCTTTGCCGTGGCATTCTTGGACATGCGGATGCCGCCGGGTCCCGACGGCGTTTGGGCCGCGGCGCGGATACGGGAACTCGATCCGGCCATCGAAATCGTGGTGTGCACCGCTTATTCGGACGTCGACCCGCGCGATATCGGCGCGATGGTGCCGCCGGAGGAGAAGCTCTCGTATTTACAGAAGCCCTTTCACCCGCATGAAATCCGGCAGATGACGATTTCCTTGGCCAGCAAATGGCGCTCGGAACACCGCATCGTGAAATTGGCGTATTTCGATGCCCTGACCGGGCTGCCGAACAGAGAACAGTTGCGCAATCGCTTGAACAGTGCGCTGGCGGCGGCGAAGCAGCAGCAGCGGATGCTGGCGGTGCTGTACCTGGATCTCGACAATTTCAAGAGGGTGAACGACACGCTCGGCCATGCGGTCGGCGACGAGCTGCTCTGCCTGGTCGCGGCGCGGCTGCGCAGCTCGTTGCGCTCCGACGATACGGTGGATGAATTGCCGATCGCCCGGTCGAGTCATATCGCCCGGCTGGGCGGCGACGAATTCATCGTGATTCTGCCGAACATTCGCTCGGCGGACGATGCGGCCGCGGTCGCGGCCCGCCTCATTTCCGAACTGCAAGAACCGATGCGCCTCGCGCAGCATACCTTGGTCGTCACACCGAGCATCGGCGTCTCCATGTTCCCGGAGGACGGCGTGGAAGCGGATACATTGCTGCGCAACGCGGACCTTGCCATGTACTTCGCCAAGCGCAAGGGTCCCGGCATGTCAGCGTTCTTCGACGCCTCGATGAACGACGCGGCGCTGCACCGCTTCACCCTGGAAGCCAAATTGCGCGGCGCCTTGGAGCGGGGCGAGTTCACCCTGCACTATCAGCCGCAATTCGACGTGCGCACGGGCGGGGTTTCCGGTATGGAGGCCCTGCTGCGCTGGACCAACGATGAGCTGGGCGTCGTGCCGCCGGTGGAATTCATTCCGGTGGCCGAGGAAACGGGATTGATCTTAGGGATAGGGGAGTGGGTGCTGCGCAATGCCTGCCTGCAGGCCAAGAGCTGGGTGGACGAAGGGTTGCCCGTGGCGCGCATGGCGGTCAACGTCTCGGGGCAGCAGTTCGTGCTCAAGGATTTTCCGCAAACGGTGGCGGCCATCATCAAGGAGACCGGAATCGAAGCGTCGATGCTCGAGCTCGAAATCACCGAATCGGTGGTCATGAAGGACGAGGCGTGGGCCGAACAGGCACTGGCGCAACTGAAGGAACAAGGCGTGATGCTGGCGATCGATGACTTCGGAACGGGCTACTCGAGCTTCGGCCGGCTGCGGCATTTTGCCGTCGATCGGCTGAAAATCGACCGGTCATTCATGACCAGTCTCATCGACTGCAGCGATGATCGGGCGATTGCCGCGGCGATCATTGCGATGTCGCGATCATTGCGGATCAACGTGACCGCGGAGGGCGTCGAGAGCTTTCCGCAGCTCTTGTTCCTCCAGGAGCACGAATGCCAGGAGGCGCAGGGATTCCTGTTCAGCCGTGCGCTGCCGGCAGCGGACGCGCACAAGCTGCTGGTCCGGGCGGCCGAAACCGCGGCGGGTACCCGTACCCAGCGGCTGAGGTCGTTGATCGGATAGTGTGCTGCTGGCCTGAAGTTCCCCTCTCGCAGCGGCGCAGGGGCCGCTACACGCGCCAGCGGCGTTGCTCCTCTACCGGTAGATCGTAGCCGGACAGGAAGACGGCGAACCGTTGCCCCTCGGCCGCGGCATCGACGCCCGGCCGGATGAAATGGCGGGGCGGCAGCGCCGCGCCCCGGTGTCGCAGCAGGGGAGCCAGGCGGTGCCAGTGGAGTCCGTCGCCCGGCTCCCCGCGCACCCCGATGGCCACCACCGCATAGCCGTGGTGCGCATACTCCGCGACCTGATCGGCGATCACGGCGAGCAGCAGACCATGCTCGCCCGGTGGGGGAAGCTGCAGCACACCGTAGCCGCAGGCCGTAAGGACGCCCAGCACGTCGGGCAGCGCCGCGCGGGCTAGGGTACGCGGATTGATCAGTGTGTCGGGCACCAGCGCCATACGCCAGCCGCGCGCATCGCCGTTCACGGCGCCGCCGAATCGTCGCCACCCGAGCCCGCAGCGATCTCGCGACCGTCCAGGAACTGCTCCAGGTCACGGCGCGAGCCGGCCTCATCGAATCGCCCCATGTCCAGTGCCCAGCCCGTGGCGGGCAGGGGTGGCAGGCCACGGCGCGCCAGCTCAGCCTCCAGTTCCTCGATCCACACGCCGCGGCGCGGCACGATTTCCCAGTCATCTTCGGGGCGGTTGGGGCGCCCGCCCCAATCGGGCTTGCTGGAAGTAAAGCGCACGCCGGTTGACGGGCTGCCGTCGAGACCGATGAGAATCACCTCGTCGCCACGGCGTAAATGCTGCTCAATCAGCGGCGCGATGGCCTGTGCCAGTCGCCGGCAGTGGGCGCGATAGGCCGGCGTGTCGTATTGCTCATAGACGGCCCACCAACGTCGCACACCGGCGAAGGCCAGCTCGGGGCAGGGCAGCTGCTGCAGCTGGTACCCCCGGCTGCGCAGCGCCTCCACGACCGGATTGACCAGACCCCGATAGCGGGCGCCCTCGCAGACTTTGGCGTTCTGGTTCATGAGGCAGTTGGCGATGAACGCCACCTTGCGCGGCGCATCCTGCTCCACACCTGGGGGTGCACTCGCAACGAACGATTTGGCGTGTGGCACTGCTTCGCCCTTTTGTGTATCAGAAGAGTTTATCGGAATTGCCGTCGGCACGCTTTATTCGCCCGTCAGTTGTTTGGAATCGAGTACACCTTCCCTTGGTAGGGCGGCTTGTCGAGCTGATCGAGCGCCGTCACGTAGACGGTCTTCTCGTCGGGGCTGAATGCGAGGTTCGGCACACCGGGCGACGGGAGTGTCAACTTGCGCAGTAACTGCCCGTCGGCATTGACTACAAAGATCGTGCCGGCCAGGGGAGCGTGCACGTCGCGCGGGTTCTGGCCAATATAAATTTGGCCTTTCGAATCGATCTTGACGCCATCCGGGTAGATGTGAACGACATTGTGAGAGAGATCGTCAAGGTTCACAAACACGCGTCGGTCGGAGAGTGTCGCTCCCGGTCCGATTTTAAACTGCAGCAGGCGGTGCCCCTCGGTTTCCACAACGTAAAGAACCTTGCCGTCCTTCGAGACGGCCACGCCGTTGGCACTGTGCACGTCGCTTGCTTTTTGCGAGATCGTTTCATCCGCCGCCAGATAAAAGACCTTGCCGTTGATCACGGGTCCGGGATCTCCCGATGCCGTGAAATAAATGCCTCCCTGAGCGTCGGGCGCGAAGTCGTTCGGACCTACGAACGGATTGCCATCCTTGTCGTGCGAGTAGGGAGGGAGCGCCTTACCATCGGCCGAAATCCGGCCGATCGTGCCGTTGTCATAGCACGTGGTGAGGAACTCGCCATGCGCCGTGGCAATGACCGCCGACGGCCCGCAGTCCTTCTGCGACCAAAATATCGTGTTCTTCTGCCCGTCCCAAGCCGTTACCGAATTGCGGTCGTACTCCACGTAGTACAGCTTGCCGTGATGCCAGACGGGTCCTTCAGGAAAGTGCGCGTCACCGTTGAGGACGCGCAGGGTGTCGGCATGAGCGGCGAAACCCATGAGAGCGAATACCAGGCTGAGAATCGCGTTTTTCACAGAAAACCTCAGAATTTGTATCCGAACCTCACGCCAAGCACCCGCGGTCTCGTGATGGCCTCCGCTGCAACGAACTGCGTGCTCGAGGTGTATACGCTCTTGACCACATCGGTCAGGTTTTGGGCGTACAGTTCCGTCGTCCATGCATCCTTCGCGACACCGACGGATGCGTCGTACTCAGAGAATGCGGGATTTTCAAACCGGAGGTTCGTCGTGCTCACGTTCGAACCGGCGGAGAGCGAGGGGTTGCTGCCGGACTGGGTGAAAGAATGGCCGGTATGCGTGGCGCCCGCTTGCGCGAATGCATTGTAAGAGTTCACCGTCCATTCGTATCGCAAACGCAAATTGAACTGCAGCGGCGGCGAGTTGGCGCTGGGGCTGCCGATGGGACCGTACGGATTCTGTACGCTGAGGATGGGCTGCCCGAATTCGGCCTTGCTCGCCGGGTTCGCCAACAGCGCGGGATTGTTGGCGATGAGATAAGGAGAGTTGGTCTGTTTACTGCTGTTCCAGGAAGCACCTCCCTGCGCCGTCAGGCCCTGGGTGATCAACGCGATGAAGGAAGTCTCCACACCGCGAACCCGGTAGTTCGGTCCATTCGTGCCGAAGCCGACATTACCGAGCACTCCCGGGTCGAAAAAGTTGACCTGCACGTTGTTCCAGTCTTCTTGATAAACCGCCCCGTTCCACTGCAGGCGGCGATCGAAGAATTCGGTTTTCCAGCCGAGCTCGTTATTGGTCAGATTGTCGGAGGTGAACGATAACGGCGAGCAGTACAGCGGGACACCGTTGGCGTCCTTGATGTAGCAGTTGAAATTCCGATTGAAAGCGCCGGCGCGAAAACCCTGCGACCAGGTGTAGTAAATCAG
>WNFL01386065.1_pt4 | contig 10763 bp, 12 predicted proteins | sample 5400361 | NCBI WGS metagenome assembly WNFL01 (sample SAMN13153351, study PRJNA577476) | soil metagenome | isolation source: 40 cm soil on Douglas fir-dominated hillslope | place: USA:California | collected 2013-09-17 | reverse complement strand
CCATGTCGACGAGATCGGGGAAGCGCGACACGAACCCGCTCTCGTTCTTGGGCGGGATCACGAGGTAGGCCAGCTCGCTGCGGCGCGTGATCTCGCGGCGGAAGTTGATGCCCCAGACGTAGTGATCCTGGCGCGCGAAGCGCATCTGGGAGAAGGGAATGCGCATCTCGGCCGTCCACTGGTCCTGGCCCACGCGGGCGCGCGCCTGCCACACCCCGTCCCAGGCGTTGTCGTCCCAGCTGTCGTTGAACAGCGTGCCGTCGTACTGGACTCCGGCGGCGTTGACCATGAAGTAGTAGCCGCTGCGGCGGTCGTGGAACGGATCGATGAACACCGCGAAGCGGTCGGACGAGATGCTGACGTCGCGGCGGCACAGCCGCGACACGATCGAATCGGGGTGCGCGTCGAACATGCGTGCACCCACGTAGATCGCCTCGTCGTCGTAGGCGACCCGGACCTCGGTGCGCTCGGTCGCCGCGGCGCCCTCGACCGGGTCGCGCTGGGTGAAGCCGTCGAGCGTGATCGGGCCGTCGAGCCGGATCGCGTGGACGGTGAGGTCCGCGGGGCCGGGGGCGCCCGCGGACGGCGGGGCGTCGGGCGGCTGGTTGGCCGGGGCCTTCGCGAGGCTGTCGGATGCCGCGGCGGCGGCCAGCGCGGCGCACAGCAGCAGGGTCAGCGGGGCAGGTCGCATGGGGAGTCCTCGATCTCGAAACCGTGTGACGGCGGTGACGCGGACCTTAGACCGGGGCTTCGCGGCGAAGGTTGGAACCGCTTCCGCACCTGCGCGGATCACGGCACCGACCGAAACTACGCGGCAGGATGCGCGGGAGTTGCGCATCGCGGCCATGTGGAACCGACCAGCGGGGACGAATCCGGGACGAGCGGACGGACGCGACCATCGGACGCGCGCGCGATGTAAGGACCCTGCAAAGCGCCGGGGGCGGCGGCGCTAGACGTCGCGCAGCGCGCGGGCCAGCCCGGCCGCGACCACGGCGTTGTGGCGCAGCAGCGCCAGGTTCGAGAACACGCTCTTCCCCTCGGTCAGCTCGCGCAGGCGCTCGAGCAGGAAGGGCGTGACCGCGCGGCCGCGCACCCCCGCCGCGACGGCCTCGGCCAGCGCCCGATCGAGCGCGGAGCGGTAGAGGTGCTCCGGCATCTCGTGCTCCGGCGGGATCGGGTTCGCGACCACGATGCCGGTGGCGCCGGGGAACGACCAGTGCGCGCGCACCGCCCGCGCCAGCGCCGCGGGGGAATCGAGCGACGCGTCCACCGGCAGGCCGCTGTCGCGGCGGTAGAACGCGGGGAAGCGCTCGGTGCCGAACCCCAGCACCGGCACCCCGAGGGTCTCGAGCATCTCGACGGTGCGCGACAGGTCGAGCACCGCCTTGGCGCCGGCGCACACCACCGCCACCTTGCAGCGCGCGAGCGCGATCAAATCGCCGGAGACGTCGCCCGTGGCGGCGGCGTCACGGTGGACCCCGCCGATCCCGCCGGTCGCGAAGGTCTCGATGCCGCAGGCAACGGCGACCCGGATCGTGGCCGCGACCGTGGTCGAGCCCGGCCGTCCCGAGGTCACGCCCGCCGCCAGGTTGCTGGCGTTGAGCTTGGCGGGCCGCTCCGCCGTGGCGAGCCGCTCGAGCTGGTCGCGAGTGAGGCCGACGCGGACACTGCCCTCGAGCACCCCGATGGTCGCCGGCTGAGCGCCCGCGGCGGCGATCTCGCGCTCGAGCTCGAGGGCGATGCCGAGGCCCTCGGGGTGCGGCAGCCCGTGGGTGATGAGCGTGGTCTCGAGCGCCACCACCGGACGGCGCTGCGCCAGCGCCTCGGCCACCGGCGCCGCGACCGCGATCGGCCCGCTCACGCGCCCCACCAGCCGCTCACCCGCGCCACCACCTCGGGCGGGCTCGCGACCGGCTCCGGGTAGCCGGGCTTCCAGGTCGCGTCGATGCCGAGCGGGCCATGGCAGGCAATCCAGGCGCCGCGGCTCTCGGCGCGCGCCGGCACGATGTCGCGCGCGCAGTCGAAGCGCGTGAAGATGCCCCACAGCAGCAGCTCGTCGTCCTCGAGCGGCACGTCCTCGCTCACTGCGACGATCAGCTTGAGCGCCGCGTACTCGGGGCGGCGGATCAGCGCCTCGACCGTGGCGCGTCCCTCGGACGCCACCTGGACCACCAGCATTCCGCCCCAGGCGAGCCGGCTCGCCCGCACGCCCGGCGCCGCGGCGCGGGGATCGGGCGGCGGCGGCGGGAGCGGCGCCGGTGCGTCGCCCGGCTTCGATTGCGCGTCCAGCACCATCTTGCTCCCCAGGTTCATGGTGAACGAGGTGAAGTCGAGGGTGTCGAGCGGCACGCCGGGGAGGAGCATGAAGTCCTCCTCGGGATCGAAGTGGCGCGCCAGCGCTTCGAACACCGCGGCGCGGTCGCGCGGGTTCACGTCCTCGTCCACCAGGATGATCGCCTTGGTGAGCGAGAGCTGCCCGGTGCCCATCAGGCCGAGCGCGGTCTTCTTGGCCTCCTTGGCGAAGCGGTTGCCGACCGAGACCACGAGCAGGTTGTGGAAGCCGGCCTCGAAGTAGGCCCACAGGTCGCGGATCTCGGGGTGGAGCACCTTGAGCACGCCGGTGAACATCTCCTGCACCGCCTCGCCCATGTACTTGTCCTCCTGGGGCGGCTTGCCGACCACGCTCGCCTGATAAATCGGGCGCTCGCGGTGCGTGATGTCGCGCAGGTGGAACACCGGAAACGGCGCGGCGTGCGAGTAGTGGCCGAAGTGATCGCCGAACGGACCCTCGGGGCGCCGCTCGCCCGCCGGCACCTCGCCCTCGAGCACGAACTCGGCGTCGGCGGGCACGCGCATCGCCAGCGTGCGCGCGCGCGCGAGCCGTGTCGGCGTGCCGCGCAGGAAGCCCGCGAAGGCCAGCTCATCGATCCCCTCCACGCTCACCGCGACCTCGAGCGGGCGGCCGAGCCGCTCGGCGGCGTGATGGTGGAACCCGCCGCCCTTGCCGATCTGCCAGTGCATCCCGGTCGTGCGTGGATCGAACACCTGCATGCGGTAGATGCCGAGGTTGCGGGTGCGCTCGAGCGGGTGCTCGGTGAGCACCAGGCCGAAGGTCACGAAGCGCCCGCCGTCGTGGGGCCAGAGCTGGAGGTGGGGCAGGCTCGTGAGGTCGGGCCCGAGCCGCACCTGCTGCGCCGCGCCGCGCTCGACCAGCTTGGGGCGCATGGCGAGCACGCGCCCGGCGGCGCCCCGCATGCCCCACAGTTCGGCGGGCGAGAGCCGCGGCGCGGCGTGGAGCAGCTCGGCGAGCTCGGCGCCCACCGCCGCCGGAGCGCGGCCCAGGCCCCACTCGATGCGGCGCCGCGCCGCCAGCACGTTGACCGCGAGTGGGAACGCCGCGCCGCGCACGCGCTCGAACAGCAGCGCCGGCCCTTCGGCCTTGGCCTCGCGGCAGGCGATCTCGGTGACCTCGGAGGCCCAGTCCACCTCGCGCGCGACGCGCTTGAGGTCGCCGCGGCGCTCGAGCTCGGCGAGGAAGTCGCCGAGCGAGCGGAAGCCGCTCACTCCAGCTCCTCGTCGCGCCAGCCCGGTCCGCCGTCCTCGCCCAGCAGGGTGAGCAGCTTCGAGGTGAAGCCCGCGACCAGATCCTCGAGGCTGCGCGGCTGGCGGTACCACGGCGGCGAGACCGGCATGATCGTGACCCCGGCGTGGGCGAGCTTGAGCGCATTCTCGAGCGCGATCGAGGAGAGCGGGGTCTCGCGCACGCACACGACCATGCGCATGCGTTCCTTGAGCGCCACCGCGGCGGCGCGCGTGATCAGCGTGTCGGCGATGCCGACCGCGATCTTGGCGAGCGTCGAGACGCTGCACGGCAGGATGACGTAGGCGTCGTAGCGGTTGCTGCCCGAGGAGAACGGGGCCGCGAGATCGGTGTCGGCGAAGATCTTCTTCACGTGCGGCTCGAGGTCCGAGGGCTTGAGCCCGGTCTCGGTGTTCAGCACCTGGCGCGCCCAGTCCGAGAGCACCAGGTACTTCTCGCCCGGACAGCGCTTGAGGAAGTCCACGCCGTAGGCGGCCCCCGAGGCGCCGGTCATGCCGATCAGGTAGCGCGCCACGCTCAGAACCCGCCCGCCGCGCGCGCGACCAGGATCATGGCGAGCACGACGAAGCCCACCCACACGTTGACCTTGAAGAACGCGAGGTCGACGTTGGCGCTCGCGCGCTGCTCGATGAGGAGCAACAGCCCCACCAGCGCCAGCAGCTCGCCGGTCGCGGGGGCGCCCCACAGCGCCCAGTGCCCGGTGGCGCGCAGCGCGCCGAAGCCGGCGAACGCGGCGCACGCGAACGCCGCGACGTGGAGCAGCGCCGAGACCCGGAGAGCGCGCGCGCGGCCCAGCCACGCCACCATCGAGCGCACCCCGTGCGCGCGATCGAAGGCCTCGTCGAGCGTGGCGTAGATGATGTCGAAGCCACTCACCCAGCACAGCGCGAAGGCGGCGAGCCACCACGCGACTGCCGCGTGGCCCAAGTCGGGGTGCGCGGCCGCGTAGCCCGCCAGCGGCGCGAGCGCCAGCGCCAGCCCGACGCCGAAGTGGCAGAACGGGGTGAAGCGCTTGAGGTAGGGATAGCCGGTGAACACCGCGAGCGGGATCACCGCCATCGCGAGGTACCAGGGCCCGAGCGCGGCGCACGCCGCCAGGTAGATCAGGATCGCGACCGCGAGCAGCGTCCACGCCTCGCCGAGGCGCATCGCCCCGCTCGGCAGCTCGCGCACCCGGGTGCGCGGGTTGAGCGCGTCGAGCCGGCGGTCGATCAGCCGGTTGAGCGCCAGCGCCGCGGTGCGCGCCCCCACCGCCGCGACCGCGATCAGCGCCCAGCGCGCCGCGGTCAGCGCCGGCCCGGCGGCGCTGAACGCGCCGGCGACGATAAGCGGGAGCGAGAACAGCGTGTGCTCGAAGCGCACGAACGAGGCGTAGGTGCGCGCGCGGGCGAGGGGCGAGGACGACACGGTCATGGTGGCCATGGGGAACGTCCGGCCGCGGGATCCGGCGCTGCCGGGCACGCGGGCGGGAAGCCGCCAAGACTAGGTGGCCGGCCGCCCCGCGTCCAGCCGGGGGGCGCGCACGCGACGGTCGCCCGACTGGGCGAGCCACACGCCTCCCAGCACCAGCGCGGTCGCGAGCGCGAACCCGGCGGGCAGCGCTTCGTGGAGCAGCGTCCAGGCCATCACGGCGGTCACCAGCGGCTGGAGGTTGGTGATCAGCGCGACGCTGGTGGGCCGGATGTACGCGAGGCCCCAGTACCAGATGACGTAGTTCACGCCCGAGGTGAGCCACGCCAGGTAGACGAGCCCCGCCCAGCCGCCGGGCGAGATCGGGCGCGGGTCGAAGTGCCACGCCGCGACCAGCCCGATCGGCAGGTAGAGCAGGGTGCCGACGCCGAGCGCCGCCGCGGTCACGACCAGCGGCCCGTACTTCACGATCACCCGGCGCCCCGCCGCGAGGTAGAGCGCCCAGGCCATCACCGCGACCAGGATGATGCCGTCGCCCGCGACCGAGTGGCGGTCGAAGTGGAGCGCGCGCTGGAGCATGAGCGTGAGCACGCCGAGGAACGCGAGCGCGATCCCGGCGATCGCGCCGGGCCCGGGCGCCCGGCGCGAGGCGAACGCGGTCGCGAGCGCCACGAAGGCCGGGGTGAGGGCGTAGAGCAGCGAGGCGTGCGAGGCGCTCGCCCAGCTCATCCCGACCAGGAACAGGCCTTGGTTGAGCGGCACCGCCAGCACGCCGAGCAGCAAGATGCGGCCGCGGTCGGCGCGCTCGATCCGCACCCCGGGATGGAGCGCGCGCGCGAGCGGCCACAGCAGCGCGCTCGCGAGCACGAAGCGCAGCAGCGCGAGGGTGAGCGGCGCGAACTCGCGCAGCGCCGCCTTGGCCACCAGGAAGGTGCCGCTCGCGATCACGACGTTGAGACCGAGCGCGGGAAGCAGCAGGGCGGGGCGATCGCGCGACATCAGGCCGCGCACGCTAGGCGATGAGGTGCGCGGGCGTCCAGCCCGCAGCACCGGACGCCCGCGACCCGCCCGCGTCCCGCGCGGGCTCTTCATCGTCCCCGACCGACAAGGCAGCGGAGGTGGGACCGCTTCGGCCAACCGGCCCCCGATTACGATCAACCTCCACGGGCCCGGCCATCCGCTCCTTGCCTGTCGTGGTCGAGGTCTTTCGACCTCGGCCAGGACGCATCGCAATCGGCGGACCAACCGGGCGCTCGGGCTCGCTCCGCGCGCGGACTCGCTTGCGGCGCAGCGCGCTGGACCGTCCCGCGTGGCGCGCCCGCCCGTTCGCGGATCGGGCGCCGCTGTCCACGGCGTTCGCGGTCCCGTCGCTGGCGCGTCGCGCCATCGCCCGGACGGCGGTGGCGTTGCGCGAGCGTCAACCGGCCGGCGCCGGGTGTGCGCGACGTGGACGGTGACCCCCCGCGCGCACGGAGCAGCGGCGCACCGCACCTGCCGGCGCGGCGCGTCCCGGTCCCGGGCGGGCGATCCGACGCGCCAGGAGCGGATGAAATGGCCCTTGACGTGCTGCACGCGTGTGCAGTAGGTTGTTGGCGCGGCGGTCAGGGAGACCGTCAATCGGGGAGGAGCTGCGATGCTCAACGACCGGGCGCGTCAGATCCTGGCTCACATTCAGAAGTCCACGGCCCAGCATGGCTACCCACCGACCATCCGGGAGCTGGGCCGCGCCTTCGGCATCCGCTCGACCAATGGGGTGCGCTACTACCTCACCATGCTCGAGCGCGCCGGGCACCTGAAGCGCGACGGGCGGATCTCGCGCGGCATCGGCACGGTCGGCATGCGCCGTGTCGAGACCGGGATCCCGATTCTGGGCCGGGTCGCGGCCGGTGTTCCCGCGCTGGCCGAGGAATCCATCGAGGGCCATCTCGAGCCCGAGGCGCTGTTCGGCGACCCGGCCGGGCTGTTCGCGCTGCGGGTGCGCGGCGACAGCATGATCGACGCCGGCATCCTCGAGGGCGACTACGTCGTGGTGCGGCGCCAGGAGCGCGCCAGCTCCGGCGAGATCGTGGTGGGCCTGCTGGGCGAGGAGGCCACCGTCAAGTACTACCGCCCGCGCGGCTCGCACATCGAGCTGGTCGCGGCGAACCCCAAGTATCAGCCGATCGTGGTGGGCAAGGACGCGGCCGCCGAGTTCCGCATCCTCGGCGTGGTGTCCGGAGTTCTGCGAACCCTGCGCCGCTGACGAGCGTCTAAAGAAGCGGCCGGCCGCATCGCGGGGCTGGCACATCCCAACGTGGACCGGACTCGCGGTCCACGAGTTCGAGCGGCCGCGATGTGCGGCCGGCCGAGACATCCCCGGGAGCGCGAGCTCCCGATTATTTGGCGGCGTTGGTGCACATACGTGCAGAGCGCTCCGCAGGAGGTGTCACCGTGAACCACGATCTGGCTCCCGAACTGAAGGAAGAATTGCTCGGCCGGTGGGAACCGGTGTACCGCAGCCAGCTCCACTACCTCGTCACCTGGAGCACGCGCGGCCGCCGGCCGGTGCTCAAGGAGCGTCACGCGATCGCGCTCAAGGAGCTGATCCAGCAGACCTGCGACGAGCGCGGGTTCAACCTGATCGAGAGCGCCGTGGCCCACGAACACGTCCACGTCCTGATCGGGCTCGGGCCCACGCAGAGCGTCGCGAGCGCGGTGCGCGAGATCAAGGGCCCGACTGGCCTCTCGCTGCTGACCCAGTTCCCCGAGCTGCGGGTGTGGCTGCGCTCGAACCTGCTGTGGGACGAGCGCTACGCGGTCGAGACCGTGAGCGGTCCGCGGCTCGAGCGCATGCGCGACCGCCTCCGCGCCATGCACGGGCCCGACGAGGAGCTGGCCGCGGCGAGCTGACCTCCAACCAATTCAGGGCCCCAGCGAATCCCAGCGACACCGCCCCGCATCCGCGGGCCCTGTCTTCTCTCGCGCCGGGCCGGAGCGACTCCTCCGGCTCGGCGCGCTTTGCTTGCCGGGCTCCCGCGCACCGCCCGGCGGCCGCGCCTAGGGTGGTCCCGGCGCGGGCATCGGCTCCTCGCTCTGGCTCGAGGCCAGCGTCGCCGCGGTCAGCACCAGCCCGGCGCCCAGCCACTGGAGCGGGACCAGCCCTTCACCCAACACCAGCGCCGACGATGCCACCGCCACCAGCGGTTCGAGGGTGGCGAGGATGCCGGCCTGGGCGGGACGCAAGTGCTTGAGCCCGGCATAGAAGAACGAGAACGGCACGAGCGCCGAGAACACCGCGAGCAGGCCGATCAGGAGCCAGGTGCCGCGATCGAAGCCGGCGGCGACGAGCTTCCACGGCTGCGCCACCGGGATGAGCGCGGCGCCGGCGATGGCGAAGGTGTAGAGCAGCACGGTCATGGGCGGGTAGCGTCGCAGGGCGCGCTTCGAGAACACGATGTAGAACGCGAACACGAACGCCGACGCAAAGCTGATCGCCCACTGGAACGGGCGCACGTGGAGCGAGGCGGTGTTGACGTTGCCGACCAGCAGCGCGGTTCCGCCCAGGGCCGCCAGCAGCGCCACCACCATGAGGGGACCCACGCGCACCCCGCGCAGGGCGTCGTAGATCACGATCAGGGTTGGGGCCAGGTACTGGATCAGGATCGCGAGCCCGACCCCCAGAACCGAGACCGAGTAGTAGTAGCTGCACTGGATCGCGGCGACGCCGCAGACCCCGAGCAGCAGGAAGTAGCCCCAGTCCTGGCGCTGGATCCGCAGCGTCCCGGGGCGGCGCCACAGCAGCCAGGGCGCGAGCAGGGCCACCGAGATCGCGAGCCTGAGCTCGACCATGCCGAGCGGCGGAACGTGGCGATCGCGAAACATGAAGCGCGCGAGCGTCGCCGTGGTGCCCCAGAAGAACGTGGCGGCAAGCACCATCCAGCGCCCTGAGCTAGCGCCGTGGATCTGATTCCTCTGCAAATGACTATAGTATTTCGTCTGTCCGGCGGTCAGCCGCGCGCGTGCTCGCGCATGCGGCCCTGGGCGAGCCCGATCTCGACGCCCTCGGAGCCCGACTCGAGCATGGTGCAGCGGCCCGAGAAGAACACGCCCGGCTCCATCGCCACCGTGTAGGCGGCGACGTCGCCCTCGACCTTGGCTCCGCCCCTCATCTCGAGCCCGCCCAAAGCCCGCACGTTCCCGATCACGCGGCCCATGATCAGCGCCTCTTTGACCTCGACGTCCGAGCGCATCAGCCCGTGCTCGCCGATCTCGAGGCGATCGCAGTGCAGGATGTCGCCCTCGAACTCGCCGTCAATGCGCAGCGTCCCCGAAACCATCAGGGTGCCGCGGAGGCTCGAACCGCTCCCGATGATCGTGTTGGGGGGCGGCGGACCTTCGGTGTCTCCCGACCCTCGGCTCTTAAAGAACATTGTGGGTTCCCTCCCTTGACCTGTGCTCCTGGGCCTACAGAATGCCCCACGCTTCGAACAGGCGCTCGAGGTCCTCCTGCCCGTAGTACTCGAACTCCACCCGGCCACCCTTGCGGCCGGGCACGATGCTGACCTCGGTGCCGAACTTCTGCTGCAGCCGGATCTCCCATTCCTTGAGGCCCGCCAGGCTTGCGGCTGTCGCGGCGGCACCCGCGGGGGCGCGGCGCGAGTGACGACGCAGCTTGCGGCGCACGAACGCCTCGGTGCGGCGCACCGAGAACCCCTTCGCGGTCACGTAGCGCGCGGCGATGAGCTGGTCCCCGGCGGTCGGGAGCGCGAGCAGGGCGCGGGCCTGACCGGCGCTCAATGTTTCACGTGAAACCATGTCCTGTACTTCTGGCGGCAACACCAAGAGCCGCAGCGAATTGGTGATTGAAACGCGCTGCTTCCCAACCCGCTCCGAGATCTGGTCGTGCGTCATTCCGACATTGGTGACCAACATGTTGTAGGCTTTCGCTTCCTCGATCGCGTTCAGATCCTCGCGCTGGATGTTCTCCACCAGCGAAAGCTCCATCATCTCCTGGTCGCCGACCTCGCGGACCACGGCGGGAATGCCGGCCATGCCGGCGAGCTTGGCGGCCCGCAGGCGACGTTCGCCCGCGACCAGCTCGTAGCCGCCGCCTCTCGAGCGCCGCACCAACACCGGCTGCAGCACCCCGGTGGCCTTGATGGAGGCGGCCAGCTCCTGGATCGCCGCGTCGTCGAAGCGCACCCGCGGCTGGTAAGGGTTGGGGCCGATGTCCTCGATCGGCAGCTCGCGCAGGCCCGCCTCGCGCTGCTCGAGCGTCGCGGTGGCCCCACCCGATGGAATCAGGGCCTCAAGCCCTCGCCCAAGCGCCTTCCGATGCACGTTCGAGTACCTCCCGCGCCAGTTCCCTGTAACTTTCAGCCCCAGCGCAATGTGGGTCGTAGAGAACGATCGGCTTTCCGAACGACGGGGCCTCGCTCAGCTTGACGTTGCGCGGCACCAGCGTCCGGTAGACCCGATCCGAGAAAAACTTCCGTGCCTCGTCCGCCACCTGCTGGGAAAGGTTGAGGCGCGCGTCGTACATCGTGAGCAGCACGCCCTCGATGCGGAGCGCCGGGTTCAGGTGGTCCTGGACCAGGCGGATCGCCCCGATCAGCTGGGTGAGCCCCTCGAGCGCCAGGTACTCGCACTGGAGCGGGATCAGCACCGAGTCCGAGGCGGTGAGCGCGTTGATGGTGAGGAGGCCGAGCGAGGGCGGGCTGTCCACGAGAATGAAGTCGTATTCATCCCGGAGCTTCGCGAGCGCGTTCTTCAA
>WNFL01265259.1_pt3 | contig 10765 bp, 8 predicted proteins | sample 5400361 | NCBI WGS metagenome assembly WNFL01 (sample SAMN13153351, study PRJNA577476) | soil metagenome | isolation source: 40 cm soil on Douglas fir-dominated hillslope | place: USA:California | collected 2013-09-17 | reverse complement strand
CTATGCGAGTTTGAAGATACCGGATGTGCAATTTGATTTTAAAAGAAATGGAAACTCGGATACGTATTTAATAAAGCAATTCTTCCGGAAAAAACTTGCCCTTAAATTTTTTGTTCGGCCCTTGCAGGAAAACATTGCATTTATAAAGGTGAATGGGATGCAGGTTCATTATGACATCGTATCATCCGCAGTGGGTCATCCACTTGTTCTTATTAATCTGCCGCCGGCACGTCAATTTAATATTATTATTCAATGGAAAGGAGCCGCGATCGTATCGCCCGGGCCGGAATATGAAATTGTATATCGAAAAAAATTTGCCTTATCGCTGGCTGGCACGAAAATTTTTGAGCTATATGATCCGCAGAACACGCTGGATTCGGTAAACATTAAAGATGGTAAGCTTGACGGCGTAGGTAAAGATAATTTTGCGGGTCAGACTACTTTTGTTAAGATTAAGCAGGGACTGTTCACCTGGTGGCAGCCTATTCATTTATTGGATGGACTCAGGTTATACCCATACTGCTACGCCCGAAAAAAAAATTCCTGAAAAAATAAATCTCCGTTCCTGGTTCAACGATAAGGTCACTCAAATTTTTAAGCATGAATATCTTTCACCGAGACCAAAAAGTCCAACGCTGCAACTGCCCACACAAGGAATTGGCAACTGGTGCTACCCTTTAGTTACAGCCAGCATTGATGATAGCGGGTTAAGGAAAAAAGCCGGATCGAACAATGAGATCGGGTATACCGATGAGATTTCTTTTTCAACACCGTCCGACAGTTCAATGAACAATATTGTGTTTACCTCCCAATGGGATAATTTTCCCGATTCCGTTATCGTGCCTTTGTCAGGAAAGGCCTCGGAAATTTACCTGTTGATGGCGGGAAGTACCAATCCTATGCAGAGTCACATCACAAATGGAATGGTAGTTGTAAAGTATGATGATGCAACGGCCGATACATTGTCATTGAGGAATCCTGATAACTGGTGGCCTGTCGAACAGGATTATTATATCGATGGTTTTGCATTTAATGCCTGCTGTGAACTGCCCGACAGGTTGTATTTAAAAGAAGGTAAGTTTGCCAAAGAAGCTTCATCGTATACGACTATCAGGGGTTTTTCAAACCGGGCAATTGACGGGGGTGCAGCAACTGTATTGAGTATGTTCTTGAATAATGAAAAGGGACTGGAATCACTGACTGTGTATGCAATAGCCAACGATGTTGTCATTGGGTTGATGGCGGCAACACTGGTCAGATAAATAATACCGTATGAAATACATCGCAACCATTTGCCTGATTCTTTTTATTGGCCAGCTGGCGCATGCACAACCGGATACCGGTAAAGTGTACATGTTTTCCTATTTCAATAACAATGGAAACGACGGGTTGCACCTGGCTTACAGCTATGATGGATATCGCTTCACGGCTTTAAAAAAGGATAGCTCTTTCTTAAAACCCGTTCTGAGCAAGGATAGTTTGATGCGTGACCCCTGTATCATCCTGGGAGCCGATAATAAATTTCACATGGTGTGGACGGTAAGCTGGAATGAAAAAGGAATTGGATATGCTTCCTCGCCTGACCTTATACATTGGAGTGAACAGAAATATATACCAGTCATGGCGCATGAGGATTCTGCGCGCAATTGCTGGGCGCCGGAGATAACCTATGATGCAAAGAAGAAGCATTATATGATCTACTGGGCTACTACGATCGCAGGACTGTATCCTGCTGATACAGCCGTGGAGAGGGGATACAATCATCGTATTTATTACGCGACAACAAAAGATTTTAAGAATTTCAGTAAAACAAAACTACTGTACAACCAGGGATTCAATGTCATTGATGCAAGCATTGTTCCGGATGGAAAAAGATTTATCATGTTTTTAAAAGATGAAACGCGCTACCCACCGCAAAAAAATATTCGTGTCGCGATGAGTGATAAATTAACAGAAGGATTTGGCAATCCGTCTATGCCCATTACGGGAAATTACTGGGCAGAAGGACCCACTGCACTTAAGATTGGCGATCAATGGATCGTTTATTTTGATAAATACAGGGATCATAAATACGGCACGGTAACATCGACTGAATTAGTTCACTGGACCGATATATCAGATAAAATAAGAATGCAAAATGGAATTCGCCACGGTACTGTATTTACCGTTACCAGGGCTGAATTAAATGCCTTGCTAAAGTGAATTTGGCAGGATGCTTCAGGATAGCTGGTTCGATGTAACAGGATATATTTATCGACTAAGATTGCTATGCCAATGAAACGCTATTTGTTTACAATTGCAGGCTGCGCGGCCTTTTGCCTGTCAAATCCTTCTTATGCGCAGATCGGCAGGCGCTTTCCCTCTGAACGAAAGGTGATAAAAGATCCCATCACCGGGACCCAGCTCACCTTTTTAACAAGCACTCCGAATGGGGATGCAAAAATTTATCAAACCCATAATCAATGGACTTCTGACGGCCAGTGGCTGATCTTTCGTTCGAATCGTGTCAGGGGTGAAGCGATGGCTGTAAATGAGCGATCGGGCGATATCGTACAAGTATCTGAGGGTGGATTTACAGGCATGCTCAACGTTGCCCGTAAATCAATGAAGTTATATTTCATGCGTAATGCAAAAGATGACACGATACCCGCTACACCTGGCGATACGGCCCGGCGGCGCGTCCAGCGACCCGTTCAAATTATAGAGGTGAATCTTGAAAAATTATTTTCTGATAGCAAAGCAGGCACATTAAAAAATGCAGATACCTACCAGCGCATTTGTGGCACTACGGCAAAAGAACTTGGTGCCGGTGGTGATATGGCCCTGGATGGCGATGAACAGTCGGTTTACTTTCGCGTAGGTATCCAGGAAGCAGGCAAACATTTAGCAACGGGTACAAAAATTGAAAAAAGTTTTGGCCCGCGAAATATGGGTGAAGGGCCTTCAGGAATTGCATCCATGAATATAACTACCGGTGAAGTAAAATATGTAACATCGGTTCCGTTCCAGATTGGGCATATTCAAACAAATCCCTGGGTTCCCGGGGAAATTGTTTTTTGCTGGGAAACAGGAGGCAAATCTCCGCAACGTACGTGGACGGTCATGTCAGATGGTTCGGGTCTTCGTCCATTATATCCCGAATCAGAATATGAATGGGTAACACATGAGGCCGTGATCTCAAAAGATGAAGTGGCGATTGCTATTATGGGGCATAGAAAAGTGACTGGCACAACGAAACCGGCAGAGCCCGGAACAGCAGTAAGCGGAGCTAACCCGGGACAAGAAGCTGCCTGGGGACCATCCGGCACAAGAGAGAAACCGACTGGCCTCGGTATTGTAAATCTTCGCACGAGGGAAATGTTGATCGTGGGTCAAACAAAAAGCGGAAGCGGGCTATGGCATGTGAACGGATCAGCAGATGGAAAATGGGCAGTAGGAGATGATTTTGCACGTAATATTTATTTGATCGACCGACATACCGGAGAAATGATACTGCTTTCCGCCGGACATAAAACAACGGCCGCCGATCATCCGCATCCTACGATGAGTCCCGATGGCACAAGGATCGAAATTGAATCAGCGATGTTGTCAGCAGATAACAGATCGATGAATATCTGTATTATCCCGGTGCCGGAAGAATGGTTAAAGAGAAAATATAAAGACTAAGATGATAAATAATTTTTTATGCCCCGGACGCAGCGAATTGAAAAAGTTTTTCACGCGACGTCGCAGTCCCGCCACAGGCGTGGTGTAACTAATTCTAAGTAAAATGAAAATACTAACAATACTTACCGTTTTATTTTTTTCTTTCAATCAGGCGAACGGTCAATCACCAAAGTTGGATTGGGTATCCAAAGTGGGAGCCAAACAATTTCCTGTCGGTAAAAGAGTGTATAAAGTAAATGCAGCCAGTGATACTTCAACCGTAATCACAAAAACTATACAGGCAAAGATTGACGAATGTGCTCAAAAAGGTGGCGGTATCGTAATGTTTGACCCCGGCATTTATGTTTCAGGATCGGTCTTTGTAAAAACAGGTGTTCAGTTGCGGATCGATAAAGGCGTGTTGGTACTTGGATCACAAAACTTTGATGATTATCCCGAAATAGATACGAGAATAGCTGGCATCGAGATGAAATGGCCGGCTGCTTTAATTAATGTTATTGGCGCAAAGAACGCAGGCGTTACCGGCGACGGTATTGTTAATGCAAGAGGGAAATTTTGCTGGGACAAGTATTGGGCAATGCGAAAAGACTATGATGCAAAAGGATTGCGCTGGATCGTCGATTATGATGCCAAACGGGTGAGAACAGTATTAGTGCAGAACTCATCCGATGTAACGATAAAGGGACTGACCTTTAAAAACGCAGGCTTCTGGACTGTGCAATTGTTATATTCAAAAAATCTGACTGTCGATGGAGTTACTATAAAAAATAATGAAGACGGTCATGGTCCCAGCACCGATGGCATCGATATCGATTCATCCAGCTGGGTTTTAATTCAGAATTGCGATATCGATTGTAATGATGATAATTTTTGTTTGAAGGCAGGCCGTGACTGGGATGGCTTACGTGTCAATCGTCCCACCGAATATGTTGTCATAAGAAAATGTTTGGCAAGAAGAGGCGCAGGCCTGGTGACATTAGGCAGTGAAACTTCCGGTGGTATCCGTCATGTATTGGCTACTGATCTTACTGCCAGTAATACCGATAATGGATTGCGCATTAAATCTGCGACAACAAGAGGCGGGACGCTTGAGGACATTTATTTTCAAAACAGTAGAATGGATTCGGTAAGAAATGTTTTTCAATATAACCTGAACTGGTACCCGGCCTACAGCTATTCTGAATTGCCGAAAGGATATACCTACGAAACGATTCCGGCTCATTGGAAATCTATGTTGCAAAAAGTAGCTCCGGCGGAAAGAGGCATACCTTACGCGAAGAATTTTTACATCAGTAATATAACCGCAACCAATTCCGGTAAAGCTTTTGATGCGGTGGGCCTGGAGCAATCTTTATTAGCCAATTTTGTCTATACCAACTGCAGGATAACCGCGGTTACTCTTGGAACAATGGAATTTACGAAGGACTGGAAGTTTAATAATATGCTGTATGGCTCGGTTAAAAAGCAGGAAGTTGCAAAGACAAGCGGTATTGAACAGCAGGAGAGATTGAAATAAGTAATTTGCCGGGAATGTTGAATAAATAAATGAACCTTCATAAAAGATACGCCTGTTGTTCTGTTTTAGTCTGCCTGACCGTGTTCGTATCGGCCCAACCGATTAGCCGCAGGCAATTAGTGCAGCGGCATACGATCACTAATACGACATTTGATTCTCTTTCATCCCTATCAGTCGGCAACGGTCAATTCGCATTTACGGTGGATGCGACGGGTTTGCAATCTTTCCCGGATTGGTATATCAATGGGGTCCCACTTGGTACACAAAGTGAGTGGGGCTGGCATAGTTTTCCGAACACCAACAATTATTCCTCTTATGAAACACTGAAGTATTATAAGTTGAATGGCAGGGATGTCAGTTATTCAGTTCAATTGAACGAACCGGAGCGTAACAAGAATGCGGTAAACTGGTTCAGGCAAAACCCGCATCGGCTCCAACTGGGAAATATCGGGCTGGAAATAACAAAAAAAGATGGGAGCCTTGCCTTTATCAAAGATATACAGAATATTCATCAGTCACTTGACATGTGGACGGGCCAGGTACATTCTCAATTCACAGTGGAGAATATGCCGGTCGATGTCATTACTTATTGTCACCAGAAGGAAGATATGATAGCGGTAAGGATAATTTCACCGCTATTGAATACCGGTAACATTGGTATACGGGTACGTTTGCCATATCCGACCGGTGACTGGAAAGATGTGGGTGAAAACTGGAGCAACCCGGATAAGCATCAATCATCATTGAGGCAGCTGACTTCTCATTCGGCGACTATTCTTCATCAATTAGACTCAACAAAGTATTCAGTTGACATGGCCTGGACGGGAAATGCTATAGTTAAGCAAAAACAGGATCATTATTTCATAGTATCTCCTTCGGGAAATGGGGAAGTTGAATTTAGTTGCAGGTTCTCCCCGGGATCATCATTGACCGGGATTCCCACGTTCCTGCAGACTAAAATCAACAGTGAAGAACAATGGAAGAGATTTTGGCAAAGCGGCGGTGCCGTTGATTTTTCCGGAAGCACCGATAAGAGAGCCGCCGAACTCGAACGCAGAATAATTCTTTCACAATACCTGACCAAAATTCAATGCTCAGGTAACTATCCGCCGCAAGAGACGGGACTGACGTATAATAGCTGGTATGGCAAGCCTCATTTGGAGATGCACTGGTGGCATGCAATGCACTTTGCGCTCTGGGGAAGGACAGATTTGTTGGAAAAAAGTCTCGTATGGTATGCAAAGGTTTTTGGTGAAGCAAACAAGATTGCGATGCGTCAGGGTTATGATGGTGTTCGCTGGCAAAAGATGACGGACAATGATGGAAAAGAAAGCCCTTCCTCCGTCGGCGCTTTTTTGATTTGGCAGCAACCGCATATTATCTATTTCGCTGAATTGATCTATCGGGACCATAAAGAACAGGAAACATTAAAAGCCTATAAGGACCTTGTTTTTCGCACTGCTGATTTCATGGCATCTTATGCATGGTATGACTCATTGAAGAAACGCTATATCCTGGGCAAAGGCGTAATTCCGGCACAGGAACGGTTCAAAGCGGAAGAAACGTTTAATCCGACTTATGAATTGGCTTATTGGCACTGGGCTTTAAATATCGCGCAACAATGGCGTGAGCGATTACATATGCCAAGGAATAAAAAATGGGATGATGTGCTGGCAAGGCTTTCTCTATTTCCAAGGCAAAATGGGAAGTACTTGTTTACCGAAAGCGCTACGGATTCATATACCAATGCTGAGTTTAGAACAGATCATCCTTCCGTATTCGGTGCATTGGGTATGTTGCCAAAAACATCCCTGCTTGATACTGCAATAATGAAGAAGACGTTTGACTGGATCTGGACCAACTGGTCGTGGAAAGATACCTGGGGATGGGATTTTCCCATGACGGCAATGACAGCGACAAGACTCGGAATGCCGGGCAAAGCGATCGATGCATTGATGATGCCTGTACAAACGAATACTTATTTGAACAACGGTCATAATTACCAGGATGAACGATTGACTATTTATTTGCCGGGCAACGGCGGCTTATTGGCCGCGATCGCAATCATGTGTGCGGGGTATGAAGGAAATAAAGCCGTTAATCCCGGGATTCCAAAAGATGGAAAGTGGAAAGTGAAATGGGAAGGATTGAAAAAGATGTTTTAAAAAGTAAAAAGTAAAAATGCAAAAGTCAATACTTGTCTGCTTATTTGGCCTGTATATTTTCCTGGCAAATTGTTCGTCTTCAAAGAAAACCCAGACTGATCACGGAAGCAAGGGCGTTCTCGCAGCCATGCAATTGACCAATAAATATTTTATGGATAAATGGCCGGACGCTGGCAAGCCGATCTTTACCAACATAGAAAGACCCAGTAATATCTGGACAAGGGCCGTTTATTATGAAGGGCTGATGGCATTGTATTCCATTGATAAAAGAAAAGAATATTATGATTATGCATTGCAATGGGGTGAAAAACATAAATGGGGTTTACGCGGGGGATTTAAAACAAGAAATGCCGATAATCAATGTTGCGGGCAGACCTACATCGATATGTATGTGCTGGATAATAAACAACATCCGGACTGGATAAGAGATATAAAAACTTCTATTGACTCCATGATGGTGACGAATAAAGTGGATGACTGGAACTGGATCGATGCCATACAAATGGCGATGCCGGTATTTGCCAGGCTGGGCAACTTATACAATGATACCAGCTATTTCAGACGGATGTATGAAATGTATGCTTTCGCCAAGTACAAGCACGGGGGCAATGGCTTGTATAATGCAGCGGATAAATTGTGGTGGAGAGACAAGGATTTTGTTCCTCCGTATAAAGAACCAAATGACAAAAATTGTTACTGGAGTCGAGGTAACGGATGGGTGATAGCCGCATTAGCAAGAGTATTGCAGGTATTGCCAAAGACCGACCCACATTATGACGAATATTTGCAGGATTATAAAGACATGCTCAGCGCTTTACCGCCCATCCAGCGGGAAGATGGCTATTGGAATGTCAGTCTTCATGATCCCGCTCATTTTGGTGGTAAAGAAGTTTCCGGAACATCGTTGTTTGTGTATGGAATGGCGTGGGGCATTAATAATAACCTAATAGATAAGAAAACTTACTTGCCTGTTTTGCAAAAAGCGTGGAATGCCATGGTCAAAGAATGTGTTCACGCCGATGGCGCCCTTGGCTTTGTCCAGGGAACAGGGAAAGAACCTAAAGATGGACAACCTGTAGGGTATGATCATTATCCTGATTTTGAGGATTATGGCCTGGGTTGCTTTTTATTAGCGGGAAGCGAAGTATATAAATTGAAGTAACCAAACTGTTCGCTGTCGAACCTCCACATCTTCAAAACATGGCTCGATTGTATCTAACTTTGTTCTGTCAAAAAGCGCAACCAGTGAATTTTATGACGGCTGCTGATACTGATTGGCATAATTTGCGTATGGACATTAATAAAGGTGGACACTCTTACTCATATAGCTGTTGGCGCCTGTGTAGGCGAAGCTTTCTTTGAAAGGGGATTTGGAAAAAAGGCACTATTCTGGGGAGCACTCGCCCAAAGTGTTCCTGATGTAGACTTCTTCGCTGGGTTTTGGCTCAACACGTCAGAGAACCTGCTTGCTCATCGTGGGTTTACTCATTCCATTCTTTTTGCAATACTGATCATACCGGCTCTTAGTATGTCGGCCGACAGGATACATCGTCCGCATGATATAATGTTCAGAAAATGGTTGTTTTTTTTCGGCACTGAAGTTTTTTTGCATCTTATCCTGGACGCATTTAATAATTACGGTATTGGTTGGTTTGAACCTTTCAGCCATTATCGCTTTTCATTTAATGCCATCTACGTTGCCGACTTCTTCTTTTCCATCTGGCCAGGCATTGCTTTCTTAATGCTGTTAATCTTAAAACGGTATCATCCGAGAAGAAAATTCTGGTGGAAGTTCGGCGTTTTTCTTCCCGCGCTATACCTGTGTTATTGCATTTTTAACAAAATAAACGTCAACGGGGACGTAACAGACATTTTGAAAAAGCAAAGCATTCCCTATACGAGGTATTTTACCACGCCCGCACCTTTGCAAAACTGGTTGTGGTTTGTGGTAGCAGGCAATGACAGCGGCTATTATGTTGGCTACCGTTCCGTATTTGACAGTAAGAAGGAGATCAGCTTTCAATATTTTCCCCGGAATGATTCATTACTCGCACCGGTCAGAGAGCGGGATGATGTGCGAAGACTTATCCGTTTTTCGCAACAATATTATACGGCGGAAAAGTGGAATGATACACTTGTATTTAATGATCTGAGATTCGGACAGGTAATCGGTTGGGCTGATCCGAAGGAGAAGTTCGCGTTTCATTATTACCTGCAACCCTATGCTGATAACCGATTAGTCGTTCAGCGGGGACGATTTGCCAAATGGAACAAAGAAGCCGTAAAAGCATTTGTTGCCCGGATCAAAGGCAACTAAAGGCTGTATCGGCGTAATCATAACTGCCTGCAAACATTGAAAGGTGATGAAAAAAAAGACGCCCGCTTATATTGTTCACCATTATTTTAAGCAGCTTGACAAGTATTCGGTCAAAATGAGAAAAGAGCTTAAGGAGGATACGATTCATCTTTTCCGGGTAGACGTTAAGAAGCTCAGAGCTTTTCTTCGCATGATGAGATCCGGCGTTACAGAGCCTGAACAATTAAAATTCTCCGGACAATTCAAGAAGATGTATTCAATTGCCGGAAATATCCGGGACAGGCAGTTGTTCCTGGAACGGATTAAGGAAACAGGTAAAACTTACCCAGGTGGAAAAATACAGACTTTAAAAAAAGAAATAAAGGAGCTGGGGAGCAAAAGGGATCTCTTCATTACCAAAAAAGATTTCGGAGAAATGGTAAGGAGGATAGTTAAACACTTACCGGTTATTTTACCGGGAACTTTGGTTCAGGACTTTGTTCAACAGAAACAGGACATCATTAACGGTATCATTGCAGGTGCGGATTATAAAGATAAAAATCTGCATAACATAAGAAAAGGCATTAAGGATATCGTTTACATTTCCAGGATTTTTACGGATGACCTGAAGATCCGTGCATCACTGCCCTTCCGGACTAAAGCAGAATTGGTAAAAGCGGAGGACCTGGCGCACTCCATTGGATTGTTTAATGATGCCGGTATTGCGCTATCCTTCTTGAAACTTTCGGAAGTGAGGAAAGCTAATGGCAAAGAAAAAGAACATTTACGATGGCTACGAAACCAATGGCTCGCAGAAAAAAGGAAGCTAAAAAAAGATATCCTTCAAGGCTTACCCCAAATAAATCTATCGAGGGGAACTGCGGGAAAAAGTAATTGAGATCGATGTTAAAGGGAAAGAGAAAGAGAAAGAGGACAATCGCTCTCCGCCCTCCGCTCTCCGCCTTCCGCTTTCCACTCTCTTTCTCCGTAACTGTTATTGGTCGCTTGACCTAATTTTACCTTTACTTTGAATGGAAATCAAAAAAATAGGTTAACAATCCAGAATAGCCGCTCAATGCCTGAAAGGAGAAAAAAGAAAACAGCAGAACATTACACAAAACA
>WNFL01222519.1_pt5 | contig 10766 bp, 8 predicted proteins | sample 5400361 | NCBI WGS metagenome assembly WNFL01 (sample SAMN13153351, study PRJNA577476) | soil metagenome | isolation source: 40 cm soil on Douglas fir-dominated hillslope | place: USA:California | collected 2013-09-17 | reverse complement strand
GTCTGGCCAACGGCGTCGGGAGCGCCACGGGAAGCCCCGGCCCGCTGCTTGCCGGAGCATCGGTGGCAATCGGCGGCCGTCTCGCGCCGCTGCTGTACGCCGATGCAACACAAGTTCTCGGCCTGGTACCCACAGACCTTCCCGCTAACACGGCGCAGCAGGTGCTGGTTCAGCGCGATAGCAACCTGAGTGTGCCCACGCCGATCATCATCGCGGCCACCCATCCAGCCGTGCTCACCAGGGATGGATCGGGACAAGGACAAGCCATGATCTACAAGGCGGGCGCGAGTGCCGTCGCGACAACTTTGGCGGACTCATCAAATCCAGTAAGACCGGGGGATACGATTCTGGTGTACTGCACCGGTTTGGGTCTCACGGATGCAGGCGGAACCGCCTCGAACGCGCCTTCGCTTTCCATCGGCGGATTGCGTGCGGAAGTGAGCTATGCGGGCGTGGCGTCGCCGAAGGCCTATCCTCCTGCCGGCGCGCCGAGCCTGCTGGGTGGTCTGGCTTCCTCCTCCCTGGGTGGCCTCTATCAGATCACGGCGACGGTTCCCAGCGGAGTGACCAACGGCGCGGCGTCAGTCCTTGTCAGCGCCGCGGGCCAGAGCAGCCAGTTGGGAGTAACCCTTGCGATTACGGGTGGATTGGCAGGGAGTGTGCCCGCCATCGCTTCCGTCAACACCGCGGGTGGTTTCCCTGATATCGCCCAGAACGACTTCATCGAGATCAAGGGTTCGAACCTCGCCCCAGCTAGTGTGGGGAATGGGATCACCTGGGATGGCGCGCCGGAATTCGCCTCCGGCCGGATGCCAGCGCAACTTGGCGGCGTAAGCGTTACGGTCGATGGCAAACCGGCGTTCGTATACTTCGTGAGCCCGGGACAATTGAATGTGCTGACGCCGCTGGACGGCGCAATCGGACCTGTCCAGATCGTCGTCACGAATGGAGCCGTTTCCAGCGCGCCGTTTACCGCAACACTGCGGAACGCTGCCCCATCATTTTTGGTGTTTGGCTCGTCGAAATATATCGCTTCACGCCACGCCGATTTCACCCTGCAAGGTCCGGCTTCGTTCTCGGCGCCCGGCTTCGCATTCACGCCCGCTCAATCCGGTGAGACGATTCTTCTGTATGCCGTCGGCCTGGGCTTGCCGTCGACCACTTTGACCAACGGATCGTCCAGCCAATCTGGAGCACTGCCCCGCCTGCCTGAGATCCAGATCGGAGGCCTTCCGGCGGTGGTCGCGTTCGCTGGAGTTGTCGCACCCGGTTTGTATCAGTTGAACGTCACAGTTCCGAGTGGCGTCGCCAACGGCGACAACGCGGTGACATTCACTTACGGCAGCCAAACCGCCCCTGCTGCACTCATCAGCGTCCAACGCTGACTTGCGGGAACGCGTGCGGTCCGCTTTAGATAAGTGTCTGTACATCATCATCTTACGGGTACTGACTTGGGGCTGCGTGTTAGACTGAGAATCGACGCAGTCCCAGGTCCAGCGCGTGGAAGCGAGAAACCCAAAATCAATCAAGGTGTTGAGCGATAATCGCTCGGCCGGCCATCATTACTATCTCTCCGATCGCATGGAAGCCGGCATCGCCCTCACCGGAACCGAAGTAAAATCCGCCAAAGAAGGCATGATCCAGCTCAAGGACGCCTTCGGCGAAGTGGCCGGCAAAGAAGCTTGGCTGGTGAACGCCCACATCAGTCACTATTCGCACGGCAACCGCCTGAATCACGAGGTGGTGCGCCGCCGCAAGCTGCTCCTGCATCGCAAGGAGATCGACAAGCTCGAACAGCAGACTCGCGAAAAAGGTCTGACCGTGGTTCCCACCAAAATCTATCTGAAGAACGGAAAGGTCAAGGTCGAGCTCGCCATCGGCCGCGGTAAGAAGCTGCACGACAAACGCGAAAGCGAGCGTGAGCGGGAAGCCGACGCCGAGGCGCGTGCCGGCATGCGCCGCCGTGCGAAAGAATAATACAAATCGAACCCAAAAATGGAAACGAAACTTCTAAGTCAATCACTTGCCGACGTTGAGGCCGACGCGCTCGCCGTCCTGCTGTTTGAAGATCAGGCGGCCCCTCCCGAATTAAGCTCTGCCGCCGCATGGCTCGATGAGCTCAAAACGTCGGGTGAGTTCTCAGGCAAGGGCGGGGAATTGGCGATTCTCCATCAACCCGCCGGCCTCAAGGCGAAACGACTCGTCGTGGTCGGCGGCGGCAAGCGCGACAAAGCCGATTCCGCCACGCTGCGCCGCGCCACCGGCTCCGCCGTTCGCTGTTTGAAACAGAAGGGCGTGAAGCGATTGGCCTGGTCACTTTCCTCCGGCGCCGACGCTGCCGCTGCGGTCGAAGGCGCGATCCTCGGCAATTACGAACCGGATCGTTATAAGCCCTCCACCGACGCCAAGCCGCTCGAATCGTTTTTCGTCGTCGCCCCTCCTGACGCCGCCTCCTCCGTCGAGCGCGGACGAATCCTGGGCGAGTGTCAGAACTTCACCCGCGACCTGGTGAACGAGCCCGCCAACCGTCTCACTCCCATGATCCTCGCCGATCGCGCCCGCGCCATGGCCGCCGAATCGGGACTCGAGTGCGAGGTGCTCGAGCAGGATCGCATGCGCCAACTCGGCATGGGATCGCTGCTCGGCGTCGCGCAGGGATCGGCCGAGCCGCCCGCGCTGATCATCGTGCGATATAAGCCTGCGACGGCGACCACCTCCGCGGATCATCTGGCGCTCATCGGCAAAGGTGTCACCTTCGACACCGGCGGCGTTTCCATCAAGCCCGCCGACGGCATGGAAAAGATGAAGTACGACATGGCCGGCGGCGCCGCCGTGCTGGGCGCCATCCGCGCCATCGCGCAACTGAAACCCGCGATTCCCGTGACGGCGTTCGTGCCCGCGGTCGAGAACATGGTCGGCAGCCGCGCGCAGCGTCCCGGCGATATCGTCACCGCGCTTTCCGGAAAGACCATCGAAGTGTTGAATACCGACGCCGAAGGCCGCCTGATCCTGGTCGACGCGATCACCTACGCCAAACGCCTCGGATGCACCCACATGGTGGATGCCGCGACACTCACCGGCGCGATCGTAGTCGCGCTCGGCACCATCAACATTGGCGCCTTCACCAACAACGACGCCATGCTCGCCCGCGTCATGACCGCCGCCAAAGCCGAGGGCGAAAAGATGTGGCACATGCCGCTCGACGACGAGTACAAGGAGCTCTTGAAAAGCGCCTTCGCCGACCTGGGCAACATCGGCGGGCGCTCGGGCGGCGCCATCAGCGCGGCCTGGTTTTTGCGGGAGTTCGTCGACGACACCCCCTGGGTGCACCTCGACATCGCCGGCACCGCCTGGCTCGACGATGCGAAACCCTACATGGCCAAGGGCCCTTCGGGCGTGGGTGTCCGGACTTTCGTCAAGCTCGCGACGGATTGGTCGTAGTTTTCCTGACTAGGAAACCCTGCGGCCTCGGCGCAACGGCTTCGACGCGTCCAACGCCTGCCGCAACAGCGTCTTGATCACTGCCTGACGGCTGACATTTAGCCCCGCGGCTCGTGCGTCTAATTCTTTCAACATGCCCATGGTCAAATCCACGTTCACCCGTTGGATCGGCCGGACCACCGTGAAGTTGCGGGTAAAATGCGCCGAGATATCTTCACCCCGGCTGGCCTTGATCGCGATTTGTTCGGCTGACGGAACTGCTTTAGATATTTTCCGCATAATCCTTGACTGCTAACGCTTCAGGCTGCAAAAGGGGGACTGGCTCGAATTTCGCCGCTTTTGCGAAACTTCGTGCCTGTACCCTTTTTGCCCAAGTTCGAATCATCCTGCTTGAAATCAACGACGCACTCCACTAGCACTCGAACGATCAGTGGCCTTCGGTGCCAGTAGGCGAACAAATTTTCTTGTTGTTTCTTATCTGCGTTTATCCGCGTTCACGTCGGCGTCCGCCATCGGATCTGCGGCCATTTTGTCTTTAGCAGCTCCGCCACCGCCGCCTTCCTACAGTTCAGCGCCCGACGCAGCGGCGTGGCCCCGGTTTTATCGCGAGCCTCCATGCTCGCGCCGCACTCCAGCAGCGCTTTCGCGACATCCACATTCCCGCGCCGCGCCGCCATGTGAAGAGCGGTGCAGCGCTGCACCCCTTCCGCCGCATCCACCTTCGCGCCAGCTCGCACCAATGCATGAACTACATCGCCGCCTTTTCCAGCCGCGCACTCATTCCCCACGCGATACAACGGCGCGTGGCCCATTGCATCCAGCGCGTTCGGATCCGCGCCGAGCTTTAGCAGCAGTTCGACGATCGCGACATTCCCCGCAGCCGCCGCTCCGTGCAGCAGCGTACGACCTGCATAGCGTGCTTCGATCAGCTCCGGCGTTCGTGAGACTTCCTGGCGCACATGTTCTACCAGCTTGGCGTCGCCGCTTCCGGTCGTCTCGTTACTGCCAATCATCAACGCCATCACCTGCGCATGCACGCTGCGATTCCGCTTGAACCGTTCCCGCATCCTCGGATGATTCACCAGTGCCAGCACGCGATCCGAGTCCCCCGATCGGACCGCCGCGACGATTTCCTCCACCCGCAGCTGCGCCCCCCACAACCCAGCTTTCCCCGGCACCTCTTCGCCAACAATGTAGCTCGATGCCGATTCGAACAAGCTCTGCAACTCGCGTCGCGTCGATTCCTCGATCCCCAGCTCGGCCAACGTGCCGGTCATCTGTCGCATCCACGCATCCCGTTCTCTCGGTCCTAGCCGGAACCGCGCATGCGATTCACGCAGGCTCAGCCACCAGCGCTTCTGCATGTCCTCCGCTGGTCCATCCAGGATCTGCGCCACAAACGCGGAGATCTGCTCGATCGCACACCGGAAGCTTGACGAGAAAAATGGCCGCAGGGTCGGATCCTTCTCGACCCGCGCATAAAACGCCTTCGCAAGCGCCTCGCATCCCCGCCGCCCACCGATCCGTTCGTACAGGTTCATTCTTTGAAGTTATCTGCGTCCATCCGCGTCCATCTGCGGCCTATTTTCTTTTACTAGGAACACGTACGAGCCGACCCCCATTAACAGAAACACCCAGATCAACTGCATCGGCCACACGTACCCGCCGCCGATGTCCTGGGTCTTGGTCTTCAGCCACCCGGTCAGCAGCGGCGCGACTACGCCTGACAGATTCGACGCCATGTTCTGCGCCCCCGCGATCCCTCCCAAGGCCGCCCCGCGCAGCAGGGTCTGCGTCAGTGCCCAGTAGTTCGCCGTCGCCAGGCCCAGGCCGCTCAGTGAAATGATCGCGAACACCACCGCCACCCGCGTCGAATGCGACAGCGCGCCAATCATCTCGGTTGACGCGATCAGAAACCCCGCGATGGTGAAATAGCGCCGGGTGCGCACCGCGTTTGCTCCGCGCGCGATCAGCCAGTCGGCAGCGAACCCCGCCAGAATCGCCACCGTCGCCATCCCGCCGAAACTGAAACTGGTGATGGTGCCCATCGACGCCATCGACAGGCCGCGCCGCTCCACCAGATATGCCGGCAGCCAGGTCATGCAGAAATATACGAAATAGTTGTAACAGAATGTTCCGATCAGCGTGCCCCACATGATGCGCGACCGGAACAGTTCCGCGAAGGGAATCACCGCCGCCGTCGACGCCGCCGCCAGCGCGCGCGCTTTTTCGCGATCGTCATTGCGCGCGAACAGCAACCACGGAATCAGCCAGGCCACGCCGCCCACGCCCAAAATGACGAACATCTGCCGCCATCCGTACAGCCCCAGCAGTTTTGTGGCGAGCTTCGCGCCCACTGCCGACCCGAACTTCGTCCCGGCCATGTAAATTCCCATGGCCAGACCCCGCCGGCTTTCTTCGATGTGGCAGCCGATCCAGCGCACCGCGCCCGGCGTCACTACCGATTCGAAAACTCCCAACAGCAGTCGTAGTGCAATGAGTTGCCACACCGCCTGCGTCGCGCCGCTCACCGCGCTGACCACGCACCACAATCCAAATCCGATCGCCAGCGGATATTTCACGCCGAAGCGGTCCACGAAGAACCCCGCCGGGATTTGCAGCAGCGCGTAACTCCAGAAGAACACCGAATTGAGCAGCCCGCGTTGCTCGTCGTTCAATTGGAAAAACGTCTTGAAGGCCGGGTCGGCCAGCGAGACGGAGAGATTCGTACGGTCCACGTACGCGATGATCACGCCGAGACTCAGCAGGCAGACGAGTGACCACCGCCGCATTTCACGTGAGTATAGCTTCCTTTTCTCCCCTGGAGTCAACAACTTCAGGTTTTGCCGAAACGCTCCGGTGAAATTCTCGGTTAATGTTTAGGCGAGGAGATCGGCGCTCTACCGTCGGAGAGCCGGTTCAACCGAGTGGCGAATTCCGGACCCTTCGCTGCAACGTTTGTGTGCGACGTGTCCCTGGGCCTGAGGGTGACAGGTTCTGATGGGGGCCCCTAAAAGGTCTTGTTTTAGCGTTCGTGGTGTCGTGATCGTTCTTATCCGCGTGTGCGTCGGCTTCCGCTAACGGATCCGCGGCCAGCTTCTGTGTCGGACGGGATTTTTTATCCGCGTCTATCCCGCGGCCGGCTGTTCTTGTGTTTTCTTGGTTTGGTGGATTTTCTTATCTGCGTTCATTCGTGTTCATTCGTGGCCAGTTGTTCTTGTGCCTTCTTGGTTTGGTGGATTTTCTTATCTGCGTTTATCTGCGTCCATCTGCGGCCAATCTTTCTTCGTGTCGCGCAGAATATCGAGCGCCGCTTGACGATCCGCAGGGGAGAGCCGCGCGTATTTTCCATCGCGCTCGTTCAGCAGCACCTCGCTCATCCGCCTGTAAATCGCGTCCTTCGCCTCCGCCGGCATCCCGTCGAACGCCTCCGAGTAAATCATGTAGCTGCACGGGTAGCGCATCAACCGCCGCTGCAGATCCAGATCGCGCAGCGACCGCCCCTTGCGATCCCGCGGCCCGACCGCCGCGAACACCTTGTCAAATCCCGACGATCCCTCCAGCCGGCCTTCCAGCGGAGCTTCGTCCACGAACAGCAGGTAATCGACAAACTCGCGCGCGGCATCACGCAGCAGTTCCGGCAGCTTCTCCGAATGGTCGTGTTTCGCCACGCGCACTTCCCAACCCACCCGTGTGATCAGGTTCATCATCCGCATCTGGTGTTCGAACACCATCAGCGCCACCACGTCGCTGTAGGGTGAAAGGTACGCCGCAGTCTCGAACTTGTCCTTCAACGTCGCGACATTCAGCGTCTCCGCAGTGATCATCGATTCGGGATTTTCCATATCCGTCACCATCGCATTGCCACGATGCCGCGCCTTGCCCGCTTTGCCCGTGACATACCAGCCGCCCCAGCGCTCTTCGAGCGGCGTCCGATGATCCGGCACCGAAAATCCCAGGTGAAAGCGCGCGATGCCATCCGGCGTCACGAAGGTGCTTTTCAGGATCATCCCCGGCACGCCCAGGCTGCTGAGCGATTCATGACACGTCAAACAACCCTCGTTTCGACGCAGGCGCGGATGTTCCGACGGGCTCTGGACCAGCACGTAGAAGATCACGCCCTGCTGCGGATCTTGCGCCGCGATCTCGACGAACGGCTCACCGCGCACCCACGCCACTGTCACCGCGTCGTTGAAGAAGATCGAGCGCGGATTTCGTGGATTGGTGATGCGCGCCTGCAAGCCGGTCTTGGAGAACACGACCATCTGCGATTCGATCGGAACCTCCAGTGCCGCCAGGACCGATCGCAGGTACCCGCGTCCCGTTTCGAATTCAAGTTTCGCAGCACCTTCATCCAACCTGCGATTCAACCGCGCGACCACGTCGGTCGGTGGCCGCGTCGCGTATTCGATTGCCGGATGCGTCAGCGGTGGCGTGAACGCTCCGCCCAGATCGGCCAGCGCCAGTGCGCCCCCTGCCAACAAGGCCGCGCCGCCAATAAAATGGATTCGTTTCATCCGATTCGCCGGGGTTCAGCCGATTCCCCCGCGTTCATCCGATCCCAAGGTCGTCCACCCGTTCGAGTGGCGCTCCGCAGCGGCGGCAGATAAGCGACCCGCAATCTCCACAGGCCAGCGGATCGTTTACCGGCTGCTGGCAACGGGGGCAATAGAAGTCCGTGCCCACTTCTTCGGCCATATTGGCTTGGTTGGCCATATTGATAGACTAGCTCTTAGATCACTCTTGGGTGGACCAACTGCTCGATGCTGAAACAGGGAGCGAGGCTTGCCCCAGGGCTGGTGCCAGGCCGCGCTGCGTTGGCTTTCGCACTGTTCGTCGCCCTGGTCGGCTGTACATCGCGTGCCGCGCAGCAGCCTTCTACCGGCATCGCTTATGCCGGACCCGCGAATCTCAACCTGCGCAAGGATTTGGCCCCCAAAGCTCCCGTGGTCGGAGTAGCGCACCATGGCGATCGGCTGGATGTGATCGATTCGCGCAGGCGCTTCATCAAGGTGCGCACCGCGCAAGGTGTCGAAGGATGGACCGATTCCAACCTGCTGCTCACCGAGCAGCACATGAACGACTTGCGCCGCTTGGCCGATAGCGCCGCTAAGTTGCCATCCCAAGGTTCGGCCACGGTCTACGACGTTCTCAACATGCACACCGAGCCCAGCCGCCAGTCTCCCAGTTTCTTTCAGATTCCCGAAGGCGCGGCGGTCGAAGTGATCGGCCACCGGCTCACCCAACACGGCGGAGCGCCAGCCACTCCGCGTGCCGAACCGGTGGTGCGCAAAACCGCGCCCGCCCCCAAGAAGAAAAGCAAGGACCAGAAGCCCGGACTCGATCCACCTCCCATGCCTACGCCTCCGCGGCCTCCCCCGAATTGGGTGGAGCTATCCAGGCCCCGCCGCCTGGACCTGCCTGGTGCGCGTTCCGCGCCTGCCGCCCCTCCGCCCACGTTCGACGATTGGACGCTGGTCCGGACGCGCGACGGAAAGGTCGGCTGGGCGCTGACCCGCATGCTTACCATGTCGATTCCCGACGAGGTGGCGCAACACGCGGAAGGTCACCGCATCACCGCCTACGTCGCCCTTGATGAAGTGAAGGATAAAGCTAAGAACGAAACCAAGTACAACTGGCTGTGGACCACCGCCTCCGCCGGAATCCACAACTACGAGTTCGACAGCTTCCGGGTGTTCGTTTGGAGCACGCGCCATCATCGTTACGAGACCGCGTTCATCGAGCGCAACGTCAAGGGCTATTATCCGATCGAAGCCCAAAACATCCCCGGACAGGACGGCAAGGCCTTTACGCTGGTGCTCGAAGCCAAAGACGGCAAGGTGTACAAAAACACGTATGCGTTCAGCGGCTACCACGTTCGAATGATTTCGAAGACGCCGTATCAACCGCCCCCGGCACTGCCTGCCGTGACTGCGTCCACCCGCTTCGACGCCGCACCCGCCGCGCCTCCCTCTGAGGATGGCTGGTGGCGGAATATGCGCCGCCGCGTCTTCGGCAAATGACCACACGGGAATAAATTCGCAACCGCCACAGTCCTGCATGAGTGAACCGACTAAGGGTCTTAGAATAGGCGCAGTGGAGGATTCGACAAAACGAACCCGATTTGAGGAATCGGTGATGCCGCATTTCGACGCCGCCTACAACTTGGCGCGCTGGCTCACCCGTAATGCCGAAGACTCGCGCGACGTGGTCCAGGAGAGTTTCCTCCGTGCTTTCAATTACCTGGATACGTTTCGCGGTGGAGATGTGCGCGCCTGGCTGTTTTCGATCGTCCGCAACACCTGCTACACCTGGTTGCGAAAAAATCGATCGAGCGATCTGTTGACGGAGTTTGATGAAGCCGCGCACAGCTCGCAGTCGCCGAGTCCCGAGGACCTGGAACTGCGCCGCGCCGACGCGGAACTGCTGAGAGAAGGGTTGGAGAAGCTCCCGGCGGAGTTTCGGGAAGTGTTGGTCTTGCGCGAAATGGAGGAACTTTCGTATCGAGAGATCGCCGACGTGACCGGCGTCGCGATGGGCACCGTAATGTCCCGTCTGTCCCGGGCGCGGCGGCGTCTGCACGATCTGCTCGCCGTTCCAGCCGGAGGGGAGCTATGAACATGAACTGCAAGGAGAGCCAAGCTCTGATGGACGCCTATTTCGATGACGAGCTGGACCTGGTGCGAAGTCTCGAAATGGAGCGCCACCTGGCCGAATGTCCGGGCTGCGCGCGGTTGCACGACCAGCGTCGCGTCCTGCGCGTGGGTCTCTCCTCAAACGCTTTGCGTCACTCCGCGCCGGCGGACTTGAAGGCGGCCGTGCGGACGGCGATCGCGGCTCAAACCGCATCCGGCAAATCCTCCAGGAAACCTTCCAACAAATGGCTGCTCTATCGGATTCCCGCGATGGCCGCCGCAGTGGTGCTGGCCGTATTCGCGTTCACGATGCTGCGCACCGGCTCCCCATCGGGGGATGTCGAAGTGGTGGAGGCGCATCTGCGCTCTCTGATGGCCGCGCACCTCACCGACGTTACTTCAACCGATCAGCACACCGTGAAACCATGGTTCGCGGGAAAACTCGATTTTTCACCAACCGTGGTGGATCTAGCCGCGGAAGGCTTCCCGCTGACCGGCGGGCGGCTCGACTATCTGGAGCATCGTCCCGTGGCGGCGCTGGTTTATCGTCGCAATCAGCACGTGATTAATGCTTTCCTGTCGCCCGATCCGGGTGCGGACGCCGGTCTTAGTGCCACTTCGCGTAACGGCTATAACGTCGTGCGATTCACCAAGTCGCATATGGCGTACTGCCTGGTGAGCGATCTGAAT
>WNFL01222297.1_pt2 | contig 10768 bp, 14 predicted proteins | sample 5400361 | NCBI WGS metagenome assembly WNFL01 (sample SAMN13153351, study PRJNA577476) | soil metagenome | isolation source: 40 cm soil on Douglas fir-dominated hillslope | place: USA:California | collected 2013-09-17 | reverse complement strand
TCAAAGTTACTTTCAAGGTTTATGCCTTTTCTAAACTCTACTAATTCACCAGCCAACTTTTCTCCAAGCACGCCTTCCAGCTTTTTCCTAGATCCATTCCAAGCATTTTCTACAGACTTAAACTTTTTAAGAAGACTTGATAGCTTTGAGGGTCCGATTCCGGGAAATATAGAAAATCCCAGATAGAATAAATTCTCGGACATATGAGAATGGTAAAGTCTGCCTTAAGTTTTTACAAGAGAGCAAAAAACCCTAATTCTTCTTGACATTTTAAATTTATTCGTGTCAAACTAGTAATATATGCCAAGAAGTAGAAAAAGTTCAACTTCAGATGCTAATTCGCTTTCTTATGACTCAAAAACAATTATTGTAGTGCTTCTTCTACTACTTGCTTATCCAATTGGGGCTGTTCTTATGTGGATGTGGATGGGAAAGTGGCCAATTTGGCTTAAAGCCATTATTACTGTCCCATTCGTATTTGGAATATTAGCAGCTACTTTTATGATTCTTATCATGTTTGCTTTCATCAGAAGTGCAAATTTTGAAGTTAGAGAAAGACATCATATGTATTATTATTCTCCTTCCCCAAGTGTTGTTCAGATTTCTCCAAAACCCGCTGGGGGTACATATTAATTAGGGGTTCATGATTTATGAATGATTTGATTTTTGGTAAATAAATTTTATTGTTCGAGCTTGTCGAGAACTATTATGTATTGCTTCTCGATTCGCTACGCTCACTCGAAGAATAAAAGTTTCTTGTTGAATCTTAAATCCTAAATCTTGAATCTTCATTGTTATCTTTCAAACCAATCCGTTAGGACTTGCTTAGCAATAGGTCCTGCAATATTACTTCCTTCTCCACTGGCTTCAGAAAGTACTGTCACAATAATTTGTGGATTATATGCAGGCGCAAAAAGAGTGATCCATGCGTGAGGCTCTTGACTGCTATTGCCATGTTCTGCTGTTCCAGTCTTACACGCTATCACTATTTGTTTCATATTAGCTGATGTTGTAGCAGATTGGGACACTTCTAAAATATCCTTTCCATTAACTTTTAACTTTTCTCCGCCAGCTGGCGGAGAAACTTTGAAATTGAATAGTGGCCATGCAACGCCACCATCACTACATGCCTGTGTCATTCCCTGACGAATTAAATCTGTATTCTTTTGATTTAGAATATTTCTAGATAACACTTTAGGAGTTTGATCTTTGAATAAATGAGGACTATAAATAACTCCTGCATTTGCAATAGCCTGTGTCCATATATTCACTTGAAGCGGAGTTGTCAAAAGATAGCCTTGCCCAATACCATAATGATAATCATCACCAAGATACCATTTGTCTCCAATTACTTTCTCTTTCCAGCTCTTAGTTGGCAGAAGGCCTTCATCTTCCCCAAAAAGATCAATTCCCGTTTTTTGTCCCAATCCAAATTTTTGTGCAAAAGCAGAAAGACGATCAACGCCTAAAAGATTTCCAACTTTATAGAAAAAAATATCGTTAGAGCGTTTGATTGCCTTTACTACATCTACCTGCCCTTCCGTTCTGCCGTAACTTGTGAAATACCAATTGGCAAATGAAAAATCTCCTACTTTCAGAATTCCAGTATCATCTACTGTATACTTTTCATCAATAGTACCTGTTTCAAGTCCCGCTGCAGCAACGACGAGTTTAAAAGTAGATCCAGGAGGATATACTCCTCCAATAGCTCTATTTAGAATGGGTTGGCCTTCATTATCCAGAAGCACTTGCTCAACAGTCTTATATTCAGCATCCGGAGATGGATGATAGTGCTCTCCAAGTGTAAAAAGATTAGTGTCAAATGAAGGCTTTGATACTAGAGCTAAAATTTCACCTTTTGGACTGCTTACAATGACTGCTCCTTTTGCAACGCCGCGCATAGCATCAAAAACTTTTTGTTGGAAATTGCTGTCAAGTGAAACCGTAACATTTTGCCCTGGAATTGGATCTGTTTCACCAAGTGTCCTGACAATTTTTCCTTGAGCATTCACCTCCTGAAGAATTTTTCCATCTGTGCCCTTGAGCATTTGCTCGTATGAAGCTTCCAGTCCTGATTTTCCAACTAAATCTCCAGATGCATAGCCTTGATAAAGGGGACTTCCCAAATCCTCTTTTGAGATTTGACCTATGTAACCCACTACATGAGCTCCAGCTTCTCCTAATGGATATTTCCTGAGACTGTCAATTTCTAAATGGGTATCGCCTTTTGCCAGAAGAGATAACGCATCTTCATTATCTAGAAGTAATGTTTTACCGTTTACTGTTTTGCGAAAACCCGGCGTGTTATATACAAGTGGCTTTCCATTTCTATCAAAAATAATTCCTCTTGGCGCATGAATAATTGTCGTTTTTATTCTATTGCTATCAGAAATACTTCTGTAGTAATCTCCTTTAATAATCTGAAGAAAAAATAATCTTCCAAAGAGGATAACAAAACATATTATTAAGATAATAGGAAAAATTATGCTCCTTGGACGCGGATCATTATCTTTATGATACATCCTATTCTTTCTACCCCTAGAAAGATTTTCAGTAAGTATATGTTGGGAAAATGCAGCACCAATTTTCATAAATCTATACTATTTCCTTTATTTTTATCCTTCGCATGACTATACTAAATATTAGTCCTCCAATAACACCACTCACTAGGCTTTGTATCAAAATATTTTGTGAGCCAACTAGTAAAAGGTATAAAAAACTACCTACTGAAGTTGAGATAAAAACAAATTGAATTGTTTTGATTTCAAACCTCTTTTGGTAAAGGAAAATAAGTCCAAGAAGCAAAACAAAAAACACACTGCTTTCTCCAATAATCCTAAATGATAGACTGTCTAATATAATTCCAAAAACAATACTTATTGGGAAAATCCATTCGGATTTTTTGACAATACATAAAATAGTTAGAGCAATCAGCAAAAAAGGCAATTGAATAATACCAACTTCAAAAAAAATTGCAAGGAAAAGACAAAAGCCAAGGAGTAAAAATTTCATTGATTCGCTCGCATTATAAACGCCATTTCCAACCTATCAAATTGCAAAAGACTTTCAACTCTTGCCTTTTGGAAAAGCGCAGATGCATTATGCTCCACAGACATAATTTTTCCAACTAGTAGCCCTGGCGGATAACCATTACCCTTCAAATTCTGAGAGCCTGAAGTCACAACGCTATCCCCCAACTTTAAATGATCAGAAAGAAGTACATTATCCAAGATCATGTCCCCATTTCCCTGCCCATGAATTATGCCAAGTGCTCCTGTCTCTGAAGTTTTGGCGGTAAAAGAAGAAGTATTTGCATCAATGAGAGTAACTTTAGAAAAATGTTTTTCCACCTTGGTAACAAGCCCCACTACCATGTCTTTATAGATAACCGCATTCCCAACCCCAACTCCATCCAATGTGCCTTTATCTAACACATATTCATTTGGTAAATTGACTCCGGGGATAAAAAGCGGTGAGGCAACAATATGAGATGGCAGTAGTGTTGTCGGAGGAATACTAGTTGTTGCAAATTGATCTTTAAACGCTTGATTATCTGCCTGAATGGCTTTCAGTTTTGCCAGCTGTTTTAAAAGATTTGTATTTTGTGCCCCTATATCACTTTTTTGAAAAGTCAAAGTTGTCACTGGATGAATTCTCTCAAAAATAAATTGCTCAACAGGAAAAAATATTGTTTGAACTGCAGTATTCAAGAATTTGTTAATCCCTCTTTGTGACAAAAAAAGAAGAGAGGTAGCAATAAGAAGACAAAGGACAAAACTAAAAACGATATATTTTTGGCGCATACTTATTTGAGTCCGCCGGTGACTTTAACTCTGGAAAGAAGTATGGGGTCATCAAGCACTTTTCCTGTCCCACGCACAACAGTTGTTAATGGATCATCAGCAATAATAACAGGAATGTGAGTTCTCTCAACAATTAATTTATCTAGTCCTGGTAAAATTGCTCCCCCTCCAGTTAAGAGAATTCCATGTTCCAAAATATCAGGCGTTATATCAGGTGGTGCTTCTTCCAAAACATCTGCTATGCCTTCAATTATCTGATTAATAATTGGAGCTAAAGCCTCACGCACTTCAGCTTCTGAGAGCTTGAGACTTCTGGGAAGTCCTGTCTCTATATCACGCCCTCTGACAATCGCCATCCTATCCCCAGTTTCTTTATCCGTTTCATCTTTTGTATTTTGCTTTTTGCTCTTTGCTTTAATATCATACGCGCTGCCAATATTTATCTTCACATCCTCTGCTGTTTTCTCTCCAAGTAAAAGTCCGTGTCTTAGCCTAACATAATGAAGTATTGCTTGGTCCATATCATCTCCGGCAAATTTAAGTGATTTACTGACCACAATTCCACCCAGTGAAATAATTGCTATTTCAGTTGTCCCGCCTCCAATATCAACTATTAAAAAACCTGTTGGCGAAAATACAGAGATATCTGCACCTATTGCAGCTGCCATTGGCTCTTCTATAAGATATGCTGATCTAGCGCCTGCGGAAAGCGCTGCCTCCCACACCGCTCTTCTCTCAACCTCTGTAACTGCTGAGGGGATTCCAATTACAACTTTTGGATGAATAAAAGCACGAGGAAGTCTTGATTCAACGGAGTGTACTTCACGAATGTAATGAGAGATCATAGCTTCTGTTGCATCAAAATCAGAAATAACTCCTCCTCTCAAAGGACGTACTGTTTCGATACTCGCTGGTGTTTTTCCAAGCATTTTTTTAGCCTCAGTTCCAATTGCAATTATTTTTTTTGATTTCTTGTGCCTTGCGACAACTGAAGGCTCTCTAATAACTACACCTTTCCCCCTAACCCAAATAAGCGTATTTGCTGTCCCCAAATCAATACCTATATCGTGGGAAAACCAACTAAAGAATTTATCAAACACACCCTGATTCTACCACCTTGTCCAAGCAATGCCAATATGATAAAGTTTATTTAAAGTTAAACTTTGACACTATAGCAACAATTGTCATTGCGAGGTCGCCCAGGCGACCGCGGCAATTTAAACTATTGTCATCCTGAATTTAATTCAGGATCTTCTAATTATAGATTCCGAAACAAGTTCGGAATGACAGCAGAAGATTGCTTCACTACGTTCGCAATGACGGATATTCTTAAATCATAAATCTAATGAACTGGCTTAATCGAATTATTCGTTACTCTTTTTATTCTCTTTTCTTCCTCGTACCTATTGTATTCACAAATAATACTTCAGAGCTTTTTGAATTTAATAAGCTCTGGCTAACTTTTGGACTAACTATAATTATAGTCGCCACATGGATATCTAAGATGATTCTAGAGAGGCGGATTATCTACAAAAGAACTCCTCTAGATATTCCCATTCTGCTTTTTCTTGCGTCCCAAACAATCTCAACGATTTTTTCTATTGATTCTCGCATCTCTTTATGGGGTTATTATTCAAGATTCAACGGAGGACTTTTATCATTAATCACTTTTGCAGTACTGTATTTTGCATTTATCAGCAATGCATTTGATTCTCCTAAGTATGCAAAGAAATTTGTTATACGTTCTCTTCTTGTAACTTTTGCTTCAGGGATTTTTGTCTCTTTATGGGGACTTCCCTCTCATTTTGGATATGATCCAACATGTCTTCTCTTCAGAGGAACACTAGATGTCTCATGTTGGACTTTTGCATTTCAGCCAAAAGTAAGGATCTTTTCAACACTCGGACAGCCTGACTGGTTGGCTGCGTATTTAGCAATGCTTTTACCTATTACAATAGCCTTTGGTATCAGTGCTTTTAATAAATATCAAACTCTTTTACAAAATCAATCAAAAAATAATAAGGCATCTAAACTTCCCCTCCTAAAGGCTACTTGCTATTTGCTAATTGCTATATTGTTTTATCTAGATCTTTTATTTACTAAAGCCAGATCCGGATTTATAGCTGCAGCTATCTCGCTTTTCCTATTTTTTGTCTGGTATATCTGGGCTGAAAGAAAACACATTTTCAAATTCTCTCCAAAAAAAATTATTTTGAATTATTGGTATTCACTGGTTCTTATTGGCAGTATTTTTATCATTAGTTTCATAATTGGTACTTCTATTACTCAGCTGGATCGCTTTAGTCTGGCAGGAATAAGTGAGTTCATATCATCTCAACAAAAATCGTCCACTCCAGCACCTCAACCCAAAGTTTCAGCACCTGCACCTGTTGTCCCAACACAAGAATTAGGCGGAACAGATTCAGGGAAAATTAGACTTTATGTATGGACAGGTGCAATTGATGCTTTTCTCCATCATCCAGTATTTGGCACAGGCGTTGAAACATTTGCTTTTGCTTATTATCTCTACCGCCCAGCAGGACATAATATGACATCTGAATGGGAATATCTTTACAATAAGGCTCATAACGAATTTTTAAATTATCTAGCAACAACAGGCGCAGTAGGACTAGGCACTTATCTATTAATGATAGGATGGTTTTTGTGGATCGGGATTAAACGATTGACAATGGATGATAGTAAATTGAAAATAGGTGCGGAAGATAGCAATTTGAGAATAGAATCACAAAAAAACCAAAACCATTTACAATCTTCTATGTTCAAAAACCAATCTTCTATATTCAATAGTCTATCGACAGACAAAATTATTATTGCTGCACTTATTGCAGGATATATCTCAATTTTAATAACAAACTTTTTTGGTTTCTCTGTTGTAATTATGAATATCTACCTTTTCATAATTCCTGCATTTGTCCTTATTCTTGAAAACGCTTTCAAAATTTCAGCTTCTCCCGCCGACGCCAAGGCTATAGCGGGCAAGCAAATACCAAATACCAGCAAATCCCCTTCTCCTCTTCAGTGGATTGGAATCACAGTTGTAGCACTCATCTCATTATGGAGCTTGGGTTATCTTTTTGTATTCTGGGAAGCAGATATTTCATATGCTCTTGGATACAATTTAGACCATGCAGGAGACTATAAATCAGCGTATGACCAGTTACATAATGCAGTCAAATCCATTCCCTCAGAGCCAACCTTCCAGGATGAATTAGCAGTAAATGATGCAGTTTTAGCATCTGCGCTTATTTCATCTGACGCACCAAATGCAACAAAACTTCTTCAAGAAGCCGTACAGGTAAATACAAATATTGTTACGCTTTATCCAAATAATATTACTTATTGGAAATCACGTGTTAGAATATTTTACATTCTTGCTCAAATGGACTCCCGATATCTTCCCACTGCTCTTGAAGCAATACAAAAAACAAGTGAAGAGGCCCCTACAGATGCAAAAGTTATGTATAATTTAGGTCTTTTGTATGGTCAAAACCAACAACTGGATAAAGGACTTGAAAGTGAGCAAAATGCAATTAAATTAAAGCCCAATTACACTGATGCATACTATGCATTAGCGCTTTTCTACCATGAGGAAGCAGTTGATACTAAAGGAAAAGTTGTAAATCCTGCAACTGAGCAAAAAGCCGTAGACACCATGCACTTTATTTTGGATAACCTAAGTAATGGACAGCCTAATAAGCAAGTCTCCGACACTCTCAAGACATGGGGAGAAAAATAGTAATAAATAGGACATGAGGCTAGAATTTACCGGAGTGCCAGAAAGGTTTTTTCTTTTCTTCTCTTTCTGCAAAATGATCTACGACTACTGCTAGAATCATGCAGCTAAGGATTTGCCATATAAATGTCTCTAAAAGTTCAGAACCAATGCGAATATTAGAAGTTTTAGAATAATCATAATGCCATGCTCCCCACTGCGCACCAATAGGCATCATTATTAGAAATGTTACAAATCCAACTATAGCCATTATAAAGATAAATTTTTTGCGTTTCCTAACCGTTTTTTTGTATCTCACAAACACAAAAAGTATGAGTGGTATAAGGAAAAGCGCTAGAAACCCTGAATAATAAAATCTATCCATATACTTTTTTTCTAATAAGTAATGTTACTGCTACTGCTTCTTGTGGAACAAGTAAGAAAAATAAGTATTCTTCAAGAGGCAGTCCTAAAAAACTAATTCCTAAATTGTGTGTTGGATGAAAGTCATATATATGCGAAGTTGGCACAGATAAAAAATCCAAAGGAAAACCCCATAAAAAAGCACCTAATGTAATAAGTAAAAAAGTTTTCTTATAACTAAGGAGATATTTTCCCCACACTCCCCAAATAATAATTGAGGGAATAATAGTCAAAACAATATGCCAGCGCATATATGGAAGACTCCAAAGATAAATTAACCAACTCATAAACCTACTGCTTTTCCGACAAGAGAAAAAACAATTCCCGCTGCTCCCCAGTAAGGGATTGAATAAATACTTGTATATCTATCTATTGCCCCATGCTTATATGTCCAGATCCTTACCCCAAATACTCTATGAAGAAATTTGCCAAGAAAAAATTCCGCAAATGTCCCAACAACTGCACCCCACAGAAAAATAAATGCCCATGTAGTATTTTTCATTGCAATCAAACCAACTAATCCCCAAATAGGTAGGGATATAAGATTTAGTTTTTTGCCTATGGTGAACTTATGATTAATGCGAAGAGGCTTGTGGGAGAATAAATCGTACAGAAATGCGAACCCTACTTCTAATACTCCCCCCAGAAGTGCGCTTATGACAAAAATAACAATAACGTCGTACATACTATTAGTATAGTCTGATTCTGTGACTATTTGTCAACTCTCATGGTATAATAGCCTCATGTTAATTATACAAGCGCCGGACCATGTACTGTCTGCTATTGCCAAACCAGTGGGCAAAGTTGATGATGAGATTAAAAACCTTATTGAGGAAATGAAGTTAACCCTTGCTTCCCAAAAGGATCCTGAGGGCGTTGGACTAGCTGCGCCTCAAGTAGGTCACTCTCTTCAGCTTTTTATTATAAAACCCACTAAGACAGGCCCTTTTTCTGTTTTTATGAATGTTAGCGTTAAAGTACTTGAGACAGAAAAGCAGAGAAAAAATAAAAAAGGCAATGCTAAGCTGGAGGGATGCCTTTCCATTAAAGATGTCTGGGGTACTGTAAAACGCTCACAAAAAATAGAGGCAACATATATGGATGAGGCGGGCGTTACACTAACAAAAACATTCTCCAGCTGGCCTGCTACCATCATCCAACATGAATATGACCATCTCCAAGGCATACTTTTCCCACGAAGAGTACTTGAGCAAAAAGGAAAACTCTACAAAACCCACAAAGATGAAAACGGAGAAGACGTGTTTGACCGTGTGGATATATAAATTTCTAATTACTAATTTCTAATTGACCTAAAAAATGACCAATGACACAAATGATTATAAATTTAGTAATTGGGATTTGATTAGTCCCGATTTAATCGGGATTAGGAATTAGAGTAATTAGGTTAATTAGTAATTTATGAATGTTGTATTCTTCGGTTCATCCCAGTACTCAACCATCATTGAGAAAAAGCTACATGAGGTCTTTGGGCTCTCTTTAGTTATTACTATCCCACCAGGTATTATTGGAAGAGAAAAAATACTAACTTCAAGTCCCGTTGAAAAATTTGCAAGAGAGAAAAATATCCCAGTTATTACTGCAGAAAAATTAACAGACGATATAATTGATCAAATTGAAAAAGTTAAACCTGATTTTCTGGTAGTCGCTGATTTTGGACTAATCCTGCCTAAAAAGTTATTACAGATTCCCAAAAAAGCTCCATTAAATATCCACCATTCCCTGCTTCCAAAATACCGTGGCCCCTCCCCTGCACCGGCAGCTATTTTAGCTGGAGATATAGAGTCAGGAGTCACTATTATAAAAATGGCAGAGGGAATAGACACCGGAGACATAATGGCTCAAAAGACTTATCAACTATTACCTGAAGAAACAACCCAAACCCTCCTAACCACCCTAAATACAATTGGCGCAGATCTTACTGTTGATGTTATTAATAATTTTCAAAATATTCAACGTGTAAAACAGGATGAATCTCAGGCAACCCTGACAAAAAGATATACCAAAAAAGATTCTTATATTGACCTTTCTGTCATCTCGAGCGGAGCGAGAGATCTCAAAGAAGATTTCTCTCCGCCTCAGGCGGATCGAAATGACAAAGAATGGCTTGAGCGCGCAGTTAGAGCATTTTTCCCTTGGCCGGGAGTTTGGACTAGGTGGAATGGGAAGGTTGTCAAATTTTTACCCTCAGATACAAATAATAATGGCAAATTCCTAATTCAAATGGAAGGTAAAAAACCAGTTACAGTCAAGGATTTCCTCAACGGATATCCAGAGTCAAAAGAATGGATTGAAAAGTTGTTAAATTAATTATGCGGTTGCTACTGGAGTTGCTGTAGGTTGCTGCATGGCCTTCTTAAGCATTCTGAGACATTTTGTACAGAGACGAACCCTCTTCATATTATTGCCCACAGAAATGCGAGCTGCGTGAAGGTTAGGTTTGAAAATTTTCCTTGTTCTATTTTTTGCGTGTGAGACATTATGTCCATACATAACGCCTTTTCCACAATTCATGCATTTAAGTCCCATAAGGCTTATATGATACCATAAAAAATGATAGAACTCAAAAGGTAAAATGCTTTCTTCTTTCGTCATTCCGAACTTGTTTCGGAATTTTATTATGAAATACTTTATTTACATCCTCACCAATTTCAAAAATACAACATTCTATATTGGAGTTACAAGTAATCTTGTTAAAAGGGTGTATGAGCACAAAAATGAATTCGTAGATGGATTTAGTAAAAAGTATAAATTACATAAGCTTGTGTATTTCGAAGAGTGCTTAAACCCT
>WNFL01286141.1_pt1 | contig 10770 bp, 10 predicted proteins | sample 5400361 | NCBI WGS metagenome assembly WNFL01 (sample SAMN13153351, study PRJNA577476) | soil metagenome | isolation source: 40 cm soil on Douglas fir-dominated hillslope | place: USA:California | collected 2013-09-17 | reverse complement strand
GCTCGCGCCGACGTAGGGCGCCAAATCAGTTTTGTTGATGACGAGGATGTCTGACTGGGTGATTCCGGGGCCGTTCTTTCGTGGAATTTTATCGCCAGCGGCGACATCGATTACATAGATGAAGTAGTCGACCAAGGCCGGGCTAAAGGTCAAAGTGAGATTGTCGCCGCCGCTTTCGATCAGCACGACATCGGTTTCGGGGAAGCGCGCTTCCATATCTTCGACTGCGGCAAGATTCATGCTTGGATCTTCGCGGACGGCGGTGTGAGGACATGCTCCGGTCTCGACTCCGATAATGCGCTCCTCGACCATAACGCCTTTGAGCGTGCGGCGGACGTGCTGAGCGTCTTCGGTGGTGACCACGTCGTTTGTGATGATCAGGATGCGCACTCCCATCTCGAGTAGCTTGGGTGTGATTGTCTCAACAATTGAAGTTTTGCCAGATCCGACAGGGCCGCCGATCCCGATCCGCGAGATTTTTTTCATATGAGTCCTCCCTTTCTCAAATTAGTTCATGAACATGCGCACTCTCGCCTGAACGTGAACAGCTGCGCAGATGTCAATCATGGGTGCGAATGAAGACATACTTTCCAGTGATCTGGAGGCAATCCGCAGGTAGTCGGCTTCCGCATGGGCATTCACGTCGAATAGGACAGACTGTGCATCCAGGTAGTGAATTTTCATCAGGCGCAGGGATGCATTAATGAGCATGCTGGCCAGGCCGTATTGGTGCACGGCAAAGGCGTCTTGTTCAGAAAGTCGCAGCGACTCGAAGACCAATGCCTGGCCAACCGGATAACAGCCTGGAGTTCTGTTGGCCTTGATCCGCTCAAGCCACGAACTGGCTGCGCAGGGGCCTAAAACTCGGTCCGCCATCTCGCCCAGCTTGCGGCCCATGCGCACCGTCATCGTGCGCATCTCCTCGTTGAGCGCGTATCGTTTCCCGTGCGAGCGGCACGGAAGGCAGCAAGGACTGCGACGCCATCGGAGGTCGCTGCCTGTTCAACCACGACTCGAACGAAATCGCCGAGCGATAAAAGGTCGTGTACGACGCCCAACTGGATGGCGGATTCCAGACCATTTGAGAACGAAAATGAGCCTACCGGTAGTAATGAGTCGCCGAATTGCAAGACCCGTGAGATTCTGCTGACCGCCTCGAGATGACATCCATTCTTCGATTCAGTGTTTGTGCTCATGTTCATGCGACTGGTCGTGTTCGTGCGAGTGCGCGATGCCGAGATCGTGCTCATAGTTATGGACGTGAGAATGGGGCACGGAGTCGGCACCGCCGAAGAGCTTGCGAGACTCATGTGGAGAGAGGTAAGCGATTACGGTTTTACCTGGTACAAACTCGTACGTAATTCCCTCAAACGCATGGGTCTTCATCACGGAATTCATGACTTGCTGATTTACCGTCAGAGGTACATAAACGCTGGTACCCTTCACCACAGCCGGCCAATGTTGATTGCCGAGGGCGTGTCCGAGTTCCAGGCAGGTGCGACCGAGTAATTCCGGAGCCTGCAAGAGCAAGCCATCCAGCCGGATGACCATCACGTCTTTTAGGTGGATCCGCGTAATGATTGCCAGACGACTAGCGTTGTCCCAAAGCAATACGTCGCCATCATGCAAATGGATGTTGCGTTCCAGGGATATGGCCAAGTCGATCCCGCCATCGGTCTTGCGGCGGAAGCGATTCTTCTGCGCCTGCCACTGGTCAAGACTCAAGACATCCACACGCGCGTTCTCAAGTCTTACCTTCCAGTCCGGATCCTCCGAGTTCCCCAGTAATGTTTCGATCATCTTCATCGATTTCCTCCCCACTCCACGGATTCCCGCCCATCAACTGAAGAAATAGAGTTGGTTCAGCGAGATGGTTTTCGGCGGAGTGACGGTGAGGTGGACCCCGTCGATTGTCACCGCAAAAGTGTCCGGGTTGACGTCGATGTTAGGAACCAAGCTGTTGAGGACCATATGCTCCTTGGTCAAGACGCGGGTGTGACGCACTGGCTCAATTATTCGTTCAAGCCCGTATTTCTCATGGACTCTCAAATCGTAGGCGACCTGAGAAACAAACGTCACGCAGGTCTTTTGCAAGGCGGAACCATGGGCTCCGAACATGGGGCGGTAGAACATCGGCTGCGGCGGCGCAAGAGAAGCGTTCGGATCCCCCATGTTGGCCCACACTACAAAACCGCCCTTAAGCACCAACTTTGGCTTTGCCCCAAAGAAAGCTGGCTCCCAGAGAACCAGGTCGGCAAGCTTGCCAGGAGCAATGGATCCAAGCATGTGAGCGACGCCTGCGGTAATGCAGGGATTCAATGTCACTTTTGCCAGATAGCGAAGCACGCGGAAGTTGTCGTTACCTTTTGCATCTTCGGGGAGCTTGCCGCGAGCCTTTTTCATGGCATCGGCCGTCTGTATGGCGCGCAAAAAAGTCTCGCCCACGCGGCCCATAGCTTGAGAATCGCTACCGATCATCGAGAGCGCGCCTATGTCGTGCAGTACGCTCTCTGCCACAATCGTTTCGCCTCGCACTCGGCTTTCCGAAAACGCCACGTCGGAAGGAATCTTTGGGTTCAGATTGTGGCAAACCATTATCATGTCGAATAGCTCAGCCACTGAGTTCACGCCGCATGGTAGCGTGGGGTTGGTGGAGCTGGGCAGCACATTCCGCTGACCAACGACCTTCAGCAGATCAGGCGCGTGGCCTCCCCCGGCACCCTCAGTGTGATACGTGTGTATCGTCCTTCCATCGAAGGCCGCGATTGAGTCCTCGACAAAACCAGACTCGTTAAGTGTGTCGGTGTGAACAGCGACACTGACGTCGTACTCATCGGCGACCGACATACAACTCCGAATGCAGGCAGGGGTCGTGCCATAGTCTTCGTGGATTTTGAATCCCGCAGCACCCGCGCGCAACTGCTCGACCAGCGGCGCCTTGCCAGTGCTGTTGCCTTTTCCTTGGAAGCCAATGTTGATCGGCAACGCTTCAACGGAGCGCATCATCATTTCGAGATTCCACGGACCGTTGGTTGACGTCACGCCCAGGGTTCCATCTGTCGGGCCGATGCCGCCGCCCCAAAATGTGGTCGTCCCATTCGAGAGTGCGTGCTCGACTTGTTGAGGACAAATGTAGTGGACGTGGGTGTCCATCGCAGCGGCAGTAAGTATCAGATGCTCGCCCGTGATCGCGTCGGTCGAAGTGCCTGTGCTAAGACCCGGCGTAACGCCATCCATCGTAGAGGAGTTGCCGGCTTTACCGACTCCTACGATCCGACCATCTCGGATCCCGACATCAGCTTTGATCACTCCTAACAGCGGATCGAGGATCGTTACGTTAGTAATGACGAGGTCCAGGCAGCCCGCCTCCTGCGTGAGCTGGTTGTCTGAGCCCATACCATCCCGGAGGGTCTTGCCGCCACCGGTGACTAACTCATCGCCATAAACTCGCATATCCTTCTCGATTTCGACGTAGAGGTCCGTGTCGCCGAGGCGAATCTTGTCGCCGGTAGTCGGGCCAAACAGGTCAGCGTATTGATGACGCGAAATCTTAGACATGTTGCACCTTCCTTTCCGCCGTTTTCTGCACTTGGTTTGACTTATACCCATATTCAGAAGCGTGTCTCATAGCCGTTTCAAAATTTGGTCGGTATTCCTTGTTCGGTCCCGCACCCGTCCACCCATCAACCAGGTTGTTGAAGCCAATGCAATACTGCTTACCGCCCATCGGCACAAGCTTCACTTCCTTTTCATCGCCCGGCTCGAATCGAATCCCGGTCGTGGACGGAATATCCAGGCGCAATCCGAACGTGCGGCTACGATCGAATTCAAGATATCGATTGACTTCGAAGAAATGGAAATGCGAGCACACTTGGATCGGCCGGTCGCCGGTGTTACGCACCTTCATGGTGATGGTGGGTCGGCCGACGTTAAGTTCGATATCACCTTCGGCCAGTATCAGCCCCCCAATAGGCGTACTACCCTTCGACGATTTGTTCTCGCTCATATGTCGATCTCCTTTTTGACTTAAACGCTTTGAAAATGAATTGTCACTTGATTGGATCGTGCACCGTGATCAGCCGGCTGCCATCCGTAAAGACTGCCTCCAACTGAACAAATGGGATCATTTCTGGAACGCCTTCCATAACGTCTTTGCGGGTCAGCACAGTCGCTGCGTCCTTCATCACTTCTTCGAGTGTCTTTCCTTCGCGGGCGCCTTCCAGGGCGGCGGCGCAAATGATCGACATCGTCTCCGGATGATTGAGCTTCAAGCCTTTGGCCTTTCGTTTTTCCGCAACCTCAGCGAGCTGGTAAATATAAAGTTTTTCCATTTCACGTGGTGTCAGATGCATACAGGTGACCTCCTCTGTGTCACACAACTAAGCTCAATACCGTCCACGGAACCAGCCTTTGCGAGCTGCTCTAGGCGGCATGTTGCTCTTTCATGAAAACCAGTTCGATCTTCCCGATCAGGATTACGATCCATGCTGCAAGAACAAACGGTGCTGTAAGAGCTGGAATTCCAAGCTGACTGCTTGGGAAGAATTCTGTTAATGGGAGCGTGATCGCAGCGGCCAGCAGCGAAATCAAGACCGACTTTCGCCAGAGATACATGGCGATTGACACCAAGGCGGCATTGTAGCCATAGATACCGAGATAGATGTTTGCGACCGCGTTGTGATGGTAAATACCCAAAATTGTGCCCACCATCGATCCGAGCAGCGCGAGCAAGGCATGCGTCCGGTTACTTATTGCCAGGCCAACGATGAAGAAAAGTCCCGTGATCATGTTTGCGCCAAACATAATTTCGGCGGTGCCACGCAACACGATGTTGAGGAAGCCAATCGGAGCATCGGAAACAGGCGGGTGTATTATGTCTATCGCGGCGCCGGCGACGGCATGGGCGACAAGTATGAGGATCCATGTCACGACCACGAACGGTGCAGTATAAGTTGGAAAATCCAAATGGCGGCGCATCAGGTTGGTGACAAATGTGGCCGCAATGCACCCAACGACAACCAACGCCCACGTCAGGCCCCAAGGCTGCAAGAAAAACAGCGATGCGGTCCCGAGCAAAACGGGATTGAAACCGAAAATCCCTATTCGTATTTCGTCGCGATCAAATCCTGCAAGGGCCGCGGTGACTGAACCTATGATGGCACCGATCAGCGCCCCCACGGCCATCCATGGCGACTCAATGGCAATTCCGATTAGAAAGAGCAGTCCCGTAGCTGCGTTGTCCTGAAACAGAACCTGTCCGATTCCGCGCAGGACGATCCGCACAAAGTTTGACGGCGTCCACAAGTCTCGAGAATCGTTTTCCGTGACGGCTGTCATATCAAGCTTCCCTTCACGTTTCTCTTGTACTCGACAGTCAGCGATTTCGGAAACTGGCAGAGTTGACAGTGCACGAACGTCTAGGTGACTCGGCGAGATCGCAAAAAGAACAACGAAAGTGGCGGCCATTATGGATCGCAATTAGTTCTCGCGAGAGGATCGCATACGAGGGTGATCGAGACAGAGCCTGAAAAAGCAACTAGTGTGGATCGATAGCCAGAGTCTGGCAACGAAAGTCTGGCACTGTAATTTCTAGTAGTGTCCGCACATGACCACCCATTCTAGGAATGGTCTTGAGCGCAAGCCTTGTCGAAATAATCAAATCGCCAGTTAGCCAGTCGGTGTGGCTTCCATATCCCACGTTATATGAAATCAACACCTGGGTAGGCGATCAGGTCCTCACCAACCTGAGCGAAGTGCGAGCTCGCAGCCGTCTCCACCGAGATGTGGTTCTCATATCACCGTCAGAGGCTGAAGAGAAGACTAAGTTTCAGGATCTCCATGCTCTTTACTCGGCACACTGGTTCAAACTGTTATTTCTTACAGTGTCCGTCCGAAATCAGAATGACATTATTGAGGTGATGGAGTAAAAAACTGCAACGTAGCTCCCCACGAGTGATTCAATGAGTGTAATGGGGTTTGCAAGAATGACTGGCAATCGGGACCCTCGTAACTGGCGGTAAGGCTGGTCTTCCATGTCCAGATGGTTGGGAGACAAACGACATGGTATCTGGTTGGTATTCGTACTGCTGACGAGTCTGCAGGTTCTGGTTCTTACGCAAGCTGCACAACGGAATCGGACACTTGTCGTAACCGGCCATCCGGGAGAGCTCACGGTAGTCGATATTGGCGGACATTCGTATGTCGAAATTGAAATTTTGGCACGTCTCGTAAATGGTTCCCTGAGCTTTCAGGGGGATCGGATGGTGTTGACGCTGCCCACATTCAGTAAAGACAGATCGGCACCGGCTCCCGCAGTAAACCAGCCTCTTGCATCAGGTTTTTCAAAAGACTTTCTCAAAGCGGGCCTCGAGGAATTGGCTGATATCAGGGAATGGCGGAGCACGCTGACGTATGCGATTCAGCGAGGACTTCCCGTAACTCCAGAGTGGGTGGATAATTACAGATTTCGCGCTCAACAGAGCCTCGGATTCGCATCGCTGGCGACCTCAACTGATTCAGATCGAGCCGCCTTTCCATTGCTCACAACTGAGTTCAATAACATGAAACAGTTGAGTGATCGGTTCTTGCAACAAAGCAATTCCAGAACGTATATAGCACCGGATTCGCTTAATAATGATCCGTTGGACCAGAGAATCCTAAAATGCGCGCGCTCTCTCGCCGCCATGGCTGCAAGTGGCCAGTTCGTCGACGACGGATCGTGTCACTGAAGCGGGTGATTGCACTCGAATGGATGGGAATAATGATATAGGCTCGAGGGGCAAGATACTGGGCGCGACTGATTCGCGTCATGTGACATCCACCGAAGAACAGAAGTTGCCGCACAACTCTCGGGGCCGGAACCTCATCTTCGCCAATGTATGCGCGGAAACATACGCTGACACCTGTAAGAACGTACAGTTTTCTGCTTCCCTGGACCGTATAAACTGGCTGTCAATCTTGGATGCACAGTCTGCGGCTGATTCTCCCCGTGTGCGGCCGAGAGGACCATGTCTATTTTCTCTCGACACTAATCTTAATATGTCGCCGTCGGGCATGGTGTCTTCAGACTGGAAATGCCTAAGTGATTCAGAGTAGGAGCATTACAGCTAATTGATACCGTAAAGAGGGCTAAAGCAATGAGCAGAACCGCAGAAGCAGAACGGCTCGCAGCTGCCTTTGATCAAAAAGCGGCGTGGAAAAAATGGGGACCATATTTGAGTGAACGTCAATGGGGCACCGTCCGGGAGGACTACAGCAAGGACGGTAATGCGTGGGACTATTTCAGTCATGATCAGGCGCGTTCGCGCGCGTATCGCTGGGGAGAGGACGGAATCGCCGGCATTTCCGACGATCATCAGCATCTTTGTTTTGCCCTCGCGCTTTGGAACGGGAAAGATCCAATCATGAAAGAGAGACTGTTCGGATTGACAAACAGCGAGGGTAACCATGGGGAGGATGTGAAGGAGTATTATTTTTATCTGGACAGCACGCCGACGCATTCCTACATGAAATTCCTCTACAAGTATCCACAGTTGGCATATCCATACGACGACCTGGTGAGTACCAACCGGAAGCGGTTGCGAAAAAACTCCGAATATGAACTGATTGAAACTAACATCTTCGACGAAAATCGTTATTTCGATGTGTTCGTCGAGTACGCAAAAGAGACGCCAGAAAACATCCTAATCAGCGTGACTATATGGAACCGCGGGCCCAAAGCCGCTACTTTGCATGTACTCCCAACAATCTGGTTCCGCAACGTGTGGTCATGGGGAGGTGAAGCTGCCCGACCAGTGCTCACGCAAGATCCCTCCGGGGCCAACTACGGTGTGATCCGTGCCTCCAACCCCCAGTTGGGAGACCGGTTCCTATATAGCGAGGGTACGAAGAAATTACTTTTTACTGAAAATGAAACTAACAATGAGCGCCTATTCAACGCGCCCAATAGAACACCGTTTGTAAAGGATGGGATTAACAACTATATTGTACATGGCCGCCAGGAAGCCGTGAATCCCGAGACGAAAGGTACGAAGGCGTCGGCCCACTATCACTTCGAGGTGGAGGCCCGGCAATCTCAGACTATCCGCTTGCGGCTGAGTGACGTCCCGCCCGCAGAAATTGCTGCTGCCAAGGAGACACCCTCCGCTCCATTTGGAAACGCTTTCGATGCCGTTATGCAAACTCGCCAACGGGAAGCGGACGAGTTCTATGCCACTGTGATTCCGTCGTCTTTGAATGCAGATGCGGCCAATGTCATGCGTCAGGCGCTGGCCGGCATGCTCTGGTCCAAGCAATTCTATTTCTATGACGTTGACAAATGGCTGGACGAGCATGGGGTTGAGCGCTTCAAGGCTAAAGCGAACGAGGCTCCTCGCAACAACCACTGGCACCATATGTACAATGCCGACATTATTTCGATGCCGGACAAGTGGGAATACCCCTGGTACGCAGCATGGGACTTGGCATTTCACGTTCTGGCACTGACGCTGGTGGACGAGGAATTCGGCAAACAGCAACTGAACATGATTCTCCGAGGGGATTACCAGCACCCCAACGGGCAACTACCCGCCTACGAGTGGAACTTCGGCGATGTCAATCCACCAGTGCATGCGTGGTCCACAATATTCACCTATCGTCTTGAGAAGGCACGGCAAGGCCGGGGCGACCTCGACTGGCTTGAGAGCAGTTTCCACAAGCTGCTTCTCAACTTTACGTGGTGGGTGAACCGCAAGGATCGCTCCGGCATGAACGCCTTCGAAGGTGGTTTCCTCGGTCTAGACAACATCGGCGTGTTTGACCGGAGTTCGCCGCTTCCGACAGGTGGCCACCTGGAACAAGCAGACGGCACGGCCTGGATGGCGCTTTTCTGTCAGAACATGATCGAGATCGCCGCACTACTGACTGTGGAACGACCGGCTTATGTCCACATGGTTAAGAAGTTCCTTGAGCATTTCCTATGGATCGCGTCGGCGATGGTGCATGCTGGCGGAGACACCGAGATGTGGGACGAGAAAGACGGATTTTTCTACGACGTCCTTCGACTACCCGAGGGCAAATCCCAGCGCCTAAAGGTTCGTTCCATGGTAGGCCTGCTTCCCCTATGTGCTGTTACCGTTTTCGATGGGGAATTCATGGGAAAATACCCCCAGACAGCACAAGAGTTGCTCCGATTTCTAACGGCTCGCCCCGAGTTGCGGACGTTTATTCACGACCCACTCAAACCAGGGGTTGCCGGACGAATCTTGACCTCAATTTTGAACGAAGGGAAGCTCCGTCGCGTACTGGCGAAGATGCTCGATGAAAAAGAATTTTTGAGTTCATACGGGATCCGATCCGTCTCTCGCTACCATCTCGATAATCCATATAAATTCCAAATAGAAAGCCAGGAATACGGCGTCTCGTACCTGCCTGCAGAGTCCGACAGCGGCATGTTTGGAGGCAACTCCAACTGGCGCGGTCCGATTTGGATGCCGGTGAATGCCCTCATTATCCGGGCGCTGTTGCAATATTACATGTACTACGGCAATGACTTCACCGTCGAATGCCCGACAGGATCTGGACGACACCTAACTCTGTACCAGGTCGCCGAGGAGATCACCGGTCGTCTCGCTAGCATCTTCTTGAAAGACAAGGATGGCAAACGGCCAGTCTATGGCGGCACTCGCAAGTTTCAGGAAGATCAGCACTGGCGCGATAACATTCTGTTTTATGAATATTTTCATGGCGACAATGGGGCTGGCCTCGGCGCAAGTCACCAGACCGGCTGGACGGGAATCGTCGCCCGTGCGATGCATCTGTTTGCGACCACCAGCCCGGAACAGGCCCTCGAACTTGGAAAGGTCGCGGCGGTTATCGAGGTATCGGAGAAGGCATGGAGTGCCGGCGGAAAAAGGTAAGCCAGTTGAGGTAGCTGAGACTTTCATCTGCGAGCTAACCTTCACTGGCTACCCTGCGAAACTGGTCAATGAAGTGACATTACCCTTCGTAATTTGCCGCGGACTAACTTAACGACGGGGCGAACGGGCGAGGATGCTTCCATCTCATAATCCTTTGGACTATCCAATTCTAATTCTCATGCTGTCCTTCTTTGCATTTTGGACCGCTGTGCGAGTCGGCGCCTACTTCCGCGGGAGACAACCGGAACCAGAGAAGGCTGATGACCACGAAGATTTCACCCTGCTCCTCGGCAGTACGCTGACGCTCTTGGCCCTTATCATCGGCTTCACCTTTTCGATGGCTGTCAACAGGTACGATCTGCGCAAGATCTATGAGGAGCAAGAAGCCAATGCGATCGGAACCGAGTTCGTGCGTGCAGACTTATTGCCTGCCGCCGATGCGGCGAAAGTGCGTGCGATGCTAGTGAGCTATCTCGAACAGCGCATGCTCAACTACAACATCCGCAACGAGGACCGGGTTCGGCAGATCAACCTCCAAACATCCCGCCTGCAGACCGAAATGTGGTCCGCAGTGAGCATGCCGGCGGCGGCGCAGCCATCGCCCGTCATGGCCCTCGTCCTTGTGGGGATGAACGAAGTCTTGAACTCGCAGGGGTACACCCAAGCTGGCTGGTGGAACCGCGTCCCGATTGCGGCATGGATCCTACTGATAGCCATCTCCATGTTCTGCAACCTGATGATAGGTTATGCTGCGCACCGGAATAGCACCTTTCGATTTCTAATTTTGCCCATCGCTCTTTCCCTATCGCTGTTTCTCATAGCGGACATTGACAGCCCCCGTGGCGGAGTCATCCGCATACATCCGCAAAACCTG
>WNFL01079066.1_pt1 | contig 10770 bp, 8 predicted proteins | sample 5400361 | NCBI WGS metagenome assembly WNFL01 (sample SAMN13153351, study PRJNA577476) | soil metagenome | isolation source: 40 cm soil on Douglas fir-dominated hillslope | place: USA:California | collected 2013-09-17 | reverse complement strand
CGGCACCGTGATCCATCCTGTCACGGGATTGACCACGACTTCGACCACAGCGGCTGTATAGGAATAGGTAGGCGATGGCCCGACCCCGCCACCTTTATAAAGGGCCGGCGACTTAGGCGGCGTGTAGGAGCCGACCGTGCCGATGGTGCCGAAGCGAGCTTCTGCGAGACACACCGCCTCAGTGAATGTGAGGCCGTTTTCGGGAGCTGCGGAATCGAAGACGCGTTTTTCGACGAAGCGCAGACGCTCCACCGGGACTTTGAGGCGTTCGGCTACACCTTCGGCGATGAGCGCTTTCGCGCGTTCGGCGGCTTGCAGCGCGGCGTTGCCCGCCATGATGGTGACGCGGCTGGAATAGGAGCCGAGATCGACGGGGCCGAGAGTTTCGAGGCCAAGAACTTCGGCGACGATGGAGGCGAGCACATCGTCGGAGCCTTGGCCGATTTCCGTCGCGCCGCAGAAAAGCGTGACGCCGCCCCCGCGATCAAATTTCAATTGCACGCCGGAGTGCGGCATCTTGTTCCAGTAAATCGGCAAGCCAGCGCCTGTGAGATACGCGGAACAGGCCAACCCCACGCCGCGGCCTTCCGGGAGTTTGCGGAATTTGTCGCGCCAGCCAGAAGATTTCACCACGCGCCGAATGCATTCGGAAAGATTGACCGTGCTGAGGCGGAAGAAATTAGCGGTGACCGCATTGGAAGATTCCGCGATGCGGAGGCGCAAATCAGCGGGATCGATTTGCAGTTTCTCCGCGATTTTGTCGAGCTGAACTTCCTGGCCGAATCGCGGCTGCACCGTGCCATGACCTCGCTTGGGTCCACAAGGCGGCTTGTTCGTGAACGTGCGGCAGCCTTGGAAACGATAACGCGGCACATGGTAGGTCGTGGTTTGCAGCGCCCCAGTGTAGAACGTGCTGGCCACGCCATAAGACCCGTAAGCTCCACCATCGATTAGCGTTTGCAGGTGCATCGCGGTGATGCTCCCGTCTTTCTTCACGCCCGTTTTGAAATTCATCAGCACGGGATGGCGCCCGCGATGGCAATAGAAAACCTCTTCGCGAGTAAGACAAATCTTCACGGGACGATCGAGAACGAGCGCGGCTTTCGCCACCACGATTTCATGATTGAAGGGATCGCTCTTGCCGCCGAAGCCGCCGCCATTGGGGGTAGCAATGACACGAATGTGTGCGGCTGGCATCTGCAGGACCTTGGCGAGTGCGCGGTGCAGGTAGTGCGGGGTCTGCGTGCTGGTCCAGATTGTGAGCTTGCCGTCGGGATCTTTGATGGCGACGGAGGCGTGCTGCTCGATGGGTAGATGCGTGTTGCCTTGATAGAAAAAAGTATCTTCGAAGATTTCATCGGCTTCTGCAAATCCTTGGTCTACATTGCCGAATTCGAGCGCGACGCGTTTGTGGATGTTGCCTTCGTCGCCGTACTCATGAATGCGCGGCGTTGGCGTCGCTAAGGCTTCTTCGGGATCGGAAATGGTGGTGAGGATTTCGTACTCGACTTGAATCAGGTCGAGAGCTTCAAACGCGATCAGTTCTTCGCGAGCGATCACCGCGGCCACGGGATCGCCGACGTGGCGGACGTGATCCAGACAGAGGGCTTGCTCATCCTGGCTGACGGGAAGAATGCCGTATTCGATAGGGAGATCTTTCCCAGTCAGGACGAGGTAGACACCAGGGTGGGCCGCAGCGCGAGAAATATCGATGCTGCGAATGCGCGCGTGCGGGTGCGGCGAGCGAAGGAGCTTGCAATGCGCCATGCGAGGAAGGGAAATGTCGTCGGCGAAGCGGGTTTGCCCGGTGACTTTGGCGCGAGCGTCCACGCGGCGGCGCGCATGGCCGATTACGCGGAGTTCGCCGTCATTTCCGTTGGATTTCCCGTCTGGAGGACTTTTTTGTTGTGACATAGGCGCTCCTGATTTTCGTGCGCGAGGCTTAGGCTGATTTGCTTTGACTGGTGATTTCGAGGATAGCGGCTTCGACCGCTTCAAAGATTTGCAGATAGCCGGTACAGCGGCAAAGATTTCCAGAGAGCGCATCGCGGATTTGGTCGCGGGTTGGATGCGGATTTTGATCGAGCAAAGCCTTCGCCGTAACGAGAATCGCGGGAGTGCAGTATCCGCATTGCGCCGCGCCAAGATCAGCGAAGGCTTCTTGCAAGGGATGCAGCCTGCCATTCGCGCCGAGACCTTCTACCGTCTCGACTTCTCTTCCATTGCACTCAAGCGCCAGCAGAAGACAGGAGAGGACGGGTTTGCCGTCGAGGAGGACTGCGCAAGCACCGCATTCCCCTAGTTCGCAGCCGTGTTTCGTGCCGGTGTGGCTGAGATCTTCGCGCAGCACTTCGAGCAGTGTTTTGTAGGGAGCGAACGAGACGTCAGTTTGCTCCCCATTCAGGGTGAAGCGAATTTGGGCTGTTTTTTGCGAGACGGGAGAAATTGTCACCATTGTTGGACACCTTTGCTTGCAATCTTCTTGCGGAGATTTATGGTGGGCCGGTCTAAAGACCGGCCACTACGGGCTGGCCGGGCTGAATCCTTGGTGTTACTTAGGCCGCGTATTAAATAGTCGGCGAAGTTTTTCGCTACCGAATCGGCGGATAGAGGGCCTTGGGGATTGAACCAGAGCACAGTGGAGTTTAGGGCGCCGAGTATGGCGCGGGTGGCCAGAGCGGGATCGGTCGCAACAAATTCTGCGGAGCGGATACCGGCCGCGATCATTTGGCGGAGACCTTGTTCGTAGCGGTCGCGCTTGGTGAGCAGGCGCTTTTGCAAGTTATCAGGGATGGAGTTGGTTAACAGGTGGGCAGCGGAGCCCTCCACTTCGTCAAGGACGCAGTGCAGATGAAAGGTGATTACCGAACGTAGTTTTTCAGTGGCGCACATTTTTGCGCGGCGCCTCTTATCGAGGTTGGCGATGAGGCGGTCCAAAGCGCTGTCCTGGCAGAAGAAGAGGATTTCGTCCTTGCCCCGGAAATAGTTGTAGAGGTTAGCGGGGGAGAGGTCGGCTGCGGCGGCGATTTCGCGCATGCCGGTTTCGGCGAAGCCGCGCGTGCGGAATTCGCGTCCTGCGGCCCGGAGGATTTCGAGCCGACGGGCTTGGTAGCGGCGTTGGAGGCGAGAGGTGCGCACGGGAATAGGATGGCACCAGGGGTGGGGAGGAGTCAATAAAATATAAACGGATGTTCAGGTAGTGAACGGCGGTTCAGGGCGATGATTTTAGAACACGCAGCGACATGAGGACAAGTCAAAAGCCTCAGGTCCAAAACGGCGAACCCTTCGGGACTCAGGGTAAACCTGAGCTACAGGGTAGAGGCGGACACTGCGCGCAGGGGTTATAGGGGGAACAGCTTGGCGGCTGTGTCGTACAGGATTTGGCGCTTGGTTTTTTCGCTTAGCGGAAGGGACTGGAATTTGTCGATGTTGCCTTTGATTTCGGGGACGCCGGGGCCGGGCCAGTCGGTGCCCCACAAGACTTTGTCGGCGATTTCTTCGATGCGCGGGAAATAGTCGAGAAGTTTTTGCGGCGGGATGCCGGAGATATCCATGTACATATTCTTGTGGCGGCGCACGAGGAAGAATGCTTCGTTCATCCAGAGAGGGCGGCCGCCGTGCGCGAGGATGACGACGAGATTCGGATAATCGATGCAAACGTCATCGCACAGCATGGGTTGCGCATGAAGATTTCTGGCGCCGGGAAAAATCGAGGTGCCGGTGTGAATCATGACCGGTAGATTGTTGGCCTGCGCGCGTTCGTAGACCGCAGCGAGGCCGCGGTCGCCTTTCATGTAGCCGTTCGGTGAGAGGACCTGATGCGAAGGATGCAGTTTCAGCGCGCGAATGCCGAGCTTCGCGATGCGATCGACTTCTGCGCCAGGATCGGAGACGGTGCTGGGAAGAACGCTGCCGAAAGCGATCAGCCGATCCGGCGCAGCTTTGCAATAGTTCGCGCTCCAATCGTTCACTTCGGGCGTGAAGCCGATGATGTCCGGAGCGACGTAGTTGATCAGGCCTGCGCGTTCGATGCCGAGCTGATCCAGCAGCGCGAGGAACGCTTTGGGATCGGCGCAATAACGTTCGACGTCGGCGTAATCTTTGCGCCCGCGCCTAATTAAGTCCAACGCGTGCGGCTTCATCATGTGGAAAGGCATGATGTGGACGTGAATGTCGATGATGGTCGGGATGGGTGAGGGCACGCGTCGGCTCAGTTAAAGCGCACGTACTGAAAATCAAGCGGCTTCCCGTTGATGCCTTTCACCGGCGGAGCAATCCAATTTGCGAATTTTCCGAGTTCCGCGACCCGCCCGCTCATGAGCGATTGCACATACTTGTAGTCGTCCGGACTGGGCAGCCACTCAAATTCGTGAGCCTTCCACTGTTCTTCGGTGAGGATCTTGCCATCCGGGCTGATGAAGTGCCCGGTGAAATTGCCGATTTCGCGATGAAAGCCCTTGTGGGGCAGGGTGAGGCGAAACGGAACGCCTGCTTCGTCGATTACGCGCTGCCAGCGATTGACTCCAGCCTGAATTTCTTCGATGTAGTCGTCGCGCAGGCGCTCGTTCAATGCAGTTAGCGCGGGAACCTGCTGGGTATTAATTTTGTCGTCGACAACCTCGGAAACCGGATACACCGCTTCTTGAAGAGTGTGGTCGTCTTCGAGCTTGGTTTCGCGGAAGCGGCCTTTTAGGCCGCTTGTGTAGTAGTTGGCGGCGTTGGAGGAAACGTCGGAGCCGTAGAGGTCGAGGGTGACGCTGTAATGAAAATTGAGGTAACGCTGAATAGTTTGCAGATCGATGACGCCGAGAGCACGTACGTCAGACGGAGCGTCGATCTTATTTTCTTTCATGACTTCGCACGTACGTTGAATGATGCGGCTGACTCCACTTTCGCCGACAAACATATGATGCGCTTCCTCGGTAAGCATGAAGCGACAAGTACGCGCGAGGGGATCAAAGCCGGATTCCGCTAGCGCGCAAAGCTGGAATTTGCCGTCGCGGTCGGTGAAGAAGGTGAACATGTAGAACGCGAGCCAATCGGGCGTAGGCTCATTGAAAGCGCCAAGGATGCGCGGGTTATCGGTGTCGCCGGAGCGGCGAGCTAGCAGCGATTCCGCTTCTTCGCGGCCATCGCGGCCAAAATAGCGATGCAGTAGATACACCATGGCCCAGAGGTGACGCCCTTCTTCAACGTTGACCTGGAAAATGTTGCGGAGATCGTAGAGAGAAGGGCAAGAGAGCCCGAGCATTTTCTGCTGTTCAACGGAAGCAGGCTCCGTGTCGCCTTGCGTGACCACGATGCGGCGGAGAATGGAACGATATTCCCCGGGGACGTCTTGCCATGCCGGTTGGCCCTTGTGCATGCCGAAATTTACCTGGCGTTTTTCGTCGCGTGGCTGCAGGAAAATGCCCCAGCGATATTCCGGCATCTTGACGTAGTCGAACTGCGCCCAGCCGTCAGGTTCAACGCTCGTGGCAGTGCGGAGATAGACCTCGAAATTGTGGCTTTCGTTTGGCCCCATGTCGTACCACCAACTTAGATAGGCCGGCTGCCAGTGTTCCAGGGCGCGCTGGAGAACGCGGTCACGGCCGAGATCGACATTGTTTGGGATTTTTTCTGTGTAATCAATCATTGCTAACTCCTCGAATTTGGCTTGCGAGCGGACGGGCACGGGAGTCCCGTGCCCCTACGATTCAGACTCTTTCCCAATTGAATTTCACGGGTGCGCCAGTTCCGTAGACTTTCAGAGCGCCGTTCGGGCCCACAGCGTTGGGGCGGATGAAAATCCAGTTCTGCCATGCGGAGAGGCGGCCGAAAATGCGGGTCTCCAACGTTTCCGTGCCGCCGAAGCGGAGATTGGCTTCGAGGCCGGTGAGAGCATCGGGAGATTGCGCGGCGCGAGACTCAATCGCTTGTCGAACCTCGTCTTCCCAATCGAGATCGTCGGGCGCAGAGGTGACCAGACCGGCATCGAGCGCTTCCTTAGCCGACAGTTGTTTGCCGATTTGCTGACGCAGAGTGTTGATGCGATCGGCGGATTGATAGAAACGCGCCTCCAGCCGCGAGAGATGATTGGTCATTGGCAGCGCGCCAAAATTAATTTTCGAGAGCGCGATAGTCGCGGGTTCGCCTTCTTGCGCGTCTTGCATATAGACACGGTCAGCAGCTAACGCTAGTTCAAAGAGGGAACCCGCGAAACAGGAATTCGGCTCGATGATGGCGAAGAGAGAGCGAGAGGTGACATCGATGCGAGCGAAAGTGCGGCGGAGCATGCCGAGGACTTCGCGCACGAACCAATTATCTTGATGCGCGAGAAGAAAATCGTCGATCGCGATAACCGCGTCGGCATTTCCGGTGGTCTTGAAAATCCAGAGGCCAAGGTCAAGTTCGCTGGTGCGCAGGGTGAGGATGGCATCATCGAGCGCGCGAGCCATTTGCAGCGGCCACCAGTTCGCGCCTGCCGCGAGGACATTTTCCAGCGTGTTGTCAGTTGCAGTTTCGGGCGCGCGGACGGTGATGGTGGCGGTGCGCGCTTCGCGATTGTATTGAACGTCTACAAACTTGTAGTGAAGGCCGGCCTCGTCGACCGTGCGTTCGATCGGCGTGAGAGTCACGCCTTTCGCGTTCGTAGGACGATCGCTTTGCTCGGCGAGTTGGCGGGCGCGCTGCTTGATGTGCTCAGCGAATTGTTGCGGCTTCACAATTTCGTCTACGAGGCGCCAGTCTTTTGCGCGCTGCCCACGAACGCCGTCGGGATTAGTGCAGAAGATGTCGGCATGGTCGCGGCGGACTTTGCGCTTGTCGGTTACGCGCGTGAGGCCGCCGGTTCCGGGGAGAACGCCGAGCAGGGGAAGCTCGGGGAGGCTGACCGCGGAGGAGCGGTCATCAATCAAAATAATTTCGTCGCAGGCGAGGGCGAGTTCGTAGCCGCCTCCGGCCGTGGTGCCATTTAGCGCGGCGAGGAATTTCACACCGGAGTGGGCGCTGGCGTCTTCGATGCCGTTGCGAGTTTCGTTGGTGAATTTGCAGAAATTGACTTTCCAGGCGTGTGAGGAGAGGCCAAGCATATAAATATTGGCGCCGGAACAGAAGATGCGATTTTTAGCACTCGCGAAGACGACCGAGCGAATTTCCGGATGCTCGAAGCGAATGCGCTGGAGCGCGTCGTGAAGCTCGATATCGACGCCAAGGTCGTAGGAATTGAGTTTGAGCTTGTAGCCGGGGCGAATGCCGCCGTCTTCGGCGACGTCCATCGTGAGAGTGGCGACGGGACCATCGAACGAGACGCGCCAGTGCTTGTAGCGCGTTGGGTTGGTACGAAAGTCGATGGGGGCTGCGGTGGATTGGGCTTCTTGTGTTGCGGCGACGTCCACGATTCCTCCTAGTGATTACTGCGAAGCGGCCGCAAGGGCTGCTTTGAGCTTAGTGAAACTTTCCTCGACGGATTCGCCGGAAGTGTCGACCGCGGCGTCGGCTTTGCGATAGAGCGGTTCGCGGGATTCGAGGATGCGGCGGAGATCTTCCATCGCGCGGTCACTGCCCGCCATCGCGCGAAAGTCGCCCTGTGCGATTACGCGGGACATATGCTCCTCTGGCTGGGCTTGCAGCCAGATCGTGTAGCAATGCGCGAGAAGGTAGTCGTAGGTCTCTTTTTCGGAGACGATGCCGCCGCCCACGGAAATGACGGCGCGCTCGCTGGCGCGAAGGACGCGCTCGAGCGTGCGTCTCTCAATCGCTCGATAACCGGACTGGCCGTAGAGAGAAAAAATCTCGGCGAGCGGCATACCGGTGTCTTTTTCAATTTCCTGGTCGAGCTCAATGAAGGGCACATTGCGTTCCGCAGCCAGTCGGGAGCCGAGAGTGGACTTACCGGCGCCGCGGAGACCGATGAGTGCGATACGAGCGAGGCGCTGATTTTGTTCGGGGCCGAAGTCGCGCTTCAGGCGAGCGGCGGCTTCTTCCAGGCGATGGCTGGGTAGGCGTTCGATGAAACGCAAGATAATTTGCTTTTGCGAGGCAAAGTGGTCGCTGTTTCTCTCGTCTTCTTTTTGTGCCGGCGCGAATAATTGTTCGAGAGACACGCTGAGGACAGCAGCAATTCGGCGGAGAAGCAAGATTGAGATGTTGCCTTCGCCGGATTCGAGTTGGGCCAGGTGACGCTCGGAAACGTCGGATTCACGGGCCAGCGTTCTTCGCGTCATACCGCGGCGATTGCGGAGGTCGCGGACACGGGTGCCGAGGGAGAGCAGGAAGTCCTCGCCGGAGAGTGGAGGAACGCGATGGAAGGAGAGTTTAGATTCGATCGGAGAACGCGATGCCACGAGTGCCTCCGGAATGCAGTATAATACATCTGCACGTGATTTCGTCAATTAGAATGTAATCTCAACTGTCTTGCTGCCGCTGAAGTCGAATAAACCTAATACACTTAGACACTTGAGATGTTTCGGTGCGACAAGCCGATCGCGGTCAAGAGATGCACTATAGTGCTGAGCTGAAGTGATTCGCACAGCGAGATGGATTTCAGGCCCGAGCGGGAGGCATTTATCTTTATGTTAAGATGCCTCGGTGAGACCGGGCAGGCGAGCCCGCGAGCTGCGATGACCTATCCAGACGGGCACATTTGGGCTAAATTGGCTGTGTTAAGCGCGTAACCTGCGGAGCGTTTTTGCTATGTTCTTGCAAACAAACTTGCATGAATAAAGCACGTGAACTGCTGACATCGTTTAAAGCTCGCTTCGGTACGGGCGCTTCTGTTTACAGGGCACCCGGACGCGTGAATCTCATCGGCGAGCACACCGATTACAACGAAGGATTTGTCTTGCCGGCGGCAATCGGATTTTCCTGCTGGGTGGGGATTGCACCGCGTGTTGACCGCCAGCTGATCCTTTATTCCGAAAACTTCAGAGAAGCGCATGAAACGACATGGGATGCGTTAGGAGTTCGCGGGTCGGGGCATTGGTGGGACTATCCCGTGGGCGTGGCCTGGGCGCTGCGGGAGGCGGGATATCGGCTGCGAGGCGCGGACATTTACATTGCCGGAGATGTGCCGCTCGGAGCGGGACTGAGCTCGTCGGCGGCAATTGAGGTGTCGACTGGGTATGCGTTGTTGTCGGCTGCTGGTCAGGCGATCGATCGCACGAAGCTGGCATTGCTTTGTCAGCGAGCGGAGAACGAGTATGTGGGGGCGCGCGTTGGGATCATGGATCAGTTCGTTTCCTGCCACGGGCGAGCGGGGCACGCGCTGCTGATTGATTGTAAGTCGCTCGAGTACAGGGCGTTGAGGCTTCCGGCGAAGGTCAGCCTGGTAATTTGCAATACGATGGTCAAACACAAGCTGCAGGCCGGCGGCGAATACAATGTGCGTCGGGCGGAGTGCGAGGAAGCGGTGCGGAAGCTGTCCGCCGCGATGCCTGCGATTCGGAGCTTGCGAGATCTGAACCTGGAGCAGCTTGCGCAAAATCGGAGCTTATTGTCGGAAACGCTATATCGGAGATGCCGGCATGTTGTTTCTGAGAATGAGCGCGTGCGAAANNCGGACTGCGTGAATTGGTGGCGGCATCGCATCAGAGCATGCGAGACGATTACGAAATTAGTTGCCGCGAACTTGATGTGATGGTGGAGATTGCGGGACGGCAACGCGGAGTTTATGGAGCGCGCATGACGGGCGGAGGCTTTGGCGGGTGCACGATTAATTTTGTGGACGTGGAGCACGCGGCGGAGTTTCAGCGGCGAGTTTCGGCGGAGTACGAATCCGCGATTGGGTTGCGCCCAGACATCTATATATGTGAAGCGTCGCAGGGAGCCGAGTTGGTGGAAACGACGGCGGATGACCTTCCCAAGGTGACTCGCTGAGGAACGCCGACGCAAAACGGCGCGGCTTGTGAATCGCATGGATGATTCGCTGCTGCAGGAAGTGCCACACCGCAGGTTCAATCCGCTTACACGCGAGTGGGTGCTGGTTTCTCCGCATCGAACGAAGCGGCCGTGGCTTGGAAAAATAGAGAAGGCTGCGCCGGATAATTTGCTGGCGTATGATCCGACTTGCTATTTGTGCCCTGGTAATGAACGAGCGGAAGGCGCAAGGAATCCGAAGTACACCAGCACATTTATTTTTGAGAATGATTTCGCGGCGCTTTTGGCGGATGCACCTTCGTTCGATTTGAATGAAGGTGATTTGCTTGTCGCACGCGGGGAAAGGGGGATTTGCCGGGTAATCTGCTTTTCGCCTCGACATGATTTGACGATTCCGCGAATGTCGCTGGGCGAGATTTGCGAAGTGATTCGCGTGTGGACGGAAGAGTCTCGGCGCTTGGGAGCGATCGATTGGGCGCGCTACGTACAGATCTTTGAGAATCGCGGGGCGTTGATGGGGGCGAGCAATCCGCATCCGCACTGCCAGATTTGGGCGAATGCGTCACTGCCGGTTCTGCCGGAAAAAGAACTGGTCTCCTTCAGGGAATATCAGAGGAAGAAGAACTCGTGCTTGCTTTGCGATTATTTGCAACTTGAGCTCCAGCATCGCGAGCGGGTGATTTGTGAGAATGATGGGTTCGCGATCGTGACTCCATTCTGGGCGGTATGGCCGTTTGAAACGCTGCTGGTGAGCAAACGGCACTTTGCGTCGATGGAAGATTTGGCCGGACGCGAGGCGGAATTATTGGCCGATATGTTGCGGCGGATAACGATTCGGTACGACAACTTGTTTGAGACATCATTTCCATATTCAATGGGATTTCACCAGCGACCTACGGATGGATTGGCTTATCC
>WNFL01382719.1_pt1 | contig 10771 bp, 10 predicted proteins | sample 5400361 | NCBI WGS metagenome assembly WNFL01 (sample SAMN13153351, study PRJNA577476) | soil metagenome | isolation source: 40 cm soil on Douglas fir-dominated hillslope | place: USA:California | collected 2013-09-17 | reverse complement strand
CTTTTGCTTCTTGACATTCCCTAGCATTGAATCTCCATCCCCACCCGCATTCGCGACTAAACCACTCGTACGGCCAAATGGAATCCCAGCCAAGTCAGGTGCGTCCTCGTGTGGGAATAAAGTACGCATTTCGCGGTCGAGGTTTCGACGATTGCGTTTGCGGCGGGAATGCGTGTACAGGTGCTGCGCGCCGAGCGTGAAAATGGACGCTACCACCGCGACCATCACAAGCTTTGAGTTCTCAGATGTCAGATTATTTGCGAACCTGTTCATTTTATTTTATTTTCAAGCTCGCGCAAACGCGCTGGTGGCGCGGTCCAAGTAGTTATTTGGCTTAATGCCCGGAATTCAATATTAGTCTTCATCAAGAGTTCATCGAAACCTAATTAGACGTTTAACCCTCCGAACAAGCGCCAGCATCGGATGATAAACCTGATGCTATGTGCACCACTCAGGAATTTCTGTGGATTGTGGCAGAGTGTTAAAGAAAAGCGGCCTAAGTCAATTCTGGTCTCAGTCTTCACTGACTCCCTGTGTCAGTCTATGCACCACATGCAGAGAACACGTTCTCCCTGCCTTACAGGCGCTCGTCTGAAGTCCAGCCCAGGCGATCTCAATGAGCTATTGGTACGGTACCGATGTCTCCCGCCCCGTTCCTTCTGAAGATAAGAACACAACTCAGTTTCAGCGGAAGGAAATATGCATCTTTGATGTCGACACCAACTATCTATACGGGTATGTTCACTAGTCCTAGCAGGACCGCTATCAATTTAGGTACAGCTGCCACTTGTTGGAAATTGGGGCTTTCGGTAGGCTTCCGTTCGTTTTCCCAGCCCCGCATGTCCCCCTACCATGGTCATGTTCGCCGGATGGCTATAACGTAAGTGTTCCATCCTGATTGTTGCGGTTGGCATTTTCCTGTGGATAGTTCTGCCGTCTCAGACCGTCAATACAGAAACACCCTGAAGCAGCTCTCATGGCCCCTTTAATTTACTCCCCTGCAATCTCATCCTCATCCCTTGTAGACTGTCCCTGAAACATGTATAGGCAAGGTGTGAAGCCTCTGTGATAATGAGCAAGGAACAATAATTGAAGAGGTCCAGGGCGAAGTCCGTGCCGGTTGGAAGTCAGTACTCACCGAGTGTAGAAAGTTTTGAGCGAGCGCTTAATTGTGCTCTTTTAGATATTGCAGTTCGTATTCCGCGCCGCTGTGCAATACTAGTTTTCCGATCGGGCAAGTAGGGAGGCTGGGTGGCCGTCCGCGATGTAATGGGCAACGGGTTCAACCATTACTTCGGTATTCATGCACATATAGCTACTGATATAGCTACAAATATAACAACGGGGTTTAAAGTATGGCTACTATTTCTCGACTCGAATTTGGAAGCAATATACTGTACCTGCCGCGCAAACATGAATATGTAGGCAGACTGGTCGTCGTCAACCTCTCGGCCACTCTAGATGTCATTAGGATGGGGGTGTCGCAATTGAAACCACTTTGATTGTCGCCGTTGTCCTGGAAATCGGGTATTACGGACGAGGAAGCGAGGACTGGAGCATATGGGCATTGTAGGCACTCTCAAAGGGTAAGTGGCCTTGATGTTGAAGAGATTGAAAGGTTGTTATGACCCCAACGTCAGGTGTGTAACGTTTGCAGGTTTGAATTTAATTTCATGGTGAGTACTAGTCTTGCAATGTCCATAACTCAGAGCCCAAATTGTGCTATTTATAGCGCTGCCTTCAAGGGGCTTCTCACTTTCACTTCCGACTTCCAACCTCAGTCGTAGGTAATTGAACAGCCACTGGTTGGACTTGCGCGCGCAGTCGCATTCTTCGACCTCACTGCCTCGGAGGCTCTGCAGCTTGCCAGCATCTCACGCACCGCTCTTTTTGTTTCTGTTATATATAATCTCGACGGCCTGACTCAATCTCGCCACCGTTGTCCCGCAGTATGGTATTCGCAAACCTTACTCAGCGCGACAAGGACGCGTTCTTCGCTTTGCTTGATGAGTACGTTCGTTTCTACCTCCAATATTTGGCACCTAAGCAGAAATCTGACATGTGGATGTGTATCTAGGTACTTCGCGTCGCGTCCACATCTGTTTAATGGGGGTGAAGCTCCCTCAAATGTGAAAGTGGCACATTCCGTCAATGGGCCAGCAACAAATGTTACTAAGAGCTCCGTTGCGAATGCGTTTGCACCTAGGACGACTCAAGCGCGTCCGGCGCCTCCGCCTAGGTCTCCAAGGCCTGCTGAACCTGCCTTGGTGAGAACAATACTCACTCCAGTCTCCCTATTTATCCCATCGCCTTGCCGTGTAACGCGCTCCGAGCGACCGTCTGACCATTTGCCTTTGCAGGCTCAAGAAGAGGAGCCAGAAGAAACAGGAGAAGAAGAAGAAAAACCCGTATCAGTGGCATCCAGAGTGGCTGCGGCACAGGCAGCACTGAAAGCCACCCCACCGCTGGCACCTCGTCGAACATCCGCCAACTCGATCAACACCTCGCGTGAAAACTCCTCTACACCTGGGTCGACGGGCTCGGCGCCTTCGGGACTCGTATCATCTCGATCTATAGGGAACATGGACACCACCTCCAAAGGTGGGGCGGTCTCGTCGCTCTTCAAGAAGTCCCAGGCCAAACCGGGCACGGGGCCAGTATTGCCCAGTGCGTTCCCCCCCAAGGAGAAGGGTGGGTTCGCACCTCCTCCACAGAGGGCCCCCAGTGCCGGTTCGGGCACTGTGGGAAAGAACAGCCCCCACCCTGCGCGCGCTACCCCACCGGCACCTGTCGAGGAGCCGGAAGAGGAAGAGTACAGTGGCGAGTGGGCAGAGGCGTTGTACGAGTTCTCCTCGAGCGTACGTACCTTGGCAATCATTTTGTTTTATTTCTTTTGTGGGTGCTCACGTCTCTGATGTGCAGGATTCAACCGACCTCAGTATTACGGCTGGAGAGAGACTTCTCATCACGGAACGAAACTCAAAAGACTGGTGGACGGCGGAGAGCGATACCGGGCGGGGTCTGGTCCCTGCGGCGTACGTCAAAATACTTTGATCCGGAGGACGTCCTGTTCTCGGTTTGCTTCTCGTCTTGCCCATCATAGCGCCAAGTAGGACTTCTTATCTTTTCCCTGGGATCCAAGGCTCGCGCTTTCCGCCCGGTATACCCTCTCAGGATATGCGTGTGTCCCCTGATGTGTCGTGTCTCTGTCGTAGATATCTGCGTGTAGGCTGTGTTCTTTGCTTCCATCGAGCCGGTAGACGTTGAGAAATGGAGGCTTTTGCTCAATTGAGCTTGGGTCGGCGAGCACAACCGAAGGGCGTACCTTGTTGAGGCTGTGTATATGTCAGAGTGATTACCCGATTACCTACCTTTAGGACGCGCACTCCAGCGCAGTTGCAACACTCAGCTTGAACCTCCACCGCCTTCCCGCAGCGTAGCCACCCCGCGACACATACCACACAAGCAGGACGACGATGAGTGGCACAAACCCGGATCCTCGTCCGCTCCCTAGTGGATGGATCTCCCAATATGACGATAGGTGCGTCGACCGCCCTTCCAACGTGGACAGAGCACGAGCACCGCTAACTTGCCACCGCGATTCTCTAACGCCAGTTACAAAGCTTGGTAGGGCATTCAAACCATTACTGATATGTAAATACCAGATACCGATTATCGTTATTTATCCAGGTTCTACATCGATACAAAGGCCAATCCGCCCACCCCAAGTTGGACTCACCCACTTGGGCCACTTCCAGCAAATCCGAGTCTCTCCGACTCTCGCACTCCTCACAAGCGGACCTCATACAGTACAATGAGCTCCAGAACCGCTGGGGCCTATACCAATGCTCCGAGCGGGCCCAAAAACCCCGATACACGTCCGCTTCCAGCCGGCTGGCTTAGCGAGTACGATGAAAGGCACGTCCAAGTCCTTACTGTCCTCTTCGTTCACTTTCGCCTCATCGATCGCACTCCGATTACTGACTATCAGTAACCAGTTACAAAACCTGGTAAGAATAGCAGAAGACCCATCTGTTGACAAGGGTGATCATTGCCACTCGTTTAGGTTTTATGTCGATACCAAAGCGAACCCCCCGGCGCCAAGTTGGGCTCACCCTCTCGGCCCTACGACCACGCCCGTCTCCTCCCAGGCGGCTGCTCCGCCCAATGCGTCCTCAACACTTACTGTGAACCCGGGTGACCCTGAGAACCCAGATAAGAGGCCTCTCCCCAAGGGTTGGACGCAACTATATGACCGAACGTGGGTTTCATTTAGTTGAGCCGTTACAGCTCTGTACTGACCATACACGACAGTCACAAAGCCTTCTTCTATGTCGATGCCACTGTTCCCCACCCTACGCCATCCTGGAATCACCCACTTGGACCTGCCCCACCCCACGTCCCCTCTACGCCGTTAGTCGCAGCTACTCCTGCACACGTAAAGGTAGCATCGCTGCCTTCCCCTCAACCTGCCGTTCCAGGTGATCCTGACAATCCTGACAAACGACCTCTGCCAACTGGTTGGATCGGGCAATATGACACATCGTACGTTGTCTCCTCCTTTAATATTTCTTTTATTAACGGGTGGACCTTCTAGCCACAAGGCCTGGTTCTATGTTAATACCGCAGCACCCAACCCTGTCCCAACATGGACTCACCCCCTCGGCCCTCCCGTTACATCACCTGTGCCTGGGCCCATTGGCGGCTCGATCGCCCTTCACATTCCTCCCAATTCAGGTCAACCGACGAACTCAGACACGAGGTCTCTTCCGTATGGATGGATAGATGAATATGACGCAACGTGCGCACTTCGATAAAAAACGCCGCTGCATACCTAACAATGTTTATTTCGCAGCAACAAGGCCTGGTTCTACGTCGACACAAAAGCACTGAACCCTACCCCGAGTTGGACTCACCCGCTCGGTCCCCCAGCAACAGCCCCAGTGTCTCCTACTTCGAGCACACAGAACCCCGATACCCGCCCATTACCTCCAGGTTGGATCTCGGAGTACGACCCCACGTATGTCCGCTTGTCCAATTCCCCTTTATATTTTGTAAATCTGACTTCGTGGGTACCACTATAGGGCCAACGCTTGGTTCTACGTAGACACAAGCAAACATCCCCCTGTGTCAGCCTGGACCCATCCGCGTGGACCGGCCCCTCCAGGCTCGTACAGCTCCCCACCACTTACAGGTACGTATGGCACCCCAGCTTCGGGTCCGGGTCCTTCGTCGCCGTACGGTGCACCCGCGTATGGGTCAAGGCCTGGAAAGGATCAGCTAGGTAGTCTCCTCGGCGGCTTGTTGGGTGGCAAGGCGAGTGGCAAGGCGAACAGGTACCTCGGTAGCGTCACGGGTTTGGTTGGGGGAAAGCCGAGTGGAGCACCAGCAGGTCAGCCTAGTGGTGGAGGTGGAGCCTGGCCAGGACAACCCCAGCCACCGTATGGTGCACCACCATACAGTGCACCCCCACCCGGGGGGCAATACGGACGGTAGTGGATAGTGGACAGTGCTCAACTCTCTCCCAGTCGAATTCACGTCCTAGGGAAGCTGAGTAGTCTTGTTGGGATTTTCGTGGGATTGGGGAACGTTGAATGGAACAGCAGAATGGAGGTTCGGGAGCTCAAAGCAGGTGTTAATGTTAGTTTGGCAGGATGTTTTTCCATATGGATAGTCTTTTAGTTTTCAACATTTTGGATAGGCGAAATGAATTACTGGTGAATTGGTGTTCACTTGTTTCCTGTGTCCACAATACATAGACTTGGCGATGACCTTGAACAAGTGAAAATCAGACGGAGTGCCCGTCTTTGACCCTTGTGAGTCCGTAGACAGTTGGAAGATAAGGAAGGGACCTCATAATGCACCATGTTAGCTCGTTTAGGATAGGTAGGGTGCGTGCTCTGTATTGACTTTGGATCTCCGTCCCTGTTGAAGAGCTGTGATTTAAAACAAAACCAGGGAGAGGGAGAGGGAGAGTGGCAGTGTACTTTATGGTCAAGTGAGGAGCGAAAGCTGCAAAAACCTTCTTGTATTCTGCCTCCTTGCGTTAACATATATAGTCCTTGTGGTGAAGGTGATTGCTGGGGCGGGTACCGATACTAGAATTAGAAGTATTAGGAGTATTCTTTCTGAATGGCCTTAGAGATAGTCTGCAGCTGAATGTTCGAAGTGCCTCCATAAATTGTGCCCTTCATTGGGTAGAAGATTTCAGTACCATGGCGATCCGGACTCAATGGATGACCTACAATCTTTGAATCCCTCCAGAACTTCTCAATTCCTGTCTCCCTGGTAAAACCTACACCCCCTGCCCATTCAATCGCACTTCCCGCGACCTTCTGAGCGACTTGACTGGAATAGAACTTGGCCATTGCCGCTTCCTTCGTAAAGTTCCTCCCTTCCTCTTTCCTTCGCACGGCATTATAGGTCAGGAGACGTGCAGCCTCGATCTCGATGGCTGCTTGCGCGATCTGGAACTGCATTCCCTGGAAGTACCCAATTGGTTGACCGAATTGCCTTCGTTCGTGTGTATACGGGACGGCTTTGTCAAAAGCTCCTTGCGCAAGCCCGAGCATCTGTCCAGCGATACCAATTCGGGCTTCGTTGATAATCTCGATGGCCATCCTGTACCCTTGTCCGACACCACCAATGATATTCTCCTCAGGTATCTTGAGATCCTCAAAGTTAAGTTTGCAGGCACTTGCGGCTCGAATACCGAGCTTCTGTTCCTTCTTAGCAATTTGTACGCCCATATCCTTCGTGGCAACGAAACAGGTGATACCCTTGTGGCCTTTGCTAAAGTCCGTATTCGCAAAAATGAGGAAAACATCCGCCTCGTAGCTGTTCGTGATCCACCTGTAGCCACGGGATGAGTAGGAACCCGAAATGAGGAGTGAAGACATACGTCTTAGACCCATTGACAATCCAATGATCTCCTTCCTTCACAGCCCTGGTTTGTAGGGCAAACGCGTCGCTTCCGCTGGCCGACTCACTCAGGCAGAAGCTCCCCAACTTCTCAGTTGCAAGCCCAGGCAACCACATGTGCCGTTGTTGCTTCGTCCCATACTTCCTGAAGGTGTTGATAACGAGGACATTATGTATGTTGCAGAACGCTGATACGGAGGGGTCGACTCTCGCAAGTTCCTCTATGGCGACGATAGCACTGGCGAACGAAGCACCGGCTCCACCAAGTTCGCATGAGGTTTCTATTCCCATAAGCTAGGTTTTGGTGCCACTTCAGAGCCATCCTTCTTGACACAGACGTGGGACTGACCCCTTGCTCGAAAAGACCCTGAATAATCGACGGTTCCATCATTTCATTTTCATCCATCTCTCGTACTCTGGGCCCAACTACATCTGTGGCAAACCGTCTGACTAAAGAAGGAAGTCGGTTCCACAGTGTGACCCAGTGTTTTTGTAACCGAATCATTCCACGAGGCGCAGGTGAGACCAGAGCGTGTAAGAAACAACGTACCAGACTCTCTGAGCATCTCTTCTTCATCAGTGAAGGTGTGTAAGGAATTCAACTGGGACGTTGATGATCGAGACATGGAAAAGGCCCGCCGTAAGGCAACTGCAGTTGACGCTACAGGCCGTAAAGCCTGTGCAATTCGTACGGATTTGCAAAATATGTGGCGTTGCATGATGAAAGGAAGCGAGCTACGGGCAAGTGATCAAGTACTAAATAAATGTCGACAAAACAAGAACACAAAGGTGGGCCAATTAAAAATGAATGGATGAACTAGCATTCAGGAGACTGAAAGCAAGGAATTGAAGCAGACTAGTCGGGTACCGCTGGAATCTTCATCTTTGCGCTCGCCGTCATAGCGACCAATCATCTCTGATAGTTTTGGCGGCTGTTCGCCTTAGTCATTGGTGTCAGTTCACTCTTTTATTGGGTTGCTCACAAACCACATACCTGGCATTGGTGGTTCTACGTCAACCTTCCACTTGGTGCCGCTTCTATCGCAGTTGCTGCCATCTGGCTTCCTGATCATAGCCGCGTGGAGTTGTCTATGATAAAGGTATGATCCATATGCAGAAAAGCAAGTCTCAATTGGCCCGCTCAGTCGACTCTCGGTACCGTGACAAGGCTGTATCACCTTTCCGCTGTGGTATGTATTCCCGCGCTCCATTGTTGATCGCGTTGACAATGTACCAAAATGTACCACTTAGATGGGCGTTGTCCGTACTTCTTCACTGGATGGGAGTCTTACCTAGGATTCCGCGCGATGATGCCTTTCCGAATTATCGGACATCACACGTACATAGGTGACAGCGGTGAGGGACTCATGTTCATCTTCGCCTTCACGGGCGCGGCGTACCACCTAAATTTCTTCTACCAGGTAAAAGGCCGGACCCAACACAGGGTAACATAGATATTATGCTTTACAAAGTTGTCTTCGAGGCTGGTTCAGCATAATTACCAATAAGACGGTCACGTAAGGGCCTATAGACGAGCAAAAGAAGCAGAATACAATCGAGTCATATGAAAATGCTGAGATGCCTTTGCCTTCAGCAATGAAAGTCTGGATCCTGTACGTGCGTCAGAGTTTACAAGTTATCTGATGGTGCGATGGCTTACTGCTCCAAAGAAAATTGGAAATTGGAATGGTGGTGTTTCCTCGAAACACAGCTCGACGTCCATATGGCATGCGGCGCTTCGTACCCCAACGAGTCTTTTCAGGGTCTTCCGCTCATCCTCTGTAAATTGGATATCCTCCCCCACAGAACCTACGCTTATCGTACGCAACGCAAGAAGGGAGAGATGGGTGGAAAGAGAGTCGAGAAGTGTTACGAGGACATATGGAACCGCCCGTATTGCTACTCTTGATATATTGGGGAAAAAGTTATGCCATTTTGTAGGATCTGAATGACCGAAATTAGGGCCATATAGACCGTATTCCACAAGTGAGGGCAGGGGAGTCGAGAAAGATTCGTGTACAGCGTCCGCGCCCTCGTGATAAGTAACAAGGCAGGGAGCGTTGATATGAGGTTTCAAGCCGCTCACTTCATATAGGGAAAGGTACGTAAGCGAAGGGAAATCCACTGGACTCGAGATCGTGTCTCCAAAGGAGACAGCATCAAGCATCAGTGTTGTAAGTGATAGAGAGTGTTGTACGAGTGAGGTGCAAGTAGTAAGATAAAGAACGAGCGATTCCATTGAGGTTAGGTCGTTCAACGCCACCACTGGGTCTATGGGGTGTAACGCGTCTTCGGCGAGTGACGGGTCTATGTAACCTAGACGTAGAGATTGAAGTTCAGGCAAAGAACAAAAACGGATAGGTGAGTGCCTATGCAACAGGTACCAGTTCGTGACGTCGAGAAGCCGCAAGCATGGAAACACTCGACCTTCGAAGAAGGACGGGTGAGCGGAAGCCATTCGCAAAGATGCAATTCTTGCATGACAACCACTGATTAGATCGTAAAATGCCCACCCGTTGACGCCCTTGTCAAGCCGGATGTCGATGCCAACGCGAATATTAATGTGTAGTGGCACTGTACCGGATCGATTGAGCCACGATTGCAATTCCCTTATGCTGGGTTGCGTATGTCTGTATTGGGGGATTTCGAGATATCTCCACGCTCGGGGAGTATTGAGGACGACTCGTCTCCAGAAACGACAAACTCGCCCATCGATCGCGGGTGCGCTCCATTCGCATTTGGCGTGTTCTTCGAATATCAACGCCAATATCTCGCTTGGAAGCACCTCGTGTATGACGGGTGATGGCGCTCGATCCATTCCCGAATCTGGTCGAGCGAGAACGATTCCAACTTGAAAAGCCACCACCTTCTATGGAGGTTCCATGAGGTGGCCACTGTGGCTCATCCTGTCGCGGTTGACGCTCACAATCACCGGTACAAACTTCCAAACACGAGTAGACCGAGAACTTGTTTGCAGGAATTTTGCATTCGACGGGTTAAGTCGCGGTTGCCTTCGAGTTCTCCATCCATAGGATAGAAAAGTGGCCTGGATACTCCGTGGTGCTGGTTCAAGACGGATGTATGGTCACTGTCGCTACCCGGACTTGCCTGGCGTGGAACTAGGTGGGCGAATTTGGAATATGTGGAGGAGGTCTCATTAAGGAATAAATGAACGTGTGTACAAGAGCACAAAGGGTGGGCCAATAAAAGACTTCAGTAGACTGGAGGCAGGACTTTGAATAGACTAGACGGTGTTGTGAAATGCATGGAGTGAAGCTTGTAAACACCGAAATCGAACCAGACTAGACAAGTTAACATGGGCTGTGAGCGCTATTGTTGTGAGTCGAACTGTCTTTCTACTAACGCCCTCCCAAGCAAGGAATGAACGCTTATCTATTCAGTCATTCCAGGCAACCTCATGCTTACATTCGGCCAATTCCTCACCATTGCGAAAACCAGATATCTTCCCATCTTCGCAATCAGCATCCTTGAGCTAAGCGTCTTATTCGCGGTGTCGATCTCATTGGCCTACGCGCCATTAGCTCCGCGCCTATATCTCCGAGGAATCCCAGCTAGAATTCCTATTGCAACATGGATGATGAGGCCGAGCGAACGGTCACGTAGACAAGCAAAGGAAGCAGAAAGAAATCGAGTCTTATGAAAATACTGAGATGCCTTTGCCTTCACCAATGCAAGTCTGGATCCTATACATGCGTTAGAGTTTACAAGTCATCTGATGGTACGATGGCTTACTGTTCCAAAGAAAATTGGAATTTGGAATGGTGAAGGAGGTCTCATTAAGGAATAAATAAATGTGTGTATCGACAGAACAAGAGCACAAAGGTGGGTC
>WNFL01081277.1_pt2 | contig 10772 bp, 11 predicted proteins | sample 5400361 | NCBI WGS metagenome assembly WNFL01 (sample SAMN13153351, study PRJNA577476) | soil metagenome | isolation source: 40 cm soil on Douglas fir-dominated hillslope | place: USA:California | collected 2013-09-17 | reverse complement strand
GATCGCGCGCTGACGCTGCGACAGTCGCGCGAGGAGTTGACCGACCTCGTCGCGTTGCAGCACGTCATCGAGCGCGCGATCCGCCGTGGGGCGGTCAGTGAGCGGAAGCGCGATCGGCAAACGAAAGCGCCGGCGGCCCTTGCGCAGCGCGACGACGTAGAGCCAGCCCTCAACGTTGCGGCGATCGGCCGGAGGCCTACGCAGACCCTCGACGAACGCGTCATGCAGGGCGTCGAGCGCGGCATCGCGATCCATGAGCGTCACCACGAGCGCGGGGTAGACGCGCCGAAACGCGGAGCGGTAGAGGTCTTCCCACTCATCTGTTCGCATCCCTCCGACATGAAATGCCAGGAGAGAGCGGTAGCGCTTAGTGGAAAGCGCTCGGTCGCTAGCTTTTGACCGTGACCACCCAATACACGCCGAAGTCCTCCATCCACTGCGCGCCTTCGATGAGCGGCCGCAGATAGAGCCGGTACGTGCCCGGCGCCGTCGGCGCCTGGATCGTGAACTGGAACCAGGACACCTGGTCCGGGCCGACGTACTCCGCCGGCTGCGCTGCGATGCGGTTGTACCGGGGCCATCCCGTGGCGGGCGATCCGAGCTGTCCATCGCCGCCGAGCGGTGTTGCCTTGTCCTGTCCGGGCTCCGGACCCCAGGTCCCGAGGTACGCGACCTCACCCATTCGTCCCGACACCCAGCCGAACGATCCGCTGTTCTTGAACGCGACGACCGCGGTGGACGTCTCGCCCGGGCAGAGCGTCGGATACCCGCTCTGACCGAACCACGATGCGTGGAAACCGCGGACGCCTGATGGAACGTTCGGCGGCGGAGCGATGCCCGGCCCAACGCTTCCGTCGCATCCGACCGGCGGAGGCGTCGGTGACGGTACTGGTGTCGGGCTCGGTGCCGGTGTTGCGGTGGGCACGGGTATCGGCGTGGGGGCGGGGGCGCCCTGTCCGAGTGTCGTGAGCCGTCCGGTGATCACGTCGGCCGTGCCGAGTGTCTCGCCCGCTGCGTCCACCCGGTAGTTATTCGAGGGCAGATCGACGAACGCGAACCAACCCTTGCCGTCGGTCTTCGCCGATCGCACGATCGCGCCGCTCGCAACGGAGAACAGGAGCACCTGCGCCTGCGCGAGCACGGTGCCGTCGCTCGTTCGCGCGATCCCACGGAGGTGACCCGTCGTCGGTTGTGGAGGCGAAGACCGGCGGCGTGAGCGCGTCGTATGAGGAGACCGCCGTCAGCGCGCGCTCGAGCTCGGCGCGGCTCGCGGCGCCGCTGCGCGTGCCGGCATCGGTCATCGTGTCAGGCGTGCGGTACGAGTACCCGACCCACCCGGCGCCGTAGTTGCCCGAGGTCGACGGAGCGACCGCGGTGCGCACCTGACGCACCGTAGCGGCGATGTCGTTGAGATACGGCGCTGAGCCGATGACCGCCTGGCGCCCGTACTGCGAGTCCTTCGCGAAGTCACTCCAGTCCTGATACATGCGCCGCTGATCGCTCGGGGTCGTCTGGTCCCGCTTGTAGTTCATCGGGATGTTGAGATCGAGGATGCCCTCGCGCATCCAGCCATCCCAGTCCTGCAGCTGCTCGGCATACGCGCGCGTGTTCGTCCAGCCGCCCTGCGTCTGCGGCCCATTGCCGTAGGTGATGGTGTCGGCGCTCACGCGCACGCTCGGCCGGATCGCGAAGCTCTCGATGTAGACCTTTCGCACGATCCCGGTGATCTGATCCCGTCGCCACTGCGCCCACTGCGGGTCCGACGCGACGGGCCGATCGGTGCGGCCGGTCGCCTGCTGGAAGCGTGCGACCGCGACGGGGTTGTAGCCCCACGTCGGTTGGCCGACCTGGCTGTTCCCGTCCGGATAGCGGATGCGGTCGAGGTTGATCCCATCGACGGCGTAGTTCGCGACGATGCTGGTCGCGGTGTCGACGATCCATTGCGCTGCGTCGGGGTGGCCCGGATCCACGAGCCAGTCGGTGCTCGACTGCATGACCCCGTCGTCGCGCGACATGATCCAGTTCGCGTAACCGGTGGCCGACGGGCCGTGCTGGTTGAACACGTGCGCCGGCGATGCCGGTGTGGCCGGTGTGCCACCGCTGCGCCACACGGCGGTCGCGATGACCCACGCGTGCACCTCGATGCCCTGCGCGTGCGCTTTGTCGATGAGGGTCTGCAATGGATCGAAGGGGAAGGGCGCGACGCCCGGCTGGTCCGTGCGCGGCACCGATGCGCGGTTGCAGAAGCAGTCGCCGCGCCGGACCGCCTGCACGACGATCGCGTTGAGGTGCGCGGCCTTCGTCCCGGCGACGATCGCATCGATGCGCGTCGCGTCGAACAGGTCGTCGCCGAAGGCGTCGACCCAGTACGCGCGGAACTGGCCCCCGGGCGGCGTCGCGGCATCGAATTCCGCGGACTTCGACTGCTGGGGGAGCCAGACAAGGGCCAATACGGCGACAAGTGCCAGCCCGACCTTCCTCACTACTCCAGTAACGATGAGGCAACTGGGTGTGTCGCGGGCGGGTGAGATTTAGTCCTTTCTTCTCACAGCGGAACGCATAAGCAGCCGAGCGAGCTCACGTAACTAAACTCGCCACGATGGCACGGCCATTTCGCTTCGCGGTCACGGCGCGCTTCGCGGGCACCGGTGCGAAGTGGCGCGATGTCGCACGTCGCGCCGAGGATCTTGGCTACGACGTGCTGCTCGTGACCGACCACATGGGTCCGCAGCTGGCACCCATACCAGCGCTCATGGCCGCGGCCGATGCGACGACGCGGCTGCGAGTCGGCAGCTTCGTGTTCGCGAACGACTACCGCAACCCGGTGATGCTCGCGAAGGAAGTGGCGACGATCGACGTTCTCTCAGGCGGCCGCATCGAGGTCGGCATCGGCGCGGGATGGAAGACCGGCGACTATCGCGAGCTCGGCATCGCCTACGACGCTCCCGCGGTCCGCGTGAGCAGGCTGGAGGAATCCGTCGTCCTGCTGAAGCGCCTGCTCAGCGAGGACCAGGTCGACCACACCGGCGAGCACTACACGGTGCGCGGCGCAAAGGTCATTCCTCGGCCGCTGCAGCGTCCTCATCCGCCGCTGATGATCGGCGGTGGCGGGCCGCGCGTTCTCCGACTCGCCGCGCAGCAGGCCGACATCGTCACGTTCAGTCCCCAGGTCAACGCGAGCGGGCGCCCCCGGCTCGATGCCATCACGGAGAAGGCGCTCACCGACCGCGTGATGCGCTTTCGCGCGGCCGCGGGTGAACGAGCCGAACGCATCGAGCTCAACGTATTCGTCTTCGATGCCGCGGTCACCGATCGGGCCCGGTCGCTCATGGCCGCGGTCAGTGGATATCTGCGGCGCGCGGCGAACGGCCTCGTGCGCAGCCCGTTCGTGCTCTACGGCTCGCGCGCATCGCTGCGCGAGCTGCTACTGGAGCGCCGCGAGCGCCTCGGCCTCAGCTACATCTCGGTGCCGGGCAACGCGATGCGCGAGTTCGCCCCTATCGTCGCGGAGCTGCGCGGGACCTAGGGCGTCTTCGTCGGGGCGGGAGTCGTCGGGCCCGGCGTATTCGTCCTCCGCGGTGTTGGAGTCGCCGTTGTCGGCGTGGCGCTCGGAGCCGACGTGGTCGCGACCGCGGTCGGGCTCGGCGTCGGACTCGGTGTGGCGCTTGGCGCCTCGGTCGTGGGCGCGGCCGTGCGGACCTGGACCGTGGCGCTTGGCGACGCGGAGGCGGACGGTCCGACGCTCGGAGACGGCGAAGACGATGCCCCGGCGAATCGGGACAGGCCGCCTCCGACCAGCACGCCGATCAGTAGGAGCGTGAGGAGACCGCCCGCGACGGCCGCCAGGACCAGGTCGATCCAGCGTGGCCCGCCGCGCGGCGGAGGGATGATCTTCGTCGTATCGGACATGAGCCCAGTTGTCCGCAGCCAGCGTGCCGCCGTCCGCTCGGGGGTCGCGCGATCGCTAGGCTGTTCGCCCGATGAGCGACCCGGCGTCCTTGGCCATGGCCGCTCGCCGCACGCGGAGGAACTTCTTGATGCCGATGCGCTTCACGATCGGCCGCATGAATGGAGCGAAGTACGGCAGCGCATCCGCGGTGTCGATGATCTCGGGGCTCGTGATCTCGATCTCATCGCCGCCCCAGCGAACGCCACCGCCGCCGGCCGCACGCAGGTTGCGGCACCAGTCCGTCCCCTCGCTCCATGGGAGGGGCAGAACGAAGCCGTCGGGTGTGGGACGGATCGCGATCGGCGTGGAATACGGCTTGCCCGAGCGCCGGCCGCGGTGCCGTACGACGCCCCAGATCGGGATCCATCCGGTCTCCGCGACCCGAAGGGCGAGCGGCCCGGTGGCGTGCGCGATCCGCAAGATCGGGTTCTTCTCCATGAGTGATGCCTCCAAGATTTGCTCCCGCTGCTACGATTCAATCATCTGATTGATTAAACGTCAAGCAACAACTCCCGCAGAGTCCCGGAAGGATGCCCTGGTCGCGGCGGCGTACGAGATCCTCGCCACACGTGGCTTCGAGGGTCTGCGTACGCGCGAGGTAGCCGCGGCGGTCGGTGTCAACATCGCGACGCTCCATTACTACTTCCCGCACAAGGAAGATCTGATCCGCGGCGTCGTGGCTCACGCGATGGGACGCTTCCGTGGAACGCTCGGCGGCGCCGGGTCGGCCGAGGATCAGCTGCGCGAGCACTTCCGCGGCCTGCGCCGTCTCTCGTCATGGCCGAGCTTGCGATCCGCGGCGTGCGCGACGCATCGCTGCGCAAGATCGTTGGCGGCACCGACGACGCCTGGCGCGCGATGCTGCGAACGCTGCTGCGCCGCGCGAAGGACGAGGGCGCGGTGGCCACGACCCTTGACCCCGATGGCATGGCCGCGGTGATCGTCGCGACGCTCAAGGGCACGTTCATGCTCCCCTCGTCGGAGCCAGAGAACGTCGAGCGCACCTTCCGCCAGCTTGAGACGCTGGTGGGACTTCGCGCGAAACGGTCCTCCGCCTCGCGCGGCCGCGCGAAGCGCTAGACGAACCGCTCCGCCTTCCACTCGATGCCGAGCTCGCTCGGCGGACCCATGTAACCGAGCATCGCCGACGCCGCGACGACCGCCGGGCTGGCGAGGTAGCCGAGGCCGCCCACGCCCATGCGGTTCGCCCAGTTGCGATTAAAGGACGTGATCGCGGTTTGTCCCTTCGCGAGCGCGTCGGGGCCCTGGCCGAAGCACGGGCCGCACCATGATTCGCGGATCTGTCCGCCGACCGAGCGGAACACGTCGGCGATCGACTCGCCGCCGAGCCGCGCGTCGGTCCGCTCGATGTCCTTCTTGACCGCGCCCGACCCGGGGAAGATCACGAACTCGTTGGCCGCGTGCGTTGCGCCCTTGTCCCGCGCGGCGCGCAGAACGAGTGCCGCCTCAAGGAGGTCCCCGTACCCGCCGTTCGTGCACGAGCCGATGAATGCCTTGTCGAACGCGATGTGCTCGCGGGCGACCTCGTCCGCCGGGAAGGCGTTGCCCGGGCTGAACGGCTTCGCGATGAGTGGCACGACCTCGGACAGATCGAGGACCTCGTCGATCTCGTACCGGGCATCGGCGCCGGGACCGAAGCGCGGGTAGGGGAGATCGGTGAAGCCCTTCTCGCGATACCACGCGTAGGTGAGGTCGTCCGGCGCGAAGATCCCGTTCGTCGCCTCGCCCTCGGCCATCATGTTCGCGATCGTGTTGCGGTAGCTCATCGGCTCCGATTGCTTCGCGCCCCAGCGCGCGAGCAGCGCGAGGACGACGTCCTTGCCGCTCACCCACGGCTGCACCCGTCCTTTGATCACGACGCGCCGCTGCCCCGCCACGGTGAAGTACACGTAGCCAGTCGCCCAGCCGAAGCCGAGCGTCGTGGAGCCGACGCCGTATCCGAGCGCGCCGTACGCGCCGTACGCGCGGCTGTGCGAATCGGCGCCCGGGATGAGCGCGCCGGGAACGACGAGGCCCTGCTCCGGGAAATAGAAGTGGAAGATGCCGTCGCCCGGGGTCGCGTAATGCGGTCGGTTGATGCCGTGGAGATCGGCGAACTGCTTCCCGATCGCCGTCTGCTTGTCGTCCGCCTCGCGGTGGTTGAAGACGAAGTGGTCGTTCGCGACCGCGATCTGGCGCGGCCGGATCGTGTCGCCGCCGGTGATCTGATTAAAGGTGTGGATCGAGAACGGCGCGGTGCCGTCCGATGCCGGTAGGAGGTCGGCGTAGACGCGGAGCGTCGCGCCGGCGCGCACGGCGGCGTCCTTGTCGACGCGGTGCGCCCAGAGGATCTGTTCGGTCGACGTCAGGGTGCGCGCCGTGTCCGGGTCCGGCCACGAGATAACGGGTGTGCGGAGCACTGAGTCCCGGAACTCACGCTGGCCGATCTTGATGATCCCGCCAGAGCGGCGGATGTCGTCCTCGGCCGGCGAGAGCGCCGCCGGCTCGTAGCTCTTGCCCTGCGTCTCGTTGGTCAGCGTGCGCGTCTCGGGATCGAAGGCGAACGAGTCGCCCTCCTGCGCGTCCTCCACCGCGGCGCGGCTCTGCACCACGTGCAGACCGAGATTCAGCGCGTTGCGGCGGAAGATGTCGCCCATCCCTGCGCCGCAGACGATGACGAGCTCGCGGCCGGCCTCGTCGCCGACGCCTTTGAGCCCGGCGGGGCTCATCTCGCGTGACGAGCCGATCGCGAAGCGATCGCCCGCGACGACGAAGTTCTCGCCGCGATGCACGCGCTCGCGGAAGTCCGGCATCAGAAAGCGGAACGACCCTGCCCGCCACCGGTGATCGAGGGTCTCGAGGCTCTCCGACACGCAGTCGTTCGATGGCGTGATCTGGTCGGTGTCGATCGCATTGAGCTTCTTTCCCGGCACCTTGGGGTCCCAGAAGATCAGCGCCCTGCCGCGTATCGCGTGACCGTTGTCGTCACGCGGACCATCGGCGCGTTCTGGTCCGGCGATCGTTTTCGCGTCGACGCCGGGCAGTAGCTTGGCTGGTCGGATGGTCTGAGTCATCGCTTCGATTGTGGCACTCTGCGGTCCGTGTGCTGCGTCCTCATCCTGCTCGGGTTCTTCACGCCGCGGATCGTTCTCTTCATCCTCTGGCTTTTCACGAACTACCTGAGCCGCGCGTTCGACGGATTCGTCCTGCCGCTCCTCGGTTTCGTGTTCCTGCCCGCGACGACGCTTGCGTACGCCATCGCGCAGAACGAGCTCGGAGGGCTGAACGGTCTTGGGATCGTCGTCGTCCTCATCGGCCTCGCCGTCGATATCGGCCTGCTCGGGGGCGGCGCCAGCCGGCGACGCGGCTAACTCCGCGCGAGCCGCTCCAGCTCGGCGTCGGTCAAGAGGCGATCCGACACCTTGGCGGCGTCGAAGACCCGCGCGATCCGTTCGCGCGTCGGCTCGTGGCCGTGTGACTCGAGCCAGAACACGACGTTCGACTCGCCGCTCATCGGGCCGACCTCGATCCGCTGTCGGCGACCCAACATAGAGGCCGGCACGCCGCTGTACACGCGGTCCGCGAGATCCTGGTCGCCCTTCCGCAGGGCTTTGATGACCGCGGCCGCGTGCACGCCGGTGCCGGTGCGGAACGCGTCGGAGCCGAGCGCGGGATAGTTCGGCGGCACCGGGATCCCGCAGTGCTCAGCGACCAGCGCCGCGTATTCGCCGAGCGGCGTGAGGTCGCGCTGGATGAGGCCAAAGAGCTGCATGTTGATGAGCAGCTGGTCCATCGAGGTATTGCCGACGCGTTCGCCGATCCCGAGTGCACAGCCATGCACGCGGTCGGCGACCGCCGTCGCGGTGAGCGCGTTGATCGTTCCGAGGCCGCGGTCGTTGTGTCCGTGGTAGTCGAGCTTCACATCGCGGCCTTTGATGACGTCGTCACGGAGGAACGTCAGCAGGTTGCGCACGCCCTCCGGCGTCGCGTGCCCGACCGTGTCGGATGCGCAGATCCGTTTCGCGCCGGAGCCGATCGCGGCCTCGTAGAGCTTGCTGAGCGTCTCGGGGTCCGCGCGCGTGGTGTCCTCGGTGACGAACATGACCGGTAGCCCGTTCTTCACCAGCGTCGTCACCGAGTCCTCGACGTTCCTCAACATCGTGTCGAACGACCAGTCCTCGGCAAAGCGGCGGATCGGCGACGATCCGATGAACGCACAGCTCTCGATCTTCACGCCGGACTCGACCGCGGTCTCGATCGCGCCCTGCACGTCGAGCGGATGCGTGCGGATCGCCTGGTTCGGGCGGAGCTTCTTGAGCTTCGCCGTTTCCTTCGCGAGCTCGACGATCTCCGCGCGCGCGCGGGGCGATGCACCAGGCAGGCCGATGTCCGCGGTGTCGATCCCGAGCTCATCCATGAGGTGCAGGAGCCGCTTCTTCACCTCGAGCGGAGGGTTGCGCACGGACGGACCCTGCAGCCCGTCGCGCAGGGTCTCGTCGTCGAGCTCGACAGCGCGGTAATCCGCTTTCATCGCGCGGCCGTCGCGGTTCCAGTCGTAGATGAGTCGATCGAGCTCGCTCATCGTTCTTCTTTCGGCGCCGGCTCGGGTGCGAGCGCGAAGCCGACGCGCGCGCCGACGCTCCAGCGCAGATAGACGAGGTCGACGGCGTCGAATCCGGCGTGGCGCGCCGCGGTGAACGTGTAGCGGGTCGTGATGCCGGCGAACGTAGTTGCCTCGAGGCGGTCTCGCAACCGCGCGTGATCCGGTGTGCCACCAGCGCTCACGGCCGCGGCGTCGATGAGAGCAAGCGCGTCGTAGGCGGTCGCCGCGAGCGTACTTGGGGCGCCGTTCCGATCGGTGAATGTCTGGATGAACGTGGCGCGCTCGGCTGTGCTCGGCGCGGTCGAGATGGCCGCGAGGTTCCGCGAGCCCGGCCAGATCGCCAGGTCCGCGCCCTCCCGCAGCGCCAGTGCGTCGCCGGCCTCCATTAGATAGGAGAGATAGACGCGCGGAGTGATCCCTCCGGTCGCGAACGAGCGGGTCGCGTCGACGTACGTCGCGGCCGGGCCGGTGAAGAACGCGCTCCGGGCGAAGGATGCGCCGGCGCGGAGCCGGGCCGCTGCGTCCTGGGCGCTCACGGTCACGATCGTCGGGGCAAGCAGGCCGCGTTGCTCCAGCTCGGCCGCCAGCGCGAGGCGCTCGGCGATGGCCGGCGGGGACTCATCGCTCGCGAGCAGGATCGGAAGCAGCACACCGCGCGCGGCGGCGTCGTCGATGGCCGTTCGCGCGAGCCGGGCGTATGTCGGCGCGAGCGCAAACGCCCAACCGCCTCCGGACCCCGACATCGGCTCCGGCGCGGGAAGGGTGAGCAGCACGGGCAGCCGCGCGACGCCCAGCGCTTTGGCGAAGGTCTCGTCGTATGCGAACGGCACGCCGATGACGACGGCGTCCGCGCGCGCCTCCTCGACCGCGCGCCGCAGCTCGATGAGGACGCGTGCGTCGCTCCCTGCGAGATCGACGAACGTCACGCGCACTCGCTGCTGACCCCCGCGGGCTTGATCCAGATCGAGCCACAGCTGCATCGCGTTGCGCTGCGCGATCCCGCTCGGCGCGCGCGTCCCGGAGAGGTCGAGCAGCACGGTCACCGCTGTCGTGCCGGGCTCGTGCGTCGGCGATGGTGTCGGGCTGATCTCCGTGGGTGGCGGAGTGCAGGCCACCACGATCAGAGCGAGCAGGGCGGCGAGGCCGCGCACGACTTCTAGGAGCGGGTGCCGTCGGGGCGCGGAGCCTCCTCGGCGTACACGTGCTTCATCGCGTCCTCGGGTCGCGGGTCCGGTTCGCTCTCCGCCTGCGCGATCGCGGCCTCGATCGCGGTCTCGAGCGCGCCGCGGATCGCCTCGAACTCATTGTCGGTCACGCCCTGCTCGACCAGGTACTTGCGCGCGCGATCGATCGGATCCTTCGCCATCCAGCCGCGCACCTCGTCCTTGGTGCGGTAGCGGCTGTCGTCGTCGTCCGACGTGTGCGGCTGGTAGCGGTAGCACTTGAGCTCGACGAGGGTCGGGCCGGCGCCGGAGCGCGTGTGCTGCACGGCCTGCCTCGTCTTGTCGTACGAATCGAGCACGTCCATGCCGTCTGCGATGAAACCGCGGGCGCCGTAACCCGCGGCCTTGTCCGCGACGTTCGGCACGGCCATCTGCTCCTCGATGCGTGTCGAGATCGCGAGCAGGTTGTTCTCGATGACGAATACGACCGGCAGCTTGTGGATCGCCGCGAAGTTGATGGCCTCGTGGAAGTCACCGGGGCTCGTCGATGCGTCGCCGCCGAAGGCAAAGACGATGTTCTGCTCCTTCAGATTCCGGATCGCGAGCGCCAGGCCGACCGCGTGGGGGAATTCGGTACCGACGCAGACCGAGCGCGTCACGATGCGGTCCTTGGGGCTCGAGAACTGGTTGAGGATCTGTCGCCCGGCGGAGTGCGTGTCCGTCGCCTTCGCGAGGACCATACGGAACTCCTCGAGCGGCGACATGCCGAGCACGAACGCGACGCCCATGTCCCGGTAGTACGGGACGGTCCAGTCCTTGCCGCCGCGGATATTCCACGCCGCGCCCACCTGAGCGGCCTCGTGGCCGTCAGTCCCCGCGCCGAACGGCGTCCGCCCCATTCGGTTCAGCTGGAGGATCCGCTCGCTGACCATGCGCGTCTCGAGCATCTTGCGGTACATGCCCTTGACGTCATCGAGGCTCAGACCGAGCGCGTCATGACGCGCGCGAGCAGTCACCGTCATCCTCGCGATGGTATCGCGCAGAACGCTCGCGACGG
>WNFL01049482.1_pt1 | contig 10772 bp, 4 predicted proteins | sample 5400361 | NCBI WGS metagenome assembly WNFL01 (sample SAMN13153351, study PRJNA577476) | soil metagenome | isolation source: 40 cm soil on Douglas fir-dominated hillslope | place: USA:California | collected 2013-09-17 | reverse complement strand
GCCGCTCAACTCTTTTCGCGCGCGGTCAAGTTGCGTCCCGATTGGAGTCAAGGATGGTGGGCGCTCGGAATGATCGAATACCAACGAGACCGATATCCAGAATGCCGCGACGCGTTAACCCAAATGGTGAAACTGGATTCTTCCGCTGCACCGGGTTTTGCGCTGCTCGGGCTATGCGAGTTTCGGACGAAACAATACGACGCGGCGCTCCAGCATCTGAAAAAAGCTCATAGGTTGGTGCCGGTTACGCAGCCGGGCGGACAACTGCTGGACATTGCCGATTATCATTTGGCGATGCTTCTGAATCAGCAAGGCGCCTTCGAAGTGGCGCAAGAAATTCTGATGCGAGTTGCGCGTAGAGTTCACGATAATCCCGAGATGAAGTTCGCCGCCGGGTTGCCGTCGCTACGTATCCCGATCCTGCCTTCCGAGATTCCCCCGAATCAGCGCGAAGTCGTGACGATGGCGGGCGAAGCTTTCTGGGATCTGGCCACACAGTCGCCGGAAGACGCTGAAGCCGACTTCAAAGTGCTTGTCGCCAAGTATCCGAAATTTCCAAATGTTCATTATTTCTACGGCACGTATTTGGCGGCCCGCTATCCAGAACAATGCGTGCCAGAATTCTTACAAGAGCTAACCGTCGCGCCCGACAGCGTGCCGGCTCGAGTTCAATTGAGCCTCCGCTACCTCCTTGAAGATAAGTTTGACGAGGCGCTGAAAACGGCGCGCGAGGCCGTTGCCCTGAGCCCCGATTCCGTGGGCGCACAATTGGCGTTCGCAAAAGGCCTCCGAGCACAGGGCGACAACGAAGGCGCCTTGGCGGCTTTTCTGGTCGCCGAGCGGCTCGATCCGGTAAGCCCCTCGATCCGCCTATATATTGTCAATGTTTACCGCGCCCTCGACCGGATCGAAGACATGCGGCGCGAAAGCGCGGAGTATGAGCGGCTTAAGGCCGAGCAGGGAACCTGGCCATGAAATGCCCCTTTTTCGCCAGGTTCTGTAACGTTACAAAGGGCCGGTCCCAGGGCATCCCCAAAATCCCTCCCGCCCCGCTTTAGCTCTAGAACTCACAAAATTGAAGCAAACCAAAAGAAAAACAAAAGAGTGCTTGACACGGCCGGGCAATCGCAGTAAAAAGCCGGCAATCGTGAACGGTAACGTTAAAGGTTTCCGCGCCTGCGGGCCTTTACACGTGATTAAGGAACCAGTGGTGGTTCTTAACGTTCAACACTTTTGGGGGTGTTACTGCGATGGTCCTTTGTCAAATCAGCTCGTTTTGCAATATCGATTTTCTCAAAAAGGGCACAATTTGTGCGGTCTTTGTTGCCCTGACGCTTGCGGTCTGTTTGTTGATTCAACCTTCAGCGCTGGCGCAGCAGACCAGCGCAGCCCTGACCGGAACCGTGTTCGACGCATCGGGCGCAGTCGTTGGCGATGCGTTGGTTACGCTCAAGAACGAGGCGAGCGGGGACGTCCGAAGCACCGCTAGCAATGGCGATGGATATTTCACCTTCGCCGCTGTGCCTCCTGGTGCCTACTCGCTATCCGTGGAGAAGGCTGGCTTTAAGGTATGGGAAGTCAAGGGCATCATGCTGAACTCTGCCGACAAGCGCAGCGTCGCCGGAATCAAGCTCATGCCTGGTCTCAAAACGGAAACTGTCGTCGTGGAAGCTAGCGACTCGGACATCACTCCCACCGATTCCGGCGATAAATCAACCATCATCACGCAACACATCATGCAGAACGTCGCCATCGTCGGGCAGAACGCCGCCGAATTCGTCAAGATCATGCCTGGCATGGCCATGACGGGCGGCGCACTGAATCAGAGCTCTTATGCAGCTTCAGACGAGCGCACTGGCCAGGGACCGGTCGGCAGCTTTTCCGCCAACGGTACCCGTACCGCTGCCCTAGACATCACCTCCGACGGTGCTCACATCATTGACCCGGGCTGCAATTGCGGCCAGGCGATGAACACGAACGCCGACATGACGGCGGAATTGAAAGTGATGACTTCGAACTTCGGCGCCGACGAAGCCAAAGGGCCGGTCGTTATCAGTGCCGTTGGCAAGTCGGGTGGACAGCAGTTCCACGGCGAAGCTTATGCTTACGGCCGCAGCTACCATCTCAACGCCAACGACTGGCTTTACAACGCCAAGGGCAAGTATTCCAACGGCCAGGCTGTCCTTCCCAAGCCCGAAACAAAATACTTCTATCCAGGCTTCAATATTGGCGGCCCGCTCCTGATTCCCGGGACGAATTTTAATCATAACCACGATAAAGTGTTCTTCTTTTTTGGCACCGAATACTACAAACAGGATGTGGACAACGGCGTCTACGAGGCAGTAGTTCCTACCGCGGCAATGCGACTGGGCAATTTTACCGAGTTGAAATCGAACCCTGCCAACGGCAACGGCTGTCCCTATTACACGAATGATCTGAATTCGGACGGAACGACGTACACCACAAACACTCATACCGAAAATTGCTATGTGGGCAGCCTGAACGGATATGCCGTTACGGGCTTGCCTGGCGGCTCTAACTTTGGAACGACAACGATTACACGGCCCGATGGAACGACAGCGAACGTGACAACAGGAATGGTCGCGCCTGGCTCGACCGATTTGAACGGGCAGAGGTTGATGGGTCTTTACCCGCTGCCCAACGTGGATCCCAGCCTCACTGCGGCTCAGGGCTTTAATTTCGTCAGCGGCAACACGCGCTTCTCCAACATGCTGCAGTTCCGCGGGCGTGTTGACTACAACCTGACGCAATCGACCAAGCTATACGTTTCCTACAATCACCAGACCGACAACGCCATCAACAGCTTGGACGTTCTCTGGGGCGGAAACGCTCAGGGTTGGATGGCGCCGACTACTCCCTATCCAACTCCGCTTCTCGAGACCACGCAATCCGATGTCCTGTCGGCGAATTTGACCAAAGTATTTAGTCCCAGCCTCACCAATGAACTGGTTTTTGCCTACACCTATCTAAACCTCCCGAATCATTTTCAAGATCGAAGCAAGGTCGAACGTGGTTCGCCTTCGTTAGGCCTCGACTATAACTTGGTCTTCAACCACGATAATGCTGATAAATTGATCTTCCCGCAGATGACCGGTTGGGGCGACGGCATATCCAACATGCTCAACACAGGATTCGAGCTCAATGGAAATGTCTATGCCAAGAAAACTCTCCCTTCCGTCGCGGACAACCTCGTAAAGGTCTGGAAGACTCACACAACCAAGTTCGGATTCTACTGGGAGCGGGCTTGGAACGAGCAGCCGGGCAACGCTGCCGTCAATGGCTCAATGGCGTTCGCCAGTTGGGCAGGAAACTCAAGCGGCAACGCTTACGCGGACATGCTCATTGGTCAGATGGCGCAATATTCGGAACAGAATTTCGACGTGATCCCCGCGTTCCGCTATATCGCTGCGGAGTTTTACGCGACGGATTCCTGGAAGATCTCCCGCCGCTTGACTCTCGATTACGGCATGCGCTTTTCGCATCTCGGTCCCTGGAAAGACACTACTGGCTATGGTTTCGCGGCCTGGTATCCCGACGAATACGCAGCCGGCAAGGGCGGCACCGTAAACGGCGTAACGTTCCCCGGCATTGAATGGAACAAGGTCAATCCATCGACTCCCCTCTCGGGCTCCGCAAGCCGGGCCTTTTACTTCAATCCACGCTTGGGTTTTGCCTGGGACCTCTTTGGTACTGGAAAGACCGTCCTGCGCGGTGGATACGGCATGTATCACTTCCATGATGAACAAAACGTGCAGAATGGCGCCTACGGAATAGTCCGTGGGTCGTTTTCGACACCGACTCTGGGTAGTCCACGAATTAAAGACCTTGGCCCATCGCTCGCTGCGTTCAACGCCAGCGGAGTCACGGTTTTGGATCCTAAAGACGATCAAGAGCCGCGAACGCAAAACTACAGCTTTACAATCGCGCAGCGGCTGCCTATGAAGAGCCAGTTGGAAGTTGCGTACGTCGGAAGCAAATCGGATTACCTCAGCAACTGGAATAACAATTTCGACCAGATCAATGACATCGGCGTCGCGTCTATGTTCAATGCCAACGTCTGTAACAGCGGATTAAATGCTCCTTGGGCGTCAACCGGCACGGCTCAATGCGGCTGGCTTCCAAACTGTGATCCGTCGGTTGCTCCGAACACAAATCCGAACGGTGTTCCCGGAGGATCACCGTCTTGTGCACAGACGGGTTGGCCGTGGACCACGGGCTACTTCGATCAGCAAGTCACAGCCGCGCGCCCGCTTCAGTATGGCGGCTGTGTAGCCGCAAATAGTTGCCTTGGCACTATAAAAATTATCGATCACAAGATGTATTCCAACTACCACAGCCTGCAGGTGACTTGGAACAAGCAAGCGGGGCACTTAACATTCCTGACCAATTACACCTTCGGCAAGGCACTCGGCATTCGTGGCGAGGGCGGTTCGGCTACCGGTGATCCGACCGAACTGCGGAACAACTATGGAACGCTGCCCAACAACCGCACGCATATTTTTAATGCAGCGTATGTTTACGAATTTCCGAGCTTGGCCAAGGCTAACCGGTTCGTCAAAGGCGTGGCAAACGGGTGGCAAATCTCCGGCATCACGCAGTATCAGACCGGTGTGGATTTGCAGGCTGCGATTAGCTCGAACTTTGGCTACGCTGGCTTTATTAAAGCCGGTACGACGTTTATGGGCAAGACTCTCGCCTATACGGACTCTTCAGGTACGCACCCTTACAGCATCGGGGCTAGCAGCGAGAACGTACTTGGAACGCGAGACATCACGGTTATGCCCACGCTGACCTGCAATCCCGCTAGTGGGCTCCAAGCCAACCAATACATAAATGGCGCCTGCTTCTCGCCATTCGCCACGCCGGGCCAGCAGGGCAACTATGTCTTTCCGACCCTCACCGGCCCGGGCTTTTGGAATAGCGACCTTTCGGTATTCAAGAATTTCGCCTTCTCCGAGAGCAGAAAACTGCAGTTCCGCCTCTCGGGTTACAACTTCCTCAACCACCCGAATCGGACCTTCATCGCCAATGACCCTGGCTTGAACCTCACCTTTGACTCCAGCGGAACGCTGAACCCAAAGTTCGGGTACGCAACGAACAAGGTCGGCCATCGCATTCTGCAGGGCATGATCAAATTCAGCTTCTAACCTCTTCCTGGCTTTACAAGCTAGCACTCCTTACAGAGAGGGCGGCTCTCGTGGCCGCCCTTTCTTTTTTTTGTTGGAGGGGATTCGCTTTATTTTTCTGGTTCTTTAACTACGATGACGCGGTCGGCGGCAACATCGTGAATTTGTTGAACAATTCCAGAAGGCCAGCGAATTTCGACTAGATCGGCGAACGCGTTCGATCCCAATCCAAAATGCACGGGGCCCGCACTCGAGGAGGCGTAACCTGCGCTCGTCGTCATGTGGTTGTATTGGGTCCTAGTGCCCTGAAGCTTAATTTCGAGCCAGTGGTTGTGCCATGGGCTCTCATTGATCCAGATCTCGCCAGGGGCGTCTATCGCGCTCACGACAACATCCAGGCGGCCATCGCCGTTCAGACCGCCAAAGGCCGATCCGCGGTGTCTGGCTGGCGGGCGTGAGGTAAACCCCGCCTCCTCTGTTAGCGCGGCGAATTTCATGCCACCTAAGTTGCGGAAGACGGTGTTCGGCTGATTTGCACTTGCGCTGGGAACAGACTGCGCCGACTGAACGTCTCCGCGCGACACGAAGAGGTCCTTCCATCCGTCATTATCGAAGTCCGCGATCATGACAGAATAGCCCGCCATCGGCATGCTCAGTTTCGCTACGCCGCTTTTTTCGGTCACGTCTTCGAAGGTCCCCTTACCGGTATTGCGATAGATAGGGAACGTTTCGTTGGCAAGGGCGACCAGGCAAATGTCTGGGTAACCGTCATTGTCCAAATCGCGGAAGTCGGCCCCCATCCCGGAGATGAACGCTCCGTCTTCTCGCAACGCGACGTTGGCGTCGAAGCCCGCCTCTTCGAGCTTTCCGCTTTTGTCCCGAAAGAAATAGTTGAGGAGCTTGTCGTTGGTCACAAACAGATCCATCTTGCCGTCGAGGTTCGTGCTGGCTATCACGCCTGCCATTCCCTTGCCGGGATGGCTGCGGAGGCCCCAGTCAACCGAAGCGTCACGGAACGTCCCATCGCCATTGTTGAGGAACAGTTGGTTCGGCGTGGGTTTGTACTTTCCGGGGTGACAATAGGCTCGGTGGCCGTTGAGTTCACAATAGGCTTCGTTCTTGCCGTCCCATTTCAGATAATTGATGACGATTAGATCCAGCGGCCCGTCGTTATTTACGTCCACCCAGACCGCGCCAACCGACCAGAGAGGGCCGTACTCCGCGTCCTTTTTGTCGAGTCCGGCCTCAACGGTTACATCGGTAAATGTGCCGTCGCCATTGTTGTGGTAGAGCGTGTTGCGATACACCCCAGACAAAAAAATGTCTTCGTTCCCGTCGTTATCGTAGTCGCCGATCGCAACTCCCACGTCAAAGCCAATCCCCTTCAGTCCAGCTTGTTCGGTAACGTCCGTGAAGACGCCGTTTCCGTCATTTCGAAACAAACGGTTCCAGTACTTCGGTCCGTTTTTTTTCAAGGTGCGTACGTCGGCGCCGTTCGCAAAGAAGATGTCGGGCCGCCCGTCGTTGTTGTAGTCAAATACCGCCACACCTCCACCCATGGCTTCCGGCTCATGGCGTTCCAGCGTCTCGGAGGTGTCCAGCCGGAAGTCAATCGGCCGGAACGCAAAACGAATCGGGCTTTCGACAGGCGGCCCTCCAATCCTCGCCGTCCTGCTCGCATTCGATACAAGGCTAACTGTAGCCAAGGTGAATATTGCGGCGAACCCGCACAGGGCCACGCTCGTGTCCCGCCGCGATCGGAACCGTCCGTTGAGCTTATGGAATCCCGTGCTATCGCTCGTCGTCTCGCGCCACGTCATTGTTTTCATTGGTTGCATTGTACGTCAGACGGTCCATGTCGAGCGCGGCGCCGTTCATTTCCGCTCGGCAGTCGTCAATTTTCCGTCCGTACACTGACTTTCCGGGATACTGTTGATAAAATGTTGTGACTATGAGGATCTCAATGAAGACGACGGGCTTCTTGCTCGTTCTCTTTGTGCTTCCAATTCTCGCTGTTGCTCAGCAAGACCCACTCGACGCCGTCGTTCAGCGTGTGTCGCGTTTAACTGCAAGAGACATTCCGTTACTGCAGGAGAAATCGCTCAGCGGCGATCACCAGGCGCAATTCATGCTTGGCTTGGCGTACTCGATGGGCTCCGGAGTGAAGGCCGATCCCGCACAAGCTTTCAAGTGGGTCAGCAACGCTGCCGAATCGGGCCACTTACTGGCACAGAATGAACTTGGGTCAATGTACGCTTCAGGAGAAGGAGGTTTCCAGGACGACCGGAAGGCCGTCGAATGGTTCAGGAAGGCCGCCGAACGGGGTTATGCAGATGCTCAGTACAACCTAGGAACGCGTTATCTTCTTGGCTCCGGCACGGAGCGTGATTTCGAATCGGCCGCGCAGTGGTTCACGAAGGCTGCCGAACAAGGTAATCCGAGCGCCGCGGATGCCCTCGGGAGAATGTCTCTTTTTGGCGATGGCGTTCAGACAGACGAGGCTGCTGCCGCTAAGTGGTTTCGACTTGCAGCGGAGGCTGGGTTCGCGCAAGCGCAATACGATCTAGCGAATCTCTACATACGCGGACAAGGCGTTCCGCAAGATACCGCGGCTGCCCTTCAGTGGCTCACGAAAGCGGCAGAGCAGGGCAATCCGCAAGCACAGACTCACCTGGGGAACATGCTGTGTGATGGCGCAGGTGTACACAAGAACTGCGTAAGTGGATTACGCTGGCTTTTGCGGGCCGCCGAGAAAGGTAACGCAGAAGGGCAAAACAGTCTCGGCCAACGCTATCTGATGGGGCAGGGCGCACCCAAGAATCCGACAGCAGCTTTTGGTTGGTTCCTAAAAGCAGCGGAACAAGGAATGCCAGACGCTCAAGCCGCCGTTGCCGCCATGTATAAGGAAGGTCTTGGCGTCACCAAGAATTTGTACAACGCCCTCAGTTGGTATTCGAAAGCTGCGGAGCAGGACAACGCAAAGGCTCAATTCAATTTGGCAGTCATGTATGCGAAAGGGGAGGGAACCCCGCGCGATTTCGCGCTTGCTTATCAGTGGCTGCTGATAGCGCAAGATCGTGGTCAGAGCGATCCTAACTTCAGAGCATTGTTGAAAGATAGCCTCTCTGCTGACCAGCTAAAGGCAGCGCAACAGAAAGCAGCCGAATGGCTGTCGCGCCGCCCGTAATAGCGTTTCCCACTTGGTCGTCGGTGGCGCCTTCTGGACAATTCGGAGATTCTTGACGCAAGTCATTGCTAAGAGTCTTATGACTCTCGGAGAGCTTTGGCGTGCTGTCATTCATCGGCTGATCGGCGGATGGAAACAGTTGCGTTGTCCGATGGAGACTTACCGGTTGGGGGAATTGCGGGCACTACGGTTGTTTGCGGAGTAAAGTCAGCATAAACTACAGGCAGTTTGCGGGGTCGCTCTTGCTTCCCTCTGGCAAGTTTTCCAGGTTTGCCCTCGCAGTCGCGGTCGCGCTGACCGCAGTTGTAGCGTTTGCTGGCGTGGCTATTCGTTTGCCGGCGACGACCCGCCTGATTTCTGATTTATCGCAAACCGCGATAGTGCTCTGGACGGCATATTGCTGTTCACATGTGGCATGGCGTTCCACCGGGTATTTACGCCACCTTTGGACGCTGCTCGCCGGAGCCTTCTCACTGGCCACCGCCGCGCAGGCGTTGGAAACCTACTGTCAAAACGTTCTTCATCTGCCGGTGGAAACGCCATGGCCTTCCGACGTTCTCTTTATTCTGTGGCCAATTCCGGTGGTGACGATGTTGTTTCCGCGAACGGCCGGCGAGTCGGGCAAGGTCAATTGGCTTCGCGTCCTGGATTTCGCGCAGATCGGAATCGTGGCGCTGACGGCCTATCTTTATTTCTTTTACGTTCCCTCGCGGTGGGAAGTTGAGGGGAAACGGCTTGTTCTCCAAGTCATGTCGGTCCAGGCGCTACGCGATGCGACGCTTGGGGTGGTGCTTCTTGCTCATTCGAGACGAGCGTCCCAAGCGGCTCTTCGAGTTTTTTTTGGCAGGCTATCCGCGCTCTTTTTGTTCATGAGCGTAACTGATTTCAGTTACTTTGCCGGAGGGACAAATTCAAGCAGCTCAAGATGGCCGGGCCTCGCCTGGTCCACACCCTATGTTTTTGGAGTTGTCATTGCGGCGACCTGGAAGGTCAAAGAATTCACGGTCGTTCGAGGAACCAAGTCGCGATTCCGTTCCATGGCGGCTACTCAAGTTCTTCCGGTTTGCATCCCATTGCTGGTCCTCTTGATGGGCCGCCGGATCGCCGCTGAACAGCTAGCGATCGCCTGGGTCGCCATCGCTGGATCGTTCCTTGCTTCCGCCGCCCGCCTTGTACTTACTCAGGAAAGGCAGCGGCGAGTCGCAGAAGAACTCTCGGAAACTGAGCAGGCGCTGTTGAGATCGGAAAAAATGTTTTCGACGGCCTTCCAGCTAAGCCCCAACGCCGTTGGCATTAGTCTTTTCCCCGAGGGCCGATTCGTCGAAGTGAACGACAACTTTACCCGTTTCACCGGTTATACACGCGTCGAGACACTTGGGAGAACCGGGCAAGAGATGAATCTTTGGGTTGACCTTCCGCATCGGGCGAATGTGATGGCCAAGTTGGGAGAAGAAGGTGAAGTCCTAGAGGAAGAATTTCAATGCCTGACAAAGAGCGGAGAGATCCAGATTGGCCAATTTTCCGGCGCTCTAATTGAGATAGACGGGCGGCTCCATGCGCTGGTCGAAATTCACGACGTTACGGCGCGGAGGCGTGCGGAGGACTCACTGCGAGCGAGCGAAAAGCGATTCCGCAGCCTTGTGGAGAGCCTGCACATAGGCATTGCGTTATTGGGGCCCCAGGCAGAGGTTTTATTTGCGAATCAAGCAGCACTGCAAATGTTCGGTATGCCGCTGGAGGACGTACTCGGAAAGAATTCCTCGGAACTCGGCATGATTGCGATGTACGAAGATGGAACGGAGATGCCATTTCCGATGCGTCCGGGTCCCCGCGCGCTAGCGAGCGGGGAGGCGGTACGCCATGAAGTGATGGGTTGGCTGCGGCGAGACTCGAATGAAATTTTATGGATTCTCGCAGAGGCGGTTCCGATCTTCGGAGAAGATGGGCAGCTGGACCAATTGGTCACATCGTTCAGCGACATTACGAAGCGCAAGCAGGCAGAAGAATCGTTGCGCCAATTGTCGACGCGACTCCTGCAGTTGCAAGACGAAGAACGGCGACGATTGGGTAGGGAACTGCACGACAGCCTGGCGCAGAGCGTGTTGGCTGTAAATTTGAATCTCGCTCAGGTCGCGCGCGGGTCGACACCTCTCGACGAAAAGTCACAACTTGCGATATCCAAAGCTCGCGGCGTGCTCCAGGAGATGTCACAGGAAATTCGCACGCTCTCCTATCTTTTGCACCCGCCCCTGCTGGATGAACTCGGGCTGACGTCAGCCATCAAGGAATATGCCGCGGGATTCAGCGAGAGGAGCGACATTCAGCTCGACGTTGACCTCCAGGCAGATTTCGGAAGACTGAGCCAGGAAGCGGAGACGGCATTTTTCCGGATTGTGCAGGAAAGTTTGTCCAACATTCAGCGGCATTCGGGTAGCAAG
>WNFL01445519.1_pt1 | contig 10773 bp, 11 predicted proteins | sample 5400361 | NCBI WGS metagenome assembly WNFL01 (sample SAMN13153351, study PRJNA577476) | soil metagenome | isolation source: 40 cm soil on Douglas fir-dominated hillslope | place: USA:California | collected 2013-09-17 | reverse complement strand
CGTGTTCGACCGCGCCGTCAATCAGGTAACGCAAGCGGCCCATGAACTCCTGGAGTCCCTGGTGACAAACGCGCCTCCCAAAGATCGCGAAGTGGAAGCAGCCAAGGCTCGGGCGCGGACGGCAGAGCGCTTTCGTTCGTCCGCGGCGGAACCCCTGCCTTGACGATTAGGGTTAGGATTGTGATTTGAGATTTTGCAATTCTCATAAGCCGTGAACCATAAGGCCTCTGACGCGGCTGAGGCCATTTCATTAGGCAGTGGTTTCATAATGGAACTTAAACTGAATCTTCGAATTGTGTTGGAACAGCCGCCACCGGGTGTAGACTTCGGATTGCAACTGGGCCAGGGCAGGGATTACGAGACTATTCAGAAACAGCAATCCAATGGAACCGACCTCTCTTTCGATTGCAGCGTGACGGTGCGGAATAATCGCCCCGATGGGTTGCCGAACTTTCTCGGCCCGTTAACGCAGGGTCCGCCTGCCGCGCGATTCATCTATGTCGACGCCGGGCAATTTGCCGGGCAGATGGATAGTTGCTGGAGTCGCCGGATAAAAATTCCTCTCACTGTGATTGGCTGGGAAATGCTCAAGAAAGCGTCGCACGATCCTGATATCCTGATTGAAGCACGATTACGGGGAACCGGCAGAGATGGTGGGCCTGCCTGTGGAACGGTCCGGCCTGCTCAGGGATGGAAACTGATTCGCCGGTAATGCGGACAAAGACAAGCTGGCCTTACTCCAATAGGATAAAGATCCCTCATCGTCGGTGCGGCGCCTTGTAATCTGCGTCCCGTCTCTCGGATTGAGCAGCCAACGCAGTCAAATGAGGACAACAACCATGAAAGCAATATTCAAACGCGCGGCGCCATATGCGGACGATGCGATGAACCTCCCGGTCGAGAATGTGGAAGCGGTAATTCCATACTATGAAAAGACGTTCGGGTTCCGCGTCGTGTCACGCCAGGATGTTCCCTGCAAGACGGTTTCTCTCGCGCGAGACGGAATACAAATCGGCCTGGCCGAAAACGGGGGTGACCCGACACAGGAAGGATGTTTCTTTGAAGTGGACGACGTCGAGGCGGCATTCGCGGAGATCAAAGGCAACGCATCCTCCGCTTCCGACTTTCGAATCGACAAGTTTGGCGCTCGGTCTTATCGCGTTTTTTTCGTCGTCGCGCCTGACGGGCTGTGCTACATGATCGGTGAACGTGAGAAATGAATATTGGCGCACAACGAATGGGTTCGGATGATTCAAGACGCGCTGCGGGGAGATTGATCAGATGGGCTGAGTTTGAGACCAGCGTTGACCCGGGAGCGATTAACGTTACTTTGCGACTTTGTGCCTTAGTGAATCGTTTTCAAAGGCGCCGGCGTTGTGCCGTGATCATGACTATGGCTCATGAACTGCTTACATCGGGCGGCCATCAGATCAGAACTTCAATACATCACTGATTGGGGTGTAGCTTGAACCATTCAGCACGAAGCATGAAGCTGCCTTCGCTCACGATTCGGTCGCCAACAGTTACCCCTTCGAGCACCGGATAGAAACCATTGTTCTCTGGACCAACATGGACGGGTCGGAGGGCGAATTCGGTTGGCCTTTCGGTTGCGACGAAAACGATTTGCTGGTTACCAATGTTCTGGACTGCGTCTTTGGGAATGACTGGTATCGTCTTTTCGCTGGCGCCCACCGTGGCGAAGGCAACGTTGACGTACATGCCAATCTTAAACATCTGTCCTGGATTCGCCAGCTCAATACGAACTTGCGCCGTTCGCGTGGCAGGATCGATTTTAGGATCGACATAAGAAATGCGGCCGCGAAAGACTCGACCGGGATAAGCATCCGATGTGATGTTCGCTCCGCTGCCGACGCGAATCGTTGCCAGATCCCTCTCAAAAACCTGACCGGTAACCCAGACGCTGGAAAGATCGGTGACGCGCATTAATTCTTTGTTGGCTTCAATCACCTCGCCGGGATTCACTGAGCGGCTTGTCAAAGTACCGGACGATGGCGCGGGCACGCTTACTTCAGAGTTGATTTGAGAACTCGAGTTGAGCGAAGCAATCCTTTGCGATGAAAGTCCCAGCAGCAAAAGCTTCTGGCGCTGATTGGCGACTTCTGATTCGGCGCCTTTTAACTTTGTGTTAGCCATTTCGAGTTCCTCTCGACTGGCCGCGCCGATCTCAACGAGTTTGATTGTGCGCGCGTGATGGCGATGATGCTCGTCAAGAGCCGCCAGCGCAGTAAGGTAACGTGACTGAAGGTCAGCTAATTCGTTGCTGGAAACGACTGCCACCGTTTGACCGCGCCTCACAGGTTGGCCCAACTCGGGCTTGACACTGCGCACGATTCCGCCTACGAGAGCCACGACGGGAGTCTCTTTGTAGGTGTTAGCCTGGACTACCCCGGTCGTCATCTGTCCCATGGCTTCGGTTGATGGCTTTTCGCCAACCGTTTCGATCTTCAAGCCAGCACGCTGCAACTGCTCGGGTGTTAGTGTAAGTTTATGGTCATCCGCAGTCGCCGTTTGTGGACTAGATGATTCACCGAAAGAGACAGATCGTGGCGCTGGGACCGGCTTGCCAACCTTAGTGGGCCAAAGAAACCACGCGAGAACGGCAATGGCGGCGATTGCTACTATGGCAACGATCGCGACAACTCGGGTTGTTGGGCTCCTCGGTGGTTGCGCTCTGCTGTCCTCGCGACGAGACGCTAATGTTTCGTCCGTGTCCTTAAGCTCTTTTCCGTTGTTCTCGTTCATCTCTTTATCAACTCCGGTAAAGCTGTCGCCCGCGCGATTTGAACACGCGCGTAATAAGCGGCAAGCTGGGCATCAATGAAATCGTTTTGCAGATCGATGAAGTGGCGCTGTTCGGCCAGATAATCAATCAAGGTCTTCGAGCCGAGTTCATACGTTTGCCGCACCACGTTGAGGTTTGCCTTTGCCTGCTCATTCACACCGACGCGAAAGATTTCCATAGCCCGCACTGACCGTTCGTACTGGGCGTATGCGGACGCTACTTCGTGCCTCACCAGTAGCTCCGCAAACTCCCGACGCCGTTTAGCGGCTTCAGATTCAGCGACGGCGGCTTCGACGGCCCCCTGATTTTTGTTTCGCACAGGCAGGTCAACTGAGACACCGAACTTCAGGTAATGAAAGCCCCCCGAGACAGGCTGTAATCTGCCGGCATCATCAATGCCGCGCACGGGAAAGCCAAAGGTCATGTGCTCGTAACCTGCCGATAGGCTCGCATCGAGCCGCCCTTGAGCACGCGCTTGCTCGATGAGAGCATCCGCCCAATTTTCAAGCGCGCGAGCGCCCAGAACATCGGGACGCTCGCGGAGGGCGCGGTCAGTAGCTTCAGCAATGCCTGGAAGTTGATCGACCAGGTGATCGAAGTCGCCGCGCAGCCGCAAGGGTTCTTCCGGCGGCATGCCGATCAGATTCTTCAAATCGAGCATGAGCGTTTCCATCTTGCCTTCAGCGCTCTCCCGCTGCGAGCGGAGACGGTTGAGTTCGACCAGCACCATGTTCTGTTCCAACGGCGGTGTCGCACCTTCAGTCACTCGCGCCGCGACCAGGTTAAAGCTTTGCTGGTTAGAATCAATGCGTTCGTCAGTCAGCGAAAGCTTTAGCGACTGCGCCAGCGTCTCGCCGAACTTCATCCGCACCTCGCCGGCGAGAAGTCGTTCGCGATTCGCGAACTCGCGCTCACGAACCTCAACCTCCCTTTCCGCAACTGTTATGCGAGCCGGACGACGGCCGCCGAGTTCCAGGGGAAGCATGCCTCCTACGTCGATCGTGTGATCTGTGCCAGTAACATTTTGTGAAATCCCAATATCAATCTTGGGATTTGCGCGCAGTCTTGCCTGTTTGACCATGGCTTTGGCCGCGTCGATCTCCTTACGCGCAGCCTGGAGTTCCAGATTGTGGGAAAGACCATATTCTACCAGGTCGTCAGCCGTGCGGCCGGAGGTCTGATCAATATAACGGCCCACCGATCCAGGTTTGTCCTGGCTGGCTGTTGGCGTCTGTCCCTGCGCAGGTGTTACGGGCCGCGATAGCAACAATGATATCGCGAAGGCCAGTAAGACAGATGTTCTGTTAGGTCGGAAAAGCATTTTGTTATTGCACAATCAACTGACCCTTCATCATGTTCACGCCACAGACGAAAGTGAATGTGCCTCTGCTGGTTGGCGTAAAGGTCACCACCACAGGTTCGTTCAAAGGCAAAGCACGTCTGATGTTGAAATCAGGCAACACAATCTCCTTTGCGCAGGTAGAATCTGTCGTTCGCAAGAAGGTTACGCGCGCCCGAACGCCGCGCCGCAGTTTGAGGCTCGTGGGCCGATAACCCTTTGTGTTGATTTCGATCTTAGCCGTTTGCACGCCTGGCTTCGCGATCGCGTGTTCCGGGGTTACTCCGATAAGAGTGCCAGGCAACAGCGCCCACGATAGCGAAACTATTGAGATTCGTCTCATCTTGTCTCCTCGTCTCCTCTCAAATCGTGAGCTGTCTCTATATCTGTTTCCTGCTTCTTCAGTTGCCGCTCGTGCAGCCAAAAGAAAACCACTGGGGTCACAATCAACACATGCAGCAGGCTCGACACCATGCCACCGAGAACAGGTGCCGCCAAAGGCTTCATGACTTCCGCGCCGGCACTCGTGCTCCACATAATCGGCAGCAATGAAGCGACCACCGTTGAGACCGTCATGAGTTTGGGTCGTAGGCGAAGTAAAGCTCCCTCCGTCACGGCCTCCATTAAGGAGCGGTGGTCCAGATGGCCCACCTCGCTTCGCTTCCGTTCTACTGCTTCGTTCAGATAGATGACCATGACCACGGCCGTCTGCACGGCGGTTCCGAACAAGGCAATGAACCCAACCCAGACGGCCACGGAAAAGTTGTATCCCAACAGCCAGAGCAGGTAGATGCCGCCAGTCAGCGCGAATGGCACAGCTAAGAGGACATGCGCGGCTTCCAGTAGCGAGTGATAAGTGACATAGAGCAGCGCGAAAATGATGATGAGCACGATCGGTACGACGATCAGTAAACGGCTGCGCGCGCGCTGCTGGTTCTCGTATTCGCCGCTCCAGTCGATGTAATAACCGGCAGGCAGTTGCACTTGTTGATAGATCGCGTTCTTCGCTTCATCAACGAAGCTGCCTACATCGCGTCCGCGAACGTTCAGCAGCACCGTGCCGCGTAATAAACCGTTCTCGCTGGAAATCATCGTCGGGCCTTGTACCGAGGTAATGTCCGCCAATTGCCCTAAAGGAATCGACGCGCCGGTCGGCGACGTGATCGGGATCCGCGAGAGGGCTTCGGGACTGCCGCGAAATTCCGACGCGTAACGAACGCGAACCGGAAAGCGCCGGCGACCTTCAATGGTCACTGAGAGGTTCGTTTCGCCGATGCCTTTCTCGATGGCGTCCTCGATCGTTCTCGTATCAATGCCGTAACGCGCCGCTGCCGTGCGGTTGATGTGAATGTCGATGTAAGGCGCGCCGCTGATCTGTTCGGCATAAACGTCTTTCGCACCGGCCACTTTCAATACAATCTCAGCGATCCGCCGCGAAATCTCTTCCAGGGTTTTCAGATCATTTCCAAATATCTTGATGCCAACCTGCGCGCGAATGCCGGTAGAGAGCATGTCTATGCGATTCTTGATCGGCTGTGTCCAGATGTTCGTCACGCCGGGAAAACGCAGTTTCTCGTCCATCTCCGAGATTAACGATTCGCGGGTCATTCCTGACGGCCACTGCTCCGGCGGCTTCAAATGAATAATGGTTTCGTTCATGTTTACCGGGGCGGGATCAGTGGACGTATCCGCGCGCCCCGCCTTGCCTACAGCGTATTCAACTTCGGGGAAGCTCTTTAGCACTTCGTCCTGCTTGCTCAAGATATTCCGAGCTTCATCAATCGAGATTGCCGGATCAGTCACCGGCATGTACATCAAATCGCCTTCATTCAGCGGCGGCATGAATTCTTTACCGATTCCAGTAGCGAGAAACATCGCGCCCGCAAACAACAAGGCCGCAAACGAAACCGTGAGTAACCGATGATTTAACGCGAATCGCAAAACCGGGCGATAGAGAAAGTGGAAGCCACGCATTACCGGATTTGCCTGTTCGGGATGAAACTTTCCGCGCAGCAGAAAAGTGCACAACACAGGGACCAGCGTGACCGCGATAATTGTCGCTCCCGCCATCGCAAACGTCTTGGTGAATGCAAGTGGATGAAACAGTTTTCCTTCTTCGCCCGTTAATGAAAAAACGGGAATGAAGGCCAGGATGATGATGGCCATTGAGAAGAAGATCGGACGTCCGACCAGCCGCGTCGATTCCAGGACCGTCTGCCAAACGAGGGGCCGATCTTTCGGATCGATCTTGCGTTGCTCGATGAACCGAAAGGCATTTTCCGTAACAACTATCCCCGCGTCGACCAGCACACCGATGGCGATAGCGATGCCAGATAACGACATCAGATTCGAGCTGATGCCCATGTAGTACATGAACAGAAAAGCGAGCAGTACTGCGAGCGGCAGTGGAATCGTGACGATCAAGATCGAGCGGAAGTGCGCAAGGAATAGAATGTGAGCCAGTGTGACGAGAATTAGTTCTTCGATTAGTGCGCGCTTGAGTGTGTGCGTGGCCCGTTGAATCAGTTGCGTACGATCGTAGAACGGTACAACGTGGACGCCGGCGGGTAGACCTTGCTGCAGGGCGCCGATCTTTTGCTTAACGGCGTCGATCACCTCAAGGGTGTTCACTCCGTAGCGGGCGATCACGACACCCCCGACCGCCTCCTGGCCGTTCTTATCCAGCGCTCCCGTCCGAAATGCATTGCCGAGGCTCACATTGGCGACGTTCTTAACGTAGATCGGAATCCCGTTTGGCGCACCCAGGACGATATTCTCAATGTCAGCCACAGACTGAATCAGACCGATGCCCCGAACGACTGACCATTGGCCCGCTTGCTCGACAACGTTGCCACCGACGTTGTTGTTGGAACGTTCGACTGCCTCAACGACCGTAGAGAGGGGCAAGGAATATCCGCGTAGCTTGTTTGGATCGACATCAACCTGATACTGCTGGACGTAACCACCTACGCTCGCGACTTCCGCAACGCCTGGGACCGAATTCAATTGATAGCGCACGAACCAGTCTTGCAGGGAGCGCAGATCGCGCAGGTTCATCTGATCGCTTTCGAGCGTGTACCAGAAGACCTGCCCTACGCCCGTTGCGTCAGGACCAAGTGTGGGTGTAACGCCTGCCGGAAGTTGCCTGGCAACCAGATTCAACCGCTCCAACACGCGCGTACGCGCCCAATAAAGATCGACGTTGTCTTCGAAGATGATATTGATCATCGAGAAGCTAAACGCCGAACTCGCGCGGACAACACGCACGCCCGGCAGTCCTTGCAGGTTTGTGACCAGCGGGTAAGTGACTTGATCCTCGACTTCCTGAGGTGACCGTCCGGTCCAATCGGTAAACACGATCACCTGGTTGTCTGAGAGATCGGGAATCGCGTCGATCGGCGTGCGCAGCAAGGCCCAATAGCCCCATGCCGCAAGCCCGAGATAGAGCGCGATAACCACCCCGCGATTGCGCAGACTGAGTTCGATGAGTCGATGAATCATTGCGCCGTTACGGTAAAGGTTGTCTTGCCATTTCCCGCTGGCCCTTCATAAGCGAGTTGTCCTTGCCATTCACCGGCGACCTCAATGTTGACTTTGCCGCGATAGACGCCGGGTGTACCCGTTGTCGTGAAGGCCGTCGTGTCATTCATTTCGGCCATCGTGCCCATTTGGGCCATGTGAAAGTTGAGTGACACAGCGCCAACGTCAACCGGTTTGCCGGACGAGTCGGTGAATGTAAGCATGACTTCCTGATTGCCCGGCTTCAGTTGGCCAGTGCTATTGGAGAGCGTCGCAGAGAGATTGCCGAGTGTGACGGACTTTATAGTCTTACCTGACGGAACGCTGACGTTACTGCCCGTCTTTGAGCCGCAGGCTGCGATCATGACGAGGGCAAGGACTAAAGCAAATGCGACTGCCAACACAGACTTCTTCATTCCAGATCCTCCTAAGCCAAAGAGAATTAGTGATCGTGAGCGCGTGCGAACACACGAACGCACAGGTGCACCTTGCAGATCGATCAAGCTGCAAGAAGACACACTTCGGACTTGTTGGGACTAGATCAGGAGTGCGAGATGGCGAATGTACGCAGGATGTGAATCCGTGGGTGGGCTATGAGATTGGCTGCTATGCCGCAGAAGGAACACCGGAGGCAGAATAGCCTGAGCGCCTGTCAGATGCGCTGATAAAGTTGGCTGCAACTTTGGTTGGACGCGGACCCCGTTGGATGGGGTGGTGCCGTTCTGCGAGCAGTTAAGGGAGCAGCACAGGCGGGCGCCAGCGACTTGTGGCGTATTGTTGTGGCTGAGCGCAGCTTTGCAGCAATCCATCTCGCCCATCGCGCCGCCCATGCTGCACGATTGCTCGTTGGAATGAAGCGGAGCGCCAGCAACAGCGCTGCCTGCGACTACCAGCAATATGACCAAAGATATGAATCGCGTCCTCATGCCATCACTCACTGTATGGAAAGGGCTAATGCCTGTCAAGATCCGGCTGGCCCACACTCATCGTCGCAAAGAATTTCCCACTCACGCTGACACAATAATAAGGACCTGGGTTCTACTATTTCTTCTCAAACTTCAGCGCTGCGGAGTTCATGCAATAGCGCAAACCAGTCGGCCGCGGGCCGTCGTCAAAGACATGGCCCAGGTGCGAGCCACACCGTTGGCACTTCACCTCCGTACGTACCATGCCCGCAGTGCTGTCGGTCTCTTCGGTGATATTTGTGCCTGAGACCGGGGCATAAAAGCTGGGCCAGCCGCTGCCCGACTCGAATTTCGTGTCTGAGCCGAATAGTTCAAGACCGCAGGCCGCGCAGTAGTAGATGCCCGGCTCGTGATTGTTCCAGTAGGCGCCGGTGAATGCCCGTTCGGTTCCGGCCTGACGGAGCACTCGATATTGATCGGGCGAGAGTTCGTTCCGCCATTCCTCTTCGGTCTTTTCTATCTTATCTATCATCGTTGTATCTCCAGTAGTGTCTTACTCTGGTTTGGCGTCTTTTCTGCTCGGACAAGAACGATCCGCTAAGTCACCCGAAGTGGAATCCGCAGATTGCGCAGATTCCACAGACTAGAAACAAAACCTTTAAAGCGGACCAGTGAGTCGGTTGCTGTCGTTTCGTTTTGGACTCTCCATGTTTCCCTGCGTTGTGATTTCCTTTCCGGCTGTGTTTCTTTTCTCCGCAATCTGCGTATTTTGCGGATCACCGAGGAGCGGCCCAAGACACCACCCCAACTACTGTTTAGTCGCCGATTATCTTCACTAACACGCGTTTCTTTCGTCCGCCATCAAACTCGCCATAAAAGATTTGCTCCCACGGTCCAAAATCCAAATGACCCGCGGTAACCGCGACCACGACTTCCCTGCCCATGACTTGTCGCTTTATGTGCGCGTCCGCATTGTCTTCACCGGTAAGATTATGTTGATAACGGCTGACTGGTTCGTGCGGCGCTAACTGCTCGAGCCAGGTTTCATAGTCATGATGCAGGCCGCTTTCATCGTCATTGATGAATACGGAAGCGGTGATATGCATGGCGTTGACGAGCGCCAGGCCTTCCGTAATCCCGCTCGCTTGCAAGCATGACTCAACCTGCGGCGTGATGTTGATGAAGGCCCGCCGGGTGGGCACATCGAACCAGAGTTCGCGTCGGTAGCTTTTCATTCGAGTCTTGACTCCACTAATGGGCCGGATCGGTCATGAAAGATAGACTTCACTTTCGGCCATCATACAGTACCTCGAAATGTTTGACCTTCGGTTCGAGCTCTAAAAGATACTGTGGATCCTTTGCCAGGAAGTGGGTCTTCTCAATGTCGTCACCGGCAAACTTCTTTATCGCGTCCCGCGATTCCCAGTAAGAAATCACCGTGAATTCCGTAGTGTTGCCGTCGGTCCGGCGCAAGACCTGAGCGCCCAGGTTGCCAGAGATCGCTTCGATCTTATCGATGCCTGCTTGTTTAAGATAGATGTAATACTCGTCCGCCTTCGAAGTCAGAGTGCGGCCATGCCACATCCGCGCCACGACTGTCTTTGACTGAGTTGTAGCCTCGACCGGCCTCGCAGCCGATCCGGATCGATAGGTATCAGCTAAACCAATCGCTGCGATTGCGCACAGCACCACCACCACTGTGGGAACTGTATGCAAGTTGTTATTCCATCCCATGTCTAGTCTCCTTTCAGGTCTGCATGCCCAAACTGATTAAGGGGTTTAACGCACAGCTGGTCCATGTTTACTGTTATTCTAAGTCACGAAGGACTGGATACGTGAGCTACGAAGATGACGCGCCGGTTCTTGCGGAGCCTTACTACGATGTGAGGCTCTTGCTTTGAGCAGGTAACGGAAAATGGCAAACAAGATTCTATTCAAGTCAATTCTTGAGGAGTTGCATTACCTCCCGGTGCGCGAGCACGGCTTCAGGCCCGGACTGTAATGCGTCGTAGTATCGGCGCTGGAATTCATTGCCCGTCTCGGAGGGCGCGAGCAGTCCCCGCGCTTGCCCGAGCAACTCCTGCGCGTCTGCTTCTATCGCCGGTTCCTTAGGGCTCAGCATCTCGTCTATACGAACGATGAGCTCGGAAATGGTGTGTAACCAGGCGAACTGCTCGTGATTGATTACAAGTTGCAGCAACTCACCG
>WNFL01296361.1_pt1 | contig 10773 bp, 6 predicted proteins | sample 5400361 | NCBI WGS metagenome assembly WNFL01 (sample SAMN13153351, study PRJNA577476) | soil metagenome | isolation source: 40 cm soil on Douglas fir-dominated hillslope | place: USA:California | collected 2013-09-17 | reverse complement strand
AGGGCAAAGTCTTCGCAGGACTCGCGGCTTACGCCCAACGCGCGATGAACCTGTCCGTTAATGGTGAGTCTCAGCGTATCTACGGCGAACTTGTGACCGGCAATTACTTCGACGTGCTTAAGGCGAGACCCGCGCTGGGGCGAGGCTTTCTTGAGGAGGACGATCGTACGGTTGGCGCGTCTCCCGTCGTGGTCCTGAGTAACAGATTGTGGCGTCGTCAATTCAATTCCGACCCTGCGATCATCGGCAAAGGCATCAGCCTCAACAGTCATTCCTACACCGTCATCGGGATCATGCCCGAGGATTTCGCCGGCGCCACGCTTGTTTCGACACCTGATTTGTGGGTGCCAATGATGCTGGAGCCGCTGGTGAATGCCGGCTCGAAATCGCTTACTTCACGGGACGATGGTTGGCTGATGATGCTGGGCCGGTTGAAGCCTGACGCCAATCTCGCCGGCGCGCGGGCCGCGGTTGAGACAATTGCCGCCAGGCTTTACCAGGAGCGACGGGCACGCGATTCGGGACCCGAGGGGCCCGGCCGCCGCGTCGTGACAGTTGTGGCTGCGCGCGGTTTGATGGTCCCGCCAGAAGGTCGCGCACCAGTGTTCTGGTGGCATGCGCCAACGTTGCCAACATGCTGCTGGTTCGGGCCGTGACTCGTCGCAAAGAAATTGCCGTGCGGCTCGCGCTTGGCGCGGGGCGCTGGCGGATTGTGCGCCAGATGCTGACCGAAAGCGTGCTGCTTTCATTCGTCGGTGGCGCGGTTGGCCTATTATTTACTGTATGGAGCACCAGCCTGCTTTTGCGTTTAATACCGCGGTTGGTCCCCGAGATTTCGATGGCCCCGGACGTCAGTCCCGACGGGCGCGTGTTCGCGTATACATTCCTTTTGTCACTCTTGGCCGGTGTCCTGTTCGGTCTGGTGCCGGCGCTGCAAACTTCAAGGCCGAATGTGGTGGCGACGTTGAAAGACGAAAGGTTGACGTTTGGCTCTGGGCGCCGCCAGTTAAACTTGCGCAATCTACTAGTGGTCGCACAAATCGCAGTGTCACTCCTGCTGCTGGTTGGCGCCGGACTCTTCATCAGAAACCTGCGCAATACCCAGCACGCTGATCCGGGCTTTGCTCTCGATAACTCCTTACAACTCCGCCCGCGGCAAGGTTTTCGAAGAGCAATTATTGGAGCGTGTTCGTGCTTTGCCGCAAGTGCGCTCAGCCTCTCTCGCGCAGTGGGTCCCGCTTGGCAATGGCGGAAATCTGTCGCCGCTATACGTCGAAGGCGAACCTGATCCCGAGCACTTTGACGACGCCTCGTTGCTGTCGCACAGCACAGTAGGAGTCGACTATTTCAGAACCCTCGGCATCCCGTTGGTGCGTGGACGTGATTTTGATGACCACGATACGCCTGCGAGTCCCGCCGTAATCATTGTCAACGAAACTCTGGCGAGGCGCATAGCCCCCGATGGCAATGCAGTCGGGAAACGTCTGCGGATGGACTCCCACGGAGATTACCTTGAAGTAGTCGGCGTCGTGCGCGATGTCAAATACAAACAATTGGCAGAGAAGCCGCTGTTCTTTGGTTACCGCCCGCTCAGCCAGGCATATCGCTCGGCGATGACCTTGCACGTTAGCACCACCAGCGACCCGCTGCCGCTCATTAACCAGGTTCGCGCTGAGGTAAAAGCGCTCGACTCTGATCTGCCGCTGACAAACGTCGAAACCATGCAAGAGCACATGCGCCTGCTGCTGGGTCCGGCGAGACTTCTGGCCTTGCTGTCGAGCGCCTTCGGAGTTCTGGCGCTGTTGCTGGCAGCCGTTGGTCTGTATGGCGTGATGGCTTATACAGTCGGCAACCGCACGCATGAGATCGGGATCCGCATGGCCCTGGGCGCACCAACAGCCGGTGTCCGCAATCTCGTAATTGGACAAGGCATGCGGTTGGCGTTGGTCGGAATCGCTCTTGGTCTGATCGCCGCTTTCGCTCTGACCCGGGTTTTGGAAAGTGTGCTTTACGGCGTAGGTGCGACGGATCCGTTGACGTTCATTAGTGTTGCGGGCTTGCTGCTGGCGGTGGCTTTGATGGCGTGTTTTATCCCAGCGCGCCGCGCCACCAAAGTCGATCCGCTGGTGGCCCTGCGGTACGAGTGACAACTTCGAATTACCGGGGAGCGTACGTTAGGCGTTGTGGGAAAGACGGGCCCGGCCGGGCCGGTGACTTAGCCCTCTCCCAAAAAGGGGGAGAGGGAATGAAAGAACGTGTGTGGTAGCCTCATACCGCTGGTAACCATTGAAGCTTCGTATTATGCCTCGAATTCTCGTTGCAGACGATCAACCCGACGTTTTGGCGGCGCTGCGCCTGTTACTAAAAAGCGAGCGCTTCACGATTGAATCTGCGTCATCTCCCGCCGGTGTTCTCAAGGCCGTCGATTCCCAGGAACTCGATGTCGTACTAATCGATCTCAACTATGCTCGCGATACAACCTCGGGCAGCGAAGGTCTTGACCTGTTAACGACGATCCAGGCGAAGGATCCGACGTTGCCGGTTGTGGTAATGACCGCCTGGGGCAGTGTCGACCTGGCAGTCGAGGCAATGCGGCGTGGGGCGCGGGACTTTATCCAAAAGCCTTGGGACAACGCGCGACTGCTGACGGTGCTGCGCACCCAGGTTGAACTGGCCGAAGCACTGCGTCGCGGACAGCGCCTCGAAGCCGAAAATTTGGCGCTACGCGACAGTGTGGACCCCGCGGGCGCGAAACCTGTCCGGCTCATTGCTGCCTCGCCGGCAATGGATGCAGTTATGAACCTCGTCCTGCGGATTGGTCCAGCAGATGCCAACGTGTTGATCTTCGGCGAGAACGGCACTGGCAAAGAGGTAGTGGCGCGCACACTTCATTCATTATCCTCCCGCTCGACAAAGCCGATGGTGTCCGTCAATGCCGGTGTGCTGGCCGAGGGCGTGTTTGAGAGCGAGCTGTTCGGACACGTTCGCGGAGCTTATACAGACGCCAAGACCGATCGCGTAGGACGGTTTGAACTGGCCGACGGCAGCATGTTGTTCCTTGATGAGATCGCGAATGTTCCTCTGAACCTGCAGGCCAAACTGCTGCGCGTCCTGGAGACGGGCGAGTTCGAGCGCGTCGGTTCATCGAAGACGCACAAAGTAGATGTACGCGTCCTGTCCGCAACCAACGCAGACTTGCATTCAGAAGTCGCGCTGGGAAAGTTTCGACAGGATCTGCTGTTTCGTCTCAATACGGTCGAGATTCACGTGCCACCTTTACGCGACCGGCGCGAAGACATCCAGCCGCTGGCGGAACACTTTCTCGAGCAACACTGTGCGCGCTATCGCAGGGCCATCGCGGAATTCACCCCTGAAGCGCTCGAGTCGCTGCTCCAGCACTCGTGGCCTGGTAATGTGCGCGAACTGGATCACGTAATTGAGCGCGCTGTCTTGATGTCCTCCGGTTACCTGATTACCGCTTTCGATTTGGCGTTGCAGTCGCGGCGCGAGACGAGGGTTTCGACTGGAATCGACGATATGAGTCTGGAGGAAGTCGAGCGATTGTATATTCAAAAGGCGCTGGCGCGGTGTAGCGGTAATGCCAATCGCGCCGCCGAAGCGCTCGGGCTAAGCCGCAGTGCGCTATACCGCCGCTTGCAAAAGTATGGGTTATCATAGCGGCGTGAATACGCTTGGCAATCCCGAGAAAGCCGGTTCATCATTCTCCACGCTCGACCCTGCCCTGAAACGCGGGGGCCGGCTTGGCTTTGAGCGACGGATTACTTTGCTCGCTCTGTTTGCCGGTCTGCCGGCCGTAGCCCTCTGCGTGCTGCTGCTCTGGCTTGATGATTATTCGGCGCGAACACAATGGACCATCGATTTGGTGTTGGTGGTTGTCTGGTTGAGCGTTGTTTTCAGTCTCAAGGAACGCGTTATTCGTCCGCTGCAAACTCTTTCAAATATTCTTGCCGCGCTGCATGAAGGTGACTACTCGATTCGCGCCCGACGCGCAATCAGCGGTGACGCCCTCGGCGAAGTACTGTTGGAAACGAACGAACTGGGCCAAACACTGCGCCAGCAGCGGCTGGGAGCATTGGAGGCAACAGCTTTGCTACGCACTGTGATGTCAGAAATTGAAGCGGCGGTTTTCGCCTTTGACGGCGAGCAGCGCTTGCGCCTGGTGAATCGCGCAGGTGAGAAGCTGTTGGCCCAACCAGCGGCGCGCTTGCTCGGCCGCACGGGCAAAGAGCTGGGCCTGATGGCGTGTCTCGAATGTCAGGACCAGCACGAGAGCCACACCATGCAGATGGTTTTCCCAGGGGGTGTCGGCCGCTGGGGTGTACGTCGCAGCACATTTCGCGAGCGCGGCATGCCGCATCACTTGTTGGTGCTGACGGATCTCAGCCAGACTCTGCGGGAAGAGGAGCGCATAGCGTGGCAACGATTACTCAGAGTACTCGGTCACGAACTGAACAATTCATTGGCGCCAATTAAGTCCGTCGCCGGCAGTCTGGGGGACCTGCTTGAGCAAGCACCACCACCACCCGATTGGCGCGATGACATGCAGCGCGGACTCGAAGTGATTTCATCACGCGCTGACTCTCTCGCGCGGTTCATCGAGTCATATTCGAAGCTGGCGAGACTCCCCCAACCGCGATTTGAATTTGTGAATATTAATGAGTTGGCGAAGCGGGTCGCGGCGTTGGAGACACGATTACCGATCAACGTCCACCCTGGTCCCGAGGTTGTCGTGCAGGGAGACAGCGCCCAACTGGAACAACTACTGATCAACCTTGTGCGTAATGCCGTGGATGCCTCGCTGGAAACGGCGGGCCGCGTTGAGGTTGAGTGGGCGCAAAACAATAATCAACTTGATATCCGCATTAGTGATGAAGGGCCAGGGTTGGCGAGTAGCGCTAATCTCTTCGTGCCGTTTTTTACCACCAAGATTGAAGGTTCGGGAATTGGTCTTGTGTTGTCGCGGCAGATAGCCGAAGCCCACGGAGGTGCGCTGACCGTTAAGAACCGGACGGCTGGGCACGGGTGCGAAGCGCGACTGAGACTGCCGCTTACTTCAGAAAGAAAGCGGGAACCGGGACTCAAAACACCAACACTACCCGTTTCCGGGGTGTACCCAAACTCCAAGTGGCCAATACGTGGACAAAAATAACAGGACACGGCGTATACGGAATGGTGAGGAATGGGAAAGAACCAGAAAACCCTTATTTTTCTTTGGTGGCTGCAACTTTCGAAAAGGCAATAACTTAGGTTTTTGCCGGTAGTCTAATTCGCAACGCACAGGTCGTGGGTTCGAGTCCCATCTACTCCACCATAAAGCATAGCGCACCAAGTATTTAGCGCGAAACATCTGCCTGATGATTTTCCGAAAGACCAATATATGGCCAACGTTTTCGGGCTTCAAGCCAGATTTAAGTGATCGTTATTACACGACGATAGATCTCCGCGTGAACGCGGAGGTCGCCTGACACCAAATTCACATTGAGAGACATACACACTAAAGTTCTCGATGCCGACCATGCTTGAAGTTGAGCCAGAAGTAGCTCTAAGATTCAGGCGCGAGCGCGAGAACGTGGCGTTTCAGTAGATGTGTATTTGCGAAAGCTGATTGACGAGGAGAGCACTGCCTCCGAAAGAAGCAATGGCCTCAGTCCGCAACAGCGAGTTCATATGTTGCGAGAATGGGCCTCGGACCACAGTAGCAACGCACCGCTTCTTTCTGACGAGGCCGTTAGCCGCGAAAATATCTAATCGGTTCGTGATTAATCGGCGCAGCGCTCAAACGGCGTATTAATCTTCATCGAAGTCGTTTCGCCTGCATAGGATCAAGACTCAATTGTTTTGCCAAACTGCGCTAGCTTCAGTGGACAAAGCTTCGGCGCGCGAGGTGGCTGGGATGTGATTACAGATCGACTTTTTCTGTCCCGCCACTCCGTTAACTTTTTCTTTCCAAATTATTGAAATGGGAATATCCTAGTGCGGCTCAACAGGAGATGCGATGAACCTCAGTTCCGCGAACTGGACTGCGATAGGCCCCGCTCCGGTTAATACTCCGGGTGTGAGCCTTGGTGACTCCGCAGGGCGCATTGACGTAGCCGCTCCGGATCCCGGCAACGTTGACACGATGTATATCGGTGCGAGCGGTGGCGGGGTGTGGAAGACCGGCGTGTGGACCAATCCAGTGCCCACTTGGATCGCTTTTACCGATGACATGCCCAGTATCAACTTCGGCGGTTATCACTCGCTGGTGGTCCATCCCAAGCAACACGGGACAGTATTCGGATTAGTCTCCGGGGCAGGTGCTGGAGTGCTGCGTTCGACTAACTTCGGCATTGGCTGGCAACTCATCGGCAACAGTTTGTTCGAGGGTGCCGCGCTGTGCTCGATCGCGGTTCATCCGACAGACGTCAACACTTTATACGTTTCAGCCTGGCGCGGGGGCAACTTCTGCGGTCCTGGTATGTACAAGACAACTGACGGCGGTGCACATTGGACCAACCTAACGACCTTTCATGACGGGTATATAAGCGACGTCATCCTGGCGAAGTGGGACCATAAGACTTTGTTTGCCGGTATGATCCCCGGGAAGAACAACGCCGGAGTCTCCACTGCGGCCGTGTACAGAAGCACGGACGAAGGCGCTAACTGGCATTCGCTCGGGGGAACGGGCCTGCCCAGCAATCTCTTCGTCAGAAATTTTATCCGCCTGGAATCTGGCGCCGAAAAAGGCCGCGCATACGCCACCATCTTCACTTTTGATTCCGATGGTAAAGATCTAGTCGGCCGCTTCCGCACCACTAATGGAGGCGACCACTGGGATACTCTCGCTGCCACCCCAGGCACTCCGGAAACGCGCTCCTGGCACGTGTTGCTCGGAGTCGATCCTCAGGACGGCAAACACGTATTCGCGAACGACGCCTACGCGCTGTTTGAGAGCAAAGATTCCGGCACCACTTGGAAACGCGCCGATGTATCCGACGGCAAGAACATTGGCGACGACTGGGTCAACATCGCTTTCGATGCCAGGAACAGAGTCGTCGTCACCGCCGACCGTGGCGTCTATCATTTCGATCCTGCCAGCAAGAAATGGGAGCACCACTGTGGCAATCTACAGGTCACACAGCTCTACACTATTACGCTAACGCCGCAAAACACCGATCGCTGCTACGGCGTTGCCCAGGACCATACCGGCTCCTTCAAATTTACCGGCAGCATTCTTTGGAACAAAATGCCCGGCGGCAGTGGTGAGACCGGCAAGGTTTTGGTTGACCCTCAGGATAAGAAGAGGCTCTATGTCTCCAATCCACTTGCACCTAAGACCGCTCTGGTAAAAACCTCAACTGATGGTGGGCAGAACTGGACGGTGATACATACAGACAATCATTGGGAGAATCAGGACTACGATCTCGCTTACTCGGTGCAGAAGTCTTTTGCCATGGACCCTTCAAATGCGAAGCGTCTGCTGCTGGGCACCAATAAGGTCTTCGAATGCAAAGATGCCACCGTTGCCAATCCCGTTTGGAAGGCCATCAGCGACGTACTCTCACCCAGCGATGAGGTGGGCAACCAGTACATCACCGCCCTGTCCATCGCACCTTCTGCCGGTCAGGTGCTGTATGCAGCAACTTCGGATGGCCACGTCTGGACGACTGCAAACGACGGAGCCCACTGGAAGGAGAATGACACCGGATTACTGGGCCCAGGTGTGGGAAAGGTCGTGGGATTCGCTATCGACCCTAAAAATACCAAGCGCTTCTTCGCCGTTACCAATGGCGCGGCGGGAAAGAACATCTGGTTCCACGATCCGGCGGATGGCACCTGGAAAAACATATCGGGCGACATGCCGTGGAACCTGGGTGTTGGCTCGATTGCCGTGGATTGGCGATTCACGCCAAACGTCATTTATGTAGGATCAGCGCGCGGCGTGTATCGCTCGATTGATCTGGGTGTGCACTGGAAGCGTTTCGGTAAGGACATGCCCAACACAACGGTTAGCGACCTCCAGACCCTGCCCACACACAGTATCCTGGCAGCGGGAACCGCTAGCCGCGGAGTGTTCGAGATCCTGCTCTCCGATCCCAAAGTGCCGATGGAGGCAGTTCCCGATCACATTCAGCTTGCGGGCCGACCAGCGAAGTTACCAGACCTGGAGGCATACCATCACATCAGCGACCTCATGCTGCTGCCCGGGAGGCAGCCTGGGCAGGCGCTGGTGGACGCCCGTGCGCGCAACCTGCTCCGAGGTCCCGCCGGGAAGTGAGGGCCTTAACTCGCGTCGCATTCATCGCCACCTCGGAATTAATTTGAGGAGGGTTGTCTCTTGAATTCACTGTTTCCCTGGCATAAGACTATACAAAAAGAGTTTTCGCTTCCATCTACAAATCCGGTCCTTCGCTTCAACTCATCGAATAACCCGTGCCGTGCCGTGATAACACGGCTCTCAAGGACGACTGTGAACCGCCAAGGGTTCATTTGGTTTGATGTGTGAATCACTCCACGAAAAAGTTGCGAAGAGTGTCCAGTGTGGAGAGCAGACAGGATAAGGTTGGGACGGTGAAGGAATTCACTGCGGGCAGGACTGTCGGTCTTAAAAGCGAAACAGTCCTTAGTAGGCAACAACGGCGGGCTGGCCAAAAGGAGGCCAACACATTTCGTAGTGTCTTGCTAAGCCCTTTAGCCGCAAAATATAGAGACAGTAAGCCCGATTACTGAGCCAAGCGGGCGATGCTGTCTATTATCTCAGGGTACACAACAAATCTTTTTTGTCGTAAAGCTTAATGAGCACTGACAAACTGTCCCTCCAGTCCTTCCTGTCCCTGGAATCCGTCTAAACAGCACAATAACAGCGCATCGATTCTCGCATTGCTCCACATCAGCAATTGCAGGCTATTCGTAACCGTTGCAGGCTTTCAAAACGCAAGATCGGTTTTCATTTTATTAGCAATTTCCCAATTCAGTTTCAGTTTTGCCAGACTTGTTGTTTGCTAAGATTGCCCGCGGTAGGGCAATCGCACAACTCTCAAGATCCTTGTTCGTTCGGCCAAGGAGTCTCAACAGCGTGCTGCTCCAGGTAAGGCAACAGGGCGTATACTCTCGCCTGCACAGATACCTTCTTACTGAGGGCCTGTTTGTGCATAAGAATTCCGGGTGAGACGCACATTGAGCCATTCGCGCTTGGTTACGACGGGGAATTTGACCAGTGCCGGAACTTCGATCTATCTTTCTTAGATACCATTACCACAGGCGTGCCAACCTGATGCTTTGCGCATCCGCCCAAAATGCCCCGCTGACATGAATTGAAATTGAACTCGTCGCGGAAGGCACTTCGAGAACGGCTTATGCGAGTTACTGCGACAACTGGCGCACTGGCACCACACGCGAGATCCTTGACGGGCTGAAATCAATCTGGGATGGCAGCTAACAGATTTGAAGGTTTGGAAATCAGTTGCGACGATCACTGCAAAGTTACGGGCCTGTCGTGCTCTGGCCCGCTCTTGGACTGTCGTTCACAATCTGCCTGGTCGCTGGCAAACAATCGATCCCAATCAGTCTAGGCAGGCTCTCTCGGATAGAACAAACGCTATGGCCCAACATAGCTTCAAGTCCTTTATGTATTTTTCATGCTCCACTTATTCGATCGAACTCACGAATGCTCGAAAGAATAGAGAGTCCGAAGTTACGAAGCTTTGAGGAGGTTCCTTATGTCGAAATGGATCATCGGCACGCTGCTTTTCGTGGTCGCGACAGTTACCTGGGCCCAAACAAGAAAATCCGACCCCAGGCTTCAATATGTTGGAGCAATCACGATCAATTCTGCTAATCCGAAAGCATTATCTGGTTGGTATACCGAAAAACTTGGGCTCGATGTCAGGTCCGAATATCACGGGCTCTATTACGGCTCGTTCAGTACGAAATCAGGTGATTTCCACCTCGGAATTCATCCCATTCCCGCGGGAGCTAAAGTAGGAACTCCAAACATCTCGATAACGTTCCGAGTCTCGGATTACAAGTCATACACCACCGATCTCAGGAGCCGAGGGGTGGTGCCGATTCGCGAAGAGAACGCCGCGTATGGGCACTTCTTCACTCTTAAGGATCCCGACGGAAACGAGGTCACTATCTGGGGCGAGTAAGAAAGAAATGCCGAAGTCAGATATCCGGTAATAGTTAGTCGGCGGAGCAGAGGCATGAACCCTGGGCCGCTCGAATCGGCAAACGAAGATCGATGAGCGACAACGAGCAGACCACACCACCGCTACCCGGCGCCAAGCCTGATGACATGTTTCCAGCACTAACGCCGGAGCAACAGGCGCGAGTTGCTGCGCATGGCCGAGTGCGGCAGGTGGAGAAGAGCGAAACGGTGGTTGAAGCGAACGCGGAACCGAATAAGTTCTTCGTCGTCGTTACCGGTCAATTGAATCTGCTTAAAGTGTCCCGGGACCTGGAAGAAGTCATAGCCGTCTGTCGTCCGGGCATGTTCACAGGCGAACTGAACGTGCTTTCCGGACGGCGTGGACTGGTACGCATACAGGCAGCCGAAGCCAGCGAGCTGGTCGAGATCGAGCGCGAACCGTTGCTGGCTTTGGTCCAAACTGACAGTGAGCTCAGCGATATCTTTCTCCGCGCTTTTATCCTCCGAAGGTTGGAACTGATCGCACGTGGAATTAGCGATCTGGTTTTGATTGGCTCGAGTCACTCTCTCGACACTCTCCGCATTAAGGAATTCCTGACTCGTAATTACCAACCATATTCTTA
>WNFL01065896.1_pt2 | contig 10774 bp, 14 predicted proteins | sample 5400361 | NCBI WGS metagenome assembly WNFL01 (sample SAMN13153351, study PRJNA577476) | soil metagenome | isolation source: 40 cm soil on Douglas fir-dominated hillslope | place: USA:California | collected 2013-09-17 | reverse complement strand
AGGCAAAGCGCGGCGATGATCGCCAGGCCCGCCACTCTACGTGTTCGATTCATTCCATCTCTCCTCGCTCAAACTCCAAGCCTGTTCATGTACATCTCGTACACCCTGGAGTGCTCTTGCCGGGTATCAAGCTGATTCTGAAACTTTGGGATTATAGGAAAAGCGCACGTAAGTCCGCAAGGCGTTACTCTGCAGGGACCTACGTATCTTACATTATTGAAGCCTCCAACTGCGCGTCCGGACTGGCGTGCGCAGCGGTCCCTGCGGCTGGATGTTAAGATGATTTTTGCACGAAAAGGGTCGCCCGGCGAAGGAAGAATTGTGATGGCTGGCATAAGTAAAACGAATGCGGAGAACAATGCAGAGCGACCGCTAGTGAAACGCGTTGCTTTGGTTACGGGAGGCAGCCGCGGTATTGGGCGCGCCATCGCGATACGGCTCGCGGAGTTGGGCGCGGCTGTGGCCATTTGTGGCCGTAACAACGAGAAGTTGCGCGCGACCGCTGATGAGTTGCAAGCGAGAACCGAGAGAGTGTTTTGGCAGATTGCGGATCTGACGCGGTCGGATGATGTTGGGAAACTCATTTCGGGAACGGAAGCGAAGCTTGGGCCGATCGAGATCCTGGTCAACAATGCGGGCATCGGGCTTTTCGGCCCGGCACACGAAAAAAGCGAAGAAGACTGGGACCGCGTTCTGAACACGAACCTGAAGAGCGTGTTCCTTGTTTCGAGGGCGGCGGTTCCGTCCATGATCAAGAAAGGCGCGGGGGACATTATCAATATCAGTTCGCTTGCGGGAAGAAACACATTCGCAGGGGGAGGGTTGTACTGCGCGTCGAAGTGGGGAGTGCAGGGGCTCTCCGGATGCATGGCGGAAGATTTGCGAGCGTATGGGATCCGCGTCAGCGTGATTTGCCCCGGGAGCGTGGCGACGGAATTCTCCGGTCATGCGTTAAAAGATGCAGGGAGGGCCCTGCAGCCGGAAGACGTGGCGCACGCGGTGGAAGCGGTGGTGACGCAGAGACCAGGGAGTTTCATGAGCGAGATTCAGGTTCGACCGCTGCGAAAGTCCTGAAACTCCTAAGGCTCTTTCTTTCCTCTTGACAATAGTTGTTGCAACGATTATCGTTAAAGCATGGCGCGAACACGCACACAATGGGTCTCGTTGCCTAGCGAGGACCGCGCATTTGTCGCGCTGCAGAAAGCGGCGGACAAGCTGGCGGTACAAGCCGAACAGCTATTGAAATCGAACGGCCTCACGGGCGCGCAGTACAACGTGCTGCGTATTCTGCGCGGTGCGGAGCCGGATGGGTTGGCTTGCAGCACGATAAGCGAGCGGATGATTTCGCATGATCCGGACATGACACGCCTGCTGGATCGCATGGAAAAGCGCAACCTGATTACGCGGCAGCGGCAGAGCGACGATCGGCGCGTGGTGAAAACGAGGATCACGAGCGCTGGACTCGAGTTGCTGAAGCGCCTCGATTTGCCGGTTCGCGAGATGCACAAGCGGCAGTTCGCGCACATGGGGCACGCACGCGTGAAGACTTTGGCGGATTTGCTTGATGAAATATGCGAGCAAGATGAGAGGTGAGGAGTTTGCAGCATCGGATAGGCGTTGCGTTCAGGTGCGATAACAAGGAGAAAAAATGGGCCATTTGCTAGCTCGGGCAATTTCGGTCGCGGCGCTTGCGGCCATACTTTCGCTGCCGGCGGCAGCAACTTCCACATGGCAGGTCGATCCGAACCATTCGGCGGCGCAGTTTGCTGTTCGCCACCTGGCGATTTCGACGGTCCGGGGAGCATTCACTAAAGTCAACGGGACAATTCAGCTCGATGATAAAGACATCAGCAAATCCTCGGTGGAGGTGACGATTGATGCCGATTCGGTTGACACGCGCGTGCCGAACCGGGACAAGGACCTGCGCAGCGATCACTTTTTCGACGTGGAAAAATATCCGACGATAACTTTTAAGTCCACGAAGGTAGAGCAGGCGGAGCCAGGCAAGCTGAAGGTGACCGGCGACCTGACTATCCACGGGGTAACCAAGCCAGTCGTGCTGGATGTTGAGGGGCCGACGGCAGCGGTGAAAGACCCGTGGGGAAATCAAAGGGCCGCGGCGAACGCCACTACGAAGATTAACCGGCAGGATTTTGGGGTGAAATGGAACGCCACAATGGATGGCGGAGGATTGGTAGTCGGCGACGACGTGGCGATCACGATTGACGTGGAAATGGTGCAAAAGCCTGCTACAAAGCCGGGGAATTGATCCCCGCCGCTTGCAGGTGACGGTTCGGGCGGTGCGGATGCACCGCTCGACGCATTTCGTTCATCTAACGCACGTCTCCCGCTAAACAATCTGTTAATTTTACAAGGGCCAAGATTATGCAGAAAGCAGCCGCGACCGATGTACCGGTTCATGAATTAATCAGGAATCGCTGGAGTCCGCGCGCATTTGCGGAAAAGCCGGTAGAGGGCGAGACTCTGCGGGCGTTGTTCGAGGCGGCGCGATGGGCGCCGTCCAGCAACAACGAGCAGCCATGGGCTTACCTAGTGGCCACAAAGGATGATGCGGAGAACTTCGCGAAGATGCTGGGCGTGCTGGTGGAATTCAATGCCAATTGGGCCAAGCACGCGCCGGTGCTTGCTCTATCAGTGGCACACCTGAAGATGCAGCGTGATGGTAAACCGAACCGCGTGGCGCTGCATGACGTGGGCAGCGCGACGGCACAGCTTACGCTCGAGGCCAATTCGCGGGGCTTGCTGGTGCACCAGATGGCCGGCTTTGACGCGGAGAAAGCGCGGCAGACATTCGCGATTCCGCCGGATTGGGAACCAGTGGCGGCAATGGCTCTCGGGTATCCCGGCGATCCGGAGTCGCTTCCAGAGAAGCTGCGTGAGCGAGAACTTGCGCCCCGAACGCGTAAGCCACTGGGCGAATTTGTCATGACGGGCGGTTGGGGGCATACTGCTCCCTTCGTGACGTAAACGCATCGGGACCCGGCTTAATCATGCACAGTATATTGGAATTTCTGTTGCGCCACGGCTATGCAGTCCTGCTGGCGTGGGTATTCGCCGAACAGATTGGTCTGCCAGTGCCTTCGCTGCCCATTCTCTTGGCGGCGGGCGCCTTGGCCGGCAGCGGGCGATTTAACTTTGCCGGCTCGATTTTGCTGAGTGTGTTCGGTTGCCTCCTGGCCGACTCCAGCTGGTACGCGCTCGGGCGTGTGCGCGGCATCAAGGTTCTCCAACTGCTCTGCAAAATTTCACTCGAACCGGATTCCTGTGTGCGGCGGACGGAAGGTCTCTTCGCGAAACAGGGTGCGCGGTCACTGGTATTTGCGAAATTTGTGCCAGGGCTGGGCACGGTCGCTCCGCCATTGGCGGGCATTTTTCACATGCGACCGTCGCGGTTTTTGCTTTTCGATATGTTTGGCGCGCTCCTTTGGTCCAGCCTGTACGTCGGGCTGGGGTTTATCTTCAGCGGCGAGATTGAAAGAATCGCGGAACATGCTTTTCATCTTGGCAGCGGACTTGGCGTTCTGGTTATCGGCGCGTTGGCGGCGTACATCGGTTACAAGTTTGTTGCGCGCCAGCGATTTTTGCGGGAGCTGCGCATCGCCCGCATCACCGCAGACGAGTTGAAGCAGAAAATTGATGCTGGAGAAGAACTCGTAATCGTGGACCTGCGGCATTCCGTGGACTTCGAGGCTGACCCACATACGATTCCCGGCGCTTTTCGAATGGATGCAGATGAGCTGGAAGAGAAGGATGACCGCCTGCCGCGCGATCGGGACGTCATTCTTTATTGCACTTGACCGAACGAGGCTACCAGCGCCCGTGTGGCGCTGCTCCTGAGGAACAAAGGCGTACGGCGCATTCGGCCGCTGCAGGGCGGGTTGGATGCTTGGCGCGCGCGCGGATATCCCCTGGTGACCGCAGCTTTCGTCTAACTATAGGCGGGGCAACACGATGCCACCCTGCGATTGGTATTTCCCCTTTTTATCTTTGTAGCTGATTTCACAATCTTCGTCGGAAAGAAAGAAGATCACCTGGCAGAGCCCTTCGTTAGCGTAGATTTTCGCGGGTAGTGGTGTGGTGTTGCTGATCTCCAACGTGACGAAGCCTTCCCATTCGGGCTCGAATGGCGTGACGTTCACGATGATTCCGCAACGCGCATAGGTGGATTTCCCGAGGCAGATCGTGAGCACATTGCGGGGAATCCGAAAATATTCGACAGAGCGTGCGAGCGCGAAGGAATTCGGCGGAATCAGGCAGGAATCGCCTTTGTAGTCGACCAGCGAACGTGGATCGAAATGTTTGGGGTCGACGATGGTGGAATTCACGTTCGTGAAAATGCGAAATTCGTCGGCGACGCGGATGTCGTAGCCATAAGACGAGACGCCATAGCTGATGACGCCTTCGCGCATCTGGCGATCGGTGAAGGGCTCGATCATTTTGTGCTCCAGCGCCATGCGCCGGATCCAGCGGTCTGGCTTAACGGACATCCACGCCTCCTCGGTGTGTGTTTTGCGACGTTTTCGGAATAAGCGAATGCAAAAGGAAGTCAGTGTAAATTAGCCATCACGTCTTGACAACCCACGGCGCAGCCTCTAGCATCTGCCGAGTCGCTGGAGGCGCATGTGATTAAGCTCGACATCGTAAATGCGGTCGTAACGACAACGAATATCAGCCGGACCAAGGCGGAGCAGGCCGTCGAAACCGTTTTTGAATCGCTGAAAAACGCACTTGGCCGCGGTCAGCGCATTGAGCTCCGGCGGTTCGGTGTCTTCAGCGTAAAGCCGCGAAAGACGGGTATCGGCCGCAACCCGCGCACCGGGGAAGAGGTGAACATTCCGCCCGGCAAGGCGGTGCGCTTCAAACCCGGCAAAGAGCTGCAAGGAATCGAAGAATCCGCGAAGGCTTAGAATTATTTTCCTCGAGTGGTTTCTCGCGCCCTGACACTCTTTCTCGATTTCGTTATACTAAAAAGCTTGGCGCGGTACCCAAGTGGCCCAAGGGAGAGGTCTGCAAAACCTCCATTCGTGGGTTCGAATCCCACCCGCGCCTCCACATTTTCAAGCACTTACACGCCGCTCGCGGCCAAAACGTCATTCCTGCTAACAAACCTGCTAACAGAATTCGCTGCCTTGGCCTTTCGCAGTACCCGGCGCAAACGCCGAGACACCGCATTTGCGGCGTCCGCGTCCGCTTGTCGCGAGAGATGCATGTAGTGCTTCATGGTTGTTTCGGCGCGCGAGTGACCCAACCGTTCCTGTGCCACTTTGATCGGAACACCCTCGTCATATAGGACCGCTGAATGCCAGTGACGCAGCAAGTGCCAGGTCACCCGCGTGATGCCAAGTCTTTCGGCCGTCGGTCGAAGGACCTGTTCGAGCAGGTTGTCGGCCCGGAACGGCCCTGTCCCACGCGTGTTCAGAAAGACCCAGCCGTCTTCCTTGGCCTGCGGGCTCCTGGCTTGAAACTTTCTGAGCTTCGCAAGCTCGGCCCTTGCGAGCCGGATCGGACGACAGCTTCGGTGCGTCTTTGGCGAATCGACTTCGCCATCGTGCACCGCCTCTCGGATCCATAGGCACTTGTGTTCCAGGCGTCGATACCGACCGGGGCTGACTGTCCGGGCGGTTGACTTCGGCTAATTTCTCCGCAAGCGTCTGTTCGGCGAGCTTCTTCGAGGGAACATCTTCGAGGCGTCCCAGGTTTACCGCGCGCTGTTTCCGCGCGATTCTCCCGTCTTCGAGACGAAGATCCTCCCAGTAGAAGCCCTCCCAATACGGGTGTTTCTTGGTGTTGCGCACTCGTACGTATCCTTTTTGAAATCGCTTTCGAGCCATTCGGTGCTGCCTCCTCTCATTGGCCCAAGCGATTCCGTCGGTAGCGGCTAGAGCAGCATCAGACGATCCTTTGCGGCGAGTTTCGATGTAACGGGATACGTCCTCATGTTTGAAGCGAACCAGGCGTCCCAAACGCACCGGTGGCAGGTGGTCAGGCTGGTCGCGGCACGCGTGCTTGTACACCCAGTCGCGCGAAACTCCGAATGCGCGGCAGACTTGCTTCACGGTGAGGAGCGCGTCCGGATGGAAACCGTTTGGAGTGAGTTCCTCGTGCATGAAACCATTCGCTAGTCGCTACACGGTTCTGGTGCTCACCTATCGGTCGGAAGTTCGCGCGTCCGGGTTGACCGCTGCGCTCTCGACTGCCTGAGATTCTCTCGACAGAGCCGCCTGCGCTTTCGTCACCGTCAAGTGCGCGTAGTACATGGGATCCGGCTTATCCTCGTTGCGGTAGTCAGCAATCCTCTGCATGACGATTTCGGGGTCGTCACCGCGGGCCAGGGCCCGTTTGGCGTACGCCCAATCGGCTTCCGATTGGCTTTTGTGCCCGCGAGGCATGGTGCGCCTTGTGGAATGCGCATCCTCCAGGTGGCGGGGAGCGTCCGGCGAGTCTTCCCGGATCGTGAAATCTCGAAGCGAGTAGACACGATTTGATTCGTGGTGGGCTTGCACGGTGAATTCGGTGTCGATCGCGTACTTGCGGTTTACGAAGGCAGGCAGGCGAAGGACGCGCGTTGCGTCCGTTGCGGCAGAATCGCCTCCGAACTGGTTTGCCAGGGAATGAAGCAGGGACTCGGCCTGTTCGACGTCTACTCCTTCGATCTTCCACACCACTTGATGTTTTCCGGGCGAAGTGTCGAGAACGAAATTGGGAGGAGGTGCGTCAGGAGAGTCTCGGAGATTCGTCAACGCCGCTTTTGCGTCTTCGTCGAGGTCCAGGTACACGTGGCGAATTTCTTTAATGTTGTCTTTTGTCCGGCTGCTGGCACTAATCGGTATCATCACGAAGCTTGCGGGTGAGCGACAGCTGTTTTCCTTCGAACAGGACTACATCGACGATCCCGAGCGGCCAACGCTGAGTCTCTCGTTCAAGAGCACGACGGGCGGTGTGGTCACTTCGGCACGCCCTGTCTCGGGGCGCGTGCCTCCGTTCTTCTCGAACCTATTGCCCGAGGGGCCGTTGCGCGAGTATCTGGCGAAACTAGCGGATGTGGAATCCGAACGGGAATTCTTTCTCCTGGCTGTGCTCGGCGCGGATCTTCCGGGTGCTGTGGTCGTTGAGCCCACGGACGCAAAGCAACACGCAGACGAAATCGAGGAACCGGAAGCAAGTGGTGCGGTTCACGCCCCCAAAGAAGCGCTGCGGTTTTCTCTGGCCGGCGTGCAATTGAAATTCTCAGCCGTCATGGAAGCGACGGGCGGACTGACGATCCCCGCGGGTGGAACGGGCGGTTCCTGGATCGTGAAGCTTCCCTCCGCGAAATACGTGTCCGTGCCGGAGAACGAGCATGCCATGCTCGCGGACACCAGTTCTGTCGCCCACCTACGATCTTGTTTCAACCGTGCCGTATCTTCCGAACGACACGCTGGCGTTGAATTTCGGAGATAGCCGAGATCTCCATGGAATTACGAAGGACCAGGTCCGGCGGTTTGCTGAAGCCGCGCGCATTCCGGTGAGCCCACTTTGGAAAATCGTCACGGACACAGCGGAGCGAACGGCCGAAACTTGGAAGAACTTGGAACACCGGGATGCGCTACCGAGGGAAATACGTGTTGCGGTCGAGAAGCAGATTCTCGGTGTGGCAGCAGCCGTGGGAAATCAATAGGGGAAAAAGCGGAAAGTGCAAAGAGTTCTCGACTCGACGGACCTCGAGGAATTCACAAGCGCACTGAGGGGAAGCGAGGAAGAAATGGCGGAAGCGACATTGCAGGTAATCACCAACCGAAGGGTTGCAAGTTCGAGTATTGCCCGAGGAGCCGTCTCGGTTGGTTGAATCGCATAAAAACATTCGGCGGCGAATTCACCTACTTAACGACATTTCTAGCGATGGCTTTCTACAGCGATCTCAGCTTCTCCAGTGTTTCTGTCGCTAGTCGCTTCGTCAGCTCCGCTGCGGGAAGCTCCCGAGCAAGACGCGCCGCTTGGCCGGACCACAAAGGAGTGAAGTCGCCCGATCCTGCCGCCTCGGAGTTTGAGCGAAGCGGTCCCAACGCTGCGGCAGCGAGGGGAAACTCCGGGACATTATCGGACATTGGTCCCAGATCCCTAATAGCGCGATTTACGATTCCTCGGGCGGGACGGCCGGTAAAAATATTGGTGAGCGTGGTCTGATTGTCCGTGGCATTTTTCAGCGCCTCACGATACACCGGGCTAATCTTGGCCTCCGGGCACAGCAAATAGGCCGTTCCGATTTGCACCGCCGCTGCTCCAAGAGCAAAAGCCGCCAAAATGCCACGCGCGTCGGCGATACCGCCAGCGGCGATGACCGGCACTTTCACAGCATCCACAACCTGCGGCACGAGCGCCATCGTACCGGCCTGAGTGGAGACATCCTCGGTGAGAAAAATGCCTCTGTGCCCTCCAGCCTCGTAGCCCTGGGCGACGATTGCGTCACATCCTCGGTCTTCCAGCCAGCGCGCCTCATCCCCGGAAGTTGCCGACGAAACGATCTTCGCCCCCGTATCCTTAGCTTTTCGCAGCAATTTCTCATCCGGCAGGCCAAAATGAAAGCTGACGACCTCTGGATGAAATTCGATCACGAGATCGCACATCTTGTCGTCGAAAGGCGCCCGGTTGGAGCTCGGAACCGGCTTGTTCTGATCGAGCCCCAGCTCCACGTAGTAGCGCTGCAAACGCTGTCTCCAGAGTGTTTCCCGATTTACATCCACTCGCGGCGGTGTGTGACAAAAGAAATTCACATTGATTGGGCGCCTGGTTTCGCGGCGTATCGCTTCCAGTTCCTTGCGCATCTGTTCCAGACTCAACAAAGCACAAGGAAGAGAGCCCAGACCTCCGGCTTTTGAAACAGCCACAACCATTTGAGACAAAACCGATCCAGCCATCGGTGCTTGAATAATTGGTAGCTGGATAGCAAAGAGGTCGAGAACGCGATTATTGGGCCACATGTTCACTTCTCCTAAAGGAGTGCGATGTAGTACCACGTTTGGATTTCCGGGCCGCGGGATCGTTGTTAGTGGCTGCCTAGCGAGCATTCTGGCTTCGAAGCTTGAAGGACCGGTTCTCGCGTTGCAATTTCAGTCTGCGAAGTAACTGAGCGTTGACGGCTACGATGATGGTGGACGAGTTCATCGCCACTGCACCGATGCTCATGGGGAGTTCAAGTCCCCAACGGACGAACAGACCTGCGGCGGCCGGGATAGCGACCAGGTTATAAGCGGTTGCCCAAACGAGATTTTGGATCATTTTTCTGTAAGCCGCGCGCGATAATTCGATTGCTCCGACAACGTCGCGAGGGTCACTCCGCACGAGCACAATTCCCGCAGACTCAACGGCCACATCGGTTCCCGCCCCGATGGCGATTCCCACATCCGCAGTTGCCAGGGCTGGAGCGTCGTTCACGCCGTCACCCACCATTGCAACCTTCTTGCCGTCGGCCTGAAAGCGCTTTACCGCCGAAGCCTTGTCAGCGGGTAGGACCTCTGCTTCGACCTCATCGATTCCGATACGCCGGGCGACCGAATTGGCAACCGTCTTCGAATCTCCGGTGATCATGGCGACCCGGATACCAAGCCGATGAAGTTCGGTGACGGCTTCCCTAGATTCGGGTCGAATCTCGTCTTCAACGGCGAAAGCTCCGAGCAATCGGCCTTCCGCAAGGGCATAAAGAACGGTCCTCCCATCCGACGCCCATGCGGTTGTCTGTTCTTCAAGCTCTGGCGATAGCCTCACGTTGGCTTCGGTCAACAAGCGTGGCCCGCCGATTACGACACTCTTGCCTTCCACGAGTGCTTTCGCTCCGCGACTGGGCAGCGCTTCAAAGTTTTTGGCTGACAGGAGGGCTACCGCTCGGCGCTTGGCTTCGGCGACGAGCGCTTTCGCGAGTGGATGTTCGGAGTTGGATTCCACAGCGGCAGTAAGTGCTATCAAATGGTCTTCGGCAATGCCAGGTATAGCCACGACTTCCGAAACGGCTGGAGAACCGCGTGTCAGGGTTCCGGTCTTATCGAAGATGACGATGTCCAAATTGCGCGCACGTTCGAGTGCGAGTCGGTCCTTAACAAGAAGGCCGTTTTGAGCGCCTAGCGATGTCGAAATTGCGATTACGAGCGGAATCGCCAATCCGAGTGCATGCGGGCAAGCAATGATGAGGACCGTTGCCGTTCGAATCAGGGCGTGTTCTTTGTCGCCGGAGTTCAACCAACCAGTAGATGAAAGTGATCGCGCCAGACACAACCGCCACGTAAAAAAGGATTGCGGCGGCACGGTCGGCAAGAGCTTGCGTGCGAGAGCCAGAAGCCTGGGCGGTGGCGACGAGCCGCATAATTCCGGAAAGGGCGGTCTGGTCCCCGATTGCGGTAATGCGGACGCGAAGACTTCCGCGGCTGGCAACTGTTCCCGCAATAACTTCAGAACCTGTCCCCTTCGCCACCGTTTTGGACTCGCCGGTGATCATGGACTCGTCAATATCGGCCGCGCCCTCCACAACCGTGCCATCTGCGGGAACGCGGGTTCCGGGCCGCACAAGAACGACATCGCCAACGCGCAACTCAGAGATTGGAACAGATTCAGTGTCTGCGGCCTTTACGCGTTCAGCAGTGTCCGGAAGAAGGGCGGCGAGCGCATCGAGGGCGCCGCGTGCCTGGGAAATGGCTCGCATTTCGAGCCAGTGACCGAGGAGCATGATCGTAATCAGCGACGTAAGTTCCCACCAAACGTCAATCTCGAATAGGCCGAACGTCGC
>WNFL01298756.1_pt2 | contig 10775 bp, 11 predicted proteins | sample 5400361 | NCBI WGS metagenome assembly WNFL01 (sample SAMN13153351, study PRJNA577476) | soil metagenome | isolation source: 40 cm soil on Douglas fir-dominated hillslope | place: USA:California | collected 2013-09-17 | reverse complement strand
ACTCACATTGGCGGACGGGACGTTCCTGAACAGGTCCGCCGTTGTGAGCGCGCCCGTCTGCGCGAAATCCTGCGGGCCGAGATTCGTTACCGGAACGCCCACCGCGGCGGTGCCGCGAATGAGCGATCCGGTGATCAGGACCTGCTCCGGCACTTCTTCGGCCTGCGCCATCTGCACTTGCGCGACCTGTTGCGCTTGCGCCGAGAGCGCACTCGCCAATGTCAGCAATGACGCCGAACCCATCAGGGCGGCAAGCTTGGACGTCGTCGAATTCATGATAAATCTCCCCCGGTAAATCCCCTGGCCGGAACGCGGTTGGTTTTTCGCCGGATGTAGAGCCCCCCGGGGCCTCTCAGGATCTCCCGACCACCTTGCCGCGTCGCGACCGGATCAGAGGCTAGTTGGCTTTATCATGATGCGCTCCGACACTTGTCAGAGATTCTCGATTTATTTTTGCGGAAGATGATCAGTATACGGACTAATTCGCGGCTCTCCCGCGCGCCCAGCTCGCCAATCAGGAAGCGTCAGTGATGACCGCGCCGCTGTTCGCGCTGCACGCGTTGCAGACCGGCGATATCCAGGATTTCGATTGTCCGCGACGTGATGCGCCGAATAAGGCCCTCGCCTTCCAATTTCGCGAAGGCGCGTTCCGAGGACTTGGTTACCGTTCCAAGATAATCCGCGAGATCGAAGCGATTCACCGGCAGCTTCAGGAGCGATTGCTTTTCATCGAAAAGCTCGGGAAGACACAGCAGATCAAGAATGAACGAGGCAAGACGCTGACACGTGTTCTGCTGACCGAGTGTCATGATCCGATGTTCGGCCTGGCGAAAATCATCGGCCACCTTCATAAGCAGATGCAGTTGGAGTTGCGGTTCCGCCAGCATCATCTGCTGCATTCGCTGCCACGCAATGCGATAGACTCTGGCTGGGCCGACGGACTCTGCCGAGTTCACATATCGTCCGTTCTCGGGACGACCCAAGAGGTCGCCCGGAACCCTGAATGCCAGAATTTGCCGACGGCCATTTTCGGCGCATCGGCTTATCCGGATGATCCCCTCATCGATGAAATAGAGGAAGCCGGCGTCTTCGCCCTCGGAGAAGACCGTGCTTCCACCGCGCCGATAGACTAGCGCCGTCGCGTTTTGGAGGAGCTGTTCCTGTTCTTCACGTGAAAGCAGATTTCGGATGACGGCCGGTTGGACATTCGTTCCGTCAAACGGCCGCGCGCGAATCTCCAGGCTCGGCCTGCCCGAACGATTGCCCGCGGGCGGCGCGCAGCCTCTCTCCTTTTCGGGGACCTCCAAGATCGTACCGATCTTGGATGTGCTGAGATTGATCGTCTTCGCCTCCGTCAGATGCTGGACTCGGCATCTCCGTTGCTGGCGGGAACGCGCCGCACTTGAGCCAATCTCCAGCCGTCTCGATGACGATCTTGCAGCCCCAATTGCGTGATGGGCTTGCAGATTCTAGGCTCGCTTGCACCCCTCCAGCTGGACCACAACCGATATGTATCCAGCTGTGTCAGGATACACAGATTTCGGCATACTTTGGTACAAAATGTACGTATGACTGCCACTTTATTGCTCTCTGATACAGGTAAGACACATATTCTGTCGAGATCGTAACGTTTTGGCAATCTGGAAGGTTCGCGTGTGCCGCAACAAACTTGTCCGGAGTGGCTTCTCCTGCATTTTGCTGGTCATCGCGAGCTGCGTTGCGGCGCCGAAACAGCAAACCGTCATGCCGAAATGGACATCTCCGGATAGAAATGTCGTCCTCGTCCAGTCGGCCTTCAATCTGGAAGTGAATGGCGAGCGCGTTGTGGATTTGAACGAAGCAGCGCGGGCGCGCGCGCTCGGGCATCTTGAGGCGAGAGCATCGGAGTCCCGCTTCACCCTGATCGTGACAAATCCCAACATCGATGAGATCGACTCGACCTATGGACCCTGCCTCGGCGTCGATGCGATCTCGTATGCCTGGCAGAGCCATGCATGCGTTGCCCTTGTGCGGGAGCGTTATCACGCCGATTACGCGCTCTTCCTGTGGTCGGGAATCGCCTATGACATGCCGGTTGTCGGCATGCCTTCCTCCTCGTCCTTGTCTTTGATCGATCTGCGCAATGGCAAGCTGATCTGGTCGAACAAGAGCCGCGATGTCGATTGGCGGAATGAACTATCGGCCGAGAAGGCGATTCAAACTCTTGTCGCCGACTTACCGCTTTAGCCACGAGATGATTACGAAAGAGTCATCGAACCGGTTAGACATCCCAGTCCCAAAATCGGATCGCCGGGTTTCGAATGCCGCTATAATCCCATGGGGCCGCGCCATGCAGCGACAGGCCGAAGTCCATTCAGGGAGGAAACGCTCATGAAGGTTATGCCCGTTGTCAGTCTGGTTCTCTCGGTTGCGTTTGCCGCGTCGGCTTTCGCGGCGGCACCCAGCTACAAACTCGTCGATCGCATCAAAGTGGGTGACGGCGGTTTCGACTATGCCACCTTCGATCGGGCGACGGGGCGGGTCCTTCTGGCGCGCACGAACTACACCACCGTGATCGACGCAAAAACCGGCAAGGTCAGCCAGCTGATGAGCGCTGCCGCCGGTCATATGGCGCTGCCGGTGCCGGGCACCACGCTGCTGGTTTTGCCGCAGGGCAAAGGCACGATCCGCATCGTCGATGGCGCGACGGACACGATGTTGGCCGATCTGCCGGGAGGGATGAATCCAGACGGGGCTGCCTATGATCCCTTCTCCAAACTGGTTGTCGTGGCGAATCACAACAGCGGCGATGTGACGCTTGTCGATCCGGTGGCGAAGAAATTGGTGGCGACCATTCCGGTCGGCGGCGTGCTGGAGTTTCCCGCCTCGGATGCTGCGGGCAAGGTGTATGTCAATATCGAAGACACCAACGAAATTGCCGTGATCGATGTCGCTACGCGCAAAGTCACCACCCATTACAAGCTCGCCGGATGCATGGCCCCGACCGGCCTCGCCTATGCGCCCGACGCCAAAGTCCTGATCTCATCCTGCGGTCAGAACGGCGTCGCCAAGGTGTTGCGCGCCGACACCGGTGCGGAAGTGGCTTCGCTTCCCATCCCCATGGGCGCCGATGCGGTGATGTACGACGCCGCCCGGAAAGTGGCGCTGATTCCCTGCCGCGCCGGCTCGCTGGAAGTCATCTCGCTGGCGGATCCCGCTCACATCGCCGTGGTTCAACATGTGCCGACACAGGTAGGCTCGAGGACCGGGACATTCGATCCCGATACGGGCCGCGTCTATTCCATGGCGGCGATGTTCGGACCACCGGCAACGGCGGGGGGCCGGGCGCAGGCGATTCCGGGCACGTTCGAAGTGCTGGTCGTCGCGCCGTAGCAGACCCGAGCATGACCTGAGCGACTCGTCACGGAGATTTTCCGCGAGCGTATTGTGTCGCCCTTTGAGATGCGTGCATTCCAAGGAGACCCATGATGCGCCGCTTCCTGTCATCGATTGCCACGATCGCTGTTTGTCTGGCGCCGCTATATCCCGCGATATCCGCGGTTGCGGACGAGACACCGGCCTACCACGTCACCAAGACCGTGATGCTCGGCGCACCGGAGCGCTGGGACTATCTCGTGTTCGATCCATCGACTCATTATGTGTTCGTTTCCCATGATGACCACGTGAGTGTTGTCGACGGGCGCAATGGCACCATTGTCGGCACTGTCGGGGGCATGCCGGGTGGCACGCACGGTTTCGGAATTTCGGCAGCAACCGGCAAGGGCTATACGCAAGACCGCGGTGCCCGCGTCGCCGTGGCCTTCGATCTCAAGACGCTCAAGCCCGGAAAGCGCATTCCGGTGGATGAAGATGCCGATGCCATCGCCTTCGATCCGGCTTCGGGCCATGTTTTCGTGGTGGACGGGGATCCCAGCAGGGTGACGGTGATCGACCCCAAGACCGACAGCGTGAGCACCACGATCGATGTCGGAATCGGCAAGCTGGAATACGCGGTCGCCGGCGGCAACGGGAAGCTCTACGTCAACGGCGCCGACAAGAAGGAAATCGTCCGCATCGACACCAAGAGCAACACGGTCGACGCGCATTGGCCGGTTCCGAACTGCACAAGCCCGCATGGGATGGCATTCGATGCTGCCACCCATCGTCTGTTCACCAGTTGCACGAATCGGATTCTGGTGGTGGTGGATACCGATAATGGTTCCGAAATCGCGACGGTGCCCATCGGCAGGGGAACCGACGCGGTAGGCTTCGATCCGAAGCGCAAGCTGATCTTCAGTTCCAACGGTCTGGACGGCAACCTGTCCATCATCCAAGAAAAGGATGCCGAGACCTTCGTCGCGCTCGGCACCGTGAAGACGGCCGTGTCGGCGCGCACGATGGCGATTGATCCCGAATCGGGGCGGATTTATCTCGCGGCCGCCGATCTCGATCCCAACGCCCCGCCCCCGACCAGCGGCCGGAACATGAAGATCATTCCCGGCTCATTCAGGCTTCTGTTCCTCGATCCCCCCTGACCATCGGGAACGCGAAGCCCGTTCGGGAACGAGGAAACCTTTATCGGTTTTGGCGGTTTCCATCCGGAAGCTTGACCACGCGCGCGGTCCAACGCTGTCATGGACGGGGAACCAACAAAACGAGTCGTTCTGGCCCTGACGCTTCTCCTCACCGGATGCGTTGCCGAGCGTGCGACCAGTCCGGCGCGCACCGCGACAGAGCAACTTCTCATCTCTACTGCGGCCGATCGCGCGGCAGAGAAGTTGGCCGAGCAGATTCCGGCCAATATCAGGGTGCTTCTGGATACCACCTATATCGACGCTCCCGATGGGGGTTATGCCTTGCTCGCGATCAAAGACCGCTTCCTGCGCCGCGGCATCGCGCTTGCGGACGACAGGGCATCGGCAGACGCGATATTGGAAGTGCGAGCCGGAGCGCTCTCGACCGATGAGAGGGTGACCTCCCTCGGGACGCCGCAGCTGACGCTGCCCATCATCCCGGGGGTGGCGGCTTATAACGGCTTTCCGGTGCCGGCGATCAATCTCTTCAAGAGGGCGAACACCAAAGCAATCGCCAAATTCGCCGCTACCGGCTACGACCCTAAGACCGGCAAGCTCGTCGTTGCGACCGATCCTCAATATGGCTATTCGCAAAAGACCGACTGGGTCGTGCTGCTGTTCTTCGCGTGGACCAACGAGGATTACTCGGAAAGAGCCGTCGCGGAAAAACAACGCGCTCAGTGAGCCGCGTTTGCACCGGCGATGTAGAAATATCCCACCTTGTTGTTGGCGGGCGATCCGAACCACATCCGCCCCTGCGCGTCGGCAAAAAACTCCCGCATCGTATTCTCCGATTGCGGGAAGGGATATTCGGTCACATGGCCCGTCTTCGGGTCCAGATTCCCGATGACGTCCAGACGTTCCGACGAATACCAAATCGTGTGGTTCTTATCGATTCCGAGCGCGTAGGGAGTCACCTCAAGCGCCGGCCCCGGTAACGGATATTCCTTGATCGCTTGCGTCTTCGGGTCGAACCGGCCGATCCCGCCCGTGCGAAATTCGGCGAACCAAACCGTGCCATCGGAATCGATCACGATGCGCCGCGGGCGAGCATCAACCGTCGGAAGGGCCCATTTGGTCACGCGCAGCGTTTTTCCATCCACCATTCCGATTTTTCCGTCCTTGGTGTACTCGGCGAACCAAAGATTGTCGTCTTTGTCGAGCGCGAGACCATAGGCCGTCGGCACTTCAAGGATTTGGGTGAATTTTCCAATTCTGGGATCGAACATCGTGAGCGGCGTGCCGGTCGCCCAAACCCGTCCCTGACGATCAACGCGCAGCGTGTGTTTTTGGCCGCCCCGTGTAACGCCTTCTTTCCCGGGGAGGTAGCTGTCCTGGTATTCTGTGATCGTCTTGGTGAGCGGGTCCCATCGTCCGAGCTTATTTGCCCCTTGTTCGGTGAGCCAGACGCTGCCGTCTGCTGCGGGCACGGCGGAATGAATTGCGGCCGTGCCTTGATTGGGCACGCGATATTCCTGCACCGCGCCCGTCTTCGGGTCCAAGCGCCCGATCCTGTTCGCCGCGCCGTAATACGGCATCCAAAAATTTCCGTCCTTGTCGGGAACGGCGCTCCACGGCATGCGATTCGGCGCCGGTACTTGATATTCGACGTACACGATCTTCATCGCGTCATCGCCGAACGAGCGCACGAGATTCTTGTATCCGGGCATGTCGGCCGGAGACGGCGGCAGAACCGAATTTTCCCCGAAGAGAAGATTGATATAGGAGGTCACATCCTCGGCGTTCTGGTCGGTAAAGGGCTGAGCGCTATCGAGAAAAAAGTGCATCGCGCCGCGCATGTAATTGACGCGGTCCGTCCAGCCATCCTTATCGCGCTTGACCGATGCCATCCGGGTTTCGAATCCGTGACAGGCAAAACACCGCCCGGCGAGGATTTCCTTCCCCTTCAGGACAGAGTTTCCTTGCGCATCGGGAAACAGCTTCACGCCTTGGTATTGCGAAAGATCATTCCACCGGACCATGTCCTTCTGCAGGGGAAACTCATAGGAGGCGTTCTGGTCGGCGCTGAGATTTATGGGCGCGCGCGGATTGGCGCGATAGCCGATCGCCCGTATTTGCAGTTGATACTGGCCGGCCGGCAAATTCTCGATTCGATAATGTCCCAGGCTGTCGGACAGCACGCTGACCATGATCTTCGTAGCGGAATTCTGCGCCTGGACAAATGCGCCACGAAACGGCGCGCCGTCCGGAGCCTTCACCGTGCCCGTGACTGTTGCCCCCAAGGCCAGCGAGCCCGGAAGCAATGTGAGCGCCAGAACACCCGCGTATTTGCACGGCCTTCGCATAGGTTCCTCCTTCAAGGGGGCGCTACGATTGAGGCCCGGCGGCGCGACCACCGCTCATCGTCCAAAGGTATATCTTCGACGTTCATAAGCCAATCTCCGCGACGGAAACCCCAGGCTTCGCGCCGTCGTGGCGACGCGATATGATCGGCGTCCGGCCGAGTTGACCGAGGATCAGGAGGTCATCATGTCCAAGCACGCGCCGAAGATCGTTTCGAAACGCGTTCTCGCAGCTGGCGTCTTCAGCGGTCTCGTCTGGACTTGCGTTGCAATATGGCCTGCCGCCAGCGCGGGTGCGCGCCTGCCCAACTTCGCTCCCGACGACAGCACGGGATGGGTACCAGCGCGCGGGGCCGGCGATGAATTCCTACCACCGACAAACGGGCCTGGCCCGGTGACCGCTGAAAAGGACCATCCCTATGTTCCCAACCGCGAAGGCCAGCCGACGTATCGGATCGCGGAGGTGAGCAATCCCATTCTGCAGCCCTGGGTGGCCGAGCGGTTGAAGAAAGCCAACGACGCGGTACGGGCCGGAAAAGTTCCGTTCATTCCCCATGAGAGGTGCTGGCCGGGAGGTGTTCCGGGTTTCGAAGTCTACACGCGCGTGCGGCCCATCTATTTCGTGCAGACAATCAAGGAGGTCACCATCATCGACGAGCTCGATCATCAGGTCCGTCACATCTATATGAACGTGCCGCATTCGGCTGATCCTGCCTCGTCGTGGTACGGAGAATCCGTCGGTCATTACGAAGGCGACGAGCTGGTGATCGATACGATCGGCCTCAACGATAAGACCTTCGTCGACAATTATCAGACGCCGCACACCGAGCAGATCCATGTCGTGGAGCGCTTCAGATTGGTGGAAGACGGCAAGATCTTGCAAGCGACCGTCACGGTCGATGATCCCGGTGCCTTCAAGATGCGCTGGTCCGCGGTACAGCGCTACAAGCGCGGCGAGGTTCGGCCCATGACGGAATTGAGTTGCGCCGAGAACAATTATGATTTTCTCGGCTACGAGGTCGTGCCGATCCCGGAGGCGAAACGGCCGGACTTCTGATTGGCATCGGCACGGCAAGTAAGATATCGATCGTCATGACGGCCAATCGCCTCGCGGAAAGCGGAACCTGCCGGCGGAACAGTGAGCGAACGCCCAAAAGGTTCCCGGAACGATCCCGGCAGCCAAACCTTATCCATGCAACAGGAGAACCGATCAAACGGGAGGACTGTCATGTCGAAGACACCGAACGCCAGATTGGAAGACCGTCGCATGGAATGCCTTGCCCAAGCGCTCGAGGCCGAGAAGGCGGCGCTTGATGCCGACCCGGTGATGAAGGAAGGGTATCTCAGCATCGCCCGGGCCTGGAGACATTTGGCCGAGGAGATCGCGCGTGCCCTCGCAGAGCGCGGCGATGGCGGGCGCCCGCGCTAGCCCCGTTTTGTCCATCCAAAGATTCTAACCATAAGACGGGAACCCGACCTAAGCGTCGGAGTTATCGTTGAAATTCAAGTTGGGTATGGTGCGTTGAATCAAACAACTGCAGAGCTTCGCTTAGATTGTCTGGCCAAGGCTCAGTCGGCGGAGGGGCGCCGCTTCAAAACAGCCGACGAGGAAATCCGGCGGGCCTACGAGAATCTGGCGAAATGCTGGGCTAAGCTTGCGGGGAGCATTCCGGCTACGGACGAAAAGCAACCCCAATAGCAAGCTTGCCGCGATTGTCTTTCATCATCTACCTCACGTCCTGTTGCGCCGCGCGCGGGAACGCGTGTCCTTCTTCGGCTTTATTAATTTTTTGGGGAAGGCTGGCGTAGACCCATGCAGGGACTACCACCGGAGCCGTGGCAGCGGCGCATCAGATATCTGGAGCTGGCTGCGGAAGCGATACGCGCCGCGGCACAATCGCACACGCCCGAAATGCGCAAGGCCTACCTGTCAATCGCCTATTCCTGGATGGACATGGCGCGAGAAACCGAACCCAAGGCGATTGAGCCCGACAAAGGAATCGGCTAGGGCTTGAGCGGAGCCATTGGCTTTTGCTCGCTCGGCGCGACAGTTCCGGTCAAAATTGTACAGACGTCGCCGCAGTGAATCGCATAGCTAGGTTGGTGCCTTGATGCGAGCACGCGAGTGTGAGGGATTGCGTGCAGAATTTCTCCCACAAGGCGTATTTCGCAGTTAGGTTGCGGTGATTGGGCGGCTACGCCTGCGCGATGCGCGGCAAGGTTCCGCCCACGGAAATCCAACCTTGGTCAGGAAGGTGAACATGCCCGATCGGGCCGATCTGAGATCCGCTGTAAAGCCATATGAGAAGCCGATTCTGGCATTGAGCATATTCCAGCTGCTGAGTTCCATTGGCCTCTTCATCGGCGCGAGCGCCCTGATGTACTGGTCGCTGCAGCTTTCCTATCTGGTGACGCTTCCGCTTGCGATACCGACGGGTGCCTTGCTCGTGCGCGTTTTCATCATCCAGCATGATTGCGGGCATGGCTCGTTTTTCGCCTCGCGGCGCGCGAACGATGTCGTGGGCTGGCTGTGCAGCATCCTCACGCTGACGCCTTACGCGAATTGGCGGCGCCAGCATGCCGGTCACCATGCGACCTGGAACAATCTGGACCGGCGCTATTCGGGCACCGACATTCGGGCACCGACATCTATTCCAGCTGTCTGACGGTCGCGGAATATCGGGCCATGTCCCTGCGGCGGCGCTTTTTCCACCGCTTGGTGCGCCATCCGCTCATCGCCCATGTGGTGTTGCCGCCTTTGGTGTTCCTCATCCTCTATCGCGTTCCCTTCGACACGCCGAAAAACTGGGGCCATGAACGCCGCGCCGTCTATGCGCATAACGCTGCGATCATGGTGCTGGTGTGCGCGCTCGGCCTGACGGTGGGCTTTGTGCCGGTGCTGCTGGTTCAGCTCCCGGTGATTCTGGTGACCTCGATCGTCGGCGTCTGGCTGTTCGCCGTGCAGCATCGGTTCGATGATTCGCGCTGGGCGCGGCAAGAGGAATGGAGCTTCACCAGCGCCGCGCTCGACGGCTCATCCTATTTGAAGCTGCCGAAGATCCTGCAATGGTGCACCGGGAATATCGGCTTTCACCATGTCCATCATCTGGCGCCGCGCATACCCAATTACCGATTGGAGCGCTGTTACCGCGAGGTCGCGGCGCTGCGCAATTCGACCAAGCTGTCGCTGCGATCCGCTCTGAACTCGATCAGGCTCGCGCTGTGGGATGAAGACCGCCAATGCTTTGTGCGGTTCCGCGATGTGTCGCGAAAGATTGCCCTGGGACGTTCCTGAGCCCGGGCGTCAGCGGAACACGTCCTGCCGGTGGCGGATACCGCGATAGCGCTGGTTGGGGTCGTATTCGGTTTTGTAATTCTGGCTCAGCGCGCCATCCTGCTGCTGCAGACCGTAAGACTGGGTGCAGGTGGCAAATTGCGGGTCGCTCTCGGTGATGCCGACCTGCAGGCAATTTTGGATGGCGGCCTGCCGAACGCTCTCGGGGGCGGCACAGGCGTTCAGCGCCATGACCGCACAGGCCGCGACGAGACTCTTGCGCATCATTCAAAGCCCCCGGCAGGTGACCGGCAAACGATAGCACGGTCTTCCCCTTGTTTCGCGCCCACCCCATCGGGGCTATGCTGACGCGAACCCGCTCCCGATAGCGGGCAAAGGGGAGGCTTTCTCATGAAGCGCATGACATTTGTCCTGCTGACGGCGTTTGTCGCGGCCATCGCACTTCCGCGAAGCGGCGTGGAATCCTCGCTGGCAGCGACCGCGCCGCGCATGATTCCGAAATTCGAGGTCGACCCGACCTGGCCGAAGCTGCCGGCCAAATGGGTGTGGGGCCAGGTGTCCAGCATATCCTTCGATGAGCAGGACAATGCCTGGATCCTGCAGCGGCCGAGCAGCGTGCGCGAC
>WNFL01221633.1_pt1 | contig 10776 bp, 13 predicted proteins | sample 5400361 | NCBI WGS metagenome assembly WNFL01 (sample SAMN13153351, study PRJNA577476) | soil metagenome | isolation source: 40 cm soil on Douglas fir-dominated hillslope | place: USA:California | collected 2013-09-17 | reverse complement strand
TCGTTTGTTCCCTAACATACGAACGATCAGGACTACGTCGCCATTATATACGTATACTGTTAATTACTTCCTCAGATCAAGGGTCGGACCAATGATTCACCTCAAGAAGGCAGCGGCGCTTTTGAAGGGCCGTGGAATAAAGTTTGAAGACTGCGCAGGGTGGGATATGGCTCAACTGCTAGAAAATTGAAAGGATCTGCACAATCCGTAGGCCACTAGCTCGAGAAGACCGGAATAAGGATTCTTGTCATTGTGCCTGGCTAGGCACCTATGTTTTGTACCTACCCACTACCAACTTTGCCTCAGAGTGGATGAACATATACGCTCCCAGCATTTAAATGCGTCGCGCCATGGTTAAATCTGAGTCGCAATCGGGTCATCGTAAGGGATAGACAGTAGCCCCAGCCATTCCAACCCAAGGGCGCCTAAGTCCATGACTGCTTCCTGTTCGCCGTCTGACTTTCAGAGGGGCTCATGAATGTCGCGTCTCTCAACACAGGTCTCCGTTGGCGAACCCATATACATACTCTCGTTCTTAACCGACTCTGAAGCTGCCGAACATCACATCCAGCGAGGCATTTAACGTGGTACACGTGCTGCCGTAAAAGATCTGACTGTCCAGGTTGCTCGTTGCAGCATGACGCATAAAATGTGACAGTATCCGCCGTCGAGTTTCAAACTGGAGGAGAGCGTAGGCGCACATATATGTGGAGACGAAGAGGAGTGGATGGTCGGCCGGCCGGTGGTTCGGCGGCTGTTTTTGGACGAGGTGAAGGTTGTTACTCTCGGGAGAAAGAGGAGGGGCGGGCTGAAGGGGAGCAGATGGAAAGGGAAGAAGCGCAATGAACGAAGGCCTAGGTGTCAATCCTCCGTGAGTTGTGGTTATTGCAGTCAATATTCTGGTTGCTGTCTACCAGAACCAGGGTTCAACGGCGACGTGTTCACCAAGGCCAGAGAGGAGCGCACGATGTGGTATGTGCGTGCTCATAGACCAGCTATAGCAGTTTATTTTTGGTTACTGGAATGGGCTGGATATCTCAGAGTGATCATTGAGAGATGGTCCGCCCGATGGTGCAAGAAGGGTGTTTTTGATTTAGTCTGTATCTTCGATAGACACTTGTTTCATCGGTTATCAGAGGTGATTGATCATCTAATTGGGCGGCCTAGCGTGTGCTCAAATTTCACTGTCTGTCCAGTCAAGGCATCTGCCTCTTGGCGAATCAGTGCGATCGTTCATGTAATCTGAGTGTCGTGCGTTGGTGCGGGTTACGGGATTATCCCGCAGCACAGGCGCCATGTAAGATTCGTTCAAACGCTGGCAATATTGCTTTGGTGTAAAATTTGGAGATTGCATGGGCCAGGAAGCATCCAGATCCTAAGGGATGAACGAAGATTGCTCGAAACACTGGCAATATACGAGCAACATACTTGGTTACGTCCATTCAGGACTCCGGTGTTAGGAGAATAAGTTTAATCCTCGCCGCTCATTACAATATCATATGTACACCTAGCTAGTGGCTTGCAACCTCCATTTCCCGGTGGCAACAAGCGCCCGTTTTCCAGCAGCAGCAGTTACGATACCTAAGATGGATCCATAGACGAGCACTTGTGGGAGTTTGAGGCCAATCCAGTACCGCACCAGCAACGCCTCAAAGGCCGCTAGTAAAAGAACAAACGGCGCAATATGCGAGTCTATGAGCTTGGGGGCGTTGTGGGGAAGAGCGGTCCACTGTGGAAGGTACAAACCCCAAATCAATATCGGGTTCAACAAATTAATCCAGGTGTAGACGTACCAGACGAAGTAGTACAGCCCATGGACTCAACGTCGCAAGCGCAAATACCAACGACATGAATTTTGGAGGGGTTTTTTGCTCCGGTCTGAACGTGTGGGCGATCTCTGGTTGTACACCATACATTTTCTCATCAGGGTGTTGAGGAGCAGGTTGAGAGCGAGGCAGTTGCAGATCGAACAGGGTATGTTCGAATGGATCATACGTAAAAGACCCAATGATGAGCTGGACTTGGATGGGCGCATCCGTGGTTGGGGGTAACCATACGGGAGGCTTTTTCATGTTCTACACGAGACATTGTTGTAAGTCCAAAACAGTGAAAATATAGTAGTATAATTCTCAGGATACATACAATATCAATCTTTCCCTTGCCACCAGCGTTCACCTTGATAGGGTGAACGCCTTCTTCATGAGTAGCAGAGTCGTACAGTCTTAGGAATGTTTGATGTGGTACGACACCCTTGCCCGAGTTCTTGTCAAGGACAGTGAACGAAATCCGCAGCGTTTGGCTCGGGCCAAGGGTAACGTGCGGTTCAAGTTTTGTCTCAGTGGATAGTCTATAGTGATAGAAAAGCGGTGGATAATGGGGCGTTAGCGTTGAGAACGCGAAAAGACGAAGTGCCACGCACAGCTCAGAGCGCGCTGGGCTTCCATCCTTGTCTAGGACTGCAACTCGCGCCGACTGGAGTGTAATCTGAGAGGCAAATGCCAGCAGTGGCGACGCTATTATCCATAGTAACGAGCGCATACGGTCGGCGGAGAAGACAGGTCCAAGTTTAGTCGAATTCACTTTTGTAGGTAATAACGGAGTTCGTCCAATTCTCGCATCAATCCAAGAAAATTATTTTGAAAATTCTACATGGTATATAGCAAGTCGTTATTTCATGCTGTCGTTCCACCCTCAACCGAATATCGTGGTCGGATCGGTTCCAGGCGGGTGACTATCAATATCCACATGACCTTTATCATCCATAGTAGCATGCTCCGTACTAGCCTCTACACCAGCCGCATTGAGCGCCTTCGCCTCGATCTCGCCCAGACCGAGCGGATCAGCGGGGACCCAGACAATCCTTTGCGGCTCGATGCTTGCGGGGTGGTTGAAGTCCGTTGGCCCAGCGTTGCGCTTCCCTTCAACAGGCACCGACGCGCCATACTCTCTCGAGGGCTCAGGACCCCGGTTGGATTGAATAGTTCCTTCAGCGGTTTCTGGAGGAAGGACGTCGAATTTGGGTTTGGGTTGCTCTCCATCCTCCTGGGAGCTGTCTTCTGTGCCTCCGAAATCGCCGTCGTCCTGTCCAGGTATGTCCTCCCCGGCCTTCATGCCGTACGAGCGAGGCGCGAGCGTGAGTGGGAGCGAATACAAAAGCGGACCGTACGAGCTGTTGATGATCATATGGTACAGGGCAGTGAGGACGATGAGGACGACGGTGAGAACGCCCATGACCTTCCCCGAAGGCGCAAGAAAGAACAGTGCAGCAAGGCAAACCTGCTGAATATAGAGGCCTACGAAGATGTGCTGGATTGCCTTGGGGAAGAACAGCCCACCGGTGTCCCCTGAAGCAGGTTGATCGAGTTGCCAGAGGAAGAGGTATTTCCATACGAAGAACGAGAAGAAGAAAGCAATGCAGGCAATGCCGTTGATAATGGGTGAGATCATCATGTAGCCGAGACCTAGCACAACGTGGGTGAGAGCTCTATGGTGTGGTAGTTAGGAAACTTACAGATGACCATAAGCAAGGTAATCGATGGGAAGAGCGTGCCAAAGAAGACATCCCGCAGGTCGTACTTGATCGAATAGACGGAACGAGGTGTGCTACCAAGAACGAATAGCTTCACGTAGTAGATCACCAACGGCGCGACCTGAAGTAAGGCTCCCGCTGTGCCAGAGAGCGCTTGGAGGATCGCGTATGTAAGAAAGAAAGTCGAAGCTTTGGGAAGGTTGGTAGCCAGCAAGTTGGGGATTGATGTCGGGTTCTTTGTCAGCTCGGGGATGGCTTGAATAACACCACCAGAGATGGTCACGACAAGGAAACCATGCTGTTGTTATTGTGAGTTCAGTTCACTCCGGAAGGACCACAAGACGTACGATGACCAAAAAGCAAAAGTACCGGGTCATAAGACTCAGCTCGATTCCCGTCTTGCGAGGGATACCCTCAAAGTATGCCAACACTCAATGGAATCCCATCAACCTCTCATTTCACCCAAATGAGCAAGGGGACTCACTTCGTAAAATCACGGGGAGGATCATCATGAGAACTGCGAGTAAAAGCGGGGGTAGAATACCCTGGATGATACCAAGTACAGAACCTGGGATATTGTTGATCCAGGACAACCACGAGTACTTGGATAGAGCAGATACGTTGGCGACGATACCAACAAACGCGACTGGGAACGACCAAAGGATAATGAGGCCAGCGGTGGCAGCGTAACTGATAACTTGCCGAATCCTCGCTTCGTACGGGTTGAGGCCTTCAACGCTTGTCAGTATTATTGTTCCGAAATACACAGAACCAATTACCTACCCAAATTATCAAAGATGATATCCGCGGGGGCGACTTCGGTATATTTCTGAGCCATACGATACGGTCCATGGTGCGTCAATATTTGTGCCGCAATATGCGCGCCGATCTGCTGATTGAAGAGTACGAAGACCGAGTTAAGTGCAGGATACTTGAGGTCCTTAAGATCCTGTGCGCCAACTTCCGAGGCGAGTATATCCCTTTCCCTCTCGAGCTCTTCAGTCGTATCCAGAATCTCCTGCGTAGTCCATTCGATTGTGTCGACCTTCTTGCCAAACGGCAAGAACCCGAGCACAGGCAGGCGGTGGGTAGGACGCTCATTGGGAGGTACGAATGCATCGGTTGCACGCGCCCCACCTTCAATATTGGGCGCGTCGCTCGTTTCTGGGAGCTTGCCGCCGCTTGCCTTCTTCGCAAGTTTGAGCGCGGACTTGAGGAGTGCAATTTCCGCACCCTCGAGCTGGTCGCTGGCCTTAAGTCGCCTTTCGTAGAGGTCGGGAAGATCCTTAAGGTCACGGTTTAGCCAAACCCTCTTCACCCCACCGGGGACGTGCGAAAACAGCCGAGCGATTTCCTTCTCGTCGAGATACTTGCGTGGGACACCAGTGATAAGCACTGTGTTCGCCTGGGCAGAAGCGGAGTGTATAGGGTCGATAAGGTATTGTTGTCTCTTGATAACAAAACCGCGCATCTCTTGCCTGATGTTCCAGAAAATCCATACTAAAAGGACTTAGTCAGGAAATTTCATACACGCGCAAAGGGAGATGTTACCCGTAAAGAAGTATATGAGGATGATATGTGCAGAGTATCGCTCGTGTTGTGCCACGTTTCCGAAGGTTAATTGGTCGAGACCTTTGAGACCCTTCGTCCTCCCAGCGGCATGAATGGGTAGTAGAACAGCCCAGGAAACAAGCCAAATAGGTATAAATATCCTGAACATCATGCGCAAGAAGCGGACGAAGAAATAGGCATCCAAACCATTGTGATGTCGAATGTCGTCATAGTCAGCACTCCATATGCTCATAGGCCATCCTATAAGACTGGTAGCAAGGGGGTTCTGTCGTTTACTGAAGTACAGATTAGTGGTGTACAGGAGGTCGAAAACTTGACTCACTCTTCGGCAATCAAATAAGTTCGCGGCTCATATATTGCACGGAACCGTTTGCGGACAAATGTGAAGATGAGGATTTCCGCGCCGAAAACTGTGAGATGAAACGTCAATCATTGAATTATTTCGAAATGCGGCTGCAGGGTGAAACGAAGAGGGCGAAGGATGATTGCGACCTTGCACCTGCGATATTTGATATGTGATTGCAGATACAAACGCGGCCCTGCAACAAGTCTCGAGGTGACTACGGGCGTCGCGCACTCCACTAACAAACAGAGCTCCCCAGCGTCAAATAATAGACGCAGCAGACACAGCACCTCAGGTAGCAACTGCAAGGTCAGGTAGACACGCTACGTCGCGTCGAGTACACGGGCCGCCAATTTGGGAACGGAAAGCCCCCGGTTTGACCCATGAAGCAGAGGAACGGCCTATAGGGCGTTCCAGAGGGTGGAGCGGAGACATGGAACTCATAAAAAAGCCTCAAGACACTTTCTACAATGTGTGCTTGGCAAGGGGGCGAGACTCCACTGACTTATAGAATGTAAGATGAGTGCGGCAACAAAAGTATCGGTCGAGGCAGAGAGCGCTTCTTGTTGTATGGATTCTTGATTCCCTTCCGACCTGAAATTAGGCCACCGGCAATCTTAGCAACGGCGCGGAGGAGCGAGGAGGGAGACATACATCGTAGGGAGGATTCAAGAAGCGAGTGTGGTAGTCAGAAGTGGTCGTAATGTACAAATATAATCGATATTTCGTGCTAGCAGCGATGGGAGTGTGGTGGAGTGGAGCAGAGAAGAGCGGTCAAGAGCCGAGATAAAGCAACAAGAATCTTAAAAGGGCCCACCCGTCAATGACGTCTCGTTCTTTTCCGGTCGTCCCGTTTGGTCTTCCCAGTCCTCCGTCATCTCAAGGCAACCGTACCGCTCCACAGCCCCAACCGACTGATGCTTAAAAGAGCGCGATCCTTTATAATAGGTACAGGTATAAACATATGGATATGTACTGCTTGATAATCTATAGGATCAGCACGAGGAGAAGGAGGATGCTCAAAACAGCGATCAAGATATAAATACTCCATCGGCTTTCTGAGAAAGGGAACACCGCCATATCAGTACAGAAGCAAAGGCAGGCAGTCAGAGAAACAGATTCACACCTTCAGCTTTCTGGAGGAAAAAATTCATCCGCCTCGTCGCCGCCGCAAGCTTGCTTTCGGTGCGAACCACTTGCCCCTCGAAATCGTGTAGGATCCTAGTGATATACCCACTGTCAATATCAATACAAGAACAGCCGTGGCGGCCGAAGCCACACGTCTCCAAAGCGACTAGATACACACTCATTGTGCTCGCCCACCTCCTGGCCGATGAGCCCAGCCTGTTGGGCGAGGGTCGTAAGCGTGCCACTTATCGAGTCCAGTGCTCGGTCTTGCTGGTGTACCATCATCTATTTCCGCTGTTAGGAGCATCGCCCTGGACAATATAATATAGGGCGTAGGCACCTGTTGCTCCTGTCGAGCCCATTCAGCTTGGTCGTCTTCTGCTTCCTCGTGGCTATTTAATGGACCATTCGAAATGCCAGCCGGTTTGTTCTACCCAGCGATCAGACTTTCATTCCTTACGAATACGCAGGACTTGCCGATGAGACTTCTTCTCGTATCGTCTATTCATACTAATGAGTACTTTTGTTCGTAGTGTTAGTATTTGGACGTACCTGTAGTAGCTTTCTTGTTGACGTCACGTACTTCCGTCTTTCCATCAACTCGCGTTCCTCAATTCCAAATAGTGCAGGCCCGGTCTTCTCCACAATCCTGCACAGAGGCTGTGCATCAATAACTCATGTCCCCCTCGTAACCCAGACCCACGTACTCACTTGACGCTCTCCTCCAAATCACCTAAGTCCGCCTCAAGCGTGGCGAGAGTTGCCTTCAACTGTGCGATCACAGCACCTCAGTTCCTATTTGTTTGGATGATAGGGCTAAGAGGTCGAGTTATATACCTCATTTCGTGCCCATTGCAACTCTTCGGTTTCGCCACGCGCGGTACTACGTATCCGTAAATAAGACGCTCTTAGATTCTCGGCCGTTTGTAGAGAGGCTTGCATCTCCTGTTGTACGACATGATATGGGTCTTGCGACATACACGGGGGTTTGAGGGGCAGTCCAAGGTTTGATTAGCCATGATTCTCTGCTCCGACCATATCAATGTATTATTAAATCGTCGATAGCAAGTAGCTGAAGTGCATTTGAACACGCCCACAAGTTTCGAGTAGGATAAGATTCGTGTTTCACCACTCTTACCTCTCTTGGACGAACACAACATCAATGGACGTCCTTTCCTCGCCAATCTCGCCGCTTCAATATAGAATATTACAATATTATGGTTGCCTAAAGCGCATCAATAATTTAGAAATACCCATGGACGAGGTAGAGATCCTTCAAAGCTTCCTGATCACGCATCTCCTCGAATCGCGGCACTTCAACGAGTATCCACCCGCCACCTCTTATCAAAGGTCGTTTTGGAAATACATTATATCCGTGTTTGAGGCGAGTGGGGAGGTCAGTATAGCCGCCTTCATGCTATGGAAGGTCCAGCCATAAGCCCGGTGTGCAGGAAGTAGACGAACGGCTATACCGGCGATATATGGATATATTGGGGTCCACGTGAGTCCACCCTTCGCATTGTATGAAAGTCTTGCATGAACCTCCGATCGGCTAGGGTAGCTTCAGCGTCCGACAAACATCCACCACCAAGCTACTTCTCCTACATCTACAAGCCACCTGACCCTCCCGGCTCTTCAATACGATGTATTACCCTCCACGAATCCCAAATGGTGATTGAAAGCGGGACGACGGGCTTGAGGACTTGGTTTGCAAGTCTTGCATTAGCACAATGGTTCTTCCACCACCCGGGTACCACCGATGCTTCTCTACAGATTCCATTTCACTTACTTTTCTGCTCCGCAGAGGAAGTTCGCGGCCACAATGTTCTTGAATTAGGGTGTGGGACTGGATTTCTGGGGATCATCGTCGCTCTATTACAAATTGAACACAGAGGTAATGGGGAAGGAATCGGTGGGTTGTGCTTGACGGATGTGGATGAGTCTGTGCTCCAGCAATGTCATCGAAATATTCAGTTAACCCAGAGTAAGTCCTTCAATTCAGGACTTTTCGGAGGCACCAACTTCTTCAAATGTTGCAGATGGAGTATCGAAGCACCCGAATATGCGAATCCGTCAACTCGATTGGAATGATGCCCTTGATGCGAATCCGCAAGGTCCTTTTACCGATGAAGGCGTCCATATAATCACTGGAGCTGATCTTGTGTGCTGATACCCGCCCAGTCACTGGAAATCGCGAGCTGACGGAGCGTTCAGGTATTCGATCCGTCAATTATCCCCGCCTTGGCTGCGACTATAAACTCCATCCTTCGCCATAATATATCTGCAGGAGGGCCTTGCGTAGCCTTGATATCAGTGACTGTTCGTCGGCAACAGACTTTTCTTTCATTCATCTTAGCCATAGGTTCGTGTCATTATTCCCGTCTATGTCCGTATACATAACTTGTGCATAGACGGTCTGGGACTCTCGATTGCGATCTCCGATCTACCACCCGTATCCAAAACATTCTTCGCTCCCAGTGCAAGTGCACCTGAAGCCGACTTCCCGATCAAACTATTGCGCATCCAAGTCTAATAGGCCGAATCTAGTTTCATTACCACCAGTCGGAATTGTAATTTGTAAGGTGTGAAGGCAGGAATATGAATGACATCACAAACGCCCGGAACATTCGGAAATTGAGGACGTCCTGTTGACATCTTAGGTTAGACGTAAGCCATATAAATACACACTCACACCACGTCGTGTGAAGAGCCTCATCATCCATGACCACCATTCGTCGTTCACTTCTTCCAGAAGGTCCTCCAAACGAACGAATATTTCGGTCGCCATGTTGCCTTGCAAGGTGCTTTGCCATTTGTTCACCATCGCGTCGATCTTGATACTCTCATGCGTGCCGCAATCGCTCAAAAGACTCGCCATCTTCTTGTCGACTTGCAATAAAGGTGACGGAAGACATTCGATATAGCGCTTTGTTGAGGTTAGTGGTATGTAGATAAGAGCTCGTAGATCCCTATCACATACCAGTATCAGTATTCCTCGCTGCTCCGGGGTGAACTTGGAACGCAGCCGCTCATTCGAGGATGGGGATTCAGTATCCCATGCTTGCTCCAGCGTATTGACCATATCGTTGAGCTGATACAAAACAATAAGCTGGTACAATGTAATCAGCGTAAAATGACAAACTGATTTTGGCCAATTGCGAACTGCTTGAGATGGGAACGTGATTGGTTCTTGCAAAAAGAATTGGAAGACCGGGGGGAAATCAGAATGCAGATGATTTTTCGGTACTGTAGTAGAAATTGATTGCCCGAATAAGATCGCTTGCGAGGTCATGTGTGGCTGTTTGAAGGCGAGGTTGCAATAGTCCTCCGCCTTGAAGGGCGACGTCTGACTTGCTTCCATCAACATTTGTAGCCGTGACGCTTCTGTGTATGGCACTATTTTGTGGCTCTGTATGTGAAGGTCGGACGCTTGTCCAGTAATAGTGCGAGCGATATCACTCAAGTTATGTGTTTGTCAATAGTTACGATACCAGAAGCTATCAGTACTGACATTCGGTAATTTCCCAGGGCCTTTAAGCAACTCTGAAGCTCCACGAGTGCATTTTGGTATTGCGATGCCGAGGACTACGATTCGAAAAACTAAGCTGAGTGCCCCTTGCGCAAACGCTTAGGAGGGTCGACGTACCACCACTAGCCTCGGGATTGATTGCTCAAACGCTGCTCGCTCTCCTCGCAATGCGCATATAGCTTGTCTCTCCTGCAAGTCTTTTGGAGTATGAGGCTGCAGGTACTATATGAGGAGGTGTGACATACCGGCATTCAAGTATTCTACTTCCTTTAACCGCTCCCGTTCTTCGTCATGTAATGTAGTCTTGCTTTCTGTCATGCAATGCACCAAGCTTCCAATACCTTGGGAAGAGCTTGGTGTCTACAAAGTAGTTAAAAGGGTCCAGAGGCGATATAAAGGGCGTACGACGGGAGCTGTAAGGGCAGTATAGGCCACTTGAGTGCGTGTTCGGGCGGTCTTGACATCTTCCGCTTGTACGAGTTCCTGGTACTGCTCTTCGACGGTCTGTAATCCTTCGTTCTACAATAATGTGAACGTCCATTTAATGTATTCGTTGCAATTCTAGACCTACCAATGTGTTCAAGGTTGCCTGAAGTGTGTGCACAGCATCAGTAAATTTATGGATGGACGCACGGCGCTGGGCTATCTCTGAAGTAAACCAAAGCATAAGGTGTA
>WNFL01051135.1_pt1 | contig 10777 bp, 11 predicted proteins | sample 5400361 | NCBI WGS metagenome assembly WNFL01 (sample SAMN13153351, study PRJNA577476) | soil metagenome | isolation source: 40 cm soil on Douglas fir-dominated hillslope | place: USA:California | collected 2013-09-17 | reverse complement strand
CGTCAGTCTTTCTCCATCCAGGGGGTCGTTCGGATCTCCTGAACGTGGCCGTCGATGAAGGTGATGGTCGAGTCGAGCTTGCGTCCGTAGTCGGTCACGTAGCTCCAGAACTCGACGACCTTACCGTCGAAGCGGGCTCTCACTTCCCGCTTTTCGGGATCCTTCTTCATGATCGCCCGAACCTCGGCGAGCGTCTGACCGACCCGGACCTCATTGATCGATCGGCGGTTTGCCTCGGCGCGATTCCACATCACGCTGGGGACGAAGACACAGCCGGAAGCGGCTCCGAGCAGAAGACAGAATAGGAGTCGTCGGGTCAGATGTCGCCCACTTGCCGGGTCAAAGATTGAAAGAATTGTCATGAACTGACCCGCCCTCGCGGAGCGCGTTTCGTGATTCCCGAGGCTGCGTCCCACTTTTCGTTTCCAGATTCGGTGGCAGCGCCATTGCTGAGCTCTACTCCGTGTAGACCCACACGAACCGACGACAGATGTCGTTTGGAGGACGCTATTCATGCGCAAATTTGCCGGTCCCCTTCTTTTCGTTCTGTCGTTGGTTTTGATTCCGTCGCCGATTCTCGCACAGTGCGGTGTGGAGCGCTGGTCGGTCAAGACCGGCACCGACGCCGACGTCGGGTTGGTGAATCTCTCCTTGTTGACGGCGCAAACGATCGTGACGATGCGAGGGTGGACGGTGCCCAGTCCGATCCCGGCGAACAACCGGGTCAGCCCTTTCGAGACGACCCAGTGGGTTCTCAACGCCACGCTGACCCAGTACAAGCTCGAGAGTGATTCGGACTATCACCTCGTCCTCTCCGATGCCTCGGGAAATACGCTGATCGCGGAGATCCCCAGTCCGAGTTGTGTCGGCGCGGGCAGTCCCTTCGGGCCGGGCATCACGACTGCCCGGAACCAGTTCGACGCCAGATTCACGGCCACCACGAGTTTTCAAACGGCGAATATCCCGGTTCAGATCCGGGGCGTGGGAATGTTCGACTTCCTCCACGGACAGACCGGTGTTGCACCGAACGGAATCGAGATTCATCCGGTGCTCAATATCGTCTTCAACCCGACCGCCGCTGATTTCACGATCGCCGCGGCTCCGAGCGCGCTCAGCGTGGTCCAGGGGACCTCGTCGACTTCGACGATCTCGACCTCGATCTCCGGCTCCTTCAACTCGGCTGTCTCTCTCTCGGCGTCGGGTCTGCCGACAGGTGCCACTGCGTCGTTCAGTCCGAGCTCGATCGCCGCTCCCGGATCGGGGAGCTCCACCGCCACAATCACCACCAGCGCGTCAACCCCGGTGGGGACATACACGGTGACGGTCACCGGGTCGGGGGGAGGGACTACCCATACGGCAACCATCACGCTGACGGTTACCGCCGCATCGACTCCTGATTTCTCGATCTCCGATTCGCCGCCGTCGCTCTCCGTCGTGCAGGGAGCGTCGGGGGCGTCTACGGTCACGACGGCGATCTCCGGAGGGTTCAATGCGGCGGTTGCACTGACCGCCAGCGGTCTCCCGACGGGCGCGACGGCGACGTTCAGTCCCAGCCCGATCGCGGCGCCCGGCTCCGGAAGCTCGACGGCAACCATCGCCACGAGTGTCTCGACGCCGGCCGGCAGCTACACGGTGACGATCACCGGCACGGGCGGTGGAAAGACGCACACGACCTCTCTCGCGCTGACCGTCACGTCATCGGGCGGCGGTGGAACGGAGGCGATCGTCGATGGCGGGTTCGAATCCGCGACGGTCACCGGCAACTCCGCTCCCGGCTGGACTGGTACGACGAACATCAGCGGCGACAGCACGATCGCGTTCCACGGTACCTATCCGCACGGCGGAACGAACTACGGAGCGCTGGGAGCGAGCAACAGCGAGATCGATACGCTGACGCAGACTCTCTCCATTCCATCGACGGCGACGGCGGCCTCCCTGCCCTTCTGGGCGAACGTGGTGACGTCGGAAACGGCGAATACAGGTCCCTACGACTTCTGCTACGTCGAGATTCACAATTCTTCGGGGACGCTGCTGGCTACGCCGCTGACGCTCACCAACAACAGTTCGTCGTCGTCGAACAACACCGCCGGAACGTACTTCAAACCGGCGGCAGTCGACCTCACCGCCTACAAGGGACAGACCATCCAACTGGTCTTCCACGTCACGACGGATTCCTCGCTGGCCACCACGTTCCGCATCGACGACGTCTCCGTGGCGCTGACCACCGGCGGAGGAGATACGACACCGCCTTCGACCTCGGTGACCGCACCGGCCAATGGAGCGACCGTCTCCTCGACGGTGAGCGTGACGGCCACAGCGTCGGATAATATCGCCGTCACAAAGATGGAAATCTACATCGACGGAACGCTCCAGACCTCGAACACGAACGCGACGTCGCTGACCTTCTCGTGGAACACCACCGCCGCCGCCAACGGATCGCACACCATCGTTTCGAAGGCCTATGACGCCGCGGGCAACGTGGGGACGTCATCGACGATCACGGTGACGGTCTCCAACAGCAGTGGTAGCCAGCAACTCCTCGGCAATCCCGGATTCGAGACCGGCACTGCCACACCGTGGGTGGCGGCAACGGGTGTCGTCACCAATTCGGCCTCCGAGGCCGCGCATGGCGGAACGTGGAAGGGGTGGCTGGATGGGTACGGAACCGCCCACACCGATACCCTCTATCAGCAGGTGGCCATCCCGTCGACCATCACCACGGCGACGCTCACCTTCTGGCTGCACATCGACACCGCGGAAACCTCGACGACGACGGCGTTCGACACGCTCAACGTGCAGGTCCGCAATTCCTCGGGAACGGTGCTGGCGACGCTGGCCACCTACTCGAATCTCAACGCCACCACCGGCTATGTTCAGAAGACATTCGACCTCTCCGCCTACAAGGGGCAGACGGTGCAGATCTACCTGGTCGGTGTCGAAGACAGCACGCTTCAGACGTCGTTCGTCGTCGATGATTTCGCGCTCAACGTTCAGTAAGGGAGATGAAGATGAAGAGATTACTGGCAGTATTCGCCCTCATGCTCCTGGTGACGCCGCTCATGGCGGCCAAGGATGAGCCCAACCGCGCTGCCCGCGTGCTGGCCGAGACCCCCGGTCTGGTCACGCTCCCGGACGACGACGGCGGTCGCGTCGAGGTGTTCCGGCACGGCGGCGCCGCGCGCCAGTTGACCTTTCACGGCGGAGCCGTGGTCAAGGATCCGGCCGTGGTGATGATCTTCCTCGGCGATTGGAGCGCTCCTTCGGCCGCCAAACGCAAGGCTGAGTTGCAGCGGCAGGTCGGTCAGATCAGTACATCGGAATCGTTCCAGTCGGCATCGGTCTACGGAGTGCGGACGACCGGTCTTCTGCTCAGCAGCCGCGACATCGCTGCCGGCGGAACGCTGAACGATCTCCGCATTCAAGCGAAGATCGACGCCGGGATGACCGATGGCTCTCTTCCGCTGCGCGACGAGAATGTGATCCATCTCGTCTTTCTCGCGCCGGCGCTGCAATCGGTTCTCTCCTCGAGCGCCGCCGGACGCGACTACCACTCCTATCATTCCCACGTGCAGCTTCAGGATGTGAATGTCCGCTACGTGGTCGTTCCCTACGACCACGATCTCGGACGCATGGCCGAAGCCGCCAGGGTGAGCTTCCTGCGCGCGGTGGTGAACCCGGATGGAGACGGCTGGTATTGACGGTGCGGTTCACGGTCGGAGCGCTGGCGTCTCGCCGGCTGGCCCAGCGGCGTCTCGCCGCTGTGCGGAAGTTACACGCAACGGTATGGAGTCTTGCAAGACCTGGGGCGAGACGCCCCCGGGCCAGCCGGCGAGACGCCAGCGCTCCGACAACGCGCGAAGCGCGCCTATTTGTACTTCTTCATTCCCTTGAGGAACGCCTCCTTTCGGTAGCCCACCGTCTCGTCGTACGTGTAGACCGTTACGCCGGCGGGTTCCTCGAGGAAGAAGTGAGTGCCGATGGCGGCGGCGCGGAACGTCACCTGCTGCTTGCCCTCCTTTGAGAGCTCGCTCAGGTACATCGCCATCGGATGGGGGACGGTGGCGGGAGCGAGCGTCTTCGGCGGGGGAGCGGCCACGGCGGTGACGGCGGCGAGCAGAGTGATGGCGAGCAGACACGAACGCATGGAGTGATTGTAAGCTTGGCGCAGATGTTTCTGACTGACGGTCCGGACGCTGACGAACAAAAGGCCGAACAGACGTATGTTTTCGCCCACGGAGCCGGTGGGGCGATGGATACGCCGTTCATGAACACGGTCGCGCGCGAGCTCGGCGAGCGCGGGATTCGGGTGGTCCGATTCGAGTTTCCGTATATGGCGGCGCGGCGAACGGGCGGAAAACGCGGCGCGCCCAACGCCCATAAAACAATAGGCGGTTGGAAGCGACACGCTTCCAGGGGGCGGGGAGCGGCTCATCATCGGAGGCAAATCGATGGGCGGCCGGATGGCCACGCTCGTCGCCGACGAATTGCACGTTCGCGGCGTGGTCTGTTTCGGATATCCCTTCCATCCGCCCGGCCAGCCGGCCAAGGTGCGCACGGCCCATCTCGAAAGAATGGCCACGCCGATGCTCGTCCTGCAGGGAGAGCGCGATCCGTTCGGAACGCGCGATGACGTCGCCGGCTACCGTCTTTCGCCGCGAATCCGCATCGAATGGATCGCCGACGGTGATCACTCGCTGAAGCCCCGGGCCAAGTCCGGAACCACGGAGCGTCAGAACATGACCCATGCCATCGGCGCTGCGGCCACCTTTATGGCGGCGAACTTGCTGCATAATGACTGCGATGCGTCCGAAAGCACTGATCGTCGAAGATGACTCCGTTACGCGCACTCTGCTTGCGCAATTGCTCGAGTCCCTCGATTGCGACGTCGAGCTGGCCGACGACGGGGAGGAAGCGCTGGCGCGGCTTCTCACTCACAGATACGACGTCGTTCTTCTCGACATCATTCTGCCGAAGATGAGCGGGATCGAGGTGATGGAGTCGCTGCGGAGCGAACGGCCCCACATGCTCGGCTGCATCATCGTCGTCACCGGTCTGGACATCCGCGAGATCCGCTCTCTCTTTCCCGCGGTGCACGACACCCTGCCCAAGCCTGTGCTGCCGCGCCGCCTTCGCCAGGCGGTGCGCTCGTGCCTCAGCAGGCCGCGCGGCGGCGACGCCGCGGCCGTTGACGAACGAATCACGCCCGGTTGAGCGGCTGCTCACGACCCGCCCTCCAAACCACCGAGTCTTATTCGGATTTCACATCCGGACGACGGCTGGCTGATGTCGCATCTCTACACTGACTCGGACTGGGACATACAGGACGCAACCTCCTCCGGAAGCGTGTTGTGTGAGAGAGAGCAATCAGGCGGTTGGAAGCGTGTCGCTTCCAACCGCCTATTGTTTTATGGGCGTTGGGCGCGCCGTCTCTGAGGACTGCCGATGCTGGTGATCGTACCGGCCGACAACCCTAGCGTGAGGCGCGACGTCTCGGCGAGCTGCCGACGCTCGTGATCGTTCCGGCCGACAGCCCTCCCGGTCCGAATGCGCTGACGCGGAACAGGTTGCCCACCGAGGCAAACACGGTAACCGTACGAGCCTCGGGTGCGAGAACGTCTACGCGAAACCAGTGCAGGCCGAAGTCGACGGACTCCTCGAGAAGAAACCCCTCCGCCCCGCCGTCGCTCTGCCAGTCGATCCGCGCCTTGCCGCCGCTGAGGAAGCTGACGCCGTTTCGCGGCGCCGGCGGTGCCGACGGCGTCGGAGCGAACTCGGTCAATAGGTAGAGATGCGCCTTGGCGAGGGACGACGTCGATGCCATATCGGACATGACCAGGGCAATTTCTCCGGCGTCATTCGTAGCGATCGACGGTCCATTTGTCGGAAAGCCATTATCCGGTGGGCCGGCGGCTGCCGTGAAGAACGAGCCGATGGGCAATCCCGATCGGCTGATGCGGCCGACGCCAAGCCAGCCCGTGGCTGTCGACGTGGTCGGGTATCGCCAGCCGACGTCGTACGCGGCTCCGTCCCAGGTTACATCGCTGGAGAGGACGTAGAACCAGTGAAAGGTCGGAACTTCGGGACCGAGCTGTAGTGCGCCGCCCTCTTCGCGCACGATCATCGTGGTCGTGTCGTAGCTGGAGTCGAGTGCGATGAGCGACTCCGTACCGCTAGACGCTACGTGCGCCTTGGGGTGGACGCCCGGAATTCGGACCGGAACCGCATCGATGGCATCGCCGGCCGCGGAGACGCGCATGACCCGGATGTGATCGGGCTGCGGAATGCAGAGGTCGCAAAACGGTCCGCCGGTCATCGGCAGCGCCTCGCCGAAGACGACCACGAATTGCCTGCCGTCCCAGCTCACATCCGGCGCGAAAACGATGCCGCTGTCGCTCGTCTGGGTGAAGAACGGCTTCGGCGCCGTCGCAACACCATCCGTTCCGACGAATGCGCCGAGCAATTGGGTGCCGCTCGTCCACGCGACAAAGTAGCGGCTGCCGTTCCATGCAACCGCCGGATCACCAGCCAGTTGGTTGGTGGCGAGTTGGTTGGTAATGAGAAGGGGTGTCGGGTCGAGTCGTATGCCGAGCGGCGACAAGCGGGTGGCGAAGACGCTGAAGTTCATGGTCCAAACGATCAACGACTCCGAAGAGCTGTGGGCGATCGCCAGCGAGAACGTCGGCTTTTGATCGAGCGCGATGCCTGCGCCGTCGAGTGGCTCGCCGCCATGGCTGGCGCGGCCGGCGACGATGCTGCGTACCTGGTCCGATTGCTCGAGCCAGGCCGAGGTAAAGCCGGCACCGTTGCCCGTCACGACGGGCAGCGATTGACGCGCGGTCGTCGTCGACACATCGTGGCCGGCGGCGAAGAGGGAGAGGGGAAAGAGAAGGATGGAGAGAAGAAGGACGTACCGGGACATCCGGGGATACTACTACGAATAACAGTCCGAACAAGGAGACTGCGCGGTAGAAACGTTCTTGCGCTACTGTTGGCGGAGCCTTGGGCAACCAGCGCCGCCGGCCGTGCCGGCTCAGAGATCCAGCAGGAAGCTGTCCGGCCCCGCGTTCGCGTCGTACTCCGCCTGCAGGTCGGTCTTGTGCTTCCACTCGATCTCGGCCAGCTCCATGAAGAGTGCGCCGAGTTTCGTGTCGGGCACGCGCTCGGCCATGAAGCGGTAGTAGCTCTCCGAGTCACGCTCGCGCTCGAGAGCCTGTTTCAGGGCACGGCCCAGGTCGAGGTCGACCAAGTCGGAGGCCAGATCGATCGTCACCGGCAGCGGCGCGGGAGGGGGCTGGCCGATCTCCTCGCGATACTTGCGCTCCATCTTGGCGCGATGGACCAGCTCACCGTCGGCGAGCTGCAGCAACCGTTTGCGGACCTCGACGCTGCCGGCGCGCTCGGCCAGCTTCTGATAATAGACACGCGTCTCGACCTCGGACTGAATCGCGTTGCGCAGGACCTCTTCGACTGTCGTCTCCAGCGGCTTCATCGGTCACGCTACTGCGCGTCTCCACCGCGAAACACGTCCGGATTCGGCGGAGCATCGTCTTCGAACGGCGCGCTGCGAAGCTGCTGGCCGATGCCGGTGCCGCCGGCGGTACCGCGCTTGTCGATGGCGCCGTAGTAGGGCCGCCAGCCCATCGGACCGACGGGGAAATTCGGCGGGACGACCAGGTCGCGCAGGCCGACCACCGAGCGCGCCCGCGTGTCGATGGCCATCTCGTAGTCGCGGGTCATGTAGATGGCGTCCTCGGGGCAGGCATCGACGCAGTATCCGCAGAAGATGCAGCGGAGCAGGTCGATCTCGTAGCGCACCGGGAACTTCTCGCGCGTCCGCTCATCCTCGCCGGCCTGGATGGTGATGCATTCGGCGGGACAGGCCGTCGAGCACATGTAGCAGGCCACGCAGCGGGTGGTGCCGTCTTCGCGCGAGGTGAGGATGTGCCGTCCGCGGAAGCGCTCGGAGTAGACGCGCTTGACCTCGGGGTACGAGATCGTCGGCAGTTGCTTGAGATTGAACAGATTGTGCAGGAGGTGGCGGATCGTCACCAGCATGCCGCCGATGACGGCCGGGAGATACAGGCGGTCCAGCACCGTGAGCGGCGTCCGCTCCACTTTCACGACTCCGGGTCTTACGCGTGTCAGGTGCATCGGTTAGCGATCCAACTCTCCGGCGATGATATTGAGCGACCCCAGGGCCGCGATGGCGTCGGGGATCGTCTGTCCCATGATCATGTCAGGGAACGCCGAGTAAATCTGGAAGCAGGGCGGACGGCACCGGACGCGGTACGGATTCTTCGTGCCGTCGGAGACGACGTAGAACCCGAGCTCCCCGTTGCCCCCTTCGACCTGGAAGTACGTCTCGCCGACCGGCGGCTGGATGCCGTGCATGATCAGCTTGAAGTGATAGATGAGCGACTCCATCTCGTTGTAGACCTTGTCCTTCGGCGGCAGCGCCACGTAGGGATTGTCGACAATGACCGGTCCCTCGGGGAGGCCGCGCTCGATGGCCTGCTGCAGGATGCGCAGCGACTGCCGCATCTCTTCCATGCGCACCAGGAAGCGCGCGTAGGTGTCGCCGCCCTCGGCGATCGGCACGTCGAAGTCGTAGGTCTCGTAGCCGAGGTACGGGCTGGCTTTGCGGACGTCGAAGGGAACGCCGCAGGCGCGCAGACACGGACCGGTAAAGCCGTAGTTGATGGCCTCCTCGGCGCTGATCGGCGCAGCGCCGACCACGCGGTCGAGGAAGATCTTGTTGCGGTCAACGAGCTTCTCCACGTCGTTGATGAACTTCGGCATCATGTCGACGAGGCGCTGCGACTTCTGCAGAAAATCGGTAGGGACGTCGACGGCCAGTCCGCCGATGCGCGTGTAGCTCGGCAGCAAACGCGCCCCGCAGCACGCTTCGATCAGCCCGTAGATCTCCTCGCGCGGCTGGAAGAGGTACCAGAAATTCGTCAGCGCACCCATGTCGACCAGGTTCGTGCCGATGCAGACGAGGTGATCGGCGATGCGCATGAACTCCGAGAGCATCAGCCGCACGTGCTGCGCCCGTGCCGGAACCTCGATGCCGAGGAGCTTCTCCACGGCCATGCAGTAACCGACGTTGTTGATGATCGCCGAGCAATAGTTGAGACGGTCGGTGTACGGAATCACCTGCTGGTACGTGTGCGTCTCCGACATCTTCTCGAAGCAGCGATGCAGGTATCCGATCTCCTGATCTGCTCCGATAATGGTCTCGCCGTCAAGGGTTACTACGATGCGTAGAGTTCCGTGAGTGGCCGGATGGGAGGGGCCGAGGTTCAGCGTGACGCGCTCGTAATCGGTGTCGACGTTCTCGAAGCGCGGATCGATCTTCGGAATGATCTTGGCCACATCGTTCTCGGTGAGGATCCAGCGCTGGGCGGGATCGTAATCTTTCCGCAGCGCGTAGCCTTGAAACGCTTCGTGCGTGAGGATGCGGCGAAGGTTCGGGTGTCCGTCGAATACGACCCCGAACATATCGAACACTTCCCGTTCGTACCAGTTCAGCCCCTTGAATACGGGCGTGCCGGTGGCGATCGATTCGCCGTCGGCCACGCGGACCTTGAGACGGATGCGCTCGTTGTTCTTCAGCGAGTAGAGCTGGTAGATGACGTCGAAGCGGCCGGATGGTCGGTTGTCGGTTGTCGGTTGTCGGTTGTTCTCCCGTCCCGGGTAGTCGACGGCGAAGAGATCGAGCGGCATGGTGAAGGCAAGCTCTTCGCTCTCCTTCAACGCCCGCAGCACATCGACGATCGTTTCCTTGTCGACGATGAACGACGGCATGTCCTGGCCGAGCTCCGGCGTCATGCCCGGATGCTGCAGCGCCGCGGCGATGACTTCGCCGCGCGCGTCGGCGATCTCGGCCCCCACCGGAACGTACGGATTCCGATTGGTCGGCGCCGGGCCGGTGTAAGGGATGGCGGAGAATCTGGTCAGGGGGCTCATGGTGTTGCGGTTTCGGGGTTACGCGGTTGCGAGGTCTCGCGGTGAGTGGTTTTGGCAGTTGCCGCGAGACCGCGTAACCGCGTAACCCCGAGACCGCTCACCGACGAACCTCCCCCCGCTGAATCTTCTCTTTCAACTTCAGGATCGAATACATCAAGCCGTCCGGGGTCGGGGGACAGCCGGGGACCCACATGTCGACGGGGATGATCTCGTCGATTCCCTGGACGACGTGGTAGGCGCGATAGAAGCCGCCGGAGGTGGCACAGGCGCCCATGGCGATGACGTAGCGCGGCTCGGGCATCTGTTCGTAGATCTTCTTGAGGACGGGCGCCATCTTGTCGACGATCGTGCCGGCCACGATCATCAGGTCGGCCTGTCTCGGCGAGAACCTGACCACCTCGGCTCCGAAGCGGGCGATGTCGTAGTGCGACGAGACCATCGACATGAACTCGATGGCGCAGCAGGCGGTGCCGAAGGGGAGCGGCCAGAGCGAATTGCCGCGCGCCCAGTTGACCATCGTGTCGACGGTCGTCGTCAGATACGTTCCGCCGGCGAGGTCTTCGATCTCCCGCTCCGATTCACCGGGAAGAGTGATGAGCCCCTTTTCGGCGCCCTCGCCGGGAGGGCCGCCTCGTTTGCGCTGGATGATGGAGCCGGAACTGTCGTAAGGAAGGTTCGCCATGAGCGGGCCGCGATGTTATGGGTTTGAGAAACTTTTCACAAGACGAGGTTGCGGGGTCTCGCGGTTGCGCGGTCTCGCGGTTGGGTTTGCTGGGTTGCTAGGTTGCTAGGTTGCTGGGTTGCTGGG
>WNFL01221299.1_pt2 | contig 10779 bp, 7 predicted proteins | sample 5400361 | NCBI WGS metagenome assembly WNFL01 (sample SAMN13153351, study PRJNA577476) | soil metagenome | isolation source: 40 cm soil on Douglas fir-dominated hillslope | place: USA:California | collected 2013-09-17 | reverse complement strand
CAAAAAACCATTTCGCTGAGCGAACTGGCGGGCAAGGCGAATCCGATGAGCGGCGCGGTCAAGCCTGGCACCGAGCCTGGTTTGGAAGCGACCAGCTATTTCGGTCCAGAAAGGGCGCCACTGCCAGTAGAATCCACGCCATGATCGTGGAGGTCGATCCCAAAACGCTGCAGATCCACATCCAAAAATATCTCGTTGTGCACGATTGCGGCAAGGTCATCAATCCGCTGATCCTCGATGGGCAGATCCATGGCGGCGTGGCGCAGGGCATTGGCAATGCGTTTTACAAGCGGCTCGCCTACGACGAAAACGGGCAGTTGTTCAATAGATGGTTTTGTATTGCGTGTCAATATTTATATAAGAGAGCAAAAGATCAGATCAATTCACCTCTTGAAGCATGGTATAAGATGTTGTATACTAATTAACGGTAAAGGTCTTAACATGATGAAATTGATTGAGGAGGAACAATGGTCAATATACTAAAGATTCTAGCTTTTCCTACATTAGTGGTATTACCTTGGGTGATACTTATACTTAGTAATTCGGAAAATTCGTTTCAGAATTTTGTTACTACAAGACCGCTCCTATTGTTATTACTGCTTCTTCCAAGTATCATAATAACTTATAGGTGGTTTTTTAAGTTATTTAAGGGTCAATATTCGCACCATCAGAATTAATTTTTTCAAAAAATTTATAACGTGGGACTTATTATGGGCTAGCCCCAAGTTTTGTCTACTAAAACGGCAGGTGTTAGAACACATCACGGAAAAAAGGTGGACGCAATGCAAATAGAGAAATTTCTAACTGGCCTTACTGATAAAATATCTAAGATTAAGTCTTTCTTAGTGGTAATTTCTTTTTCTCCTTGGCTTGTTATCCTTTATGTGCTTATTTCAACATACTCGAAAAAATTAGGGTCGGATGATCTATATATCATTCAAAACTTTATACAATGGTTTGGAACTGCTTACAGTTTATTTTTGACTTTGGTCTTGGTCAATGTTTGGAATCAGTTTGACATCACATGTCGTAATTTTGATCGAGAGGTAGACGCACTGGCAACGTTATACCAAACCGTAAGTTATACGAAGGCCATCAACCCGGTTAGAGAAAATGATTTACTTAATTTTAAATCCCTCATTATCACGGATATACAAGAATATCTTAGGCATGTAATTATAAATTATAAAGATGAACATCTAATTGTTCAGCAACGACTCAAGGGAGATAAAATCCTAGAGGAAATTGGCAAGAAAATAGGCTCTATGGCAAATGGTAAAATTATTATCGACCCAATAACTGCGGAATTGTTCAAGAACTTAAATGAGGCAAGAGACGGGCGAGGAGATCGAATTGAACAATCTAAAAAGCGCATACCTCAAGCTGTTTGGCTTGTAGCCGTAACAGCTTCTCTATTCTGGCTACTTCCTTTTTTTGCATTAAATATTGTAGACCCGTTTGTCAAGGTATTCTTAATTGGGGGTATCGCTTTTGTGATTGTAGTTTTTCTTGCTATCATATATGACTTTGATAGCCCTATAGATGGTACTTGGAAAGTTAGTATTGATAGCTGGCGCGAATTTCTAGAGACTTTTGATCCCAACCCGCACTTCATTTTCGTTTTCAAATACAATAATTGGCTTAATGATCTGCTTAGTAGAACAATGATAGGTAAAAGATTTGGGTTACCTCTATGCAAATTAAGTACGCTATCTCGAGAACGCTTCCTTGGATGGCCTTGGGCACAGTTCGTTAGAGGAACTCGGAGACGTCATTCGAATAAAATAAAAGAATCTAGAAGTGACGTTTTTTACGTAGATGATTTCAACCGTCAAGGCTATATAATGGATTTAAGTCCTGGGGATCTTCCTGTGGTGTTGCTGAAAATCGGGGACGAGCTCAATGAATTAATTGAGACTCAAGAGATTATAAGATGTTCTAATTTGGGAGAATTTACTCTTCTGTTTTATAACAAGCTTAAATCACGGATTCCCGATTTTGAGCAGTGGACGAAAAACTCAGAAAACCAACATACTAATCAAGATGTGCGTATTACTGATACAGATATCACATCTGCTTGACCTACGGAAATTATATGAAAACGAGCACAAGATTTCTGATTTTAGTTTTCGTTCTCGGCGTTGTTTCGTTGTTTTTTCAAGTGCTCCGGGGAAAAACTAAACCAGCTCCATTGCCCTCTCCAACGGCCACCTCCACGGTAATGATTACTGATACTCCGGGTGGGAGACCCACACCAACATCATTACCCACAAGACCATTTACACCTGCTGAAACTCCACTTATTCCGCACCAATGCGATCTCAAATATCCCTCTGCAGCAGAAGGACAAGGAATTACTTTTATTGCAGATAAGCCAATGTTGCTACAGGAATTGTATACTAAAACATACGGCACTCCACGAGACAACTATGATTTATATGCTGTTGTCTACTTTAACAACCGCAAAGCATTGGAAAACAATTCATACAATGCCATCGACCCTTATTACTTATCTGTTGAAAAGAATTGGGTAATTTTTCTTCCTCCTATGGCTTGGATTAACGGATATAGGGATTTTCCAATGCCAGTTTTGTATCCCATAAATTTAGATGGCACAAACTTGTCCATTAGCCTCTCTGGTACTTCAATACTGTATCCACTGTCATTGCAAATATCGAACTGTTTCGAAAATATGACAAACTTTCATGTTTCAGTTAACTCTAATAGTACAGCAACGGGATTGTTCGATTATTGCAGAGGAGTTGCGGATATATTTAGCGCAAGTGTGAATGATTTTTCTAGCGTAGCGGTAGGCGGAAATCGATGCCAGGGTGTTCAGTTCATGAATTTTGAAATAGCAAGATATGCTGTAGTTATATTTACTAATAGTAAGAATACTTATGCTAATGACATGATAGCTCATCCTCTTAATCAGGATGAGCTACGTAAATTACTGTTCTCTGCAAAATTTTGGAGTGATGTTCGAAATACATGGAATGCCGAGCCTATAAGTCGATATTTTCCTTCTCCTCCAAGTGGAACATTTGAGACAGTCAAGAATAAGATTTTTCCATCGTGGAATGTTGACTCTCCTATTCCAAATCTCGATAATACTGAAGATAGCAAAGTATTAATTAATCAGGTAATCGCCAATAACTACTCTATTGGTTTTGCAGGCTATAATGATTATCAAACAAATAGAGAAAGCCTAAGAGCAATTCCTGTTGATAATATATCTCCAAATCCAGACACAATCGGAGGGAGTAAGCCAAGTTATCCACTTACCCAGCAACTTGATTTGTACATTGGGGGTACCCTCTACAGCCAATCGCCTCTTGTAAAGTATTTTGTCCATTATTATTTGACATATGAGTTTGACTTTATCGACAAACTTGGGTATTTCAAACCTAGTAAATATGGCTTTCTTAATAATCCAGATACGTTCCCGTAGGAAGTATTGCATACAAACAGGATGGCCTAATAGAATCGATGTCAAAGGTGAGGAAATGATCAAAAAACTGACTGACAAGGTTCGCACATGGTGTCAACCTTCCACAATTAGATTCTCCTGCACTATATGTAAAAGAGTGAAAAAATCGGGGAAATATAGTTTGCTTGTGAATGCGACGTGATGAACTCTATGATACATGGCTGGAGGCAGTATGGCAGATAAACCTATTTCAACCCGACCCTTGAGTGACAATGAAAAATTGCTGCGCGAGAAATTTTATGAAAGCATTGCCACTCAAAGCGATTTGATGGATAAGTTGAGCCAACAGTTGCTTACGTTGGAATTAGCTATCCCTGGTTTGTACGCAACAATACTGAAATTAACCGCGGGAGATAAAGCTACTTTGAAGGTTAACGCAGTACTTAATTTCACGTTTGCTTGTTGGCTGGTGGCGTTGATTCTTACCCTGCTAGCCTTGACCCCCAAAAAGTGGGTAGTTGATCCGATGATTTTGAAACAAGACCCAAATAAATTCTCGGAGGCGCTGGGAATAGAGGATTTTTTTGAGCGATCCGCAATCTATAAACGACGACTTATTATTGCATCCAGTTTGATATTTTTCGTCGGGATATTTAGCGCTATATTTACATTTGGATAAACATTATGAAAAAAAGATTGACTATGCAATGTTGGAATTGCCCTCACACATATTTCCAGACTCTGGAGATCACCGACAAACAGCAAGTTGTTGTAGTTTGCTCGTATTGCAATGCGGAGGCTGTAGTTGATTTGCGACCATACCACAAAAAAACAAAGACTGTAATGCGTGGGGAAAGCAGCGACAAGTACACTAAGGAAGAATTCCAACTGCCTGATATTCTTCCAACCAGAAAGTCGGATTAACTTTAGCAAAGGGAGGTATTCATGCCAAGCAATGTTTGCCCAAGCCCGTTTATCATCTTCCCACCTCATAATCTTGTAAAAAGAATCTTGAATTGAAAAACATGAGTTGCAAGTTGGCAAATAAATATGCAGACGGATATGGTGTTAACGATGATGATTTGCAGATCATGAGGCGCATGTTGTGGAGGTGTGCTCGATGTGCTAAAAGATTTCGACCCTACATGCATTGAAGCAGGTGCAGCGATTTTGCTACAGGAGGCACTGCTGTCGTGGATATCCAAAGGCTTAGTGCATTTGGGTATGCCAAATGATTGGGTCTATTGAAGGCTTGGATCGGGAGACCAAAGCCTAACGTGCTGGTTGATGACAAAACGGCATTCGTCAGGAGTCAATGCCGAACGAAGTTATGCTTGACGTCGCAACATTATTAGTTTATTCTCTAATAAAAGGAAAATGTTGGTTATTAATTTCATGAAGGAGTAATCCATGATAAACGACAAAGTCAACCAACTTAACCAAAAATTGAGCAAATTGCTCGAGTTGAGCAAAGAGGAACCAAATACCCTTGAACCGCTTCTTGAAAAGCTGCTCGAATCACTAAACGTTGAAACAGATGCTGCTCGTGGAAATGCGGAGCGTGTTCGTGAGTTAGCTGCTCTAAGTGCACTTGGAGAACATCTTAGTTCTGCAGCCACTTCAACTAGTGACGCGATATTAAAAATTGTTTATGAACAGACATCTCTGCTAATGCAGACCAAGAATTTCTACGTCGCGTTCTATGACAGGAATCATGACATGGTAAGTTTTCCTTTTGTTAGAGAGAAGGGAAAAGCAAGAAAACAAGTGGGAGACTATGCCCCACGAAAGACAGGCAAGGGATTAACAGAATATATCATTCGTAACCCAACTCCGCTATATATACCCAAGGATGTGGATAAGTGGATGTTAAAGCATCGGAACTATGTAACCCGAACAGGAGAACCTGCAAAATCATGGCTTGGAGTGCCAATGATCACCAGAGATGAGCTTATTGGTGTCATTACTGTACAGGATTACGAAAAAGAGGACATTTTTGACACCAATGATCGAGACGTACTTTCTACTATTGCCAATCAGGCAGCCATTGCTATTGTCAATTCTCGTCTTTTCCAAAGTAATCAGCGCCAAGCCGAGGAAGCCGCTCAATTCAGAAAAGTAAGCCAGGCGATTACTTCGACGATTGATCTCTCAAAAGTTTTAAAGCAAGTTGTTCAAGGCGCTCGCAAAGTTATGAATGTTGATCTTGTGATCCTATACCCAATAATACAAGGAAGATTTGAACCAGCCATTAGCGATGGTAAAACCTTTGTCAAACATGAATTGGGTTATTTGCCAAGGCCAGACGGGCTGGCCTCAAAAGTTTTAAAACAAGGATTCTTATCAGTCGACGATTTAGAAGACCAACCAGAGATGATCAGCAAATTTGTTCAGGAAGAAAAAATCCGCTCTGTTGCTGGTATTGCACTGAGAGTGGGCGGTGAGGTTGTAGGCGAAGAAATAGTCGGAGGAGAGTCTGTAGGTGTTCTTTACTTTAACTATCGACGTCTTCAATCCTTTGGAAAAATGGAACGTAATACCATCCATCTATTTGCGGCTCAAGCAGCTACTGCTATTCAGAATGCACGTCTCTTTGATCGTCGGGCCAGAGATTTTAAGGCGATTGAGAGAATTAATCAGGCGATTACTACCCAAACCCTAGATCGGGTTCTTCAGGAGATTCTTGAGGCTGCCATCGAAATTATTAAAGTCCCCACTGGTCATGTTTTGCAGGTCGATGAGAGTGGTCAATATCTCGAAATCAAAGCATATCAGAGTCCTACAATAAGTATCGATCCTCAAAAAAAGTACGAAATAGGCAAAGAAGGCGTTTCCGGTTGGGTCGCAAAGCACAAGAGATCCGTCATGATTAATGATGTTAATGATCCAAAATGGAAAAACATTTATATGGTGGCGACAGCCGATACAAAGTCATCGTTAACGGTGCCATTGATTGATGCCAACCGCGAGTTGCTTGGAATTATCAATCTGGAAAGCGATCGACCAGATGCTTTTACGGAGAATGACCAAGATTTGCTGGAGGCGTTTGCAAAGCAAGCATCTATCGCCATTACCAATCGAAAACATTATGAGATCGAACAAAGAACGCGAGAAGAGGCTGAAGCTTTAAGTGAGATCAGTAAAACAATCAGTTCTAAACTCGTGCTAAAAGATGTACTCCAGGTGATTTTAGATAAAGGATTGGAGCTTGCGGGACATGGTCGTGCCAAAGGCAGTATTTCCCTCTATGACAAGTTCAAAAATGAACTATGGGTGGCGGTTCAGCGTGGTATTTCAGAGGAATTGATAGAAACAAGACAAAAAATAAGTAAAGGTATTGTAGGCTTGGCTGGAAAAAAGATGCAACCCATCCTCGTGGCAGACGTCAAAGATACTAAGTGGAAAAAAATCTACGAGCCGTTTATTCCAGATATGCGTTCGGAATTGGCGGTTCCTTTAATTCAGGATGGGAAGCTAATTGGGGTTTTTAATATGGAGCATCCTGAAGTTGGACACTTCAAGCCAAAGGATGAACAGTTGTTAAGAAAATTAGGTGATCACGCAGTTATTGCCATTAATAATGCCAAGCAGTACGAACAACTAAATGCTCTGCGCGAAATTGATCAAGCGATTATTAGTGCAAGCAATAAAGATCAAGTATTGAATTTGATCTTGGACAACGCTTTACAGCTGATTGGAGCAGAAATTGGAGAAATTAGCCTTGTCGACACCATGGCAAATCAACTGGTATCACATGCCAGCCGGTTGCCAAAGGGAGTTGATGTCGATGAGACTTTCACCAATTTGCCGCTTGAAAAGGGAATCAGTGGTTGGTGTGTTGCAAATATGGAATCAATAATAATTCCTGATACCCGCAAAGATGATCGGTATATCCCATATTTTAAGGGAATGCGTTCGGAACTTGTTGTGCCGTTGTTAGCTGAAAAGTATGCTTTGGGTGTCGTTAGTTTAGAGAGTCCGCAGATTGCAGTTTTTGATGAAAAGGACATGCAAACACTTCAAAGACTGGCTGGGCAAGCCGTAATTGCTATTCAGCAATTGGATGCAATCAATGCACAACGAGTTGCAGAACAGCAAGTGATAGAGGCCAAGTCAATGAGTGAAATTGGTAAGATGGCGTTTGAGATCGCTCACCGATTAGGCAATGACCTAGGCAAAGTGAGATCTTATAGAAACAATATTCTCGATAAGTTGGAAAACCTTAAGCTGAGAAGCCCATATATTGAGGAAGAACTTGAGAAGATCGTCTCTGATGTGAAGAAGGTACTTGATCTTAGCACCCAATTAAAAGCCCAACTTATGTTATCCGCTTTTTCTGGTACAAAAGAAAACAAGGATATTTTTCGCGAAAGAGTCATCACTTCCGTTGGCAAACTTCTGAATAATGTGGCAGCAGGCGCTTATGGTCCGCTTCCTAAAAATATTACAGTCAAGATAGAGGTTGCTGAAGATGTGAAGCCTATTTATGTCCAGCCTGACCAAATCGCGGATATATTACGAAATTTATTTACAAACGCAATTCAAGCAATGCCAGAGGGTGGCAAAATCATGTTACGCGCTAGGAACGTTGATGAGTTTGTAGAAATCCAGGTAGAGGACACTGGCACTGGTATTGAATCGGCTGTACTACCTCATATCTTTGATTTTTTGTATTCCACTAAAGGAAGCTCTGGTTTCGGACTTTGGAGTTCACGTGGCAACGCAGTGGCGAATGGTGGTGAACTTCAAGTTGAGAGCCAACTAGGAAGTGGAACAACTTTTACATTGATGTTACCTATTGGAATAGAAAAGAACCGTTCTCGGAAATGAATATTCAAACGAAACAGGCTTTTTAATATCGAGTGACAATAAGATCTCTTTACATATTAGCTAGCGAATTTCTGAGAAAGAAGGTGCTTCATGATCCGAAAAGGACGCGTTTTAGTAATAGATGATCAAGAGAGTTGGCGGCTCTTGTTAAAAGAAACCCTGCTAATGGGTGATTTTGATGTTGAAGTTGTTTCTTCAACTGCAGAGGCACTTGATAAAATTGATCATAATTTCTTTCATTTGTTAATATCCGATATTCGCATGGAAGATACGGATCCGGCCAACATAGGTGGTATCGAACTATTACGGGAATTAAAAAGACGAGGTCTTACTGATGCTCTAATGATCATCATTGTTTCTGCTTATGGCACTCAAGAGACAATGCGAGAAGCATTTATGGAATTTAATGTAGTAGATTTCCAATCAAAGGATGATTTTGATAATCGGGAATTTCGTAAACTCGTTCAGGGTATCTTTGCCAAAAAGATGGAAGTTAATCTAGACCTTATGATTCATTGGCAAGATGTCAATGGCCCTAAAGATATTGTCATCAATCTAGCGCTCGAAAATGGGCAACGCATCAAACAAGATACGTCTTTGCAAGAGCGCATAGCTACTGAGTTAGATGATCTACTTTGCCGCCTTTTCTGCCGTGCTGAAAGTATTCTAGCTCGCCCAATGACGCCAGGAAGCAGTGGTAGCAGTGTTCTGAGAGTAGAACCCTTTTATTCATCAGGAGGTGGGCAAGCTGTAGTTGTCAAATTTGGCCACATCGAGGCTATCAAGAAAGAGAAACGCAATTTTGTGGAATACGTTCAGCCTTTCATTGGTGGAGCACGCATTACGACTATTTTGGATGATCGTCGAACGTTCAAGCTTGGCGGTATCGTTTACTCCCTGCTTGGCGTTGTTGGTGATCAAGTGGAGGATTTCGACAGTTTCTATAAACACAATGATGTCTCTCAAGTGCGAGATGTTTTAGATCACATCTTCAGAGATACGTGCGCCGCATGGTATGCTAACCTTAGCAAACTTCAACCTCATAACTTGACGGATGATTATCAAGAGCGACTTGGTTTTACACAGAAAAAACTAGAAGCGGCTTTTGAGAACTTGAGAAAGTCTGTTCAGGGCAAAGACACATTACACTTCTCTTCTTTAAGCGAACAACAAACCTTTATCAATCCCATCCTGGCGGTAGCCGATAAGCATTTGGTTCGCCCCACTTATATCTGTACGACTCATGGAGATTTTAACCCCCAAAATATTTTGGTTGATCGTGATAAACATACCTGGTTGATTGATTTCCAAAGCGCTGGTCCGGGGCACATCATGCGCGACGTCGCTGCACTGGATTCGGCTGTACGGTATCAGTTGTTATCTCCAGAAGATGCCAGCTTGGATGAGCGACTGGATATGGAACAGGTTCTAAGCCAATCTACAAAATTTAGCGAATTGGATAGACTGGCGACTGCATTTCCTCCCAAAAACCCGGCACTGGCTAAAACTTTTGCAACAGTCGTTCACATCCGAAAATTGGCCCGCCAACTGATTGTACAAAATCCAAATGATGATATGGGTGAATACTATATTGCGTTACTCTATAATGGCTTGAATAATATACGGTTTCATTCTCTAAAGACAGTGCAGCGCGAGCATGCATTATTATCTGCCAGCTTAATTGCTGAAAAACTTGGGTTGTGAGGGATTTGGTATGACCAAACTAAATATTCTTGTTGCCGAAGATCAAAAAGAATGGCAAGATCTTCTAAAGGAAACCTTGATAGGCTTGGGTGATGAAGTAAATGTAGACATTGCCCCAGACTATATTACCGCACTCCGTCTAATCAAAAACCCAAAATACCATTTAGCAACTGTAGACTTACAGCTAAAAGGTGCACCTGAAATATCAACTGATACTGATCTATCAGGAATGGAATTGATGCGAGAATGGCGAAATAGCAATCACAATCAAGCTTGTGGGCTAATCGTTGTCACTGGCTACTCAACAATGGATCGCCAGAAGCAAGCACTCCGTAGTTATGGTGCGTTTGATTTTATCGATAAGGCAAAATATGATAATAAAGAATTTATCCCTATCGCTCGCGCGGCCATCCTAGATGCTCGCTTGAAACATGCCATAGACAGAAAGCAAAGGCTATTTCACCTGACTGTAACCTTCAATGAAGAACACTTTGTAGGTTGTAAAATGACGGGACCTGGTCGCGGCACAGAAACTGTCGCTAGTTACCCCAAAAGATTAAATGTGACCGATTTGATTCGACGGACAGATAGACTTAACTTAGAGATATTGAATGGAGGTAAAGGAGAGTGGCGCCCAGAGGCCAAATCTATTGGGGATGCCATCTATGCAGTCTTGGCTGATGAACAAACCATCTTACGAGAGTTCAGGATGACTCAAGCATTGGCTCCGCAGGCAAAAGATCTATGGCTGGAATTCAATGGCCCAGCCTCAGGATTAGGAATCCCGTTCGAGCTTCTAAGGGAGGGGGAAGAAC